>Ga0209386_1000266_pt1 | contig 26695 bp, 30 predicted proteins | sample NGEPertwo_FD_184510 | JGI IMG/M metagenome (GOLD analysis project Ga0209386, IMG submission 184510) | Arctic peat soil microbial communities from the Barrow Environmental Observatory site, Barrow, Alaska, USA - NGEE Permafrost154B-two... | ecosystem: Environmental > Terrestrial > Soil > Wetlands...
CATTGACTGTCATCTGCAGAGGCAAGTATTGACGGTAGAATTCTATTGCCATTGGCGTGTTGTCAGTACACCGCTTCCGCCATTGGCAGTGAATACTCGCCGTCATTTTAGGTGAGAAGCGACAGCAAGGTCGAATCGATCTGCGTTCATGACCTTGTTCCAAGCTGACACGAAGTCATGTACGAACTTCCCTTGAGAGTCGTCACATGCATAGACTTCCGCGATGGCACGGAGCTGGGAGTTTGAACCGAAGATAAGATCAACACGGTTTCCGATCCATTTGAGGTCTCCATTTGCGCGATCACGACCCTCGAACACGTCTCCGGCTTTAGAAATAGGCTTCCAAGCAGTATTCATGTCGAGTAGATTCACGAAGAAATCATTGGTGAGCATCTCTGTTGTTTTAGTGAATACTCCATGCTGTGACTGGCCATAATTAGTATTTAAGACACGCATACCACCAAGCAGAACTGTCATTTCAGGAGCTGTCAATGTTAACAGTTGGGCACGGTCGATCAACAGTTCCTCTGCGGATACGGAGAATTTGGTTTTCAGGTAGTTTCGGAACCCATCTGCCTTCGGTTCGAGTACCGAGAACGTCTGAGCGTCGGTCTGCTCTAGCGAAGCATCAGTGCGTCCAGGTATGAAAGGAACGGCCACACTGTGGCCAGCATTCTTTGCAGCCTGCTCTATCCCTGCACATCCGCCTAGGACGATTAAGTCCGCGAGTGAAACCTTCTTCTTGCCTGACTGTGCCTGGTTGAACTCAGCCTGGATTTTTTCTAGAACATAAAGCACAGCCTTCAGTTGATTCGGCTGATTGACTTCCCAATCCTTCTGCGGTGCAAGCCGGATGCGTGCTCCGTTCGCCCCGCCCCGCTTATCGGAGCCGCGGAAGGTAGACGCCGATGCCCACGCTGTTGAGACAAGCTGGGAGACGGACAGGCCAGAAGTCATAATTTTACCCTTGAGATCCGTGATATCCTTGTCCTCAATCAATACATAATCAACTGCTGGCACTGGGTCCTGCCAGATCAAATCCTCTGCAGGTACCTCAGGACCGAGATAGCGTGAACGTGGCCCCATATCCCGGTGGGTCAGCTTGAACCATCCACGGGCGAAGGCGTCTGCAAATTCCTCAGGGTTTTGCTGGTAGCGTCGCGCGATGGGCTCGTAGATCGGGTCGTAGCGAAGGGAGAGGTCCGCCGTGGTCATCATGGGCCGGCGCTTTTTCGATGGGTCATGGGCATCAATAACCATGTCTTCTTCGGCCACATCTTTGGCCAGCCACTGTTGCGCGCCCGCCGGGCTCTTGACCAGCTCCCACTCGTATTTGAACAGCACCTTCAGATAGCCCATGTCCCATTGGGTCGGGTTCGGCTTCCAAGCCCCCTCGATGCCGCTGCCGATAGTATCGACCCCTTTGCCGCTGCCGAAGCTGCTCTTCCAGCCGAGACCCTGTTCCTCGATTCCGGCGGCTTCAGGTTCCGCTCCCACATGCGCCGGATCACCCGCGCCGTGACACTTGCCGAAAGTATGTCCACCGGCTACTAGGGCGACGGTCTCTTCATCGTTCATGGCCATCCGGGCGAAGGTCTCTCGAACGTCATGGCCGGAACCGACGGGATCGGGGTTGCCGTTCGGCCCTTCAGGGTTCACGTAGATTAGGCCCATCTGTACGGCGGCGAGGGGATTTTCGAGATCCCGATCACCGGAATAGCGCTTGTCTCCAAGCCACTCGGCCTCTGATCCCCAATAGATGTCATCTTTCGGTTCCCAGACGTCTGTGCGTCCGCCGGCAAAGCCGAAGGTTTTAAGTCCCATTGACTGGAGAGCGCAAGTGCCTGCGAGAATCATTAGGTCGGCCCAGGAAATTCTCCTGCCGTATTTCTGCTTGATCGGCCAGAGCAGACGGCGCGCCTTGTCGAGGTTCACGTTGTCGGGCCAGCTGTTGAGGGGGGCAAACCGTTGGGTACCAGATCCCGCGCCGCCTCGGCCGTCATGTATGCGGTACGTGCCTGCGCTGTGCCATGCCATCCGGATGAAGAACGGCCCGTAGTGACCGTAATCCGCAGGCCACCAATCTTGCGAGTTGGTCATCAATACATATAGGTCCTTCTTCAGGGCTTCTAGGTCAAGTTTCTTGAAATCTTCAGCGTAATTGAACTCAGCGCCCATCGGATTACTCAAGATAGAGTTCTGATGAAGAATCTTGAGGTTCAACTGGTTCGGCCACCAATCCCTATTCGAAGTACCACCAGCTGCAGTGAGATTTTTAGTTTTGCCCGTTACTGGACATTTGCCTTCTTCATGCATAAAGTTCCCTCCCTTACAAGATGAATATGGGGTCAATTGATCCATAGGCCACGATCATTGCCCTTTCCTGCTGCGTTCAGTACTCTTAACCTATATTTCAATAACTTTCTTGAAATACCTGCCATAAATATATATCAAAAATAGGCCCTTCATTCCAGAGCATTATTTATGTTTTTAAAGAAGGGCCTATTTGGCCCTATTCATTTCAAGTTCCAAGTTATAGACAAACTCCCTACCAAGCCCTACCCTTTATATTGTGGCGGACCATCAAAACACATCTCTACAAGTGATTTCAATATACACCTCATACAACTTATACCCAGACAATTGATATCTGCCTCCCATTGATAGTTCCAGAAAAATTAAAATTCCCTCAAACATAAGTCTGACGGTATAGTTCTGATTAAGAACTAATAATGGAAGTGTTGCGGCTAAAGTTTTTCTGCTTAAATTGATCAACTTTCCCGCGATCACGAAAACAGATCGAGCGATTTCCCCACGCTTGAGTCTTGGGTGTTGGGAACTAACCTGAAAATGGAGATGGCACGGCATTGAAAAGAAGTAATATGGTATAATGGTAAATATTAATATATAAAGGATAATTTGAGGAGGAGCTTATGTTTAAAAGAATATTGGTGCCAACAGATGGTTCAGAGTATTCAAGACGAGCATTTCAAACTGCGTTGGCGATTGCTCGGAAATTTAACGCCGTAGTTGATCTTCTGTTTGTTATGGACATGCCGGTAGTGTATGAATTGAATGGTGAATTTCCGGTAATTTCGCCCCAACAAATTGAACAAGAGGGTGAACTCGTATTAAAGGCCACACTTGAAGGAATTGATATAAGTGGGGTCACCCTGATTAAGAAAAGAACGCAGGGGAAAAAGCCAGCACAAGTCATCATAAAAGAAGTTGAAAATCAGAATATCGACTTGGTCGTCATGGGAAACCATGGTTACGGGACGATTGCTGGTTCCTTGTTAGGCAGTGTCAGTCAGTACGTTCTCCGCCGTTCAAAATGTTCTGTTCTTATTGCTAAGTAAAAATCAACGCTATTGAACTTCAATTCTACCCTTTCATGGGGTCGTATAAATGAAAAGAAGACGGTATAGGATTTCTTATAATCCTATACCGTCTTTCTGATCAATTTCATGCACTTTGAGAATTTCGTGTCTGATCATATAATCTCTATCTCGATATAATGGGTCTACGCTTTAGCGCGATTTAGTATTATTGAACCATTCAATCGTTGCTTTTCCATGCTCTTCAGGAATCTTTTGACTAACTTGTTCATGAAGCCATCCTAAATTCTTATGGTTCAAATATTGTCTCATCTGATCTTCTGCTTCTAACATAACAACTTTTATCAGACAAGGAGATTTTGTATAAGAATCAGGCAAATTATTTTTATCTAACAAAATCTCATTCTGCCTAATCTCTGCACACTGAAATAATGGAGTCATTCCTTCCACTGCTTCAACTATATATGTTTACGATTTTCGGAGATCTGGCTCAGGGTATTCATGCTTACCGCAGGATCAAAAGCTGGGAGCAGGTCAAACAAGACGTGTTCCCCAATCTAGACTGTAACTATTTAACACTCGAACAAAGTTACCGAACCACGATAGAAATTATATATCATCCATTTTACTTGGCTTTAGTTCAAATTCTTCCGTTTTACCATCTAAATTTATCTTCACTGCGTAAGTATCATTTTCCCGGGGCATTGCAACACTGCCTCCACCTGATGCCAATGTGAGAAGCATGAATTTTCACATTGGTTAAGGGGTTTGCGATACTACAAAGTACTCTTGTCTAGACTTCAAGAAATTATAGACCTACTTTTTATTTTATTAGTAACAACAATCCATCTATATTCAATTGAATAAAGACAAATCCCTTTTCAGACTACAAATAGGGTTGCAATAATGCGTCACGTCATAAGAAATGCGTTCTCTTAACAATGTTTCAATTACTTTCTTGAAATACCTGCCATAAATACCATCAAAAATATGCCCTCCATTCCAGAGCATTCTTTATGTTCTGAAAGAAGGGCATATTTTTGACCCAATTCATTTAAACTTCCAGTTATAGACAAACTGGTTGGGTATTATGTATAATGAGAACCCCTTATCTAACAACTAAAAATAAATTAATGAGTTATCGGAGGCAGCTTCCTCAAAACTTGTCCTACAATAAACAGTGACAGTTTAATTTGTCCCAACAGGGTGTGACCGGTCTGACCTCGTTGGGAGATTGTCAGGAGAACTCTACATCAAGCAATAGCATTCTCGTATATATCTTTGCCATTGCAAGAAAGAATAGGGATAATGATCCCCCACACGCATTTCTTAAGATCAACCGTCCCATTATCCGACTCTGCTTCGAGCTTACTATGCTCAGGCCAGTATATCGTGACCATTTGTACAGCCTTTATTAAATGTTCATGCTGATGAGCATATTCTTCATTTTTTATAAGCCCAGCGAATCTAATATTATTGAAGGTGTTTTTCCAAAGACTATTATTTTCTCTGAGCATTCTAATTTGTAATTTTTTAATTTTATCGCTTATTGAGCCAGTTGTGTACGATGACTGAAATAAAATGTGAACAATTCCTCGAGGTCCTGAATGTGGGAGATCAGATGATCCAGCTCATAAAGTGTTTGCGGGGCAGTCGTTGTCGTATAAGCTTTTTCCATGTCCAGAACGATGGCCGTAATAGAAAGATAAGTCATCGCTAACGGTAGGACCTGCTGCGTCGCTCCAAAAAGAATCAATAAGGGTTTCAGGAATATTAAAGCAAGTGTTTTTGAATGCAGAAATCTTTAGTGGCACATAGAAGCCTTTCATTTAATATGGCATTATGTAGTAATTGGGAGAATCTTCATTTTTTATGGGGTCTCCATATACCACGAAAATCAAACCTTCTAGGTTTCTATCCTTTATTACATGTAAACCTTCTTCATTAAGTGCATATAGATTAGCTCCTGGGCCTATAGATCCTGATAAATAAAAGTTAAGATAATAAGAGCAATAATCTCCGTTGGGAAACGTTATCAGGTTTTTGTACTGATCTAGTCTTGTTAAGACTGTTGTTACAACAGGCCTTATTTCGTTTTCTGCTTCTTGTTTTTTAGTAACATTGAAATAATCAGCATTTCTGTCATATTGTATAGAATAACTTTTCAGCTCAGCATTAGATGTATCAATAACCTTCATACTCATTAATCTAACTTTATAGTTGGTGTCAAGTCCTATCTTAAAATCTTCTAGTTTCATTTTTTGATCAGTGCTAGATGAATTATTATAGACAAACACTTGCCTATAGAACTTCATCATGGATATATTATCAAATGCATGACTTTCAAGGTATTGTTTCGCCTGCTCCATATTATTAATTTTCACACTAGTTTTGGCATTTTCGTACTTAACGCCCGTAAAAACTGCAGTAGCAATCAAAGCTATTACTAAAAGTCCTAGCGCTGACCATCTAACGAAATTTCGCCTGAAATATTTAATCATATTTAACCTCCTTCTAATTTGGGATATAGAGCCAGATAAGCTGGCCAATCCTGCCAATCGCGGAGTGTTGAAGAATCTTTATTAACGATTACTGTTTGGATGACTGTCTTGTTATAATAAACAAGAGGTGAGGACAGTGAGATTTGCCAGCGCACTCCCGACCCTACATGTCCGGCGCTGGTCCAACCAAATCTTAACTCTAACGTAAAGCACCCTTGACAGTAAAGGGTGCTTTACGTTAGAGTTAAGATAACCATGAAAAAAGGATGACGATATTTTGAAAAATCACATGAAACAATTGAGACAAGACAAAGGGCTCTCACAAGAAAAAATGGCGGAAATATTTAAAGTATCTCGACAAACGATCATTTCTATTGAACATGGTCACTACAATCCTTCCTTACCTTTTGCAATTCAGATTGCACGTTTCTTTGATAAAATTGTGGAGGAAGTGTTTATTCTTGAAGAAAAGTGAGGAGATAATTTAACTTCGTTTACGAACAAATTGTGTTTATAGTTCAATGAAATTATAAGAGAGGGGTGTACTTTAATGAAAAATCAACATGGACGAGGACTTTATATTGTGTTTGGTTTTGTCTTTTTACTATTTAGTGTGATATTCAGCATGGCTACCATTAGTACAGGTTCCTTTCCAGTCGGACAGGAACTTGTGACGTTTGGAATCAGTGTTATGGCCTTTTGTCTTGCTTACCTTTATCCTCAATTCAAGGATAATGATGAACGTTCAAAACAGATCCGTGAAAAAGGAATGTTATACAGTTATTTTATCATAATCGGTTATTTGATGATCATGTCAGGGCTCTTTCAATTTAATATTATCAATCTCAATGGTATTCAGACAGTTTACGTAATACAAACTTTAATTATAATCACAGTTTTTCTATCGTTTGTGGTGCTATCTAAAAAACGTTAATAACTATATTTTCTTACCCAGCACCCTGGCATCTCCCTGAACTGTTAATATCTCTTTCACTCGTTCTCTCATGTCGAACAAATCAAACGGCTTAGTTATATAACATAGAATCCCGTGTTTCTTTGACTGTTCCACATTATGAGGATCATCCCGTCCCGTCATCATAATCACCGCCACACTACGATCTAAGGAACGAATTTTTTTATATGTTTCCATCCCGTTCATTCCTGGCATTTTCATGTCTAGTAATATAAGATCTGGCTCAAAGGAAAAGGTGCTAAGTAAACTGAGTGCTGCTTCTCCGTTCTCTGCCATTTTGACTTCATGACCATCATCTTGGAAGATCGAAACGAGCAGTGTCCGCACACCAAATTGATCATCTACGACAAGAACTTTACCCACTTCCTACATCTCCCTTTTTTGTACCTTTAATCATTAAAAGTAACGGTCCCATAGTCTGGGGAACAAGGGGTCCTCTATATAGGGATTTCACTGTAGCTTGTCTTATGTAACCTTTCTATATGAATATTTTTCATAGCATCTTCATTTACTTTCCTGCCTTAGCAGTCATATACCTTTATTTTTTTGAATATTGTGTCCTATAAGAGCGCTTATCCACTCCCCCTGAGATTAAACTAGCTGAGTCCATCAGTTTCAGTTTCGGTTTCATGATATTTTTAAGGCTCTCTCTTTCTCCATCAATGTAATTAGAACTAACTCCACAATTTCCCATGGCAACTGCAACTGTTGTAAATGGTCCTTTTGCCATTTTCTTTCTTCATCGATTGACCCACCCGCATACTTCACAGCTTTCAAAGCATATAATGGGCCTCCTAGTGAATGGTCTGCCATATGTGCCGTAGCAACAGCGTGTCCAATGGAACGAGCTACCGCTATTGAAATTGGATTAGTAGCTTCTCTTGCAACAGCATGTGCACCGACTGAAGCTTTCATCGCATCACCTACTGGTACATTTCCATTTTCCCAATCTTTAGCCACATGTAGAGCATGAAGTAACCGCGCGTCAATAGTCCCGTCACTGAGTGATAACACATGCTCTGAACACGCCCTGGCCCATTTAATTAGTTTATGATGATTTTCTTTGGTGAGTAGCCCCCCACGATGTACTGCAACAAATCGTTTATCTCTCATTTACAAGCTCCTTAATTAACGTGTCTTATTCTTTGTCATTCTTACGAGATGACTTGACCACATTCTCAAAACCCCCTGCTAATGCAAGGGGTTTTGAGAATGGCGTTATATTAAATAATTTAATAATAAAGTAGCTAATCCAAGAAACAGAAAGAAACCACACACGTCAGTAAAGGTCGTCACAAAAACAGCTGAGGCTAGTGCCGGATCCACCTTTAGTTTCTTTAATGCTACAGGCACTAAATACCCTACAATAGTTGCTACACACATGTTTCCAAGCATGGAAATTCCAACGACTATACCAAATACAGGCTTATGAGACCATAGAACTCCAATGACTGCTATGACTATTCCTATCGCTAAACCATTAATTATACCGACCAATATTTCTTTTCTAAGTACTTTTTTTGCATTTTCCGGGGTGAATTCACCTAAGGCAATCCCTCTTACCATTAGGGTCAAGCTCTGAGTCCCTGCATTCCCTCCCATTCCAGCAATTATAGGGCAGAAGGCCGCAAGTATGACTACTTTATTAATCGTGTCGCTAAAAATCCCTACTACAGCTCCAGCAAGTATTGCAGTCACTAAATTGACAGAGAGCCAAGGTAATCTACTCTTGACTGAGGCAAAGGTTGATCCATCAATGATCTCGCCTTCATTCACTCCAGCAAGACGAAAGATATCTTCTGTTGCTTCTTCTCTGACTACCTCGATAATATCATCGACAGTAATTATCCCAAGCATTTTGCCCATCTCGTCCGTAACAGGCATTGCTTGATAACCATACTTTTCGAATAATGATGCAACCTCTTCTTGGTCCATTTCTAAGGGAACACTTTTAACATTCTCGCTCATTATTTCGCCTATTTTTGTGTCAAAGGTTGATATTACTAATTCTCTAAGGGATATTATTCCCTTTAAAATATCTTTCTCATCTAATACATACAGATAATATGCTGATTCAACATCAAGCACTGCGATTTGAAGATATTTCAAGGTCTCCTTTACATTCATAGTCTCGTTAATAGCGACGAATTCTAAGGCCATAAGTCCGCCAGCAGTATCGTCTTCATAGGTTAGTAGTTCTTTAACATCTTCCGCTGCTTCTTTTCCTATATTAGCTAAGAATCTAGTGATTCTCTTAGGTTCGAAGTTAGAAAGTAAATCTGCTATTTCATCCGAAGTCATTTCATCAACAATTTTAAATTGATCCGGTTCTGCGAACAGATTTAAGAAATCTTCCTTTTCTTCTTCTTCCATTTCCTCAAAAACATCAGCGATAAGCCGTATCGGTAATTTTTGCATGACTTCTAGTTTATGAAGGTCACTGTCTCTCAAAACTTCCAATATGTCAGCCGGGTGTAGGTCTTCTAAGTAGGGTTGGAGTTGATTGATGTTATTATTCACTAACAATATTTTTAAATCTGACTTAGATAAACTATCACGCAAGTACTTCACCCCCTTACATATAAGATCTTGAGCTGACGCCTTCTATATCTTTCCATGATGTTCCCCTACATCTCGTAATACCTCTGAACAAACAATACTATTATGCATACGCTATAAACCCAAAATGTAAACAAACATTATCAGTATTACATTTTATCCCTAGAGACAGCGTTTATGCAGCGCTCACTACCAACATTAGACCCCGCAAGCGATTGCGGGGTCTAATACACTATGTATTCAATCGTCGGAATCGAACTGGCGACTTGCTGATTTTAATTATGTCGGTAGGTGAGCGGTTACCCACCTAATGTTTTTTTGGTACTAATTCCAGAACTATTTAAGATCTCTTTAACCCGTTCTCTCAGCTCAAACAGATCAAAAGGTTTCGTTATATAACATAGAATCCCAAGCTCCTGGCCTTGCTCAGCATTATGAGGATCTCCATCACCTGTCATTATAATTACGGCCACACGACGGTCTATAGCTCGAATTTTTTCTAAGGTTTCTAACCCGCTCATTCCTGGCATTTTCAGATCCAACAATATAAGATCTGGCTCAAAGGAAAAAGAACTAAGTAACCTCAGTGCCGATTCTCCATTCGCTGCCATTTTGACTTCATGGTCATCATCCTCGAAGATCGAAACGAGTAGAGTGCGCACACCCAATTGGTCATCTACGACAAGGATTTTGCTCATTTTCTTCACCTCATTCTATATATTCATCTGTTGTAGAAGAGATATGTTAGTTTTCCTCCAGTGTTGTAACTTCAATGATTGTTCACAATCATAACAGTGAAGGGAGTCCTTTATCATATTATTGTATCACAACTTCATAAACATTCCTCTAATCTAAGTAGGCTTTTAACTTTTCCTCTGTCTTTTTTCTTAACCTAAACGTTCTTTCTAATTTTTGTGCAGCAGTTTTCACTTGTTCCAAAACCTCCAGGTGTTCTTGTACCTCTCCTTTTTTAAACATATTAAGAATTTTAACCGTCGATAGTACTCTATATCCTAGGCCTTCAAGGGGTAGCTTCATAGCTTCCGCTGTAAATCCCATATCTGCTTCATTATTTTGCTCACATATAGCGATCACTACAGCATATTTCCCACCTAATACTTCATTGACACTTGACCAAACCGAGCGATCATTTTCTGCAAAGATTTGAAAACAATATAATCTCTCAATAAATGATTTCACATCTGCGGTGATATTATAAAAATACGTTGGAGACCCTAAGATAATAGCATCTGCGTTTCTGATCAGTGGATATATTTTCTGCATGTCATCCATTACGACACATTTGAAGGTATCTTTACAGCCCTCACATCCAGTGCAGCCGCTCATGTTATAATCTCCCAGGTAAATTATCTGCGTTTCTACGTCTTTAGATTCAATTTCATTTAAAGCTTGTTGCACTAAATAGGCTGTATTACCCTTTTTTCTTTTACTTCCTACTATTCCCAATACCTTCATTTCGTTACCTCCCTCAATTGTTTCCCACGCTTATTCTGATCACAAATAGTCTATGTTAGTCTGCCTCTTAACCCTATCACTTATTTTTTTACATAAAATGACCCTATAGCATCGACAATTCAATCATCTATGCTATAGGGTACATCTTACTCTAACTAATTGACTTTATAAAGTTTTACTCGTTCGCCTATCCTATTTCTTCACGCGTTCCCTGCCCAATGAGCAGGAACTTATCGGACATAAAAGATGTTTCGTATTTGAGAATACTATCCTAAGCATGCCATGCCTTCAGGCGCTTTTGTTCCCACGACGATTCACCCATACTCCCCAATAGAAGTTCACCATAAGGATCGCAATGATCATAAAAATAGCTGATATTGTTTTTGCGTTTTCCATACATGCCTCCTTAGACATAGTGTGCTTTATTCTAAATTAAGCCGTTTGCTGATAATACGATTTGTCACAGCGAAGAAAGCTGCAGATAGAAGCGCGGCATAGATAATTCCATAAGCCATCACCATTTGAAGGAGCCACTGCAGGCCTATGAAATCGAGGAAAGAAGAGATCTGAACATTGGTATAAAAGGCGATTCCCGGGATCAAACTGACGAGTAGGATAAAGAATTGGGCAAGCGTACTAAGGAGAATAAAAGCTCCGAAAGAAGCCAACATTTTATGCTCGTTGAACAGGTGCCCGATGGCAATCGAGGCATATACAATTAAAATGCTTGAAGCTAAGCTTACTAAGATGCCTAGGATGATCTCAAAGGACAAAAGGTAGACCGAAGCACCCAATTGTTCAATGGCTTGGAGATAAAACGTCGCAAAGACTTCCGTGAATTGAGTGAAAGCACCTTTTTTAAGGGCGATGATCAGAATGGAAATCAAGGCGACAATTCCACTAGCCACCATCCACAGCATAGACACGAAAAGTTTACTGACAATATGTTTCCAAGGCTTTACAGGCAGTGTAAACATCAAATAGCCCTCATCAGAAAGTAGATTTTTATTAAAGCGTTGAATCGTCATAATAAAGGTCATTGCGAACATTCCCACCATAATAATGATATAGATGAACATGCTAATCCCGCTAATTATTGCGGGAGCATCAAATTTATCTAGACTTAGTGTGAATCTATTAATTGCTGCAAATACCAGCAACGCAAGGAATAGTGGGAGAAATATTCTCCCCGTCGCTTTAAGTTCGTACTTTAAAAGCTTTCTTAACATTTGAACACCTCCCTGAATAACCCATTGACAGACTGACCCTTTTCATGCCGGATATCATCCACAGATGAGGTCATAACCACTTTACCTTCATTAATAAAAACCACATAATCCAAAATATTTTCAATATCTGAAATGAGATGGGTGGAGATAATCACCGTAGCATTTTCATTGTAATTGCCAAGAATCGTTTTAAGAATATAATCCCGCGCTGCCGGGTCCACTCCGCCTATAGGTTCATCCAACAGATAAAGTTCTGCTTCGCGGCTCATTACTAGAATTAACTGGACTTTTTCCTTCGTTCCTTTGGACATGGTTTTCAGCCTATCATTAGCGTCGATATTAAGACTTTTGAGCATATCATAAGCCTTCTCCGGCTTAAAATTCTCATAGAAATCGGAGAATAGCTCGATGATTTGACGGACGCGCATCCAATCATTTAAATAGGTCTTTTCCGGAAGGTAGGATACGATTTTCTTAGTTTCAATACCTGGCTTCTTACCGCCAATGAGTAGCGTTCCACTGGTGGGGGTCAAGAGTTCGTTGGCAAGCTTGATGAGGGTGGTTTTTCCGCTGCCATTCGGTCCCAGAAGCCCTACGATTTGCCCACGCTCTAGCTTGAGATTAACCCCCGAAAGGGCTACTTTGCTCCCGAACTTTTTAGTCAGGTCAGTGCATTCAAAGATAGTGCTCATTGTTTCATCTCCTTTACCATCTTATTAATAATGGTTAAAATCTCCTTTTGTTCAAAACCCATCAACTGCATTTTCCCCAGGAATTCCGAAATCTGCTCCTGAGCCAATTTGCTTTTTGCCATTTCTACCATACTTTCATCCTCCGTCACCGACCGACCGCTTGTGCGGTGTGTAATAATGAGGCCTTCTTCCTCTAATTTCACCAGTGCCCTTTGCATGGTGTTGGGATTTACAGCGGCCTCTTGAGCCATATCCCGGACCGAAGGCAGTTTGGAACCTAAGGGATAAACACCAGAACAAATCATCAGCTCAATATGTTCAATCAGCTGGGTGTAAATAGGTCTGTCAGATTTTAGCTCCCATGTCATTGTCATCACCTCTTGTATTATTGTATTAAGCTCTTAATACAATAATACACTATTTAAAAATATTGTCAACCGAATTATATAAATATTATTGAAGAAACCTTGAAAAGCAAAATTTATATATATGGCGATAAAACGAATAAAAACAGGAGGCATATCTTTCGATATCCCTCCTGTTTCATGTCTTCAATAATAGTCAATTAAACAGAGTATGGAAGTTAATATAATTTCAAGGTATCATGTTTCCTACTGTAGTAATCTTTAGGAAATTCGATTCTGAAATACTCCTCAGAGCTCTCCTCATCCACTTTAGATAAAGCTGTATTAAAGCCTACTAATACCATTAATGAAAACAAAAAAATGATGAAAATAACCATTAATAATCACCTCTTTTTCTTTCATGTCATCTCTATCTATAGCTTAACGCTCTTGTTAATAGATTTCAAGTATTTTGTATACATTATACAATAATATTTTTTAATGGTTAACTTTGTTAACGATAGCCTGCACGTGCTGTCTCTGGGCTGGAGACAATGCATCGGCCAGGTAATTACGATTAATACCCGTTGTTTTGTGATAACCCTGCTTAATTCGTTCAATAGCCCCGTCGATCTCAACCTTCAGCTCTCTGGCCGATAATAAGGCACAGCCCGCCCCCCTGATAATGATCTGCTGTAAACCATCGGACGTTGCAACGGTAATATTGTATTGTTTCTGATGAACATGGGCAAATCTTTCAATATACTGGTCCGCGGTTTGTGCCTCCTTCGTATATACCATATAGATATTATGATAATCGATGACTTCCTCAATATGTCCCTGAACACGGTAACTATCAAACACAACAATAATATGACATTCTCGAATCCCGCGATAATTACTGAGAGTATCCAGCAACTTCATTCTGGCACCCTCCATATTGTCATCGACATGCGCCTTCAGTTCAGGCCATGCATAGATAATATTGTAGCCGTCCACAATGAGATACTCTTCTTTGATTTCCTTCTGTCTGCCAACATAGGTAACCGGTTCTAAAAAGCTTTCGCGGGCTGTTTTGCGGCTTTTCCAGGCAGACTTCTTCCCTTGGTTCGCATAGGAGGTTTTATTGATAATTTGGTCAATTTCATCTAAACTGATCCAACGCTCTTGTGTGTATGAGGCCAGCTTTGAGGCCGTTTCTCCCGACGAATCATCTTTTTCCTGAAGATAACTTTCAACCTGCATGTAGTCCTTTACGGCATCCCAATCCACCAAAAAGCCTGCACCATGGGCACAAAACACAGAACCTGTCGGATTTTCTAAGTCTCTCTCTGAATCATAGCCAAACTTTCCTATGACCTCTTCCGCATTTTGGCAGGGTTCGTATCCTTTCAGGCTACAAAACAACCGGCCAAGTCCTTTCGTATAAGCCACAACCTCTTGCTGATAATTCCTCATGGTGGCAACAGGGGCGCTCCCCACAAGAACCGTCATCTCGCCATTGGTTTGTGATATTTCGCAGGTGCCATGCATTTTCTCAAGGTCAGTCATCGCTCTTCCGACCATTTTCGCAGGCAGTTCCAGTTCATAAGTATAATAAGGCTCCAGCAAGATAGATTCTGCCTCCTTTAAGCCCTGGCGCACAGCACGGTAGGTCGCCTCCCTGAAGTCACCCCCTACAGTATGCTTATTATGTGCTTTACCTGTGACTAAAGTGATGTTCAGATCTGTAATCCCCGACCCTGTTAGAACTCCTTTATGTGCTTTTTCTTCCAGATGAGATATTATAAGTCTTTGCCAGCTTTTCCCTAAGGTATCCTCACTGCATTTCGCCCCAAACTGCAAACCGCTTCCCGGCTCACCCGGCGTGAGTAACAGGTGGACCTCCGCATAATGCCGCAAGGGCTCAAAGTGTCCGACGCCTTCTACGACCTTAGCAATCGTCTCCTTATATACAATCCTTCCTGCATCGAAGGCCACCTCAACACCAAAACGGCTTTGTATACGACTCTGCAGAATTTCAATTTGCACCTCTCCCATAATCCTGGCCTGAATTTCCTGTAGTTGCTCATTCCAGACAATATGAAGTTCCGGCTCTTCATCTTCAAGCTGACGTAACTTAGGAAGCATTACTCTTGGGTCGCAGCCTTCCGGCAAAATAACTTCATAGAACAGTATGGGTTCCAATACCGGTTTATCTGAAGCTCCCTCGATCCCTAAGCCTTCACCTGGTCTGGTTTGGCTGAGCCCTGTGACTGCACAGACTGAACCGGCCCCAACCTCATTGACTGTCTCAAATTTCCGTCCTGAATAGATACGAATTTGATTAACTTTCTCATTCCAGATGCCATTCGTTAAGACATCTTTCACCTTGAGTCTTCCGCCTGTAAGCTTCAGGTATGTCAGGCGGTTTCCCTGCTCGTCTCTTGCTATTTTGAATAGTTTAACCCCAAATTCATCTGGGTAGGAAGGAATCATGGCATATTTCACAAGGCCCTGCATGAATGGCTCAACGCCCTCTAATTTCAACGCAGAACCAAAAAAGCACGGAAAAACTTTGCGTTCCCTGACCGCTCGTTGAATCTGGGAAGTTTCAATATCTCCCGTGTCGAGAAAGGTTTCCATCATTACTTCGTCACACATGGCCAGCTGATCATAGAAATCATCCGTCTCAACTTGTCCAAACTCAATACACCCGTCATCCAGCTGCATTTTCAATTCTTTCATTAACGGGCCTTTATCCGTCCCCTTCTGATCCATCTTATTGACGAATAAAAAAACCGGTATCTGATATGTGTGAAGGAGCCGCCATAATGTTTTGGTATGCCCCTGCACCCCGTTCGCACCGCTGATCACTAAAATGGCATAATCAAGCACCTGAAGCGTTCTTTCCATTTCAGCCGAGAAATCTACGTGTCCCGGCGTATCTAGTAAGGTAATCTCAGTCTCACCCATCTCAAACACCGCCTGCTTGGAGAAAATGGTGATTCCTCTTGCTTTCTCGAGCTCATCGGTATCTAAATAAGCATCCTTATTGTCCACCCGTCCCAATCTGCCAATTTTGCCACTCAGATAAAGTAGACACTCTGATAAGGTCGTCTTACCCGCATCTACATGTGCCAATATTCCAAGGACTATTTTTCTCATAATATTTCATATCCTTTTGTTTCTCTTGAATGTCAATTCTTTCATTATTATCATGATACAAGCAAGTTGGGACTTTGACAATTTTATTGCCCTTGAATTTCCTTGTTTGCAAAGGAAAAGGGACTAAGCTCGTGGCCTAATCCCTTCAACCTTCATTCATATGTTGGACTTAATTAGCTTTCATATGCCTTGATCAATTCAACGATATCAAATTTTTTCATTTTGAGGAATGCTTTTTATAGTGCATATGTAAAGAAAACCCAAATTTCGCTCAAGCTTATACTTTCTTATGCATCTGCGTCCCTAAAACCGTTGTGTAAACATAGGCGTGGTGTCATATCTTATATTGTTTGATATCACTGATTGAACGCGGTTCAGCGGGGCCAAAGTTATGCTGTTGAAGAAAAAATTTCCACAGCCTTTATCTTTTAGTTTGTTAGTTGATATATTATTTCTTAATAATTTTGTCCGTATAATAAAGACTTCAGATACAGCCTGTAGCTATCATTATAAGAGACATAACAATTACCACTAAAAGTAACTTCTTTCTCAAGTTCATCTGAGCACTTCCTTCGTATTTTTTTAATTTTAGGTCATTGAGAGGATGTTGCACATAATCCTACAGATGCGTCACAGCGACCAGCCTTAGAAGATACATGGTAACTTTGTATTCTTATTTAATCAAACTGAAATAATAAAATGCATGTTTACTTAACCCATTTAATTCAATAGAAGCATTGGTGATTAGACAAATCAGAAAAATAATCATGAGTGTAATAAGAAGTTGCAATATCTTTTTATCACTTTCTTTTTTATATAATTTACTATCCTTCTCTATAGATAGGAAAATGATCATAATATAAATTAAGTACAGTAAAAATAACAATAAGCTAAATCTCTTACTACTAATTTGATTGACAGTTTGTCTAAATTGCTCAAGTATTTGGCTGTTAGACTCATTTTCAACAATATCATTTTTTATATTATTTTTAGATATACCTAGATCCCAACTAAAAACTTTAGGTGTGTTTTCACTTGTAATATTCATTTTACAGTAGTATGTACCACTCCTAAACTCTAGTTCTTTAGAGCTAGAGAAAATATGAAACATGTACATTGTAACTATAAGAGCAAAAATAGCAGAGGCAATTAATAAAGTTTTTTTAGTTTTAGAGTCCATAGCGTCAATCCTCCATTTCAATTCTATCCATTCTTATTGACGTGCCATCGTTAAAATTTTATCTTTGATTCCTATTACAAAGTGAGTTTATCACAATTATCCTTGCCTAATATACACCCATCCGCCTGTATTCTAAATTCAACATCTTACCTGTACATTCCTTTCATTTCAACAAAATCAAGCCAGAACTTAGCGTTCTGGCTTGATTTATTCATGTAAATTTTTCTATTTCAAGGTAATGTAATTTTCATCCCACAGCATCGTTTATGTTAAATACTCCAAAACTAAGGCAACATAAAACTTGATTGCATCAAAATATCTTTCAATTTCTACATACTCGTCAGGTTGATGAGCCATCTTTTCATCTCCCGGTCCATATATAATGAAGGGAATACCTAAGGCAGGTGCAAACACGGAGGCATCGGTATAGTAATTGACACCACAAGGCACCAAATTCTGGGACAGAGCTTTTCCAGCGGCACGAATGCCTTGTTGCATGAATTCATTGTTAAGGGGCGTTTCAACGCCCGGACAATTCTTGATCACCTTCAGTGATCCTTTGAATCCTGTCACTTCTTGTTCTAAATCTGTCACGATCGACTGTAAGTCTCTAATAATTTGATCATGCTCTTGTCCTGGAACGGTTCGTATATCAACGGTTAGAACACAAGAGTCAGGGACTACGTTCGTTTTAACTCCACCTATGATTGTTCCTATATTCATCGTTGGAGGAGTTAACACTGGATGTCGACAATAGGTGAAGGAATAGTTCGCTAATTGACCAATGACAGCGTTCATATGCAAAATGGCGTTGTTGCCTAGGTCCGGCATAGAGGCGTGGGCAGTTTTTCCCACAGTCGTATATTCCAACCAAAGTATTCCTTTCGTTGCCAAAAACAGTTTGCCTAGAGTAGGCTCGGCTATTGCAACAGCACCGATGTCTTTTATATAACCACTATTTAATAAGCTCCAAGCCCCCAGGCTATCAGTCTCTTCTCCAGCAGTACCTGCAATCACCAGATCACCTTTTAGCACAATACCTGCTTGCACGATCAAGGCAGCCGCCATAACCATTGCCGCAAAGCCGGCTTTCATATCGGCCGTTCCTCTGCCGTATACTTTGCCTGAGTCTATAGTTCCAGAGAATGGATCATGTTTCCAAACTTGCTCACCAGGTGGAACAACATCGAGATGTCCGTTAAATAAGAGTGCTGGTCGATCTTTAAGGCCAGCTACGCGCCCGATGACATTACCGCGTTGTTCACCTAAGTCAACAACATGACTTTTTATCCCATAACTATTTAAAGTATCGGCGATATAGTGTGCTAGGGCTTTTTCAGCGCCCGGTGGATTTGTGGTATTAAACTGAATGGTGCGTTGTAAGAATTCGAGGGCTTTGTCTTCGTCGAGTAGACGCATGATGTCAGTAAATATTTTCATGCAATGTGACTCCTAACTTGTGATTTCACGGTCATCAAACGTTTAAAACTCAACCGCAAGAATTCCATTTTCAAGTTTTGCCGACACAATTTCGAGTCCCTTCAACGAATCTGGCAGAGCAAAACACCTCTTTTCGTTTTTAATCGTAATCTGGATTTCACCATTGCTCTGACCCAGCTCCATTTCGCTCTTATCAGCGAAAGGTAGGTATATTTCCATTCTCTGACGATCGCCGACTTGGGTTACGCAGAATATTTTATTGGAGGCAAGCACTTTTGATGGATCCTGATCGCCATAAAACGAGGCGACCGCTTCGAGTCTAGGCAAGGTCTTTAATTCGTGTTTTTGGAGCATCAAAGTAAACATTGGGATATCCCGAAAACTCTCACGTAATTCTTGCAAACCCTCTTCCTGCAATTTAACCCATTTGTTGAAATATCCATTGAGCGCTTCCTTAGGATAAACCTTGTTGACAATGATCGCATCGACATTATAGTTGTATAAATGCAACCATGTGAAATTCCTTTTAGTTTCTTTGATGACGATTTTTTCAGGTGTCGTCACAATCCGAAGAGAAACGACCTCCTTATTCTGCATCAAGGTTTGTAGGTACTCCAATTTCTCCATTAATCTTTCAAGGTCTTCAAACACAGCATCTTTCGGCATGGGTATTTTCATCACTTTTTGAATGATCGGCCCGACCATTTTAACAGCTTTTCGTTTCATCGGCAGAAACTTTTCAAACATTGCACCGAACATTTCCGGAAATTTAAGCAGTGAAAGTGTTTGCCCTGTAGGAGCACAATCAACAATAAGTAGGTCATATTGTTGTTTTTCGTAAATATCTAAAATTTTAAATAGCGAGAACAATTCTTCAAGTCCGGGGAACACCAATAACTCATCTGCTTCTAAACCGCCCTCTGCACGAGACGTCAGCATTTCTTTCATGTATCCTCTGAAATTTCCCCAAGCCACTTCTCTCTCATTGACCACATCGATTTCCATAGCATCCAGATTTTTAGAAACCGTCATCGGTTCACAGGTCAGTTTCATGTCCAGAGAATCCCCCAAGCTATGCGCTTGATCCGTGCTGATAATAATAACACGTTTGCCTTCTTTGGCTAGTTTGCAGGCAGTTGCAGCGGCGATGCTCGTCTTACCAACCCCGCCTTTACCCGTATATAAAATGATGCGCATATAATTTCCAGCCTCCCCTTGTCTTTTACTCAATATCTACCTTTTTCACTTTATCCTTACCTTGGCTTCGCTTTGCTTCAGGTGTAGTTTCCGCATGTCCTGTACTTGAGTCGAGGAGGCACTCCATCAACATGGACTTCAATTCTTTCCCTACCACATCTAAATGCACTTTCACTTTATCCGAAAATAGCATCATCAGCGCTTCTTTCTCCAGCTTTTTTGCTTCCATCATTTTTTCTATAAATTCTCTGCTTATATTCATAGCTTCAACCTTCTTTCTTTAAGCTAAGTTTATTGACTAAATTGAATCTGCAGTGTATTTTCTACTAATTTGGCAGACGTCACATCATGATTTCTGAGAGAACTTGGCAAGGGTATACTTCGTTTGTAATTTCCGATTTTAATAATGATATCCGTTCCAGATTCATGTAGATGCAAGTCGCCTTTTTCAATGCAAGGTAGATAAATCGAAAGCTTGTATCCGTCGTCACTTTGTTCGTAGCGTTCACCCTTGATGTCTTCTTGAAGCTTGAAAACATCCCGGCCCCTTAGGACTTGTTGCTCAATTCTATCGATTCCCGAAATACCATTCAGGTCAGTATCAAACCATGGAATTCTATAAATGGGCATATCCCCAAATACTGCTTCTAGCTCTTCGATATACTGACTTTGTAGGTCCACCCACTCGTTGAAGAATGGATTATCGATATCTTTGGGCAGTATACGATTGATATAAAGCCCATCCACTTGAAAATTATAAAGATTCATATACATATAATTTCTTTTTGTTTCCTCGACGACCATTTTTTCCGGCATTGTCACCAGGCGTATGGATGATACGGACCGATCTTTGAGAAGATTCTGAAGCTGAGCGAGTTTCACAAACATTTTCTCAATATCCGACACGGCTGCTTTATCAGGTAATTGCACTTTGAACAATGATTTAGAAATCGGTGCCAAGACGCGCATCGCAAATTTTCCAATGGGGAAAAGCTTTTCCATATACCATGACAAAAGTTCCGGAAATTTCAGGAGAGACAAGGTTTCGCCCGTTGGAGCGCAATCGACGATGATTCTTTCATAGGCGCCGCTGTCATGGATTTCCATAATTTTGAGAAGAGAGAACAGTTCGTCCATGCCTGGTAAAACGGAGAGCTGTTCCCTATCCCCCATAGGCATACCGAAAGAACCGATCATATTAACAATCGCCCGCTGCATATCTTGAAAATCGTTTTCCATGACATGATTTGGATCGATTTCCAAAGCAAATAGGTTGTTTGACACTTCCTTGATTGTTTTCCCTAGAGGCATTTCAAAGATATCACTGAGATTATGGGCCATATCCGTGCTCACAATCAACGTTTTTTTACCTTCCAAAGCGGAATGCCGGGCATGCGCAGCCGCAACACTCGTTTTTCCAACGCCACCTTTTCCTGTAAAGACAAGTATTCTTCCCATCATTAAACCTTCTTTCTTTGTTATGTTGCTCAATCATTCATCACTTATCTTATTTTATTCTTCTCATGAATTGTTCTTTTACCGAAGTATTTCTTATAAAGTTGGCCACCTTTCGGCAGCATCCTCTATGTTATAAATTCATTCCATTTCAGCCTTGGTTTTTCCCATTGGCATTTTGATATTCTTAATCCTCATTCAATCTATCATGATTTTTCTGACTTTCGAACGCGTAGAACTTTCATCATTTAATCTTACCTCTTGTAGTAATGTCGTAACTTTTGCTATGACTGTCCCAATAAGTGCGATTTCTTCAGCTGTCATAGACGAAATAATTCTTTGCCCATAGCCTAGAAACTTCTGAAGTATACTGTAAATCTGCTGCTTTCCGTTAACCGTCAAGACAATGGTCACCACTCTTTTGTCTTCTATACTCCTCTGCCTTGTGACCATCTCTTTTTTCTCCATTCGATCTACAATGCCGGTGGCCGTATTGAGTGGAACATTGAGATATTCGGCAATCTGTGTCATATTGATATCCGTCTTCCTATAGACAAGCACTAACATCAACATCTCATTCTTCGTGAAATTTAGTAAGATATTCTCCCACGTTTCAGGTGCAATAATAACTTTGATCTGATCAACGAAATCAAATAATGTGTTTTCAAGGTTATTGATATCCAGCTTCAAATTAGTTCCCCCTTCGAAGTAATTTAATTCTACCACCGAATTATTAGAGTGTCAATACAAAAGCGCCTCTGGGTGAGGGGGCAAAATCGCCGAGTACTTCCGTGTTAACAAAAATCTCAAGTGATATTTATTACCATATTGTTCCATATGTTTCCACCTTTGCATATTATGCGATATACCTTAACAAAAGGAGGAAAAGCAAATGGGATATGGTAATGAAAACTGCTGTTGTGAAGAACACGGAAAAGGCATCGGTTCAGGAATGGCTGCAATCGTAGTAATAATTCTTCTTCTGATCGCTATGGGAATCGTATTCTAAATCAAAGGAGGACCTTCTTATGTATGGAATGACTGGAGTCGGTCACGGCATTAGTGTAGGAGTTATTGCTGTAGCAATTTTGATTCTTATCGCTTTAGGTCTGATCTTCTAAAAAATATATTCTTATAATATGGCTATCATCTGAAAAGATGATAGCCTTTTTGGTGAAGTGTTACTTTTCTATAGGTTGGCGGCAGCTTTATTCCGGTGGTATAATCATACTGTGTCAATGAACTTAGAAATATATCAATGATATGAAGTAAATATAATCACAGAAGGAACGTAACGTTATGGAAAAAACAACGCTCATAAAAATGATCAAGATTAATCCTAATGCGATAGCCCATATCACTAATCCGAGCGATGAGTTAAAGTTATTGGCGGTTCAAAAAAATGGACTTACGTTAAAATACATTGATCATCCAACCAGAGAGATGCAAGAATTAGCTCTAGACAATGATGGCCGAGCGATTCAATTTATTGATGACCCTACAGAAGACATGATGATCAAAGCCATCAATGATGGCTGGGTTAACTTAGAGTATCTTGTAAATCCGAGCGATCATTTAATCAAATTAGCGATCAATCAAGCCGGCTGGGCGATTAAATATGTTAAAGATCCAAGTGAGGAATTGCAATTATTAGCTGTCGTAAAAAATTACGACTCGCTAAAGTTTATTAAAGAACCTTGCGCAAGTGTCCAGGAAAAGGCTGTAACCATCAGTTATGATGCCTTAAGATATATCAATTCTCCTACCCATCAGGCCGAGTTTCTAGCGGTCAAGAATAATGAGAGTGCCATTACCTATATCAACGATTTAGATCACCATAAAATCTTAGAATTTTTGGAAGTCAATATTTTAGTCATTAAATATGTTATGAACGAAATCTCTAAAGATGAATTAGAACACGTATTAATATCATCCTTAGGCAAGGAAGATGTTGACGAAAAATATGTCAGAAATTTTATAAATTGCAGTTATATCAAACAAAAGAGTGACCTTCTGTCCATGGACAAAATCATGTTTATTTATAAATATGGCAGTAAAAAGGCTAAAAAAATAGCTGTCGATGAAAAGCTGAAGATGCTATAGGAGTGAGCTTCATGAATTTTACAGACACCTTAAAAAGTGTTAACTTAGTACTATCGACTGGAGAGGTCCCTTTAATCGTTGGGGAAAGCGGAATCGGCAAAACTGCGTTAGCCCAGGAAATCGCTCAAGAAAATCAGTGGAGTCTAATTGTAATTAATGGAAATCTCCTTAAAGAAGGCGAAATAGGGGGTCTGCCAACGATTGAAGCTTATGCAGGCCTCAATAATAAAGAAGATCAGGCTGCAAAGAAAGCGACAGTATATGCTGTCCATCATAAGCTCAGGGAAATTGATGAAGAAATATCCCAAGGAAAAATCGTCCTGTTATTTATAGACGAGATCAATCGCTGTGAACATACCGTCCAACAGGAACTTATGAATTTAATCTTAAATAGGGAAATCAATGGCTACAAGTTGCCTGAAGGTGTAAAAATATTAGCCGCTATGAATCCTTCAAGTAAATATGGTTCGGATCTTGATTACCAGGTTGTCGATATGGATGCCGCCCAAGAAAATCGGTTTGTCTGGTTATCGATGGAGCCTGATTATAATCAGTGGATAGATTGGGCTATAGACGCGGGAATTGAGCAAAAGGTTATCAAGTTTATCTCCACCTTCCCCGATTATTTGCATAAGATCAACGAAGACGATCTAAGTGCAACTCCCAGAAGCTATGAGCGAATTTCCAGCAGTTATAAACTGTATAAAGAGAAAAGAGATTCCATACCGCGCTCTGTATTTTTAAATGTTATCAAAGGAAATGTCGGGCGATTAATCGCCGAAGAGTTTGTGAGCTTTGTGGAATCCGATCATCGTTCACTCATATCCTATCAAGATATTTTTTCAGGGAATTCCCTTCACGAATCGATCAGAGAAAGAGTAAAAAGCGAAAGCCATACCAGGCTTTATCTATCCGCCAAGAATATTCTCAAAAACTTAGAATCAACGATCTTAAATGATGGTGCTGATTCAAGTTTGTACATTGAGAGGCTGATTGAGTTGTTAAACCTATACCCTGTCGATTTAAAGATAGGGCTCATGAAGGATATTAAAAACAGTTATCCTGAAGTATACAAACACGCCCTAGAGAATGAAGAATTTATCGAATCATATTTTGAAACTTATCTTTTAATAAGGTCATAAGCATGAAAACTTGTTTTGATAACCAAGTTCAAGGGCTTTACGAAAAAGCAGAGGTCATGATTGATCATTATTCAAAAGCAAAACGCAAGGATAAACATGCCAAGGTAACTATACCTATAGCGTTTACAGAAGAGTTTTTCAGCCTTGTCAATCAAGTTAATCTAAGTCTTATGGAAGACAAAGATAATTTCTTTGGCTATTTTTTGATGCAAATGTCCAGAGAAATACGCTTTGATCTCAGCAGCCCTACTGCCGTGAATTTTATAGGGGCAAAGTATGTTATCTATTTTAACCCCATTATTTTTTTAAATCTTACTCTAAAACAAATGGAAAGCACGATTAAACACGAAATACTCCATATAGTATCGCTGCATTTAATAAGGGCAAAAGAATTTAAGGCCAGCTACCGCACCTTAGCGATCAATATGGCCATGAACATCGTTGTCAATGCCTATTTAGATTATCTCCCCCCCTATGCTGTTACCTTAGAGTGGGTAAATTTAAATTATTCTTTAGAACTCCTGCCCTTCAAACCTTTTGAATATTATCTAGAAGAGCTCCAAACTGCCTTGGACTTACTGGAAGCAGATGAGGACGAGGCCGTTGATAGTGATGGAGATCAAGCAGATGATAATAATCAAAAGGATAGTAATAATCAAGACGAAAAAATAGAAACAACTTATAATCCAGAAAAAGCCCATGATATTTGGGAAGATTCCAGTGATACCGATGAAAAAACACTTCAAGAATTTACTGAAAACCTTATCAATCATGCCCAAAAAGGGAGCATCCCAAATTATTTAGCAAATATGATCTCATCCCTTAAAAGCAGCAAGGGCGAATTGCCTTGGAATTTATATCTTAAGCGGCTGATGGGAACTGTTGAAAGTAATAACAAGAAGACGATCACCAGAAGAAACAGAAGACAACCCGATAGATTGGATTTAAGAGGTCAACTTAGAAGTCATAAAGCAAACATTGTTGTTGCCCTTGATATCAGCGGAAGCATTAGTGATCAAGAATTTTATCAAGCCATTAAAGAAGTGCTCTATATCGTTAAAAATTATAATCATAAAATTACGATAATTGAATGTGATAGTGACATCAGACGGGTGTCTAACGTCAAATCTGCAAAGGATCTCAAAGATCGAATGAATACCAGGGGCGGCACAAGATTTACCCCGGTTTTTGAATATGCCAATCATCATAAGGTTAATTTGTTAGTCTATTTTACGGATGGCAAAGGTGAAGAAAAGCTTCTAACAATACCTAAAGGGTATAAAACGTTATGGGTTATTTCGGGGAGAGGAGATAAGCTTTCATTAAATGTGCCTTATGGGGCAGTTAAAAAGCTCACGAATATTGTAATGGAAGATGATTCACTAAATATGAGTGATGTTAAAAGAGATGGATATTCAATGAATGACCAGGAAAGCATGTATCCTACCGGCGACGATCTCTAATTCTGTCCCCGTTTTGATTTTTCATCTGTCGGTCAATTACCTTACAGATTTTTCATACCAAATTAGCTGTTTACGCATAATTTGACTTATGAACGTAAAGCTTATACCCCATGAAAATCGATGTAATGCAAATTATTACTGTAGCAATAGCGACACAGATTAGAATTGTAGTTCCTTGAGGCATAACAGAAAAGCTTTGAAGGAATTCGATAAATCCTTGTGGAGAAAAAGCGTATGCAATTCCTAATAAAACGACTATAAAAGTTGAACTTAATATGAGGACTGCCAAATATCCTATCACTATGATGACGAATGAAAGCAGGAATACATTAAATACTACTTAAGTTTCGCACCCTCTAAATCGCTGCTTCTGTGATTTCCAGGTAGCCTAATGTGATTGTTGCCCTTTGATTATTAATGATTAACTAGCTTTTTCAAGGGTTTTTAGCTGATTAG
>Ga0209386_1000267_pt1 | contig 26661 bp, 29 predicted proteins | sample NGEPertwo_FD_184510 | JGI IMG/M metagenome (GOLD analysis project Ga0209386, IMG submission 184510) | Arctic peat soil microbial communities from the Barrow Environmental Observatory site, Barrow, Alaska, USA - NGEE Permafrost154B-two... | ecosystem: Environmental > Terrestrial > Soil > Wetlands...
CCGAGATTGAAGAGGTAGGCGACGATGTCGTGCTGGTCCTGGGCCGGGAGTGCGGCGAAGTTGGGCATGATCGACAGGGGCGAGAGATCGCGCGGGTGTTGCAGGTGCTTGAGCTCCCACTCCTCGCTGCGCTTGCGGCCGATGTACGAGAGGTCCGGGCCGGTGCGTTCGGAGCCGAGGATCATCGGGTCGTCCTCAGTATAGTTGCCGCCCTGGGCCCGCGGTCCCATGGCGACGTCCTGCTGACGCACATACTGCGTGTGGCAGTAGTTGCAGCCGTTGGAGTAGAACAGCGTGCGGCCGCGGCCAACGTCTCCTGTGTAGCCTTGGGCGATGATGGTGCGCTCGGGGTGCCACAACGCCGTCGGCAGGAACACGACCCAGGTCACCACGGCGAAGAAGCCGACGAGGCCCCCGACGATGATCACCTTGAACGTCATCCTCATGACGGCCCCACTTCCGGCGTCTTGACGCTCAGCGGCGGCTTGCCGGTGTCAGGCCCGGCCGTCCGCTGCCGGCCGAAGGAATAGTGCGGCTCCGTGTTGGGCACCCGTTTGGCGAGCGTCCCGATGACGATGACGGGCACCATGAGGAAGCTCGCGAACATGAGGCCTCCGCCGAAGATGCGCAGCGCCATGTAGGCGCGGATGCCGGGCAGGACCTCCCACACCGGGAGACCCTGCTTCACCCAGTTGGAGCCTTGCACGAGGCCGGCCAGGGTGAAGCCGATGAAGAAGAACGAGAAGCCCACGACGTACAACACCCACTGGAGGCTCGCCAGGCGCCGTCCGTAGAGCTCGCAGTTGAGGACACGCGGCAGTGCGTAGTAGATGCCGCCGATCACGATGGAACCCGAGAAGAACAGCAGGCCCAGATGCGAGTGGCCCGGGACGTACTGGGTGAAGTGCGCCAGTGAGTTCATGCCGAACAGGGCCGTCTGCGTGCCCTGGAACGACACGATGATGTAGGCGATCGCCCCGAGCATGGTGAAGCGCAGCGAGACGTTGGAGAAGAACCGGTTCCAGTTGCCGCGCATCGTCATCACGGCGTTGATGAAGAAGGCGGTCACTGGCAGGATCATGCCGATGCTCTCTGCCACCGCGGAGACCTTCAGCCACCCCGGGATGGGGGCCCACAGGAGGTGGTGGCTGCCCACGCCGGTGTAGAAGAGTAGGGTTCCCCAGAACGAGATGAGCCCCAGTTTCACGCTATACAGCGGCGTGTGCGTTTCCTTGGGCAGAAGGTAGTAGAAGACGCCGAGCATGCCCGTCGTGAACCACAGACCGAGAACGTTGTGGCCGTAGAACCAGTTCCAGATGGCGTCGTTGATACCGGTCAACGCACCGGTCGGCGGGTTCCACACTACGTTCCCGATCGCGTAGAGGAGCGGCATCCACATGGCCGTGCCGATGATGAACCACAGTGTGACGTAGAGCTTGGACTCGACCCGGTGGGCGATGGTCATGAAGACGATCACGAGGTTGATCGCCAGCGCCACCAGGATGGCGACATCCACGCCCCAGACCATCTCCGCGTACTCCCGGCTCTGGCTGTGCGCCATCGAGATGAGAAGCACGCCGACGAGCACGCCACCCGTCCACAGCGCGAGCACGACATTGGCGAGCGGCTCGCTCCACAGGCGTCGACCCGTGAGCCGTGGCAGGACGTAGTACCACAGGCCGATCATCCCGGTCGAGAGGAAGCCGAACATGACCGTGTTGGTGTGCTCCTGGCGGAGGCGCGAGAAGACGAAGGGCAGCCACGACATGAAGTCGGGGAACACGAACTCGATGGCCAGCAGCAGGCCCATGGCCGTCCCGAACACCAGCCAGAGTGCTGTGACGACGAAGAAGTTGCGCGCCGCGCTGTCGTCGGCGCGGAACAGCCGGTGGCCGAGGCTACCGCCTTGCCGCGTCGTCGCCGCGCTGCCGGGTGACCCCGGTGCGGCATCCATGGCCTCACCCTCCCTTCCGGCCGTGCCGGGCGGGGCACAAGGTTCGACTCGGTGGCGGGCGCGGCAAATCACGGCTCGCCTCCGCGGTCGTCGTCCCCCAAGGCTACGGCCGCACTCTTTCGAGGCTCCTTGTTCCATTATATACAATGCCGCCGCCCTAAACGTGGAGCTGGCGACGGGCTGCGGGAGCTCAGGCCTCGGCCACGAGCTGGCTGGCAGCGGGCGCGCCGGTGTCCACTTCTTCCAGGGCGAGCTCGCCGTCGACGAGACCGGCGATGCTCCAGATGGCGGCCAGGCGCGGTCGGCCGGTCTCGTCCGAATGCATGTGCACGAAGGCGGGCTTCACGTTCGCAATGAGCTCGCGGGCGTAGGCGTCGTCGCCGCCGAAGGCGGCGACGATCGCGTCGATAGCCCGACTCACGCTGCCGGCGCGAAGGGTCGCCATGCCGCCGATGCGGGGGTCTTCCGCGAGCAGGCTGAAGAACTCGCGGACCTCCGCGCGGTGGATCTCGCCGACCACAAGCCGGCCGGGATCCATGCGCCGGGCCTTGGCGAACAGGGAGGGGACGTCGGTGTCGGCGTCCACGCCGAGCCGCACGCAGAACGAGCGCTCCTTCAAGGCCGGCAAGTCCGGGCCGCGCTCGATGGCGACGAAACGGTCGTCCACGGAGACGACTTCGAAAAGGGAGTTGAGCAGCGTGGACTTGCCGGTGGCGCGCTCGCCGAAGATCACCAGCGTGCGGCGGTCGCCGATGAACTGCGCCAGCTTGGCGCCCTGGCCGCCGGTGAAGGTGCCGCCCTCCAGGAGACCACGGAAAGTTGTCGAGAGGACGCCGGGCGCGCCGACCTCGCCGGCGTACATCACCGAGGTGTGCGAGAAGAGCGGGGCGCGCCGCGCGACGAAGTGCTCGAGGTAGGCGCTCACCTGCGCCTTGAGCAGGCTGCGCAGGATCTCGAGGTGCTCGCGCGTCGCCTCGCCGATGCGGGCGCGCTCGAGCTTGCTGATCGCCTCGTCTATCTCCTTGATGAGCGCGACCTGGACGACGCGCAGGGCTGCGTCGCGGCCGACGGCCGCGACGCTTTGCGGTGCGCCGTCCGCGCCGGCCGTTAGGGGGCCTGCTCCCGCCTCGATGTCGTCGTCCGCCAGCATCCCTCTCCTCTCCACGCGCAGCGCGGTCGGCTCACTTATCGGCAGATTGGCCGGCGAAGTCGAGCCGTCCGGCGCGCCGGGCTCGGCGCGCCGCGAGGCGTGGTACAGTTCGGGCATGACGACCTCGACTGACACGATCACCGCGCGGCTGTTCGCCGGCCTCGAGACGCAGACCGCAGAACGCCGCACGCAGCACACCTTCCTGCTGACCGAGACCCCGAACGTGGGCTCGGTCGTCGAGCGTCTCGGTCTTGAACCCGGCGCCACGGGGATCGTCCTCGTCAACGGCGTGCACGCCGGAGGCGACCGGGTGCTCGAACCCGGCGACGAGATCTCGCTGTTCCCGCCGCTCGGGGGAGGGTGACGCCGCGGCCGCGGACGGCCCTCCGGCTATCTTACGCGAGGGGGTGACGCCGCCGCCGCCGCAACACCGCTTTGCGGCGGCCATCGTCGGCCTGCTCCTCGGCGCGTCCGTCGTCTGCGTCGGTCTGGTGACGGCGCGCATGGTCTACTCGCACACCGCGCACTACTGGTTCCTCATGTGGAACCTGGCGCTGGCCTGGGTGCCGTTCGTCTTCGCCGGCGTGGCCTACACCCTGGCCTCCGCGCGCCGTGCGGTGCTGTACGCCCTCATCGTCCTCGCGGCGCTCGTCTGGCTCGTCTTCTTCCCCAACGCCCCGTACATCCTCACCGACTTCCTGCACCTCGGCAGCATGGGCGACATCGTCCCCGGCTGGTACGACGTCCTGATGCTGTTCTGGTTCGCCTGGACAGGCCTCCTGCTGGGCGTCGTGTCGCTCTATCTGATGCAGGACATCGTCGCGCGCGCCTTCGGCGGCGCGGCCGGCTGGGCGTTCGTGATCGCCGCCGCCGGGCTCGGCAGCTTCGGCATCTACCTCGGCCGCTTCCTGCGCTGGAACAGCTGGGACCTGCTGCGCCGGCCGATGCCGCTGGCCGGGGAGCTCTACGGCAAGGTCACCGACCCCGCATCGCAGCCCAGGCTGCTCGGATTCACGCTGCTGTTCGCCCTGCTCTTCCTGTTCATCTACGTCGCCGTCTCCATCTTCGCCAAGCTCACCAAGCCGAGCGCGAACGCCGGCGACCGGTGAGCGCCCGCGCCGGGGGGTTGCCCGCGGCCTCCGCGGTGCTACACTCGCCGGCATGACCGCAGGCAACATCCCCCGTCTCATCGAGACCCTCAAAGCGCAGGCCGGCGACGAGAAGCGCCTCGCCTGCGCCGAGGCCTTCAAGATCGCGCGCGACCTCGACGTGCCCCTGGCCGAAGTCGGCCGCACCTGCAACGAGCTGGGCATCAAGATGATGCAGTGCCAGCTCGGCTGCTTCTAGCCGAGAGGTCGTGAGGGGCGGCCGCACGGCGGCCGCGGCTTCTGCGTGCGTTCTTGACCATGCTTCGCACGCGGCCACGCCTTCGCTAGTAATCCCTACGGACGAGGTGTTATTTCGCCAGTCCCAGTGGGAATGAGTCTGGTATGAGTCGTAACGGGCGCGCGAAGGTACTAAGCCCGTCTTTCCTCGCGGCTTTCCTTTTCCGGCGTGCATCGCCGGGCCCCACGAGAGGTGAGCACAATGGCTGCAGTCCAGACATCGGACGTGACTACCTACCAGATGTACATCGGCGGACGCTGGGTCGATGCGTCGAACCGTGAAACCTCCGAGATCCTCGACCCATCCAGCGAGAACGTGATCGCCCGCGTACCCAGGGCGACCGTCGCCGACGCGGAGACGGCCGTCAAGGCGGCTCGCGCGGCGTTCGACACGGGTCCTTGGCCGCGCATGAAAGCCGTCGAGCGCGGCGAGATCCTGCGAAGGGCCGCTAGCCGGATCCGCGAGCGCGCCGGCGAGCTGGCTCGCCTGGAGAGCCTGCAGATGGGCAAGCTCTTCTCCGAGGCGATCGTCGACATGAGCGACGCGGCCTACACGTTCGACTACTACGCCGGCCTCGTGGTCGAGGCGCACGGCGAGACGCTGGAAGTGCCCGGCGAGACGATGAGCATGGTCGTGCGCGAGCCGGTCGGCGTCACCGTCGGCATCACGCCGTGGAACTACCCGATGCTCATGGCTGCCTGGAAGGCCGCGCCTTCGCTCGCGGCCGGTAACGTGATGATCCTCAAGCCGGCCACCGTCAGCCCGCTGACCAATCTCGAACTGGCGAAGATCTTCGAAGAGGTCGGCCTTCCCGAGGGCGTCTTCCAGGTGATCACCGGGCCCGGCGGCGAGATCGGCGACTATCTTGCCGCCTCGCCGCTCGTCGACATGGTGGCGTTCACCGGCTCGGTCGAGGTCGGCAAACACATCATGCGCAGGGGCGCCGACAACGTGAAGAAGGTCGGCCTCGAGCTGGGCGGCAAGAGCCCCAATATCGTCTTCGCCGACGCCGACTTCGACGCCGCCATCGACGGCGCGCTCGTCGGCATCTTCGCCGGCACGGGTGAGGTGTGCTCGGCCGGCTCGCGCCTGATCGTCGAGCGCTCCATCCACGACCGCTTCGTCGGCGAGCTCGTAAGCCGGGCCATGGCGATCAAGGTGGGCCCGGCCCTCGACGAGCACAGCGAGCTGGGCCCGCTCGTCAACAAGCAGCAGCTCGCGACCGTCGAGAAGTACGTGCAGATCGGCCGCGACGAAGGTGCCACGCTCGCCACCGGCGGGCATCGCCTGGAGGGTCGCGGCTACTACTACGAGCCCACGATCTTCGTGGACGTGAGCAACAAGATGCGCATCGCCCAGGAGGAGATCTTCGGGCCTGTGCTGGTCGTGATCCCGTTCGACGGCGAGCAGGAGGCTATCGAGATCGCCAACGACACCATCTACGGCCTGGCGGGCGCCGTCTGGACCAAGGACGTCACCAAGGCCATGCGCGTGGTCAAGGCGCTGCGCGCCGGCATCACCTGGGTGAACACCTACCACCCGACCTACAGCGAGGCCCCGTGGGGCGGCTACAAGCAGAGCGGCGTGGGCCGCGAGCTCGGCACCTACGGCCTCGACGAGTACACCGAGGTCAAGCAGATCAACATCGACCTCACCGACCAGCCGATGGGCGTGTACCAGCGCGGCAAGGACAAGAACGTCGCCGGCAACCGCAAAGTCGTGCCGCTGAGCGACCGGCGCCCCTTCCGCGGAGACGAGAGCAAGACCGACGAGTCCTGGGTGCAGTTCTGCGAGAACTGCAAGCCTGGCCTCTGAGCGCGTGACGGGCGCGGCGGCTCTTCCGGCCGCCGCGCCCGCTCCGCCTGGTCCGCGACGCGCCGCCGCCGTTCGGGCGTCCCCCGCGACGGGTATGGAGCCCTCACTAGCGCGACCGCGCCGCACAGCGCATCCATGGCAGCCGGGAGGTACGCACGATGAAGCCGAACGTCGAGGTCCGGGTCAGCGATCTCATCCAGCCGGGCCTGACGATCCGCGGGCCGTACGGCGCCGGGGAGCCCATGGCGCTTCGCGCGCCGTGCGACGGCGCCGAGCTGGCGCTGATCCCCACGGCGACGCTCGCGGACATCGACGTGGTCCTCGACCGCGCTCGCGCGGCCGCCGAGGCGTACCGCTGGTTCCCAGCCTGGAAGCGCGCCGCGATCCTCGAGCGCACCTCGCACCTGATCGAGGACAACGCGGAGCAGCTCGCGCGCCTCATCGCGGCCGAAGGCGGCAAGCCGCTCAAGGACGCGCGCGTCGAGGCCAAGCGCGGCGCGAGCACCTTCCGTTGGGCGAGCGAGGAGGCCAAGCGCATGGCCGGCGAGCTCATCGAGATGGACGCCGACCCCAGCGGCGAGAACCGCTTCGGCTGGACGATCCGCGAGCCGCGCGGCGTCATCGCCGCGATCTCGCCGTTCAACTTTCCGCTCAATCTCGTGGCGCACAAGGTCGCGCCGGCGCTGGCCGGCGGCAACGCCGTCGTGCTCAAGCCGGCCTCCAACACCCCGCTCACCGCGCTGCGGCTCGCGGAGTTCCTGACCGCGGCCGGCCTGCCCGACGGCGTCCTCCAGGTCGTGGTCGGCCCCGGGGCCACGATCGGCAACAAGCTGGTGATGGACGAGCGCACCAACATGGTGAGCTTCACGGGCAGCCCGCCGGTGGGCCGCCAGATCGCCAAGGACGCCGGCATGAAGATGGTGACCCTCGAGCTGGGCAACAACTCGGCGACCATCGTCGAGGACGACGCCAATCTCGACCTCGCCGTGCAGCGCATCGTGGCCGGCGGGTTCGCCAACTCCGGCCAGATCTGCATCTCGGTGCAGCGCGTCGTGGTGCACGCGGCCGTCTACGACGAGTTCCTCGCCATGCTCGTGCCGCAGGTCGCGGCGCTCAAGGTCGGCGACCCGCTCGACGAGGCCACCGATGTGGCGACGCTCATCAACGACGGCGAGGCCGCGCGCGTGAAGGCCTGGATCGAGGAGGCGCTCGAGCAGGGCGCCACCCTGGCGACCGGCGGCGTGCGCGACGACGGCCGCCTGCTGCCCACGGTCCTCACGGACGTCACCCGCGAGATGAAGGTGTGCGCCAAAGAAGTGTTCGGCCCCGTCCTCAGCATCCTCAAGGCGCGGGACCTGTGCGAGGCCATCGACATCAGCAACGACAGCGAGATGGGGCTGCAGGCTGGGGTGTTCACCAACGACCTCAACAAGGCGTTGTACGCCGCCAAGCGCCTCGAGGTCGGCGGCGTGATGATCAACGAGGTGCCCACGTTCCGCGTCGATCACATGCCATACGGCGGGATCAAGGGTTCCGGCATCGGCCGGGAAGGATTGAAGTACGCGATCAGGGAAATGACAGAGTTGAAGATGGTGGCCATCCGTGAGATGGATTGGCAGACCGGAGGACCGCCCACCGACGCCTGCCTGCGCGAGCCGCTCGGCCCGTGAGGGCCGCGGGGCTCGGACGGGCAGGCGGCCGGGAGCACCGGTGACTCAGCCAGCCCGGTGTGTGACGGTCGGGAGCGACGAAGGAAGGAGGTACGCGACATTGAGTGACTTACGAGGTGCGGCGCGCTAGACGCCCCGCATGCGGTGCGACTGCGCGCCGCACCACAGTCTGGGGCGGCGGGCCCATGGGCCCGCCGCCCCTTTTGCGTACGGCGCCGGCGGCCGTCGCGTGCCAGCGCACGCCATCCTGTCCAACCGGCGCCGTCTCTCTTGGGACACCCCGCGCCCTTGACGCCAAGGGCGGACACGGCTAGGATCCGCCTGCTTCTCCGAGTCTCGGATTCCTAAGGGCGTGCAGCCTATGGAGCCGAAGCCGGAAGGGTACAGCGGGAAACCGCCGTGTCTCCCAGTGCGGAAAGGAGAGCGCGCCTTGCCGGGCCTTTCCGCGTGCGGATGGGCCCTTTTTCGTGGCCTCCCACGCGGCTTCGGCATGCTGTGGCACCGCCGGTGCCCGGCCCGCGTCTTTCTGCCCACGGGCGCGGCGCCTCGCGGACCCTCCCTCGGAGCTGCGCGAAATGGAGCCGGCGCCCGCGCCGGACCTACCGATCGGAGGACTGCATGATGTCAGCTCGACGTGCCCGTGGTTCGGCCTCTCGTCTCCGCCTCGCCTTCGTGGCGGCGGCCCTCATCGGGCTCGTGGTGCTGCTCCCGGTGCTCGCCGGGTGCGGCTCGGGTGACGCCGTCAAGCGCGACCAATTGATCGTCGCCACGACCACGAGCCTCAAGGACTCGGGGCTCATCGACGACGTCGTGCTTCCGCTGTTCGCGAAGGCGGCGCCCGCCGTCACCGTCAAGGTGCTGGCGGTAGGCTCCGGCGAGGCCATGGCCATGGGCGCAAGCGGCGAGGCCGACGTGCTCTTCGTCCACTCGCCGGCCGACGAGGCCGCCTTCATGGCGGCGGGCAACGGCACCCTGCGCCTGCCGGTCGCCACCAACCACTTCGTCATCGTGGGGCCCGGCGGTGACCCCGCCGGTGTCAAGCGGGCGACGAGTGCGGCCGAGGCCTTTGCCGCCATCGCCAAGCGTGCGGCGACGTTCGTGACGCGCGGCGACGAGTCGGGCACCAACAAGAAGGAGCTCAAGATCTGGGCGGCGGCCGGCGTGCAGCCTGCAGGCGCGTGGTACTTGAAGACCGGTCAGGGCATGGGCGAGACGTTGCGCATCGCCAGCGAGAAGCAGGGCTATACGCTCACCGACCTCGCGACGTTCCTGTCGCTCAAGGACACGCTCGATCTGGTGCCGCTGTTCACAGGGAGCCAGGACCTCAAGAACGTGTACAGCGTCATCATCGTGAACCAGGACAAGTTCCCCAAGGTCAACGCCGCCGCGGCCGAGCAGATGGCCCAGGTGCTCGTGAGCGCCGCCGGCCAGAAAGCCATAGGCGCCTACGGTGCGGACAAGTACGGCAAGCAACTCTTCACGCCGTTCGCCGGCGCTCTCGGCAGCGAGGAGTATGCGACCCCCTGACGGGCCGCAGGCGCCATGGACCTCATCTGGAACGGCATCGTCGAGGCCCTCCGCCTGCTGTTCGGCGGCGACGGCTCGATCTACGAGATCGCCTGGCGCTCGCTGTGGATCTCGGGTCTGGCGCTGGTGATCGCCGTGACCGTGGGCGTGCCGCTGGGCGCCGCGCTCGCGCTCAACGAGTTCGGCGGCCGGCGGGTGGTGGTGGCCGCCACGAACACCGGCATGGCCGCGCCGCCGGTCGTGGTCGGACTGCTCGTGTCGCTGTTCCTCACCCGCAACGGACCCGTGGGCGACCTGCGCTGGCTGTACACGCCATGGGCCATGGTGATCGCCCAGGTCGTCATCGCGCTGCCCATCGTGATGGGGCTCTCGCTGGCGGCGCTGCAACAGATCGACGTGGGCATGCGTCAGCAGATCGCGGCGCTCGGCGCCGGCCGCCTCCAGGGATTCGTCCTGCTCCTGCGCGAGATCAAGGTGGCGCTGCTCGCCGCCGTGATGGCCGCCTTCGGCGGCGTGATCAGCGAGGTCGGCGCGGTGATGATGGTGGGCGGCAACATCGAGGGCCAGACCCAGGTGCTCACGACGGCTATCGTGCAGGAGACGCGCATCGGGCGCTGGTCCGTGGCCATCGCCTTGAGCATCATCCTCATGGTCCTCGCCTTCGGCGCCAACTTCGCCATGACGGTCGTGCAGCAGCAGGGGAGGCGGCGGGCGTGAGCGCCTCCGCCTCGGCGGCTCCGCTGCTCGTGGCCCGCGACCTCGAGGTCGTGCGCGCGGGCCGGACTCTGGCGCACGTCGACGCCCTCGAGCTCTTCCCCGGCGACGTGCACGTGCTGCTCGGCGCCAACGGCGCCGGCAAGAGCACGCTGCTCAAGGCGCTCAACGGGCTCGAGGAGGCGCGAGGGACGCTGGAGTTCGAGGGCCGCGAGGTCGCGACGGCCGCCGCGCGGCTGGCCCTGCGGCGCCGCACGGCGGCCGTCTTCCAGCGGCCGTATCTTCTGGCGGCGAGCGTGCGCGGCAACGTCGAGAGCGGCCTGCGGTTGCGCGGCGCCGCCCGCGCCGAGGCGCGACGCCGCGCGGCCGCGGCGCTGGACTTGCTGGGCATCGCCCATCTGGCCGAGCGCAAGCCGGACAGGCTCTCGGGCGGCGAGGCGCAGCGCGTGAGCGTCGCCCGGGCCCTCGCCGTCGACCCCGCCGTCCTCTTCCTCGACGAGCCGCTCGCCGCCCTCGACCCGCCTACACGCCGTGCCCTGGTCGCCGAGCTGCTCGACATCTTCGCGCAGCGGGCCATGGCGGTGGTCTGGGTGACGCACGACCGCGACGAGGCGCTCGCCGTGGGCGACCGCGTCAGCTTCCTCGAGCAGGGCCGCATCGTGCAGACGGGGTCGGCCCTCGACATCTTCGCGCACCCGGCGAGCGCCTCGTTCGCCGACTTCCTCGGGCTCGACACCTATCTCGAGGGCGAGATCGTGAACGCCGCCGACGGCTCCACGAGGCTGCGCCTGGCGAGCGGCGTCGACATCGCTTGTCGCGAGGCGGCCGACGGTCCCGCCGTCGCCTGTCTGCCGCCAGAGGACGTCGTGCTCTTCGCCGGCCCTCCGGCCGAGCACAGCACCAGTTTGCGGAACGTGCTGCCGGGAATGGTGACGTCAGTCAGCCCGTCGGGGCGCCTGCTCCACGTGGTCGTCGCTGCGCAGTGCGTGGAGATCGCCGCACTGGTCACCCGGGCTGCCGCAGAGGAACTTGGCCTTGAGGTCGGCGGGTACGTGGTGGCGGCCTTCAAAGCGTCGGCGGTGCATCCGATCGTACGGCACGAGAGGAGCCTCTCGTGAACAGGCAGGATCGAGCGAAGGAGGTCGGCGATGGCGCTCAGTGCGCGGAACCAGTTGCCAGGCACGGTCAAGAGCGTGGTGCTCGGCGCGGTGATGGCCGAGATCGTGGTCGACGTTGCCGGGCACGAAGTGGTGTCGGTGATCACGCGGCGCTCGGCGGAGTCGCTCGACATCAAGGCCGGCGACAACCTCACCGTCGTGATCAAGTCCACCGCGGTCATGCTCGAGAAATGACGCGCGGCCGCTCGGGCGGTACACTGGGGCTCGCGTGAACGCCATCCCCGACAAGACACAGGGCAGGGTCGACTATCTGCGCCTTTCGATCACCGACCGCTGCAACCTGCGCTGCACGTACTGCATGCCCGCCGAGGGCGTGCCGGCGCGCCCGCACGACGACATCCTCAGCTACGAGGAGCTGGCGGCGTTCGCCCGCGTGGCCGCCGGCTGCGGCATCAGCAAGGTGCGCATCACCGGCGGGGAGCCGCTGGTGCGGCACGGCTGCGCCGACTTCGTCGGCATGCTCGGCCGCACGAGCGGCATCCACGACATCTCGCTGACCACCAACGGCGTGCTGCTGCCCAGGTACGCGGCCGATCTGCGCCGCGCCGGGCTGCGCCGGGTCAACATCAGCCTTGACAGTCTTGACCCGGAGCGCTTCGCGCGGCTCAGTCGCGGGGGCCGGCTCGTCGACGCTCTCGCCGGCCTCGACGCAGCCTTCGACGCGGGGTTCTCGCCGGTCAAAGTCAACGCCCTTCTGCTCGACGGCGTGGAAGACGAGCTCGACGCCTTCGTCGCCCTCACGCGCGAGCGCGAGGTGCACGTGCGCTTCATCGAGTTCATGCCCCTCGACCGCCGTTTGGGCGGGCACGGCCGCCTGGTGCCGGCTCCCGACATCCTGCAGCTTCTCAAGGAGCGTCACGAGCTGGCGCCGCACGAGGGCCCGTACGGTCACGGCCCGGCGCAGTACTGGCACGCGCCCGGGGCGCTTGGCACCATCGGCTTCATCGCCGGCGTCTCCGAGCACTTCTGCGAGAGCTGCAACCGCCTGCGCCTCACCGCCGACGGCCGCCTGCGCACCTGCCTCTTCTCGGGCGATGAGGTCGCCATCCGGCCGCTCATCGCCCGTCCCGCAGAGCTGCGCGCCGCCATCTGCGCAGCGGTGTCGGGCAAGAACTTCGACCGCTGCCGCGAAGAGCGCGCCAACGAGCGCGCGATGTCCGAGATCGGCGGGTGAGGCGTTGCGCGAGCTCAGCCACCTCGACGCGCGCGGGCGCGCCCGCATGGTCGACGTCGGCGGCAAGGACGAGACCGAACGCGTGGCGCGCGCGGAGGCGCGCGTCCTCATGGCGCCGGCCACGCTCGCCATGATCCGGGACGAAGCGGCGCCCAAGGGCGACGTGATCGCCGTCGCCCGGCTGGCGGGCATCATGGCGGCCAAGCGCACGCACGAGCTCATCCCGCTGTGTCATCAGCTCAACCTCACCTCCGTGGCCGTCGAGATCGAGCCCGACGGCGGGCTGCCAGGCCTGCGCGTCGTCACCGAGGCGCGGCTGCGCGGCCGCACGGGCGTGGAGATGGAGGCGCTGGTCGCCGCGTCCGTGGCGGCGCTCACCATCTACGACATGTGCAAGGCCGTCGATCGCGGCATGGAAGTGACGGCCGTGCGCCTGCTCGAGAAGAGCGGCGGGCGCAGCGGCGTGTGGCGGCGTGAAGCAGGCCAGTCGACGTCGGGAGGCGAGCAGTGAGCCAGCACACAGTCGACGGCCGCATCGTCTCGGTCAATGTCGCCGCCGAGAAGGGCGTGCGCAAGGAGCCGGTGGAGTCGATCACCCTGGTGGTCGAGCACGGCGTCGAGGGCGACGCGCACGCCGGTCCCTGGCACCGCCAGGTGAGCCTCCTGGCCAACGAGAGCATCGAGAAGATGAAGCCGGCGTGCCCCACGGTCGAGCCCGGCGCCTTCGGCGAGAACATCACCACCGAGGGCCTCGTGGTCTACGAGCTGCCCGTCGGCGCGCGCATGTACGCCGGCGAGACCCTCCTCGAGGTCACCCAGATCGGCAAGGTGTGCCACGACCGCTGCGCCATCTTCCGTCAGGCAGGCGACTGCGTGATGCCGCGCGAGGGCATCTTCGCGCGCGTCATCGAGGGCGGCGAGATCCAGCCGGGCCACGGCATCGTGCTGCTCAAGCAGAGCCTCATCGTGGCCGGCGTGCTCACGGTGAGCGACAAGGGTTCGCGCGGAGAGCGCGACGACACGAGCGGCGACGCCCTCGAGGAGGCGCTGCGCGTCTTGGGCGTCGCCTCGGTCGAGCGCGCCATCGTACCCGACGAGCGCGACCAGATCGCCGCCGAACTGCGGCGCTGGGCCGACGAGACGAAGGTCAACCTCATCCTGACCACCGGTGGGACCGGGATGACCACGCGCGACGTGACGCCCGAGGCGACGCTCGAGGTGCTCGAGCGTCAGGCGCCGGGCTTTGCCGAGGCGATGCGCGTCGGTTCGGCCGCCAAGACGCCGCACGCGATGCTCTCGCGTGCCGTCAGCGGGATCCGCGGCAAGACGCTGATCATCAACATGCCGGGCAGCCCGCGCGCCTGCCGGGAGCAGCTCGCGATGATCGCGCCGGCGCTGCCGCACGCGGTGGAGAAGCTGCTCGACCTGGGCGGCGACTGCGCCATGCCCGAACCGCCGCCCGCGCCCAAGGGCTGACGCCGGCCGCGTCGCCCGGCAGCCGGCCACGCCCGTCAGGGCGTGAAGCGCTGCCGGCGGAAGTAGCTCAGGTACGTGGCGACGGCCGCGTCCGCCTCTTCGACCCCGCGACGGTGACCGGCCGTCAGGCGATCGCCCACGCTCTGGCGCGTCACTCCGAGTCGTTCGGCCACGTCGCGCTGGTGGCCGAGTTCCCGGTACGCCGCGATAGCCTCCCACTGCTTCTGGGTGCGCGCCCGAATGAGGGGGTCGACGAGACGGCACAGGGCGCCCAGCAGCACGTCGCCGGCGTCGCCGGTGCCGAGGTAGCGGCAGAGGCTGTCGTCACGCACGGCGAGCTGAAGGGCGCGCCGGGTGACGGAGTAGACGTCGCGCCCGTCGGCCGCCGAGTCGCGCACGTGCTCCACGGCGCCGATGCCCACGCCGACCCGCAGTTGCAGTGGAGCCAGGCTCTCGCGGAGCACGCTGATGCAGAGCGGCGCCTGCGCCGGGTCTGTCAGGGCGCCATCGACGCGACCGGCGTCGGTCACGGCGAACGGTTCGGCGACGGCGGGCGCGAAGAGCTGGTTGATCCGCTCGAGGGCGGGCCGCAGGCGGCGACCGACATCCGCGTCGCCGGCGCCGGAGACATCGGCGTAGATCACGGCGATGAGCTTGCTCTCGCGACGTTTGTCGATGGGCATGCTGCTAGCTACGCCGCCCGGAGCCTCCCTCCTTCACACGACTTAATCATCCTGCGGACAGTGGAAATGGCGCAAAGCTCGTTCGTGGGCTACACTATGAGTCGCCGCTCGCAATACAACCGGGGGTATCCGCGTGAACAAGAAGTCCCGTACGCGTCTGCTCATCGCCACCGGCGTGATCGTCGTGGTGTTCGTCATCGGCGTCGTCTTCCTCGTCCAGAAGCAGGGCGCCTACTACCGTCAGGTCTCCGATCTCACCAGCGGCCAGTACGACGGCAAGAACGTCAAGGTCGGCGGCAAGGTGATGGACGGCACGATCGACCGCGACGCCGGCGGAGTGCACTTCACCATCCAGGACCTCACCGGCAAGCCCGAGACGGTCAAGGTCACGTACAGCGGCCAGATGCCCAACACGTTCAACAGCGGTGTCGACGTGGTCGTCGTCGGCAAGTACGCGTCCACCGACGGCACGATCAGCGCCGACCAGCTCCAGACCAAGTGCCCGAGCAAGTACAAGGGGCAGGCCTCCACTGCGCCCACGCCGGCCTCGGCGCAGTGAGGCCGAGCCTGTGATAGCACTCGGTAAGTACGCGCTCGTAGCTTCGCTCGTCTTCTCCCTCGGTGCCGTATGGCTCCTCGCTCTCGGCATGCGCTGGGACCGCAAAGACGTGCTCCGAAACGGTTACTATGCGGTCTATGCGTTCTTCCTGACGACCGTCGTCGCCAGCGCCGTGCTGCTGCAGGCCTTCCTCAAGAAGGACTTCAGTTTCGGCTACGTCGTCGAGAACTCCGACGCCAGTCTGTCGACCTTCTACCGCATCGCGGGTTTCTGGGCGGGTCAGCAGGGCTCGTTCCTGCTGTGGCTGCTGCTCATCGCCGTGGTCGCCGTGGTCATCGCCCTCCTCGACCTGAACAAGGTCGAGCGGCTCACTGGCGGCGCCGTGATGGTGATGTGCGTCATCGGCGCCGTTTTCGCGGCGCTCATGGTGCTCGACACGGGGTCCAAACCGTTCGTGGCCGCCGAGGCGGGCGCGACGCCCCTCGGCCTCAACCCGTTGCTGCTGCACCCCGCCATGGTGCTGCACCCGCCGGCGCTGTTCATGGGCTACGTAGGCCTTGCGGTGCCGTTCGCGTTCGGCGTCTCCACCTTGCTCCTGGGACGCGCCGACAAGCTCTGGGTGACGCTCTCACAGAAGTGGGCGGTCGCCGGCTGGCTCTTCCTTTCGCTCGGCGTCGGCCTGGGCGCCTGGTGGGCCTACGTCATCCTCAGCTGGGGTGGCTACTGGGGCTGGGACCCGGTCGAGAACACGTCCCTGGTGCCGTGGCTCACGGCCACGGCCCTGCTGCACGCCTTCACCCTGTACAAGTCGCGCGGCCTCTTCAAGCACTGGGCCCTGGGCCTCGCCGCGGCCACCTTCTGGTTCACCATCCTCGCCACCTGGACGACGCGCACCGGCGTCATCCAGTCGGTGCATGCGTTCCCCAAGAGCAGCGTGCTGGTGTGGATCCTCTCGGGCTTTCTCGTGGCCGTCGCCGCCGCCAGCGTCGGCCTCATGGCCTGGCGCTGGCGCCGCTTCGCGAGTCACGACCAGGTGGAGGCGGTCCTCTCTCGTGATTTCCTCTACTACCTCACCAATCTCCTGCTGACCCTCTTCGCGGTGGCGGTCGCCTTCGCCACGGTGGCGGTGCCCCTCCTCATGACCAAGACCGTGGGGCCGAGCACGTACAACGCCATCGCCCAGCCGCTCGGCGTCGTCACGCTGGCGCTCATCGCCGTCTGCCCCCTGCTGGCCTGGCGCAAGACCGAGGGCGCTGAGCTGCGCAAGACCCTCATCCTGCCGCTGGTCACCGCCGTGCTGTCGGTGCCTCTCTGGCTGTATCTCGGCTTCCAGTCCAGTGTGTGGGGGTTCATCGGCCTCTTGGTCTGCGGCTTCGCCGTGGGCGCCGTGATCCAGTTCGTGCTGCGTTCGGCGCGGCGCGCGGCCGGCCCCGACAAGAGTCTCTGGGCCGGCATGAGCCGCGCCTTCACCGGCAGCCGCCCGCGCTCGGCCGCGTACGTCGTGCACTTCGGGATGATCCTTGTGGTCGCCGGCCTGATCGGCTCCAACATGTACAAGCACGAGGAGACGGCGCTGGTCAAGGTCAAGGCCGGGGAGACGGCGAGCATCGCGGGCTACACCCTGACCTACAAGGGCATGAAGGGGAACACCGGTCCGCAGAACTCTACGCGCTCCATCGCGACGTTCGCTGTGACCCGCGGCGGCACGCAGATCGGCACGCTGGCGCCGCACACCGACGTGTATCCGGCGAGTGGTGCGGCGGTGCGCGCCGTGATCCTCGGACGGCCGCTCGAGGACCTCTTCGTGGTCGCCGACGAGCCGTTCGACAGCACGTCGAAGCGCATCGCGCTGCGCATGGTCATCTTCCCGCTCGTCCGCTGGGTGTGGATCGGCTCCATCCTGCTCTGCGTGGGCGCCGTGGTGGCGCTCTGGCCCAAGGCGCGCCGTCAGGAGCAGGAGGCGCGCGCCGCCGTCCCGGCCGCCGACGCCGACGGCCGCCTGGACGGCGCGTCGGCTTGACGGAGGCTGCCGTGCCGCTCGAGATCGAGGTCGAGGGCCTGCGCAAGACGTTCGGCCGCCGCGAGGTGCTAAAGGGTCTTTCCTTCAGCCTCGAGCGCGGCGGCTTTCTCAGCATCTTCGGCCCCAACGGCGCCGGCAAGACGACCACGCTGCGCGTGCTTGCCACGCTGCTCACGGCCGGCGCCGGCACGGTCCGGGTCGCCGGCCACGACGTGCGCGACGACCCGATGCCCGTGCGCCGCACCATCGGGTTCATCTCGCACAACCCCATGCTGTACCTCGACCTCACGGCGCTGGAGAACCTGCGCTTCTACGCCGACATGTACGGGGTGGACGACCGCGAGGCGCGCATCACGGAGCTCCTCGAGCGCCTCGAGCTCAGCCACCGCCGCCACGACGTCGTGCGCACCTACAGCAAGGGTATGCGCCAGCGCCTGGCCATCGCGCGCGCCATCCTCCACCGGCCGCGCGTGCTGCTGCTGGACGAGCCGCACTCCGGCCTCGACCCGCGCGCCGTCGACATCCTCGATGGCCTGCTGACCGACATCCGCGACGAGCACACCTTCGTGATGGTCACGCACAACATCGCCAAGGGCCTCGAGTGGGGTACCCGCCTCATGATCGTCGAGAACGGCCGCATCGCCTACGAGCATGCGGCCGGCGTCGACCCCGAGTCGTTCAGCGCCGTGTATCGCGAGCACGTCCAGGAAGGCTCGGTGCTCTGAGCGTGGGCACGCGGCAGTTCATGGCCATCCTGCGCAAGGACCTCATCCGCGAGCTGCGCACCCGCGAGATGCTGATCAGCATGATCCTCTTCGTGCTGCTGGCGATGGTGATCTTTCACTACGCCTTCACCGTGAAGGAAGGCGCGGACCTCACCTACTTCACCGGCGGCATGCTCTGGGTGACCTTCATCTTCGCCATGCTGCTGGGGCTCAACCGCTCCTTCGCGCAGGAGAAGGACGAGCGCTGCCTCGACGGCCTGCTGCTCTGCCCGGTCGACCGCGTCATCATCTTCCTCGCGAAGACCGCCGGGAACCTCATCTTCCTGCTGCTCATCCAGGTCGTGGCCGTGCCCGTGTTCACGCTGTTCTTCGTGGAGCGCAGTTACGTCGGCGACCTGCTGCCGTTCCTCGTCGTCTTGCTGCTCGCCGACGTGGGCATCTGTGCCTTGGGAACGCTGCTCGCGACGATCTCGATGAACACGCGCTCGCGCGACCTGCTGCTGCCGATCATCTTCTTGCCGCTGATCGTGCCGGTGCTCATCGCCGCGACGGGGGCGACCACGCTCATCTTCGCGGAGGGCGCCGGGTTCGGCGGCCTGCTCGCCCGAGTCCTGTTCCTGTTAGGCTTCGATGCCGTCTTCGTCGTGGCGGCGTACGGCACCTACGACTTCGCCATAGGAGAGTGATCGTGAAGCAGCTCGTCAGCGCCCCGGCGCTCTTTGTGGGAGCCGGCATCTGCCTCGTCGGGGGGCTGCTGCTGGCCTTCCTGTACGCGCCCGTCGACGCCTCGTCGATGGGCTTCAGCCAGAAGATCTTCTACTACCACGTGCCCATCGCCGAGACGGCGCTCGTGGCCTTCGGCATCGCCTTTGTCGCGGCCATCGCCTACCTGCGCACGCAGAACCTGAAGTGGGATCGCCTCGGCGTGGTATGCGTGCGCCTCGGTCTTCTCTTCAGCCTGCTCGTGATGATCACCGGCATGATCTGGGGCAAGGCCGCCTGGGACGTCTGGTGGGCCTGGGAGCCACGCCTGACCACCTTCCTGCTGGTGTGCTTTCTCTACATCGCCTACCTCGTGCTGCGCTCGGTGGTCGAGGAGGAGCAGCGCCGGGCCACCTACGCGGCGGTGTTCGCCATCATCGCTTTCATCGACGTGCCCATCACGTTCTTCGCCACGCGCTTCCTGCCCGAGGGCCTGCACCCGGTGGTCATCACCGCCGGCGGGACCGGGATGGAGGGCAGCATGCTGGTCGGCTTCCTCATCAGCATGCTCGGCATGACCCTGCTGCTGGTCGCGCTCATCCGCCGGGACCTCGCGGTCGAGGACCTCAAGGACCGCGTGGCCGACCTCAAGCACTCGATCGGAGGCTGACTCCATGAGCATCGAAGAAGCCGCCAAGTTCGTCGCCGCGGCCTATGCCGTCATCCTGGCCGTGCTCGTGCTCTACTACTTCATCAGCGCGCGCCGGGTGAACACCCTCCGGCGCGACGTACAGCTGCTCGAGCAGGAAGTCCAGCGGCGCCAGGCCGGGGCCGGCGAGGCCGGCGGCGAGTGAGCCGCCGGCGCCTCCGGCGTTAGGCCTGGCGCATACTCACGCCCATGGCACACGCTTCCGTCATCTTCTTCTGGCTCGCGTTCCTGCTCTACGGGGCGGCGTTCGCCGTCTTCCTGTACCACCTCTTCAGCAGGCGCTCGGCCATGAACAGCCTGGGGCTCGCCCTGGTGGTGGCCGGCGTCGCCTGCCAGACGGCGGCCATCGTCCTGCGCGGCGTGAGCGCCGGGCGCGTGCCCGTGGTCGGCGCATACGAATCGCTCACCATGGTCGCATGGTCCATCGTCCTCGTGTACCTCGTGCTCGAGCTGTTCACGAGGATCAAGGCTGTCGGGTTGTACGTCATGCCGATCGCGCTCGTGCTGCTCACCGTCGCCCTGGTGGAGTACAAGGCGCCCGGCGGCCTCATGCCGGCGCTGCGCAGCGACATCGCGGTGCTGCACTACATCATGATGTTCGTCGCCATCGGCTGCCTCTGGGTCGCCGGGGGCGCGGCCGTCATCTACCTGGTCGAGGAGGCGCTCCTCAAGCGGCACAAGCTTGGAGGGGTGCTCGGCCGGCTGCCGTCACTGGCGACCCTCGAGAAGCTCGTCTACCACGCGACGCTGCTCGGTGTGCCGTTCCTCACCATGGGCATGGTGGCCGGCATCATCCGCGCCGAGACCTTCAACGTTCCGCACTGGTGGGTCGACCCGTTGGTGCTGCTTTCGCTCGGCGCCTGGGCCGTGTACCTCGTTCTGCTGTGGGGCCGCATGCGCGCCGACTGGGTAGGCAGCCGCATCGCCTGGCTGGCCATCACCGGCCTCGTCGTGCTGCTGGTCATCCGCTTCGCCGCCGTACCGTACCTGAGCGTCTTCCACACCTACGGAGGCTGACGGAGTGCTCGTCGTCGTCACCGGCATCTCGCACAAGACCGCCTCGCTCGAGCTGCGCGAGCGTCTCGCCCTCGACGAGGGCGGCGCGCTGCGCGTGGCCCAGGAGCTGCTGGACGGCGGGGCCGCCTGCGAAGCCCTCGCTCTGAGCACCTGCAACCGCACCGAGCTGTACCTCTACGGTCGCGACTCGCTGGCGGTGCGCCAGGCTGCCGTCGAGCGCCTGGCGCAGCACGCCGGAGTGCCCGTCGGCGAGCTCGAGCCGAGCCTCTACAGCTACTCGGGGGACGCGGCCATCGCCCACCTGTTCCGCGTCACCTCGAGCCTCGACTCGATGGTCGTCGGCGAGGCGCAGATCGTCGCCCAGATGAAGGCCGCCTACCAGCAGGCCTGCGAGGGCGGTTGCACCAGCGTCGTCTTCAACCGCCTGTTCCGGCACGCGCTCGAAGTGGGCAAGCGCGTGCGCACCGAGACGGCCATCGGCGAGCGCCCGGTGAGCGTGAGCTCCGCGGCCGTCGAGCTGGCCCTCCAGGTGTTCGGCACGTTCAAGGACCACACCGCGCTCATCGTGGGCGCCGGCGAGACCAGCGAGCTCACCGCCACGCACCTCAAGGCGCACGGCATCGAGAACATCCTCGTCACCAACCGCACGTTCGGCGCCGCGGAGGAGCTGGCCCACCGGGTCGGCGGCCGCGCCGTGCCCTTCGAGGACCTCGAAGGCCACCTGGCCGCCGCCGACATCGTCATCAGCTCCACCTCGGCGCCGCACTACATCATCACGCGTGAGCGTGTCGAGCGTTCGCTCAAGCACCGGCGTCACCGACCCATCTTCTTCATCGACATCGCCGTGCCGCGCGACCTCGACCCCGAGATCAACCGCGTGAGCAACGCCTATCTCTACGACATCGACGACCTGCAGCACGTGGTGGAGCAGAACCGCGGCGAGCGCGAGAAAGAGGCGCACCACGCCGAGCGCATCGTCGTGGAGGAGCTGCGCAGCGTGAACGACTGGCTGCGCAGCCTCGAGGTCGTGCCCACGATCGCCACGCTGCGAGACACGATGGAGCAGATCCGCCGGGCTGAGCTCGAGCGTCTCGGCGGCAAGCTCGGCGACCTGACCGACGAGCAGCGCGCCCAGGTCGACATGCTCACGGCGAGCATCGTCAACAAGATCCTCCACACGCCGACGGTGAAGATGAAGGAGGTCGCGGGCAGCCAGGAGTGCTATCTGTACGTCGACGTCGTGCGCACCCTCTTCGACCTCAGCGTCAACGGGTCGGCGCCGGATGGCGCGGCCGGCGCCGCGGCCGGCGACACGGCGACGGACGCCGCCGATGCCTCCGGCGCCTCCGGCGCCACCGTCCACCACCTCCGCGGCACCGGCACGGACAACGCGTGAGCGGCACGCTGCGCATCGGCTCCCGGGGCAGCAAGCTTGCCCTCATCCAGAGCGAGTGGGTGCGCGATGAGCTCATGCGGCTTCATCCCGACCTGCAGGTCGGGATCGAGGTCATCCAGACCAAGGGCGACAAGCTGCTGGACGCGCCGCTCGCCAAGATCGGCGACAAAGGTTTGTTCACCAAGGAACTCGAGGCAGCCATGCTGGACGGCCGCACCGACCTCGCCGTGCATTCGGCCAAAGACATGCCGACGGAGGTCCCCGAGGGCCTTGCCATCGTCGCCTTCACGGCGCGCGAGGACGTGCGCGACGTGTTCGTGGGCGGCGCGTCCTCCTCGCTGCGCGCCCTCGACGACCTTCCCCGGGGCGCGACAGTCGGCACGTCCAGCCTGAGGCGCCGCTCGCAGCTCCTGGCGCTGCGCCCCGATCTCCATCTCGTCGACATTCGCGGCAACGTCCAGACCCGCCTGCGCAAGCTGGAGGAGCAGGGCATGGCCGGTACGATCCTGGCCGCCGCCGGCCTCGCCCGCCTCGAACAGCCCGAGCTGGCGTCGTTCGCCTTCGCCTTCCGGCAGATGCTCCCCGCCGTCGGCCAGGGCTCGCTGGCCATCGAGGCGCGGGCCGGCGACGCGCGCGTCGCGGCCCTGGTGGCCCCGCTGATCCACGAGCGCAGCGCTCTGGCCGTGCGCGCCGAACGCAGTCTCATGCACGCGCTGGAGGGCGGCTGCCAGGTGCCGATCGCGGGCTTCGCCGAGGTCTCCGAGGCGCCGGACGAGCTGGGCGTCGACCGGCTCCTGCTGCGCGCCTTCGTCGGCTCCGTGGACGGCACGAAGGCCGTGCGCGGGGAGCTGGCGGGGCCGGCGCAGGCGCCCGAAGGGCTCGGGATCGCGCTCGCCGAGGACCTGCTGGCGCGAGGCGCCGACAGGATCCTCGCAGAGGTTCGCGGAGCCGCCTGACATGACCCTCGGTCGGCCGCTCGAGGGCAAGACCGTCGTCGTCACGCGCCCGCGCGAGCAGGCCGCCTCTCTGGTCGAGCCGCTCGAGCATCTGGGCGCCGAGGTGCTGCTGGCGCCGACCATCCGCATCGTGCCCCGGACGCTCGATGACGAGATCGTGCGCGTTGTCGTCAACGATCTCGCCGGCTACCGGCTCATCATCTTCACCAGCGCCAATGGCGTGCAGGTCTTCCTCGGGTATCTCACGGAACTCGGCCTGCCGCTCGCGTCGCTCGACGACGCCATCGTCGCGGCCGTGGGGCCGAAGACCGCCTCCGCCCTCGAGGAACGCGGCGTCACCTGCGACGTGGTGGCCGACGACTTCGTCGCCGAGGGCCTGCTGGACACACTGGACAAGCGCGCCATGGCGCCGGCGGGGACCAGGGTCCTCATCCCGTCGGCGCGTCTGGCGCGCGCCGTGCTCCCCGACGCGCTGCGCGCGAACGGCGCCATCGTGGACGTGCTGCCGGTCTACGACACGGTGACGGCGGAGCGTCTGCAGGTGCCGGCCGAACGGATCGAGAGAGCCGACTTCATCACCTTCACGTCCAGCTCCACCGTGCAGCAGTTCGTCGGGCTCATGGAGGCGGCCGGCACGCGCGGCGGACCCGACGGCGCCGGCCGGCCGCTTGCCGAGCGGCTCTCCGGCGCCGCTCTCTGCTCCATCGGCCCCGTCACCAGCGAGACGCTCCGCGAGCTGGGACTGCCGGTCGCCGTGGAGGCCGCCGAGCACACGGCCGCAGGGCTCGTGGCGGCGATCGCCGCCACCGCCTGCGGCCTCGCCTGACGCCAGCGGAGTCCCCAGACGTTGCGTCGCCGCGCGCAACGTCGTAGGTTGCGGCCATGCGCAGACCACTCTGCTTCGCCAGTGACTACGGTCACGCCGACGACTTCGCCGGCGTGTGCCGCGGCGTGATCGCACGCGTCGCGCCCGACGTGCGCGTCATCGACGTCACCCACGGGCTGCCGGAGCGCAACGTGCTGGCCGGGGCCCTCGTGCTCCGCAACACGCTGCCGTACCTGCCCGACAGGGCCGTGCATCTCGCGGTGGTCGACCCCGGGGTGGGCGGGCCCAGACGGGCGGTCGCCCTGCGCAGCGGCGGCGACCGCCTCTTCGTGGGCCCGGACAACGGCTTGCTCACCTTGGCCGCCGACCGCGACGGGGGCGTCGATGCCGCCCACGAGCTCACCAACGAAGAACTCTGGTTGGCGCCCCTTTCGGCGACCTTCCACGGCCGCGACATCTTCGCTCCGGTCGCGGCCAGGCTCGCCGATGGGCTGGCGCTCGACGTCGCCGGAACGGCGATCGAGCCCGACGGCCTCACGCGGCTCGAACTCCCCGAGCCGCGCCGGCACCGCGACGGCCTGACGACCACGGCGCTGCTCGTCGACCGCTTCGGCAACGTGGCGCTGAACCTCCGCGCCCTCCAGTTCGAGGCAGCCGGGTTTGGCGACACCGTCGAGCTCGTCTGCGGAGGCGAACGCTTTCTGGCCCGGGTGGCGCCGACCTTCGCGTCCGTGCGCGCCAGCGACATCGTCGTCATCGTCGACAGCTACGGTCAGGTGGCCATCGCCGTCAACGCCGGGTCCGCCGAGGAGGTGCTGGGCCTCGAGCCCGGCGACGAGGTGCGGCTACGGCGGCTCGCGTAGTGGCCGAGCGGGCACCCGTTGCGCGGGCGTGGCTCCCCACGGCGTCGTCTTGCATCGCCAGGCGCGATTGGCTATAGTTCCCTTTCGCGCGTCCACGTGGGGCGCGCGTTCTGTCACCGACACGAGTGAGCGCATGAAGACTTACGTCGCCAAGCCCTCCACCATCGAGAAGACGTGGTACATCGTCGACGCCAAGGGCCACACGCTGGGCCGTCTCGCCACCGTCGTCGCCGACTGCTTGCGCGGCAAGCGCAAGGTCACCTATACCCCCACCATCGACACCGGCGATTTCGTCGTCATCATCAACGCCGACAAGATCGTCGTCACGGGCAAGAAGCCCGAGCAGAAGATGTATTACCACCACTCCGGCTACCCCGGCGGCATCAAGAGCGAGTCGTATGCCAAGCTCCAGGCCCGCCGGCCCGAGGAGATCGTGCGCCACGCCGTGCGCGGCATGCTGCCGCACACCAAGCTCGGGCGCGCCCAGCTTCGCAAGCTCAAGATCTACGCGGGCACGGAGCATCCTCACGAGGCGCAGCGGCCCGAAGTGCTCGAGATCAAGGAGTAAGGCGTGCCTGATGCAGTGACCTACCGGGCGACCGGCAAACGCAAGACCAGCGTCGCCCGCGTCACCCTCACCCCGGGCGTCGGCACGGTCGTCATCAACGGCCGCGCCATCGACGCCTACTTCGGGCGCAAGGTCCTCGAGACCATCGCCCAGATGCCCTTCGAGGCCACGCACACCGACGGCAAGTTCGACGTCAAGGTCAACGTGTACGGCGGCGGCATCTCGGCGCAGGCCGGGGCCGTGCGCCACGGCATCGCCAAGGCGCTCTGCGAGGCCGACGAGAACCTGCGCACGCAGCTCAAGCGCGCCGGCTTCCTCACCCGCGACGACCGCAAGGTCGAGCGCAAGAAGGCCGGCTTCCACAAAGCCCGCAAGAAGCCGCAGTTCAGCAAGCGCTGACCTCGCGCCACAGACGAGACTATCCCGATGGGCCGCCGCGAGGCGGCCCATCGTCGTTCTCCGGGCCGGTGCGGGCGCGGCCCCGCCTTCAGAGTCTTCTCCGCGGGCGAGACCGTCTGTCACATAATGGGCGCTGCCTGCACTTGTAGGTAGCAAGAGAGGAGGTCTCCGGGCGTGGGTGCCGAGTCGAGGAGCGACGAACGACTGCTGACGGCGTCCGTGGCCGAACCCGAGCTGTTCGTGGCTTTCTACGATCATCACGCCCGGCGCCTCCTGGCCTACTTCGTGCGGAGGACCTTCGACGTTCAAGTGGCAGCCGACCTGACAGCCGAGACTTTCGCGCAAGCGTTCGCGGCCCGCGCCCGCTTCAGAGGCCCCGGGCCGGGCAGCGCCGCGGCCTGGCTGCAGACCATCGCCCGCCGCCAGTTGAACCGCTACATCGGCAAGCAGCGCGTGGAACGGCGCTGGCGTGAGCGGCTCGGCATGGATCCTTTGAACGTCGCGCCGGATGCCATGGAGCGCGCCGAGGAGCTCATCGACCTGGAAGCGCTGCGCGGCGACATCGCCGCGGCGCTCGAGCGGCTGAGCCCGGCCGAGCGGCAGGCCGTCGTCGCGCGCGTCCTGGACGGCAAGTCCTACACCGAGGCGGCGCGCGCGGCCGGCTGCACCGAGCAGGCGGTGCGCGCCCGCGTGAGCCGAGCCCTGAAGCGGCTGGCCGCGCAGCTGGACGTGCTTGGGGAGGATCAAGATGGATAGTTTCGGCGGTTTCCTCGATGAACTGCGCGGCCAGCTCGTGACCTGCGCCGAGGCGAGCGCGCACAAGAAGAGACGGGCGGCGACGGTCTCGCGACCGCGCCGGCGTGCGTGGTTGCTGGGAGCGCTCGCCGCGCTGCTCCTGGCCGGTTTGGCGCTCGGCGTCGTTCTCGGCAGGGCCAGCCGCTCTTCAACGCCGGCGGGACGCTCGCAGGGGACGGCGGCGTTCGTGTCGCCTCCCCGGGTCGGCAGCTCGGCCTCGGCGCCGCCGGTCCAGGGTGCTCATCCCGCGCCCAACCCGGGCTACTTCCTCCGCGACCTCGCGGCCCGCGGCGAAGACGACGTGTGGGCCGTGGGGCGTCTTTCGGTCGTCGACGAGTCCACCGGGAACGAGGCGATCCACTCCCTGATCCTGCACTGGGACGGCTCCGCGTGGCGACA
>Ga0209386_1000268_pt1 | contig 26656 bp, 25 predicted proteins | sample NGEPertwo_FD_184510 | JGI IMG/M metagenome (GOLD analysis project Ga0209386, IMG submission 184510) | Arctic peat soil microbial communities from the Barrow Environmental Observatory site, Barrow, Alaska, USA - NGEE Permafrost154B-two... | ecosystem: Environmental > Terrestrial > Soil > Wetlands...
TCTACAATAATGAGAGATTTCAGAAAAAGTACAAAGGCCTGGCTCCTCTTCAAATGAGAAACCAAGCCTTAGCAGCATAATATTTAATTTTTGTTATTTCATTGTCCACTTGACACGGAGCAGTTCAGTTTCTACTCATCAGGGGCTTTTTTATGAATTATGATTAATTCCCAATCGCTTTCGTTATAATAATCGTATCTCCAGAAATTCCTGATGTTGTTATTCCACCAGAATCAAATTTAGTTAGGTTCGGTGCAAAGAATTCTGTTTCAAGTGGTTTGAGATTAGTTGCCGCTATTACCACCTTTAATACATTGTTCCCTTCAGGTGTAAATGAAATACTCAATCCATTTATAGGAATGCCTGGGAATATATTATCAGAACCACTATTGCCATCAATTTTATTGAAACTATTGGTATCAACCACATAATAAGCAACCTCCCCAGCAACCACTTGAACAGCAACTCCTGCAACACGGTCTATTATTTTTATATTCTTTGCAACACCAACATCAATTTTTAATGCTTGAATAATTAGTCTACTTTGTGCCTGTGCATCAGCTTTATCGCTGTTTTTTTGGAAAAAATTACTTGAAACCCCGAAAAAACTGTATACAGCAAATACAACTAAAACTAGCAATCCCATTACGATTATTAATTCTACAAGAGTTAATCCCTTTTTATTTTTATAAAGCAGGCTATTTTTTATAACCAGATTATTGTTTATCATGGTGTTGCCTCCGGTACAAAATCGGGCACAAAATATGTTATTAAAATCGTCTGATTTTTATCATTCGTAACGCTTGAATTTATATTTTTACCAGCAATGGAATTTGTAACACCTCCGTTGTAATGTATGACTGCATTACCTGTTGAAACTCCCGGGCTTGTGCTACTTGCAAGCTGCCTGTCTATTTCCCCCGCAACAAGAGCTGTCGTATTACTTCTCGATTCAGCTCTCATTGTTACTGTATAACTTCCGAGGAAAATGCTTAAAAAAGTAACAACCATGATTCCAAGGATAGCAAGGCTTACCACAATTTCAACTAAAGTCATCCCTTTTTTGTCTCTGATGCTTTTCATACAAATCCCTTCTTTCCAGCAATATACAGCTTATTTTACCCAAAGCCTTTTTATATTTGCTGAACTGTCAGAAAATACAAATGTTTCTATTATCTTTGTTTGAGAAGTTGATGTATTAAAAAGGCTTAATATGCTATTTGCTTCATAAGATTGATAGCTGACGTTTGCACTGTTCCCTATTGTGAATTTACCGGCAAAAATGGATCCTTTCATTGTTGGATTGCCTTGCTCTATTGTAAAATTACACCCTGGCAAGTAAAAAAATACGTCAAGCTCAGCACTGTTTTTTATATTAGTAGTATCTAAAGGTGCCAGCGAACTTGAAGGAGCACTAATTTCACCGATAGAATTATATATGTCCTGCATACTTTTTGTATAAGAAATCATATATGTTTTTGGCACCCCACTTGTACTTATAACAGAGAAATTATTTTTTGCATCAAAAAGAGGTGTAATGCTATCAGGAGTTTTGTCAGGATCTTCCACTATATAAATGTATAAATTATTGCCTCCGGTCACGTTTATCGTGGAATCTTTATTAATGGTCAACTGGTTGAAAATAAGAATGACGTCACCTAATCCAGTATTGACATTCCAGTTAAAATAATCTCCTTCTACAATCCCGTAATTCCCGTTAAAAGTGTTATTGATACTCACAACAGTATTTTGATTACTGGAATACAGAGTATTTTTATTCTTTAATCCGCTAAAAACAGGTGGAATAACAAAATCAACATCTCGGACAGAATGTTCTGCCTCTAGGTCTTTGTCCTTGATTTGAGCGGTAGTTCCTCCGTAAGCTATATTCGCATCACCAACAACCGTCAAATTGTTGCCTATATTTATGTCTCCCCAAGAGTAAATGGCGCTTTTTGCACCGGATACTGTAATTGCCTGAGGTGAAATCATACCAAGTTGAACTTTAGCTGTGGACGATCGTCCATCTTTTACATAAGTAGTCGAAACTGCAACCAGCTTTTGCCCATCCATATTTGTGACAATAACATTTGACTGCACAGAATTACCTGGCACAATACCATCAACTGTAACAATACTGGTAGTCAACATTTTATCAACGTCAGCCTTAAATGCCTCAAATGTAAGAGCTTCCTCTGTGGTTGAGTTAACATCCGGCTGCATATTGTTAAGCTTTATTATATTATTAATTAAATCCGCGCTAACAACGTCTGTCGCAGACCTGGCAAAGTAATAAGCTTCCACATATTTCTGATTTGACACGCTCTGCTTGGTTTGAGATAATGCTATCGTTAAACCGGTGGCTGCTATAATTGAAACTACTGCAAAAATCATCAAAACAAGGGCAAGTGCCATTCCTTTTTTGTTTATAATATATCGGCTTAGCATAGTTTCCACCCCGCTTTATTTTTCCAAATTAGTTCCACTATATATGAATGAATTGTACCCGTTTTCAGAAAATATAATCGGAAACCTCATTAAACAAATGGATTTGTCTTTCCATTTGGAGCTGTTATAACAGTCTGATTTAAGCCTTTATCTTTATCTGTCAATTTGTCTATACCATAGAAATTATAATGAATATTACCAGCTAAAGCACCAGTTTCACCTTTGGACAGGGACAAGGAATCGATAACAATCGTTCTTTTTATTGTTTCGACTGCTTTCATTTGGTTGAGCACCTGTTCATAAGTTGCTGTGCCGAAATCAATACTTACACCTTGTGCCAGTACCGTATTTCCTGTTTGTGCTGCTGTGTCAGATGCCGGTGCAGGTGGAGTTCCTGCATATTCAATATTTTTTGCCTTAGCTGCCAACTCACCATAAGGATAAGAAAGCCCTGTATAAGGCAGAGCGACAAGCGTATCTAAATTTACTGCAGAAAGCTGTTCGAAGGAAACATTGTCAATAGCCGGCCCACCCTTTGCAATGGTGCCAACAAAAAAAGTAACGAGTACATTTTCGCTGATATTTGGTATGAACTCTGCGACCTTTGTTTCGGTTTCTATTGCTAAAGCCTCCTGCTGTTTAATAACATTCGGAAGGTTTTTATAATTTTCTTCAATTTGTACTTGTTGCGTTTTCGCTGTATTTAGAGCCTCCTTGACTACTGTGATATTCAACAGTAAAGGGCTGAATAAAAATGTATAAAGTAAATAAATAACTGCAACGGATAATAATGCTATTAGTAAAGTTAACTCACGTGAGGTTATTTTCATTGCTGACATTATAACTCACCTACTTTCATGATTGCCTGGATATCCCCGGTAAATACTGATGATTCTCCGTCTTTGGAAACATTACCTAAAATAACTTTATCAAATATTTCGGTTTCTTCCAGTCTGACAACAGTTTGTGCAATTACCTGCATGGATGGAGCATTTATGTTTAATAAGAATATTCCGTTGCCGTAGTCCATCGAATCAATTTTGCTAGTCGCAGGAAGTGATTTTGTAATAATACCCAAGTTTTCTGTGGTTAAATTGTTCAATTTGCCCATGCTGGCGATTAATCCGGATGAGGCATTGTCATACTCCTGCGTTGCCGTTAAGCTCATCATTGCCTGATTGTATTCGGCCATATTTTTCTGGACTTTTTCACTCGTTAAATAAGCATTAATATCCGCAGTCTTAGTTTCCATTGCATAAAGCCATACTGCCAGTCCTGCGTACAATATAATGATTACTGCCAAAACAAGAATCCCTGCTTTGATCAAGCGTTTCCGTTTATAAGTCAAGCTGTTTTTATTTGAGTAAATGGAGAAAAAATTTATATCCTTCATGCAATTCTCCTCCCTTCTATAGACGAATTATCGCGCCGGCGGCGTTAATACACTGATATAACTTCGTTTTATCTTCTTCTCGCTTAAAGTTGATGGCTGAAACCGATTCAATTTTTTTCACGTCAATATAAAGATTTTTAGAAATCAGGTCAATTATGCCAGGTATTTGGCTGCCTTCGCCTATTATATACATATTTGAAATTGAATTTACGTCAAGCCGCAGTAAGGCAAACTTTATTACTTTTTGAATTTCATTGCACCACTGGTCCATGAAGTTGTTTGCCGCAATACTGATTGGGGTTTCTTCCTGAGAATCAAAATCAACTTGTTCAATATATTCACCATGTTCACCAAATTGATTAATTTTCCCTGAAATATATTCGTTCAGGTCTCTTAATCCAAGGGATGTGGATCTGGAAATTTGAACAACTCCGTTCTGCACAGCATGAATGACCGTTCCAACGGCCCCAAAATCGAGAACTATATAAGACTCATCCTTTGTATCAATTCCATTTATTTGAGTCGAGTGAGAGAAAATTTTCTCCAGTGCATTCGCATTAGAGTCCATAAAAAAAGGTTTTAATTTCAATAAAGTCAATAAATTATAATAATCGCTGATAATTTGAATACTTAGAGCAGTTGCCCTCACTTTAATTTTTTTTGCTCCTTCACTTTCAATATCGGCGATTTTCTTGAACTCAATCACGTCGGACTCAGAAGCGGAATAATTTTGAATCATTTCACTTTTTACCATACCTTCCATTTCAGCCGGTTTGCCAAAAGGAATTTCAAAATCACGAATCAGCATGTTTCCTATATCTAAGGTCACTGTCACTTTTTTTGTTTTAATGTTATTTTTTTCAAGTAAATTTCTGATGACCATTTCAACACCGTTATAGTCAGTGATTGCACTATTCACAATATTGCCACTTGGCAATCTGCTGGTCAGGACCTTTTCAATGGTTATTTTGCCTTTTATATCCTGTCCTTCTAGAATAACTATATTTTCCGGCCTGATTTCCATGGATAAAACTATGCTCATATGTAAACGCCTCCTCTTAATCAAACAATAATTTAACCTGCATTCTGGTATATCTGAAGCATTGGCAGCATGATTGCCAGTATTACAAAAGCAATTATGACTCCCATAATTACAATCATAATTGGTTCAACCAGTGAAACCATTTTATTCAAATCAGTTTCCAGTTCATCTGCAAAATAAGCTGCTGAATTTTCCAGCATCTGATCCAGAGCTCCTGACTCTTCACCGATGGAAATCATGGATTGAACCATTGGAGGGAAGGCTGGAACTTTTTGAATCGCCTGAGAAAGAGAAATTCCTTTTCGTATATCATCACTCATACTGTTCATGCTTTTTTTGATTGATGCATTGTTAACCACTCTTCCTACAATGCTCAAGCTTTGCAACATAGGCATGCCACTCGAAAAAAGCATTGCGAAAGTTCTGCAAAATCGAACAGTGATTGTTTTAACGACAACTGCTTTTATAATTGGCATTTTCATAATCATTGTATCAAAATTCAAACGTCCGTCTTCTGTCTTTAAATACATTTTCACTGCCAAAACAATTATACCGATGACAATAAGTATAATATACCAGTAACTTGTTGTTGCATGGCTTACAAAAAGAAGCATGCGAGTCGGCAGTGGTAATGTTTGAACACCCGAGCTCTCAAACATGGTAAGAAACTGTGGGAGCACCACTGTTACCAGCAGTGTTACAACACCTATTCCTAATACTGCCAAAATGGCTGGATAAGTCAGGGCTGCTGTCACTTTATTTTTCAGTTTCAATTCAGCTTCAAACTGACCTGCCAGTTTTAGAATGACTGTATCAAGGGTACCGCTGGCCTCCCCAGATTCTATCAGGTTAACCATTATTTCAGGGAAAGCATCCTCCTGTTTTCGAAGGCTCTCTGACAGCAGGTTGCCCTTCTGCACAGATTCATACATTTTTTGAAGACTGAGTTTCATTTTTTTGCTGTCACATTGTCTGTACATAATATCAATGGATTTTACCAGTGGCACGCCTGCAATCAGCATGGCTGACATCTGTCTGCAGAAGATTGCAACCTCCTTCAGCTTTATTTTCCCGCCGGAAATGGAAGACATGGCGCTTTCTTTTTCTATTACTTCCTTGTAATCAATCAGATACTGGTTTGATTCCTTTATAATTGAATACAATTTAGCGGAGTCATCAGCTAGCGCGACACCTTTAATTAATTCTCCCGAGGCGGTTTTTGCAGTGTACTTATATTTTGCCATTTTAACACTCCTCTGTTTTCACTTCTTTGTATCACAGTTTAAGATTTAAAAAATTAAATACATAAAATACAATTATTTAAAGATTAAAGATTTGAATATTTAAGAGTTAAAATGTTTATTAATAAAGTGGCGGAGACGGTGGGATTCGAACCCACGTGGGATTGCTCCCTAACTGATTTCGAGTCAGCCCCGTTATGACCACTTCGATACGTCTCCAAACAATTGAAATTATACCATTAAAGCAATCATTTGACAACAATTTACAATAAAATAATTACTGCTCTTTTACCCATTTTTGTCACGTATAATCTAATTATACTTCTATAAATGACTGGATTATATTTTTCTTTCTTTTATTTCCATTCTTATATTGCCATTCTTATTATTGCGGCACCGAAAACAGAATAGCTTTATTTTCTATTTCCACGCGAAGGATATTTCCCTTTTCGACTTCCCCATCTATGCAGATGCTGAATGTTTTTTCGGCCTTAACGGTTATTGATTTGCACTTTTCATAGGTGACGATCTTTTGTCCCAGCTTTGTGCTTAAGTGGGTTCCTTTTTTGTAAGGGCCAATCAGACTGATAAACTCTAGCCTGCTGACATTTTTTACGATGCTGACGTCAATGATGCCATCATCGACCAATGCTTCCGGCAGTCCTTTAAAGCCTCCACCGCAATACTTGCCATTTCCAATAGCCATCATAAGGATTTTACCCTTTCGCTCGATGCCGTCATCTATCACGATATCCAGGTCCAAAGTATCTTTTTTAATCAATGCCAGACCAACTCCGGTGCCATAGGCTGTCGAACCAGGCAAAAATTTGAATTTTCTAAGCTCATCCATTTTTATTACAACATCACAGTCAAACCCAATATTGAACATATTAATGCAGTATTTCGGGTCTTTACCATCAATACTGTATTTAAGAAGATCGATTGTTTTTGCTTTACCATTTATCTGGCTTTTAATATTCGGAAAATCTTTTACATTTTCAAAGCTTCTTGCAAAGTCATTACCCGTTCCTGAGGGAATAAATCCGATTTCAACATTTTTAAAACCATATGCACCATTGGTCACTTCATTAAGAGTTCCGTCTCCCCCACATGCATAAAATCTTAATAGCTGCGTTTCACTTTCTCTGTTCTGGCACCTGATTCTTGTAAACCTTTCTGCATCCCCGATATTAATTGTACGATGGATTTCGTATTCCGCCTCCAGTTCTTTTGCAACGCTATGTATAAGTGGAAGGAACAGTTTTTCTGATTTTCCTTTTCCTGCCACTGGGTTTAATATAAAAATATGTTTCATTTGTGCCTCCCTTTTATGGCTCCCTTTGAATTTAATATCACTTATCTTACCATATTTTTCGTAAATGTATATACTTTTTTAGCAACTCTGCTATATTCTTCTATTTTTTGGAGTATACTTGTTATAGATGGCATTCAATATTGCTTAAAACATTGCCAATATATTATTGAATATATGAATAAATCATTATGATTTATCAGCAGGAAAAGGAGAACCAATGGATTCAAGAATAAAAAAATTATCAGAGGTATTAATCGATTACTCGTGCTCTCTTAAAAAAGGAGAAAAGGTTTTAATTTCATATGAGGGGGAATCAAGTAAAACTCTTGTCAAACAATTAATTAAGGATACTTATTCGAGGGGGGCGTTTCCTTATGTGGAAATAAAAGATGCCGCTGTTTCGAGAGAAATTATGCTGAAATGCGAAGAACCTCAACTAGAGCTTATGCGAGATTATATGCTTGCACAGATGAAAGGCATGGACGCCTTTATCGCCATACGCGGCGGAGCAAACACATCAGAACTTTCTGACGTACCAGCTGAAAAGACTAACCTGTTCAGCAAAACCCTGAGACCTGTTACGGATTACAGAGTGAGCCAGACAAAGTGGGTTGTATTACGATATCCGAACCCTTCCATGGCACAGCTTGCGAACACCAGCCAGGAGGCCTTTGAAGACTTCTACTTTGATGTTTGCACTTTGGATTACGGGAAAATGAGCAAAGCGATGGACCCTCTCGTAGAACTGATGAACAAGACGGATCGGGTCAGGATAATCAGTCCTGGAACGGATTTAAGTTTTTCAATTAAAGATATTCCGGCTGTCAAGTGCGACGGTGAGCGTAATATTCCGGATGGTGAAGTCTATACAGCTCCAGTTCGTGATTCTATAAACGGTACCATCTCGTACAACACACCTTCTGAAGCCCAGGGTTTCACCTATGAAAACATCGTTTTCAAGATAAAGGATGGCAAAATCGTTGATGCGACTGCTAATAATACAGAAAGAATCAACGCTTATCTTGATACGGACGAAGGAGCCAGATACTTTGGAGAGTTTGCAATAGGCGTCAATCCTTATGTTCTTCATCCGATGAAGGATACATTATTTGATGAGAAAATAGCCGGAAGCTTCCACCTTACCCCAGGTATGGCCTACAAAGAAGCGCCAAACGGCAACATCTCTGCGGTTCACTGGGACCTGGTGATGATTCAGCGTCCTGAGTACGGCGGCGGCGAAATCTGGTTTGATGATATTCTGATTAGGAAAGACGGCCTGTTTGTGCTGCCAGAACTGGAAGCCTTAAACCCATTATAAGCAAGCCCATTATAAGCAGCCGACATTGGGCTTGGGTTTTTTATAACCGTTGAAATTTCAACAAACTTAAAAGGAGTTATCCACAGGGCGCCTGTGAATAACTTTGTTGGAGGGTTCAAATTGGTGGGTTTATTGCTGGTTTTTAATTTACAACAATTAAAGAGTTAACAATCGCCATTTCTCTAGAGCTGAATCCCAATCCCAAGCAAACAATTGGCTTAAAACGACAAAAAGCCTGTGGATAACTTTCCACAGGCTTTTATTGTTGGAATTTAAGGCTTCCCGACCGTTTACACGGTCGGGAAGCCCAATATAAGCAGCCTAGACTGGGTTTAAAGCCCAGTCTAGGCTGCTTATATTGGGCTTGTATTAAGTTTATTTGCACCTTTTCAATAATCTTTCCCACTTTTCATCCACATATTTCTGTGTTTCTTCAATCATCCATTCATTACCCTTTTCAAACATATGTGAAAATCTTCCCTGTTTGATTAGAAATTCTTCCACGCCAAGCTTCTTTCTTGGTTCAAAGGTAAGTTTCCATTCCCCGTTTTCAATTTCATATAACGGCCAGACACAGGTATTTACAGCCAGCTTGCATATTTCAGCCAGATCCATCGTTTCATATCTCCAGCCTCTTGGGCATGGTGAAAGAATATTCAGAAATGCCGGGCCTTTCGTATAAATTGCCTTTTTCGATTTTTCATGCAGGTCCTTAAAATTACCAAAAAAGGTTGTCTGAGCCACATAAGGGATATCATGCGCTGCAATTATTTCCGTAAGATTTTTTTTATTCTGCCTTTTGCCTGGTTCCACACTCCCGTAAGGAGAAGTCGTGGCATCCGCAAATCTTGGCGTAGAAGAGGATCTTTGAATTCCGGTATTCATGTAAGCTTCATTGTCATAGCAGACATAAACCATATCATGGCCTCTTTCCATTGCACCGGATAAAGACTGAAATCCGATGTCATAGGTTCCACCATCACCACCAAAGGTAATGAATTTAAAGGTTTCATCGATTTTTCCTTTTTTCTTCAGCACATTATAGGCCGCCTCCACACCGCCTGTGGTAGCCGCCGCATTTTCAAAAGCAGTATGGATGTAGCTGTCTTCATAAGCTGTATAAGGGTACATGAAGGTCGAAACCTCTAAACAACTGGTCGCATTCGTAATAACTGCTTTATCACCAGGTTCAAGTGCTCTCAGCACACCTCTTACTGCCACAGAGGCGCCGCAGCCTGCGCAAAGTCTGTGTCCGCCAGCTAATCTTTCCGGTTTTTTCACTTCATTATGTAAATCATATGCCATCTGCTACACCTCCTTCTGTGTTTTATTGTTTAAGCCGCTTTGGTTGTTTAATCCGCTTTGGTTGTTTAATCCGCTTTGGTTGTTTAATCCGCTTTGGTTGTTTAATCCGCTTTGATTATTTAAGCCATTTTGATTATTTTTGTCTGTTTGGCCGGCTTCAATATTCTCCGAACTTCTCTGTCCAATGTGTCTGTAGACCTGGCCAACTTCACCAGTATCTTTAATTGTAAACAGCTGGTTGTAAATATAATCAAAATCATTTGTTTTTATATCCCGGCCGCCCAATCCATACACATAGTTTATGATGAAAGGCCTGTTTTCCATATCGTAAAGCGCTGATCTTGTATCTACGAACAAAGGTCCCCCTGCATTGGAAAAGCCCTCTGCCTTGTCCATTACGGCAACAACCTTCACCTTTGACAATGCCATTGCAAGTTCTTCCATCGGGAATGGCCTGAACACTCTGATTTTAATCATTCCAACTTTTTTGCCGGCGGCTCTCATCTCATCAACGGTTGCTTTGCAGGTACCCGCACTGGAACCGATAATGATAATTGCAACTTCTGCATCTTTCATACTGTATTCTTCGAAAAATCCATATTTTCGTCCAGTCAGAGCTTCAAATTTTGCTGCAACCTCCAGAATAGCTGTCTTCGCCTGTCTCATGGCTTCAACCTGTTGCATTTTAAATTCCATGAAATAAGATGAAACAGCGTAAGGCCCAACTGCCAGAGGATTTTCCTTTTTCAGCAGGTAATTCTCCGGGGTGTATTTCCCGACGAATGCCTTCACTTTATCATCTTCAAGCAGTTCAATGTTTTCAACCGCATGGCTTGTAATAAAACCATCCTGACAAACCATTACTGGAAGGCGAACTTTTTTATTTTCTCCGATCGGCATAGCCATTATAAAATTGTCATAGGCCTCCTGGTTTGACTCCGAATAAATTTGTATCCATCCTGCATCACGTGCTCCCATTGATTCAGAATGGTCGTTGTTGATGTTAATCGGACCTGATAACGCTCTGTTTACGAGAGCCATAGTGATTGGAAGTCTGTCTGATGCTGCAATATAAAGAAGTTCCCACATCAGGGCCATTCCATTTGATGAGGTTGCCGTCACGGCTCTTGCACCGGCCGCTTCAGCACCAATGCAGGTAGACATGGCACTGTGCTCCGATTCTACAGCCACGAACTCTGTGTCGACTTCGCCGTTTGCCACATAACCGGAAAAATACTGGGGGATTTCGGTTGAAGGGGTAATGGGAAACGCACCCATTACATCAGGATTAATCTGTTTCATTGCGATTGCTACCGCTTCATTACCTGATAATCGATCTCTGATTGCCATTACTTTTCCTCCTTTACAAAATCTATTGCCTTAAACGGGCATATTTTATAACAAATGCCGCACCCTTTACAGTGATTGAAATCAAAATCCAATCGTTTGTCATCCTTCACAGGAATACAGCTGTCCGGGCAGTAAAGCACGCAAAACATGCAGTGTGTGCATTTTTCTTCAATGAAAACCGGTGTCATTGTTCTCCAGTCCCCTGTACTGAACATTTTCGAGGTTGCCGGTTCACAGATTTCTGCCGCGGTTGTAAGCTCCTGCCAAGTGGTATTTTCGTCGATATCTTTTGCTTTTCTTATCATCCTGCCTTTACCTCCTCCATTGAAGCCTTTAATGCTTTAATATTTCCCTCAATAACATGGGGTTTGTCCGCAAATTTGTGTTTTAATGAGTTTTCCATATCAATAATAAATTGTTTTTCGTCAATAACCTGGCTAACTTTGACGACTGCAGCAAGCATAGGTGTGTTGGGGAAATTTTTACCTAAATGCATCTCGGATATTTTTCTGGCATCAATGGTACAGACCTTTCCTTCATACCCGGCAAGGAATTTCTTAAGTTCCGAAGGGTCTTTTTCACTGTTGATAATGATGGCCCCCTCTTTTTTCAGACCTTTTGTAACATCTACTGTTGAGAGCAGTGTTTCATCAACTACAACCACAAAATCAGGCTCATATATGTTGGAATGTATGGTGCATTTTCCTTCTGAAATTCTATTATAGGCGGTTATTGGCGCACCCATTCTTTCAGGTCCGTACTCCGGAAAGCCTTGGACATGTTTTCCGGCAGTAAAGGCAACATCCGCAAGCAGAAGGCATGCTGTTTTCGCACCCTGACCGCCTCGTCCGTGCCATCTGATTTCAACAATCTTATCACTCATAATTGTTTTCCTTTCTTTTATGAAAAATTTGGCGTTATTAAAAAGTTAGCGTTATTGATAATTTAGCATTCTTAAAAAGTTAGCGTTATTGATAATTTAGCATTCTTAAAAAGTTAGCGTTATTGATAATTTGGCGTTATTAAAAAGTTAGTGTTATTAAAAAGCTAGCGTTATTGATAATTTAGCATTCCTAAAATCTCTTTAGCTATACTTAATTATACGCTTAATTTCGTTGCTTTATTAAAATTTCTTCATATAAACACAATTATATTTTAAATTTCAACTAAAAAAGACCCTCGTCCCCATAGAAGAACGAAGGTCTAGCCATCATTTTACCATCTTTTACAACATACAATCATGCGCGTTCCTTTTAACAGTGGAAAACCCTCAAAGCTCACAGCAGCATCCTGTCATTATCAATTTCAAATTTGGCAATCAGCATCTCCACTGTAATATTGTCTCTTTCCAATCCTGTTATGTCCATTAGAATTTCTCCGTCCTTCATCAGTATTGTTCGGTTTCCTGTTTCCAGTGCTGCCTTCATATTATGGGTAATCATCAGCGTTGTAAGATTTTTTTCTCTGGTGAAAAGGTTTGTCAGTTCAAGAACCTTTCTGGCTGCACCCGGATCAAGAGCCGCCGTATGCTCATCCAAAAGAAGAAGCTGTGGTTCGGAAATGATTGCCATAAACAAGGTAAGTGCCTGTCTTTGTCCGCCTGACAAAAACTTTGTCTTCTGGTGCATTCTATTTTCCAGCCCCATCTCAAGAAGTGCAAGTCTTTCTCTGAAATATTCCTTATCCTTCTTATTTAAACCGGGCTGAAATCCGTGCATTCTATTTTTGCAGATGGCAATGGACAGATTTTCTTCTATGGACATGTCAAACGCTGTTCCTTTCAAAGGATCCTGAAAAACTCTTCCAATATGCTTTGACCTTTTGTGCTCCAGCTGGTTTGTAATGTCTTGTCCATCAAGCATTACATTTCCCGAATCAATGCTGCACACCCCGGAGATGCAGTTCATCAGTGTAGATTTCCCGGCACCATTACTTCCGATAACCGTTACAAAATCTCCTTTTCCAAGATTCAGACTTAAATTGTTAATGGCAACTTTTTCATTTACAGTGCCTTTCCCGAATGTTTTACTGATTTTATTAATCTCTAACAATTTACAGCCCTCCTTTTGCTTGGAGTGGATTTTTGTTTTTACCCTTAAAAAGCCCGGTAGACTTTAACGAAAAACTTTCTCCCATCAACCCGAGAGCAAGAGCTACCGTAACTATTACTGCAGAAACAAGCTTCAAATCGTTGGCTGCCATGCCGAAGTTCAGGGCAAATGAAATAATGAGTCTGTATAATATGGCGCCGAGTGCCACGGCAATCAGACGTCTGAACAAGCTTTTAGACCCGAATATAGCTTCACCTATGATCACAGAAGCAAGCCCTATTACCACCATGCCAACCCCCATACCTATGTCCGCATATGACTGATACTGGGCAAGCATCCCGCCGGCAAGCCCCACAATTCCGTTTGAAAGGGCCAGCCCCATTATTTTCATAGAATCGCTGCTGATTCCAGAGGCTCTGACCATATCCTCGTTGTCGCCAGTAGCGCGCAGAGCAAACCCAAGCCTTGTATTCAGGAAGAAATACAGAAGCACGATGATTATGGGAAGAATTATTGCTCCGAGTAATAAGGACGAGTAGCCCTCAGAAAAAATTTCTTTGGCTGTCTTATAAAGGGTGTCACTTTTCGTCAGGGCGATGTTGGATCTATTTCCCATAATTCTTAAATTGATGGAATAAATTCCAAGCATGACCAGTATGCCTGCCAGCAATGGCTGGATTTTTAGTTTTGTATTGAGGAGTCCTGTAATAACCCCGGCAAGACTTCCTAAGACGAAGGAAACAGCCAGAGCGAGAACTGGATTCCCGCCCAGGCTGCAAATCATTGCAGAAGCTGCAGCGCCTGTAACAATGCTTCCATCAACCGTCAGATCCGGGGTGTTCAATGTCCTGAAGGACAGGAACACTCCCAGCGCCAATATGGCATAAATCATTCCAAGCTCCACTGCGCCTAATAGGGCTGCATAAGTTATCATAAAATCTCCTTCAATATTTCGGTTTCATTTTTGGTTCAATATTTCGGCTTCATTTTTGGTTCAATATTTCGGCTTCATTTCTGGTTCAATATTTCGGTTTCATTTCTGGTTCAATATTTCGGCTTCATTTCTGGTTCAATCTTTCTGTTTCATTTCTGGTTCATTATTATTTTCGCAATGATTTTTATTCCCCTAAAATGGCGGCCTTATTCAGTACAGATTGCGGAATCTCAATGCCAATCGTTTTCGCTGTCTGATTGTTTACATAAATGTCCATGTCCGTCATTGTCTTTACTGCCATTGTTTCTGTGTCAGCTCCGTTTAGGACATCTGCTGCCATTTTTCCTGTTTCTTTTCCAAGTATGACATAATTGATGCCATACGTGGCAAGTCCGCCGTCAGCTACCATGGAATCTGCACCAACATAGAAAGGTATTTTCGCATTGTTCAATGTTTCTACAATGATTGGCATTGCGGAGGCGACCGTATTGTCTATCGGAGAGAATACTGCGTCTGATTTTCCTGCCAGGAACTGGGCCGCCTGCTGTACTTCGCTTGTGTTTGTAACAGCAGACTCAATGACCGTAAGGCCATTTTCAGCAGCATATTCCTTCAGATCATTTACAACAGATACCGAGTTCACTTCGCTTGAGTTGTATAATGCGCCAATTGTCTTGATATCCGGTGTGATCTCAAGGGCAAGATCCATAATCTTCTGGGCTGAAACTGCATCTGAAGTACCTGTTACATTCCCGCCTGGAACTTCCAGGCTGTCAACCAGTTCTGCAGCCATCGGGTCTGTTACAGCGGAGAATACAATTGGAATTTCTGTTGTTTCGCCAAGAGCAGCCTGAGCTGATGGTGTTGCGATTGCAATGATTAAATCATAATTCTGTGAAGAAAATGACTGGCAGATGGTTTTCAGATTTGCCATTTCATTTTGTGCATTTTTGTAATCAATTGTAACTGTTTCTCCGTCGATAAAACCTTCTTCAGCAAGCTGAAGAATAATATTCTCTCTGATTGTATCAAGGGAGGGATGTTCAACAATTTGGACAATTCCTATGGTTGGAAGATCTTTGGCAGGTGTCTCTGTATCAGTATCTGTTCCTCCACAACCTGTAAATGCAAGGGTTAACGTCAACATTACCGCTAAAAACGCTGCTGATTTCTTTTTCATTTTTCTTTCCTCTTCTTTCTTCTTTAAATTGAGTTTGAAAAGGGTTTCTCTGCACTTTTTTAAAATTTACCATACAAAAAAACACTTATCCTATGTACAAGGACAAGTGTTAACCTGCGGTACCACCTTGTTTAACAGACTTTGACATCTGTTCTCTCTGCAGAGTGCCATCACACCCCTGGCCATTTACGCTGGCTCACGTCTTCACTACTCAACTGCTCGTCTCAAACTCTCTCTTGACTGCTTGTCTTTCACGTTGCCCTCAGAGGCCCATTTATCTGTGACTGCATCTACCCGGCTTACACCAATCCGGACTCGCTTTAAGATCGCCTTACAGTTTTACTCCCTCTTCATCGGTTTAATTTTTACTTGTTTTTATATTACTCGCTATTTTGTGTGTTGTCAACAACAAAATTATCTTTTCTTGGTATTTTCTACAAAATTATTTTTAAAAATTTTAAACCATTTTATTCTAGTAACCTGATTATTAGCAACCATTATTTTCGGTCTTTGTTTGCAACCACTTTAAGCGTTTCTGCGTGAAAATGGATAACTGGTTATCCACCAGACCATTCCCCAATCCATATTCCGATTGGTTACGCTGGCTTCATTGCCGCCTGTTTCCCACTTTAAGCGTTTCTGCGTGAAAATGGATAACCAGTTATCCACCAATCGAAATATTTGAGGCATAATTTACACAAATGTATAACTTGTTATCCGTTTCCCCTGCTTTCTATCATTTCAAGAAAAAATGGTTATACATTTCTTTTAAATAGTGCTCTCGGTATATAACCAGTTATCCTTTTCTTAAAAATATCGCCCTAAATGGATAGCTGGCCATATCACAACATATAAACTGCCCTTATCACAACATATAAACTGGCCATATCACAACATATAAACTGCCCTTATCACAACATATAAACTGCCCTTATCACAACATATAAACTGCCCATATCCCAACATATAAGCTGGCCATATCCCAACATATAAGCTGGCCATATCCCAACCTATAAACTGCCCTTATCGCACCCTTATTCCAGTATTTTTATTATCAACTTCTTTTTTTCAGGTTTCTCCTGTGAAATTTTAAAGGCCTTTTCAGCTTCTTTCGCACCCTTTTCAATTTTATCTCTGTCCATTCCATGAACCGATGCCAGAATGTCTCCCTTTGCAACTTTATCTCCAACTTTTTTACCGATATATATTCCAGCCGACAAGTCAATCTGATCTTCTTTGGTCGCTCTTCCAGCTCCGGAATGCTGAGATGCCAAGCCAATGGATCTGGCGCCAATCGACCAGACAAATCCATCCTCAGTTGCAAGCACGTCCACTTTTTCCTTGTATTGTGGAAATAAGGAATAGTCATCCACTACTTTGGAATTTCCGCCTTGTCCTTCAATAAATAATTTCAGTTTTTCCAGCGCTTTTCCGTTATCCATTACCTCTTTTGCCATGATGTGTCCCGCTTCCATGGAGGTGGCTTTTCCGCCGGCAAAAATCATAATACCCGCAAGAGTCAGGGATAATTCTGTAATATCTTCAGGCCCATGGCCTTTTAGGGTTTCAATGGCCTCCATCACTTCATTGCTGTTTCCAACAGCCTTTCCCAAAGGCTGGCTCATATCCGTTATGACAGCAATTGTTTTCTTCCCGTCAGAGGTTCCAATATCAACCATCAGCTGCCCCAGCCTTGTGGCATCTTCAATATTTCCCATAAACGCTCCATTGCCGCACTTCACATCCAAAACAATCGCATCGCTTCCTGACGCCAGTTTTTTGCTCATAATGCTTGAGGTAATCAGGCTAAGATTGTCCACGGTTGCCGTCACATCACGTAATGCATATATTTTTTTATCAGCAGGTGCAATATGGGCCGTTTGCCCAATGACAGAAAGTCCTACCCTGTTTACAAGCTCAATAAAGGCAGCTGATTCAATTGATGTTTTAAATCCTGGAATAGATTCCATTTTATCAACTGTTCCACCGGTAAACCCAAGTCCGCGACCGCTCATTTTTGCAACCGGAACGCCGCAAGCCGCAGCAAGAGGTCCAACAACAAGGGTTGTTTTGTCCCCCACTCCACCTGTGCTGTGTTTATCAACTTTGATTCCCTTGATAGAGGAAAGGTCAATCACCTCTCCCGAATTTTTCATTGCCTTGGTAAGTTGATACGTTTCTTCCTTATCCATGCCTTTAAAAAATATTGCCATCAAAAGTGCAGAGGCCTGATAATCAGGAATGCTTCCCTCAGTATAACCCTCAATAAAAAAAACAATTTCATCTTCAGAAAGCTTGCCGCCTTCTCTTTTTTTAAGTATGATATCAACCATATTCATTGCTGTTTCCTCCAGCCTACTCTAAAACATTGCTTAAAAAGCTTTTACCAATTTTTAGGCTTCCAATTGATAGAATGTCAGAAATTGTAGCACCAATATCAGCAAATGTTTTACCTGTGCCAATGTTCATTCCGGCCTTGATTTCTTTCCCATATACAACTACCGGCACATATTCTCTCGTATGATCCCATCCGCTGTGAACCGGGTCATTTCCGTGATCCGCACAAAGAATCAGGATGTCATCCTGTTTCATGACCGAAATAATTTCAGGGAGACGTAAATCAAATTCTTCTATAGCCTGCCCATATCCGACTGGATCTCTTCTGTGACCGTATTTGCTGTCAAAATCCACGAGATTCGTAAATATTAAACCTTCAAAATCATCTGCCATCGCTTCTATTGTTTTATCCACACCGTCCATATTGCTCTCTGCATGAACAGCAGTTGAAATTCCTTTTCCATTGAAAATATCGCTTATCTTCCCTACAGCATACACAGTATATCCTGATTTAACAATTTTATCTAAAATTGTTTCATCAGTTGGAGATACGGCGTAATCTTTTCTGTCTGAAGTTCTCTCTCTTTTACCGTTAACTAAGTCATAGGGTCTTGCAATAACCCTTCCGCAGGCGTATTCTCCAATAAGCATTGCTCGTGCGATTTCGCAGTAATGGTAAAGTTTTTCAAGAGGAACAACATCAATATTCGCGGCTATCTGGAAGACACTGTCAGCAGAAGTATAAACTATCGGTTTTCCGGTTTTCTCGTGCTCTGGTCCTAAATCCTCGATGATTTCCGTTCCCGAAGCTGCATAGTTTCCTAATGTTTCAATGCCAATCGCGTCTTCGAATCGTTCAATGAAAATCTTTGGAAAACCATCCGGATAGGTTTTAAAAGGTGTTTCCGTTAAAATTCCGCCTATTTCCCAATGTCCTGTTATTGTATCTTTTCCTCTTGACATTTCTTCAAGTCTTCCAAAAGAGCCTTGAGGATTTTCTACGGCAAGCCTGCCGTTTGCCGCGGAATCTATATTACAAAATCCCAGTTTCTGAAGATTGGGTATTTTAAAATTTGGCATATGATCCGCAATGTGCCCAAAGGTATCTGCCCCCGCATCTCCGTATTTTCCCGCATCCTTCAGGGCTCCGATACCCAGGCTGTCCAACACTATTAAGATAACTCTTTTCATCGTCATTCCCTCCTAACCCCAAATAAGCAGTGGTTCACATTTAAGCTTGTCAAGTGAAACAAGCGTGTATTCCACACCATTTAAAATGGATTCTAGTCCATTTGAATAAGCTTCTTTTCCATGTAAGTGACCGTATACAACTTTTTTCACCCCATATTCAGTGAATAAATCAGTAAATCCAGATCCTTGAAGTTTATCGTTCGTCGGCGGAAAGTGAAGTGCTCCTATAATATCGGTATGACCAGCATTATGTGCCTCTTCTAATGAAAACCGCAGTCTGAGCAATTCTCTTTTGTAAATTTTTTCATCATGTACTGTAAAATTATTGTCTCCCGGACAAATCCAGCCTCGCGTTCCACAAACAGCAATCTCTCCAACCAGAAAATAATTATTTTGAATAAAAAAAATATTTTCGTAAAGCCTGTTTAATTTATTGATCGAGGTCCACCAAAGATCGTGATTCCCCTTTATTAATACCTTTTTACCCGGTAGCGCATCAAGCCAATCAAGATCAGCCAAAGCTTCTTCTATTCTAATTCCCCAGGAAAGGTCCCCAGTCAGAATGACCGTATCTTCTTCTGATACGGTTTGTTTCCAGTTTGCTTTCGTCCTTTCAGCATGATTGGTCCATTCTGGCCCGAACATATCCATAGGTTTCTCAATCCCTTCTGAAAAGGACAGATGTAAGTCTCCAATTGCATAGATACTCATATTTTTTACTCTTCCTCAATCCCAATCGAAAGTGGATCTACCTCGATGTCCTGCGGTTCAACAGCAAGCACTATTGTGCTTTCATTCTCTGCTATGCTGGCCACATTTCTCAATTTTCTTTGAATGCTTCTTGTTCTGACACCTATAAGCTTATCCAGCTCTACATTCGCCTGATTGATTCTTTGCTGCGTCATAGCCAGCACCTCACCGAATTTATCAAATTCCGTTTTAACAGCGCCAAGAATGACCCAGACCTGACTGGAATGTTTTTGTATGGCAAGGGTCTTAAAGCCCATTTGCAGACTGTTTAAAAGGGCCGCCATCGTTGTAGGCCCTGCAATGCTTATTTTATATTCTCTTTGAAGTGTTTCCACCATCCCTCTTCTCACCGCCTCCGCATAAAGCCCTTCAAAAGGAAGAAACATGATGCCGAAATCCGTTGTGTAAGGCGGATCAATGTATTTGTCATGAATATCTTTCGCTGCCTTTTTTAATGCTTTTTCCAGGGATTTAGTGGCTTCTTCAATTTCTGCCGGATTTGCTGTATCATAAGCATCCACCAGTTTTGAATAGGTATCCCCGGGGAATTTTGCATCAATGGGAAGATAAACAACACCACTGTCATCACCAGGAAGCTTAATGGCAAATTCCACTCTTTCAGATCCGGTGCTTTTTGTCGTAATATTTTCTTCGTACTGTTCTTTTGAAAGCATTTGTTCAAGGATTGCACCAAGTTGTATTTCTCCCAGGATTCCCCTTGTTTTCACGTTCGAGAGCACTTTCTTAAGGTCACCGACCCCTGCCGCCAATGTCTGCATTTCTCCCAGTCCTTTATAAACCTGCTCTAGTCGTTCACTGACAAGTCTGAAGGATTGGCCGATTCTTTCTTCAAGTGTTTTCTGAAGTTTTTCATCTACTGTATGCCTCATCTGTTCCAGTTGTTTGCTGTTATCCTCCTGAAGCGCTGATATCCTTTTTTCCATCGTGTTTCTAATGTTTTCAAGCTTTTGTTCATTCTGTATGGCCATGGCTTCAAACTGGCGGTTCAACTCAGCCAGCCTTTTATCCTGAGCCCCGGCCGAATCCTTCTGATTACCCGAAAGAATTTCTGCCAGAGATCTAAAACTGGTTTGTGTAAATTGAATGGTCTCCTGCCTTGACGATTTAATTTCCTGCTGCAGCTCCATCCTGGCTTCTTTTATCTGCTTTTCATTATCCAGACTGGACGTTTTAATCTGATCAAGTATTTCCCTGTTTTCTTCAGGTGCTTTATTGTTTATTTTTTTGAGAATGACAAATAATATCACGATTGCGGCAAGGATTCCTAAAAGAGCTAAAACTATTGCTGTATCAAGTAATCCATTCATACATACTCTCCCTTATATTTCAAGCATTGCTTCCACTTTTATTTAAATGTTGGTTTCGCTTTTATTCAAGTGCTTCTTTCGCTTTTATTTAAGTGCCTCTTCCATTGACTGGCCTTCCACATAAATTTTCTGCAATACATTATTGTCTAAAAAGAACTGTGAAGCATCTGATATTTCCAGTGATTTAAGGTATTTTTCACGAAGCCCATTCAATGAGACTTGTTCTCCCGTCTTTGTATTCCATGCTCTTCCATTTTCAAATATCCCGTCCCTGGACATTTCAAAAGCAATATCATCTGAAAAGAAGGAACCCTTCACCATAAAAGTGTGTTCCGCAACAAAGCCGCTATCGGCAGTAAGCAAATTCTGCCCCTGATAAATGGTATCAAGTTTTTCAAATCCCATCAGATAGGCTATCGTTGGCAGAAAATCCAATTGCCCCCCTGCTGTGTCAACTGTTTGCCTGATATCAACAGCACCCTCTGGCATATTTATTATAAGCGGTATGTGCATTACCTCGTCAAAATCATATTTTTTTCCTAAAATTCGTCCCATTACCTGATCGGTTTCTTCATTATTCACAAGACCAGAGTGGTCTCCATAAATTGCTATGATTGAATTTTCATAAATTCCGTTTTCTTTTAGTTCTTCAATAAACTGCCCCAGCGCATAATCTGTGTAGGCAGCACTGTTCAAATAATTTCCAGCAAGCGTATCCTGATCTTCAGGCAGTAATTCAATAAAATCGTACTTTTCCAGCATCTTATACGGATGATGATTCGAAAGGCTTATGACAAAAGAATAAAAGGGTTCCTGCAGGGTTTCCATCAATGGAATGGTCTGCTTGTAAAACTCCGTATCTGTAAGGCCCCAACCCATCCATTCCGTCATTTCATAAGATCCGTTTGGTCTGTTTTGTGTATCGTTGCTGATACCGCCATAAAAATGGTCAAAACCCATTTTGGGATAAGCTTCTTCTCTGTTCCAGAAGCCTCTGGATTCATGGGCATGAAAGACTGCAGTCTGATACCCTTTTTCCTTTAGCAGCACTGGCAAACCTCTGAAGTAATTGTCCTGGTATATTTTATAAGTATAACTTTTCAGCACACCCAGCATGGAATTGTTCGTTGCAAATTCTGCATCAGAAGTATTCCCGCTCCCCGTCTGCTGATAATACTGATTAAAATAAATGGAGTTTTCACTGATCAGCTTATTCAGATTAGGCGTTACTTCCTGCCCATTATATTCAAGTCCTACAACAAAATTTTGAAAGGATTCAAGCTGAATGACAATTAAATTCTTACCTGCTCCCGCACCGAATATTGGTCCGTTTTTTTGCTGGGCATAACCATTTGCAACAATAACGTTATCATCTGATCCAAACCCGATGGTATTCGCAAGGGTATCTTTCACTCTGAAACTGTAAATTTCCTGATTTGAAACAGAAGTCAAAAAATCATTCTGCGGAAAATTTGTCACAAGCAGCGCAATGATCATGAGGGCAGTTAAAGGTTTTATATAATCTTTTCTCGTTCTGATCTGAACGATTTTTTCTTTAAGAACAAACCTGTTATAAAATAACATCAAATACAGAATTGCGGCATCCATAAACATAACGAAGTTTACCGGGCGGAGTACCTGTTTAATGCTTTCTCCAATATCTCCAAGGACCTCAGCCGCACCAAGCATGCTTAAAGATAAATACCGGTTGAAAAAGCTGAAATAGGTCACATCGCAAAACATGATAAATGAAATTATAAAGTAGATGGTAACCGCTATCCATCTGTTCTTAAAACTCCCTAAAAGGAGCCAGGTTAACAGGCAGGAAATTGCAATTACGGGTATGATGTTGCTTGTCACGTTGACCAGATTGTAAAATACTATAAATTTAACAAAAACTGCAACAAAAACAATAATAGAAAAGATAAAATTAATCTTTCCCATTTTTTGAATATAATTCAATAATCTATGAACCGGTTTATCAATAAAATTTTTCATCAAATTCTCCAAATCAATCTTCCAGCCTGTCGTTTACGAACTCAAATATGTTTTCCGGATTTTCAAATATTTCACCTGTAAAACCGTCCTTTGAAACCAGATACCTTTCTTGTTTGCCCGCTCTTAAATCAGCCAGGTCATTCGCAAGAATGTAATCCATATTATTTTTGATGCACAATTTGGCAGCAACTGCATACAGTTCTTCTTTTGACACGTTTTCAAGAAGTTTGCATCCAATCAGCAATGTATCAGGGAACCACTCTCTTAACCTTGCAATTACTTTTGGTGTGAGTCCCAGTTTAACCGTCAGATTCTTCTGATAGCTGCTTATTTTTGAACTGTCATCCAGCTTGCATAAAGGATTTTCCAAAAGATTGAGAATATCCTGTGCGGATTCAAACTCTCTGATATGGTTAAATAATTCCTCCGCTAAATCCTCTAAAAGAAAGGTGAACGCCGCTTTATAATCAGCTACTGCGGAGGCATGGATAAACGCATCGAAATGTGCCGATTTGCTTTCTGTTTCAATCGCTTCCAGCATCTCTTCAGTGGTTTCAATAGAAATAATTTTAAGCATTTTTGATGAAGCATCAATACTTTTCAGTTTCTCCGTATTGATTGAATTGGTAAGAATCAAGAAAACCTTATAACCAGTCTTCAGGAAATGTTCTGCCAGCTTTAGGGAAAGGCTGCCGGTTGACATATTGGTGATTTTCATGACCTCATCAATATATTCATTGGTTGGTCCACCCGTAATTAATATGTTTTTATATTTTTTTTCCATAATACTACTCCATTATATTTTAATAAGGCGAAAGTGACTCCCTTATTCCCCCCTCAATTTACTTGAGCAATATGACTGTCACACCCTTATTTCCATCAATATATCTGTCAAAATTCTTGAGCTGACTGCAGGCTTCCAGGAACATCTTTTTGTCATTCAACCAGGCTTCACCTCCGGTAAATGCCTTGACTACACCGATTAAGCTGCTTTCCTTCAGTTTGCTCTTTGTTGCAGTCTTTATTGCCCCGCCGACCCCTGTGGAGCCATAGCCATGCACTAAAACAACAGCTTTATATCCTGCGCCCTTTGCCGTTGAGAGTTCATTTACAAGTTTTCTCATGGCGACATCAACTGTAGGGTTACCTATTTCAAGGTTTACTTCCTTCACTTTTACAGCACCCATCTATATTACCTCTATTCTTTTACAACTAATATAGTATATCACAGTTCATTTATCCTTTTAACACTTTTTTTAATATAACGAGTCCCTTTTCAAGTTGTTCCCAGCTTATGTTAAGGGGTGGGAGAAGTCTGACCTTTTCTTTTGCGGTAAGAACGATAAGCCCTTCCTGAAGACATGCTTCAGCAATTTCTTTTGAAGTCTTTGTTTTATGCTTGATTCCAATCATTAATCCCAAACCCGAAACAATCTCTACCTCATCCATTTCAAGCAATTTTTTTCTGATGTATTCACTTTTTTTATTGATTTCTGCCAGCATTTTTTTATCCAAAGACTCTAAAATATACGCGGCTCCGGCGCACACAATCAGATTCCCCCCAAAAGTGGTGCCATGATCTCCAAAAGTCAAAACATTCTCAGTTTTTTCGTTAAATATGACTGCACCTATGGGTAGTCCTCCCCCAAGTCCTTTGGCAACCGTAACTAAGTCCGGTTTAATATTAAATTGCTCAAATGCAAAGACAGTACCCGTTCTTCCAATCCCTGTCTGAACTTCATCGACAATCAATAATATGTCTTTTTCTTTGCATATTCTGGAAATGGCATCCACATACTCCTGATCAAGAGAAATTACGCCGCCTTCTCCCTGAATAAGTTCAATCATAATGGCACAGGTATTTTCCAAAACAGTTTGTTCCAGTTCTTCAATTTGATTAGGCTCAATGTAGAAAAACCCTTCCGAAAAAGGGTGAAAGAAATGGTGATATTCTTCTTGTCCTGTTGCAGAAATCGTTGCCATTGTCCTTCCATGAAAAGAGTTTTTCAGCGTGATGATTTCGTTTCTCTGCTGCCCGTATTTTTCATTACCATATTTTCTGGCGGTTTTAATGGCACATTCATTTGCCTCAGCTCCGGAATTCGTAAAAAAAACCTTGCTCATTTTTGACTTTTCAACCAGAAGCCTTGCGACTTTGACTGCCGGTTCAGTGTAATACAGATTTGAAGTATGCTGCAGCTTACAAGCCTGCTCTGTGATTGCTTTCACCCATCCCTCGTCAGAAAATCCAAAACTGTTTACCCCGATTCCTGAGGAAAAATCAATATACTCTTTGCCCTCTAAATCCTTTACAGCTGCTTTACTTCCTTCCGCAAGGCACAGGTCACTCCTTTTGTAGGTTCCGACAATATACTTTTCATCCTGTTTTTTCAAAATATCCGCTTTTGTTTTTTCCATTTTTGATGCCTTTCTATTCTTCTGTTTTTCTATTTTTATGCCTTTCCGAGTTTAAGCCTTTCCAATTCTTATGAAACAGCGTTCCAATTCCATCGTTTGAAAACAACTCAATTAATATGGAATGCTCAATTCTGCCATCAATAATAATTGCCTCTTTGACTCCCTGCTTGATTGCCTCAACACAGCTTTCAACTTTTGGTACCATACCTCCCACGATGATTTGTTTTTCAATAAGTTCCGGAATTTCCGAAATATTTACTGAGGAAATTAAGGATTCTTCATTATCTTTTTCCTTCAAAAGACCAATCACATCCGTCATTGTAATCAGTTTTTTCGCTTTTAATGCACCGGCGATTGCGGCGGCTGCAGTGTCTGAGTTGATGTTGTACACCTGCCCCTTTTCATCCGTTCCGACGGTCGCAATGATAGGGATATATCCATTATCCAGGGCCATCATAATCGGTGAGATATTAACACTTTTTATGTCTCCAACAAAGCCAAGATCATCGTCACTTACAAGCTTTTCTACCGTGAGCATATTACCGTCGCTGCCGCACATGCCAATTCCCTTTCCACCATTCTGATGAATGAGAGATACAAGCTGTTTGTTGACCTTACCGGCAAGTACCATTTGGACAATATCGGAAGTGTCTTCATCCGTATATCGAAGTCCATTGATAAATCTGGCTTCCATGGACAGCCTATTCAGCATCTGATCAATTTCAGGGCCACCCCCATGTACAAGTACAACTTTTATTCCGACAATGTTAAGCAGAACAAGGTCTCTCATGACCGCTTTTTTCAAGTGCTCATCTACCATCGCATTCCCGCCGTATTTAATAACGATGATTTTATTATTGAACTTCTGTATACAGGGTAGCGCTTCTATTAAAATTTGAGCACTGATTTCCTTGCCAACTTTCATTTTTTTCTTGTATGATATTTATAGAAGTTAAATATCATAATTCCTTTCTTTTGTTATTTTGATTTATAATACATTTAGATGCTGTGGACTTTAGATTTTTTCTTGTAGTTTAACTACTTAATAGGAGTGTAT
>Ga0209386_1000269_pt1 | contig 26645 bp, 26 predicted proteins | sample NGEPertwo_FD_184510 | JGI IMG/M metagenome (GOLD analysis project Ga0209386, IMG submission 184510) | Arctic peat soil microbial communities from the Barrow Environmental Observatory site, Barrow, Alaska, USA - NGEE Permafrost154B-two... | ecosystem: Environmental > Terrestrial > Soil > Wetlands...
GTCGGCGCGGATGCCGCCGCCCATCTTTTCGGTGAGCTCGCGGGCGATCGAGAGGCCAAGCCCGGCGCCCGAGGTCGTGGCGCGCTCCTCGCTGCCGCGTTGGAAGCGCTCGAAGATGTGCGGCAGCTCCGCCGCCGGGATCCCCGGCCCGTCGTCGCTCACGACGATCGTCGCCCACGCGGGTTCCGCGCGGGTGGCCACGCGCACGCTGCTGCCCTGCGGCGAGAACTTGACGGCGTTGTCGACGAGCGCGCGCAGTACCTGCGCCAGGCGCTGCTCGTCGCACCACGCCGTCACGGCCTCGCCGTGGTCCACGGCGAGCGTCAGCTCCTTGGCCTGCGCCTGCACCTGGAACTCGTCGAGGACCGAGCGGGCCACCGCCTCGAGATCGACGTCCTCGGGCTGCATCTCGATGGAGCCCGCCTCCACCCGCGAGAGGTCGAGCATGCTCACGGCGAGGTTGCGCAGGCGGTCGACCTGCTGGCGCATGAGCTGCAGGAACTCGCGCTGCTCGTCGGCGTCCACGTTGCCTTCGTCGATGAGCTCGAGGAAGCCGGCCAGTGAGAACAGCGGCGTCTTGAACTCGTGCGAGGCGTTGGCGATGAGGTCGCGGCGCGCGCGTTCGAGGCGTGCCTGAGAGGTGACGTCGCGCAAGACGACGATGGAGGTGAAGTCGGCGGCTCCGGCGACCGGATACGTGGTGGCCTCCAGCGTGCGCTCGCCGTGCACGAACACCACCGCCTGCGTCTCGTCTTCGCGGCGTGACTCGTGCCACGCCGCGGCCACTTCGGCCGGGAAGGTCTCGTCGAGCCCGGCGCCGACGGGCACGGGCTCGCCCAGCAGTTCGGCGGAGGCCGGGTTGGCGATCGTGACCGTTCCCTCCTCGGACAGGCCGACGACACCCTCGCTCAAGTCGTTGAGCAGCACCTCGACGCGGTCACGTTCGTACTCGACCTGGGCGAACGCGCCTCGCAGCCGGACGGCCATGATGTTGAAGGTCGCCGCCAGCTGCCCGATCTCGTCCTCGACGCTGGCCGGCACCGTGGCCGTGAGGTCGCCGCTGGCGATGGCCTCGGCGCTGCGCTCGATGCGCTTCAGGCGCCGGGCGATGAAGTACGACGCCAGATAGCCAAGCAGGAGGCTGACGCCCATCGCCAGGATCGTGGCGAAGAACAGCTGGCGCTGGACGGCCGCCACGGCCTTATCGACGTCGCTGAGCGGCGCGATGACGAGCACCACTCCGGCCATCGTGCCGTTGCCGACGAAAGGCACGGCCGTCGCCGCGTAGCGGCCGGTGCCCGTGGTCACCACGCCCTGCACGACCTTGTTCGACGTGAGCGCCTCCGAGGCCATCGGGAAGTCGCCCACGTCGACCGGGTAGGCCCCGCTGGTGTCGTCATGCACCACCAGGTTCCTCGTGTAGACGATCATGCGCGAGTTGGCGCGGTTTCTCAGGACTTCCAGGGCGATTCGAAAGCCGCTGCTGTCGTTGCCATAGACATAGAGGGACGCCGTGGCAAGATCGTACCGAAGGTAGAACTCGACGGTGGTGTTGATGAGCTGCGCCGTGCTCTTCTGGTCCACCAGCTTCTGCTGGTCAAGGCGGTTGGCCAGCGGCGGCACCACGTAAGCCCAGGCCACGATCATGGCCAGCGCCACGAGCGCGAGGATGAGGATGGTCAGCCAGTTCTTGACAGAACGGAACATGCAGGTCGGGCGCGCCCAGCGCGCCCGCGCCTCCTAGAACTCGCGGAACTTGTAGCCGATGTTGCGGACCGTGAAGATGAACTCCGGGTCCTTGGGGTCGCTCTCGAGCTTCTCGCGCAGGTGACGGATGTGCACGTCCACCGTGCGCGCGTCGCGGTAGTCCGAGTCGCCCCAGATCAGCTGCAACAGCAGCTGGCGGCTGTAGACGCGGCCCGGGTGGGAGATCAGGGTCTTGAGGATCTCGAACTCGATGTAGGTAAGGTCGATCTTGGCCCCGCGCAGGATCACGTTGCGCTTGAGCAGATCGACCTCGAGCTCGTCGACCTTGACGACCTCCTTCTTGGCCGCTTCGGCGCTGCGGCTCATCTGGGCGCGGCGCAGCTGGGCGCGCACGCGGCTGCGGAACTCGCGCAGGCTGAACTTGTCTTTGGTGATGTAGTCGTCGGCGCCGATCTCGAGGCCCAGCACCTTGTCGAACTCGTCCGACTTGGCAGTGAGCATGATGATGGGGACGATGCTCTGGGCGCGGATGCGCCGGCAGACCTCCATGCCGTCGACGTGCGGCAGCATGAGGTCGAGGATGACCAGGTCGAAGCTCTCGCGGGCGAAGGTCTCGAGAGCCTCCTCGCCGTCGCGGGCGGTGACGACCAGGTAACCCTCTTTCTCGAGCGGGAAGCGCAGCAGCTTGAGGATGGCCTCCTCGTCGTCGACCACCAGGATGCGGGCCCCGTTGTCTGCCATCACGCCTCCCCCTTCTCGGCACGGTCGCGCCCGCGCGGCGCAGCCAGCCCGCGGGCGCGGAAACCGGCGCCCAGGGCCGTGGCGATGGCCTCGCACCCGGCGAGGTCGGCGCCGGGGTGATCGACGGCCGTCAGTGTCGTCTGGATGTCGTGTTGCACACACTGTTCGGCAAACTGGATGACAGCCCTGTACGCCTTGCCGAACAGGGGCCGGCAGATGCGGTCGTAGCTCTCCGGGTCCGCGGCGTTGAGGCTCACGGTGACGGCGCCGAGGCCGGCCGCCGCCAGCGCCGCCGGCACGTCAACGTCCGGGTTCAGCAGCCGCCCGTGCCCGTTGGTATCGAGCCGGGCAGGGATGCGCCGCAGCCGTAGCCACTCGGTGACGGCGAGCACGACGTCGAGCCGCATGGTCGGCTCGCCAAACCCACAGAACACGACTTCGTCGGCCGGGCCTTCGAGGAACTCGAGCTCGACGGCCCGGGTGACCTCGTCGGACTCGGGTTCGCGAGTAAGGGTGAGCACCTCGCCGTAGACGCCGTCGGTCCACTCCCGCAGGCAGAATTCGCAGGCGCAGGAGCAGCGGTTGGTGATGTTCAGATAGACGGCGCTCCCGCTGCCGCGGTAGGCGATGGTATCGGTGCGCGTGAGAGGTTGCGTCATGGCGTGTGGCCGGGAGACTGCCCGGGGCGAGGGCCGACGGTCGGCATCGCGAGTATAGCAGGGTAGAATGATGGCCCTCGCCGGCTGCCCTTCGCCGGCTGCGCCGACCCGGGAGCGCCCTGTGAACGACACGACCGACAGACTCGTCGACCTGTGCGGACACCTCCGCGAGGTCGTCTTGCCCTCGCTCGGCCAGCATGCCGCTCGCGATCACGCCGGCATCGCCGTCGGCGGCGACGTCACCTTCGGCATCGACGAGCTGGCCGAGAAGCTGCTCGTCGAGTACATGCGTGATGAACTGCCCACCTGGGCCTTCTATTCGGAAGACGGCGGCCTGCAAGGCGCCTCGGAACCCGAGCTTATCCTCATCGTCGATCCCATCGACGGCACGCGCCCCGCCGCGGCCGGCTTCGAGATGGCCTGCGTGAGCATCGCTGCCGTGCCGCCCCTGCCGGCGCCGACGATGGGTGACGTGGTCGCCGGCGTGGTGCAGGAGATCAAGGGCGGCGACCTCTTCGTGGCCGAGAAGGGCGCCGGTTTCAGCATGAAGCGCTCCTCCGGCGCCGACATCCCGTTCCTCCCCACCGAGCGCACCGCTCTCGAGAGCCTGTTCTGGACGCTCGGTTTCCGTGGCCGGCCGGCCGTGATCCTGGCGAGCGTCCTGGAGGAGCTCATCGACGTGTCGTCGGTGGGCGGCGCGGCGTTCGACATCGGGTCCGCGACCTTTTCGGTGACGCGCATCCTCACCGGCCAGCTCGACGCCTACGTGGACATCGGCCCCGCGATCATCGAGGCGCACCCGTGGGTCGAGGCGGAGTTTCGTCGGGTGGGGCGCGGCAACGTCCTGTGCAACTCGCCCTATGACCTCGCCGCCGTGCACGTTCTCTGCCGGGAGGCCGGCGTGCCGATCGGCGACGCCGCCGGCCGGCCCCTCGACGACAAGCCGGTGCTGGGCTCCAGCGCCGAGTACCAGCTGGCCTGCATCGCCGCGGGCAACCAGGAGCTTCAGGACAGCCTCATCGAGGTCGTTCAGCGCGGCATCCGCGACCTGCGCGACCTGCGTCGACCGTGAGCGATCTCGACGCCCACGAGGCGATGCTCTACGAGCGTCTCGAAGACGGCGCCGTCGATTGCCACGTCTGCCCGCGCCGCTGCCACATCGCGCCCGGCAAGAGCGGCGTGTGCCGGGCGCGCGCCAACCGCGACGGCACGCTCTATGCCATCACCTACGGGCGCGTCTGCAGCGTGGCCGCCGACCCCATCGAGAAGAAGCCGCTCTATCACTTCTTCCCGGGCACGACGGTGCTCTCGCTGGGTAGCGTGGGCTGCAACTTCACCTGCCGTCACTGCCAGAACTGGCAGATCGCCCACGCCGACCCGGGCGAAGTGGCCCGCGACCTTCGCGAGCTGCGCATCCGCAACCTGCCGGTGCTGGCCGACCACAACGGCTGCCAGGGCGTGGCGTGGACGTACAACGAGCCCACGATCTGGCTCGAGTACATCCTCGACGGCGCGCAGCTCGCGCACGAGCACGGCCTGTACACGGTGATGGTCACCAACGGCTACATCACCGAGGAGGCCCTCGACGTGCTGGCGCCGCACATCGATGCGTACCGCGTCGACGTCAAGGGCTTCAGCGACGATCAGTACCAGGAGCTGTGCCGCATCCGCGACATGTCGCCGGTGCTCGCCGCCGCGGCGCGCGCCAAGCTGGTGCACGGCTGCCACGTGGAGATCGTGACCAACGTCATCCCGACCTTCAACGACGACGACGAGACCCTGCGCGGTATCGCCACATGGGTCGCCGCGGAGCTGGGGCGGGACACGCCCTGGCACGTCACGCGCTTCACACCGTACCTCGAGTACGCTCATCTCTCGCCGACGCCGATCCCCACCCTGGAGCGCGCCGTGCGCATCGGTCACGACGCCGGTCTGCGCTTCGTGTACCTCGGCAACGTGCCCGGTCACGAGGGCGAGAACACGGTGTGCCCGAGCTGCAAACGCCTTCTCGTGCGGCGCACCGGCTACGCGGTTGAGGATGTCGCCCTGCGGGGAACATTGTGTGCGATGTGTGGGGAGAACGTGAACGTGCGCACCACCCTCAAGTGAAAGCAGGACACCTGCCAGTCCCCGAGCCGATTGGACCAACCCCCGTGAACGACTACGTGAAGCTCGATATCCCCGCCAAGGCCGAATACGTCGTGCTCGGCCGCCTTGCTCTTTCGGGCCTGCTGCGCGCGCGCGGTTACTCCGAAGACGCCGTCGCCGACCTCAAACTGGCGCTCACCGAGGCGTGCTCCAACTCCGTGAGGCACGCCTACGATCACGACGAGGGCGAGGTCCATCTTCACTTCACCGTGCATCGCGACCGCGTGACCATCGAGATCCGCGACGAGGGCGGCGGCTTTCACGAGGACGACGTCGACTGTCCCGAGTGCCAGACCATGCCCGAGCTCAAGCTGAGGGACGGCGGCATGGGCATCTCCATCATCCGCGCCGTGGTCGACGAGTTCGACCTGCGCAAGCCGGACGGCGGCGGTACGGTGCTCGTCCTCACCAAGATGCTCGACGCCTGACGTCGCCGCGCCGCGCTCACACCACCGGCGTCGACGCCTCGGCGTGCGTCCGCATAACGCCCGGGGTTTAGCTCCGCCGCGGGCCACGGAACTACGGGGACACCACACATGGTTCTTCGCCCGGGCCACGGCGGCTTCGCCGTGGCCGGCGAGAGGAGGGCATTGATGCTTACCCCGCTGCGCCAGCGCAAAGTGGCGCGCGGCGTCTTCGATGAGTCCCACGGCGAGGCGTGGTCGATCCGGCCTGACACCGCCGCGGCCCTGCGGCCCGAGCATCCCGCGGCCGCTTCGTATGCCGCCGCCGCAGCCCTCGCGGAGCGCGACTTCGAGGTCGCGACGCACACCGGCGGCTCACTGGCCGGCGGCGTGCTCGACGACGAGTTCCCGCTCAGCACCTTCTACCTGAAGCTGCAGAAGAAGCTGGCGCACATGGCCGAGGCGGCGCGGGAGCCGGCGCATGCCTGAGGGGCCGGGTCGCGAGCGCCGCCTCGTGCTCTTTGCGAGCGACAACTACGCGGGCGTGCACCCCGCCGTTCTCGCGGCGATAGCCGCGGCCAACGGCGGCTTCGCGCCCGCCTACGGCGACGACGACTGGACCCTGGCGCTGCAGGAGCGGATGCGCGAGGTCTTCGGCGACGTCGACGCGTTTCCGGTCTTCAATGGCACCGGCGGCAACGTCACGGCGCTGGCCACGGTGATGCAGCCCTTCGAGGCTGTCATCTGCGCCGAGACCGCGCACATCAACGCGGACGAGTGCGGCGCGCCGGAGCGCTTCGCCGGCTGCAAGCTCGTCGATCTGCCGACCGCCGACGGCAAGCTGACGCCGGATCTCGTGCGCGGCGCCATCGTCGGCAGCGGCGACCAGCACCACGTCCAGGCGCGGGTGGTCTCGATCACGCAGCCCACCGAGCTCGGCACGGTCTACACGCCCGGCGAGACGGCCGCTCTCGCCGAGGTCGCGCACGCCGCCGGCCTGCTGTTGCACGTCGACGGCGCCCGCCTCGTCAATGCCGCGGTCGGCTTGGGGATCGGCCTCCGCGAGATCACGGCCGACTGCGGCGTTGACGTGCTGACCTTCGGCGGCACCAAGAACGGGCTGCTCGGCGGCGAGGCGGTCGTCTTCTTCCGTCGGGACCTCGCCGAGCGCTACCTCTTCGTGCGTAAGCAAGGGATGCAGCTGGCCTCCAAGATGCGCTTCGTCTCGGCGCAGCTGCTGCGCCTTCTCGAGGGCGATCTGTGGCGCGAGACCGCCGGCCACGCCAATGCGCTGGCGCGGCGGCTGGCCGCGGCGGCGGCCGGCGTCCCCGGCGTGCGCGTCGCCTACCCGGTGCAGGCGAACGCCGTGTTCGTCGCCCTGCCCGCGGCGGTCACGGAGCGCCTGCTCGGGGACTATCGTTTCTACACCTGGGACGAGCAGACGGGCGTGGTGCGCTGGATGTGTTCGTGGCAGACGACGCCCGAGGACGTCGACAGGCTCGCCGCCGCACTGCGCGAAGCCGTCGCCGCGGGATGACGGCGGGCGCCGGCGGCGTGGACGCATACGCGACGATCGAGGAGCTGGCCGCGGCGTTCGGCCTCGAAGAGGCCCAGGCCGCGGCCTTGTTGCGGTATGCGGACCTGATGCTCGCCTGGCGACGCGGCAACGTCACCGCCCTGCGTACCCGTGAGGCGATCGTGAGTACGCTCTTCGGCGACGCGCTCGCGCTCCTCGACGTGCCGCAGCTGCGTGAGCGGAGCGGCGCCGGCTGGCTCGACCTGGGAGCCGGCGCGGGCGTCCCCGGCATTCCCCTGGCCGTGGCGCTGCCCGACGCCGGGCTGACGTTGCTCGACGCGGCGGCCAGGAAGTGCGCCTTCCTTGACGCGGCGGTCGAGGCGGCTGGGCTGGCGGCGCGCGCCGCCGTGGTCTGCGCGCGCAGCGAGCATCACTCCGCCGCCGGGCAACCCGGCCGCGAGACCTACGGAGTCGTGCTTGCCAGAGCCGTGGCGCCTCTACCGGCGCTCGTCGAGCTGGCGGCTCCTCTGCTCGCGCTCGGCGGTGTGCTGCTGGCCAGCAAGACCGGGCGGGCTGTGCGGGAGGAGGGGCCCGGCGGTGCGGCTGTGGCGGCGCTCTGCGGCCTCGCCGCCCTTCCCGTCGTCGTGCTCTCCCGCTCGTCCCTCGACGACGCCGTGTGCGCCGTCTACGAGAAGGTCGCGCCCACGCCGAAGCGTCTGCCGAGACGGGAGGGCCAGGCCGTCAAACACCCGCTGGCCCGCTGAGCCGCCGCCGCCCCATCTGCTAGTATCGGTGCCCCGCGAAAGGAGCCCGGTGACCCGCGTCATCGCCGTGACCAACCAGAAGGGCGGGGTCGGCAAGACCACCACCGCCGTTAACCTCGCCGCGTGCCTGGCTGAGGCCGGCTTCGACGTGCTCCTCGTCGACATGGACCCCCAGGCCAACGCTTCCGCCGGCCTGTACGGACGCGCCGAAGACGCGCGCCTCAGCAGCTACGGCGTGCTCGGTGGAGCGGCGGGCGTCGCCGAGGCGACGGTGTGCACGGCCCTCGATCATCTCTGGCTCCTCCCGGCCTGCCCGGACCTCGCCGGAGCCGTCATCGAGCTGGCCAACGCCGGCGGCAACGAGTACGTGCTCGATTACGCGCTCACGGGCCACGTGAGCCAGTTCGACTTCGTGTTCATCGACTGCCCGCCGTCGCTGGGCGTGCTCACCATCAACTCGCTGGTGGCGGCGCGAGAGGTCCTGATCCCGGTGCAGGCCGAGTACTACGCACTCGAGGGCCTGGCGCAGCTGCTCGAGACGGTGGAGCTCGTGCAGGAGCATCTGAACCCCGAGCTCGCCGTTCTCGGCGTGCTCGTGACGCTGTACGATGGCCGCACGCGCCTGGGGCGCGAGGTGGCCGGCGAGGTCCGCGAAAACCTCGGCGCCAGCGTCTTCGACACGGTCATCCCGCGCAACGTGCGCCTCAGTGAGGCGCCCAGCCACGGGCTGCCCATCTCGCGGTATGATGCGACCTGCGCTGGCAGCGACGCCTACTTCGATCTCGCCAAGGAGGTCGTGTCTCGTGCGTGAGAAGAAAGCGCTGGGCAAGGGCCTGGGCGCGCTGATCGGCGAGGGCAGATCGACCCTCGGCAGGGCCGGCGGCGCCGGCGGCGAGGGCCGCCTGCGCGAGCTCCCGCTCGCCGAGATCGCCGTCAACCGGCGTCAGCCGCGACGCACCTTCGCCGCCGACGAGCTCGAGGAGCTTGCGGCGTCCATCCGGGCGCTCGGCGTCGTACAGCCGGTGGTGGTGCGGCCGCTGCAGCCGGCTGCGCCAGCAGCGGTCGCCGGCGACGCACGGCCCGCGCCGGCCGGCCAAGCGCCGGCCCTCCCGGCCTCTTCCGGACACCGCTACGAGCTCATCGCCGGCGAGCGCCGGCTCCGCGCAGCCGGGCTGGCCGGCCTCGAGTACATCCCGGCGCTGGTACGCCCCGCCGACGAGATCGCGTCCCTCGAGATCGCCCTCGCCGAGAACGTCGCCCGCGAGGACCTCAACAGCATCGAGGAGGCGCAGGCCTACGCAGCGCTCGTCGACGAGTTCGGGCTCACGCACGAACGCGTCGCCGAGCTGGTGGGCCGCAGCCGGGTCGCGGTCACGAATCTCCTGCGCCTGCTCGAGCTGCCCGACGACGTGCAGCTGATGATCGAGCAAGGCGAGCTCAGCGAGGGGCACGGGCGCGCCCTGCTGGCGCTGCCCGATCACGGGCAGCGCCGCAAGGTGGCGCGCCTCGTCGCCTCACAGGGCCTCTCCGTGCGGCAGACCGAGGCGCTGGTGAAGAAGCTGAACGAGGAGGCGCCGGGAGGGGCCGCGCCTGCGGCCCGCCCGCCCGCCGGCGCCGACTTCAGCGATCTGGTCGACGAGCTCTACGGCTTGCTCGAGACACCGGTGCGCATCCGCAGCGGCAAGCGCGGCGGGAGCATCCAGATCGCGTTCAGGAGCAGAGGGGAACTGGAGCGGCTGGTCGGCCTGCTACGGTCGCTGGGGGACTGAGGGCCGCGGCGCTTTCACCTGCGCCCGCGCTGCCCGGCTGAGAACCTGGTCAGTCTCGGGTGAGCGGAGCCAGGGAGCCGGGCGTGAGCTTCACACCCGGCGTCGGCTCGACGGATGCGGACTCTGTAGGCGTTGGCGTCGGCGACGCGTACGGGTCCGTGAGGGGGTAGTCCGACGTGGTCGGCGTAGGCGTCGTGGACGCGCCGGGTGTGGGCAAGGCACCCGGGACCGGCGTCGCGCCGGACGGTGGCAGCACCCCGGCGGGCACGTAGATCACGGCGCCGTCGGCGAGCTTGTAGAAGGCCCCGATGAGCGTGCCGAGCCCCTGGACCTGGGCGCCGTTCGCCATGTCGACCTTCTTGATCTGGTCGCCCTCCTTCACGATGACCTGCATCTGCGGCGTGCCCGGATCAGTGACGATCGTCATGTTCTTGTTGGTCAGAAGACCGCTCAGGCCGGCGGCCGAGAGCGCCGCGACGAGGAAGCCGACGGCGAGGATGATGGCCACGTAGAACAGGTTGACGACGCCGTCGAGCGGGTCGCCGTTGCGATCGGCCGTGCCGATGCGGCGGCGGCGCATGTAGCGCAGACCGTCGCCGCGGGGCTCGTAGACGGTCCCGAGGTTCTTGATGGTGGGATGGTCGTCGGACGCCGGCATGGCGGCCTCAGCGACGCGCGGGCGGTGCGCCGGCGCCGGGCGCGGACGCGCCTCCGGCCGGCGGCTTGGGATCCACGGGTCCGAGGTCCGCGAAGGGGTCTTCGTCGCGTCGCCAGTCCATGGCGGGATCGTCGAACGTGAGCGGCGGCGCTTCGCCGGCCGGCGGAGCGGGCGTCACGGCCGGCGGCTCGGCCTCAGCCAGCGGGTCGACAATGGTCGCGGCCGGCTGGATCGGCGCCGCAGGCGACGCCGCCACGGCCGGCTCGGCGGCGACAGGCGCCTCGCCAGCGTCGCCGGAGGCGAACGGGATGAGCGGCTCTCTGGGGGTCTCGAGCAGCACGGGGATGGCCACCGTCTTGTCCGCGTCCTCGACGGCGGCCTCGTACTCGACGACCGGGTCGGCCTCCCAGGTGCCCTTCTTGTTGCGTCGCCGGCCCGCCTGCAGGCGTTCGGCTCCGCCTTCGAGCAGCTCGAGCAGGTACTCCATGTCGGAGACGTCCTGCGCGTACATGCGGTCGCGGACGATGCTGATGACGAAGGCGATGCCACCGATGAGCAGACCGAGGACGGTGACCGAGAATGCCGTGGTGAGGTTCTCGGCGAGCTGGGTGCTGTTGCCGCTCGCCAGGCCGATGAGCGCCGGCGACAGCGGGATGAGGGTGCCCATGAGGCCCAGCATCGGGCCGAGGCGCACCAAGATGCGCGTGCGCTCGAGTCGCTTGACCGTATAGAACTCGTACTCCTGCAGCAGCTTGAGCGGCTTGGCCGCCAGGCGCTCGGTCTGGTAGTTGCGGATGAGGTCGAAGAGGAAGCGCGCGACGACGATCGAGTAGTTGTTCTCCTGGAGATAGCGGTACGCGGTGCGCGGCTTGCCGTCCTGGAAGGCCCGCCGCGCGCGCAGGGTGCGCGCTTCGAGCGCGTCGAGGTCCCGGTACCGGAAGCGCAGGTAGAGCTCGTAGAGGAAGAAGCCGAACTCGATGAGCACCCAGACGAGGCAGGCGAGCGCCGCGATGAGCACGGGCCAGAGGAGCACGCGCGAGGCATCGTAGATCACCTGCTGGAGCCCGTTCACGCTCTGCCTACCTCCCGGCCGGTTTCACGAGGTCCTTGGACTTGGCGAGGGCGCCCTTGAGACGCTGCCAGGCACTGCCGCCGCCGCTCAGCACCTTGCCCTCGCCGGCGGCGCTGAGCGCCTGCTCGCGGCGGCAGAGGGCGAGATACGAGATCGCGGCGCCGATGGGCAGCATGGCGAGCAGAGTACCACCGAGGAAGCCCGCAGCACTACCCGAGTCGCCGCCGCTCGCGGCGCCGGGGCTGCCGGACGGGCTCGGCGACGCGACCGGCACGCCGGTCACAGGATAGCCGCCACTCTGGTACGGCGTCGGGGCGCCCGTCGTGTCGCTCGAAGGGTAGGCGGGGGGCGTCAGAGTGGTGTACGGCGTCGGCGTGAACGTCGACTTCGGCGTGGAGTGGATCGTGGCGGGCGGTATGGAGGTGAGGTTCGGGTTGGGCACAGAGGCCGGCGCCGAGGCGGGCGCCGGCGCCGGCGTGGCTACCGTGAACCGGCGCTCCACCTTCTTGACGTTGCCGGCGTGGTCGACGATCTCGAGCCTGTACGCGTGGGCGCCGTCGGGGACGTTCTTGAGCTGCAGGTGCAGGCCGTAGCGGCCGATGTCGGCCGGCTTCGTCTTGTTGACATTGTCGACGTAGACGCGGCACGCCTTGGGGTTCACCCTCGTCCCCTTGGCGCCGTCGGTGTACGTGGCGCGGATGAGCACCGAGTGGGTGTTCGTGTACTTCTGGCCGTTCTTCGGCGAGACGGACTTCATTTGCGGACGGAACACGAAGGCCTTGAGGGCGGGAGGCCGCGTTCGCGGGAACGTCGTGAACGGCTTGACGCGCAGCGCGGCCAGAGCCCAGCTGGTGGTGGGCAGCGGCCCCGTGTCGTCGCCACGTTTCTTGTCGTAGGCGCCGTTCAGTTGCTGGAGCGTGCCGAGCGCGAACTTGGGCGTGTTCGCGCCGACCATCCAGGCGGCGCTGTCCGGCTTCTCGCCCATGGCGAGGATGGCCTGGATGGCGGCCGCTGTGGCCCACGCGTCGGTACCGCTCCCGGGCTTGTACGGGAAGCCGCCGTCGGCGCGCTGGTTGGTCTTGAGGTACTGACGGGCCACCATAATCACGGTCGGGTCGAGGGAGCCGTGCGCAGCGAGCACCAGCGCCTGGATCGCCACCGCCGTGTCCTCGCAGTTGGAGGGATCGCCGGACTGCGCCGGGAAGCCGCCGTCCGCACGCTGCTGGGTCGCGAGCCACTGCTCGGCGAGCTTGAACCGTCCCGTCCCGTTCTCACGGAGCGCCTGCATGGCGAGGATCGCCCATGCGGTGGTATGGACGGCCTGGAACGTGCGGCTCGAGGTGGACGGCGAGAAGCTGCCCTTCGTAGGCGAGCCGTCGACCAGGTCCTGGTAGCCGTAGAGCTTGGCCAAGAGGTCGATGCGCGGGGTGCCGGCGACAAATACACGTTCGGCGCGGTCGACCGCGACGTAGGACATGATCGCCCGTGCGTAGTAGACGGGCGCGTTGGCGACGTCGGGGCCGGTGGCGGCCGCCTCGTGGCTGTGCGCCTGGAGGTAGCCGAAGGGGTTGTTGCCGTCGACCGTCCACATGGTGGAGCCGACGCGTTCGCCGCTGGCCACGGCCCCGAGGATGGCCCACGCCGTGGCGGACATGGTGCCGAACCCGCCGTCGGTCTTCTGGCGGGCGTGGAAGTAGTCGAGGCCCTCCGTGACTGTCTTCGGGCGCGGATCCGACGCCGCCTTGTGCTTCGCGGCCACGGCGCCGCCGGCAGAGCTCACTGCCACGATGACAGCGAGCGCGAGCGCCAGCCAGATCTTCCTGCCCATCCTCATCCTCCAACTCGCCCGCACCGATGCGGGAGGTCGTGCCCCATCGTACCAAGCCCTTGTTGCCGCGGCTACCGTGACGAGGGGGGCGGGCGGCCCACTCCCGTCACCAGGGGGACGCGGGCCGCGCCGCCTCCGTTCGGCGTCGCGCGGCAGGAACATGTGTCTAGGCGGCTAAACCTAGAAGTCTGGGGCGCCGATAGGGACGGTATGATGCATATGATGGCGGTTGACGAGACAAGCGACGGACCCGGCAGCGTCGAGTTCTTCGGCGTCAAGCTCAAGGTCAACAACCCGCACCTCGCGGCTCTGCTCAACAGCAGCGTGAGCGACGACGTGCAGGTGATAGGCCGGCGTGCCCGCGACGCGTTCGCGGGCGACAGTCGCGCGGCCTACGAGGACGTTCACCGCCGGCCGCTGGGCGCCGACGGCAGCACCGTGCGAGTGATCACAGAGGACGAGGGCCTGGACGAGTGAGTTCGGCGAAAAGATGCCACACTGGGCGATGGGCCGGGGGCGCGAACGCGCCCCCGGCCCATCGCCGTACGTCGCGACGTTGTATCCTAGTGAGCCGATATGCTTGCCCTGACCTCACTCGTCATCCCGGTCTTCAACGAGGCCGACAGCATCGAGCCGCTCGTCGCGGAGATCGACGCGGCGCTTGGGGCCGCCGGCCTGGCCTTTGAGGTCGTCTTCGTCGACGACGGGTCCACCGACGGCTCGTTCGCCGCGATGGAGCGGCTCGCCGCCGCCCGTGACGACGTGCGCGTCGTCAAGCTGCGGCGTAACTTCGGCAAGGCGGCGGCGCTGGCGCACGGCTTCGAGACCGTGCGCGGCGACTACGTGGTCACGCTCGACGGCGATCGCCAGGACGACCCCGCCGAGATCCCCGGTCTCATCGCGCGCCTGGACGAGGGGTATGACCTGGTCTCGGGCTGGAAGCAGAGCCGCCAGGACCCGCTCAACAAGACCGTCCCCTCGCGCTTCTTCAACTGGACGGTGCGGCGCACCTCGGGGATCCCCCTGCACGACTTCAACTGCGGCCTCAAGGCCTACCGCCGCGACGTGGTGGACACGATCCATGTCTACGGCGAGCAGCACCGCTACATCCCCGTCGTGGCCGCGCAGGCGGGCTTTCGCGTCACCGAGGAGCCGGTCAGTCACAGGCCGCGCACGGCCGGCAAGTCCAAGTACGGCTGGCAGCGCTACCTTCGCGGCTATCTCGACCTTCTCACGGTGCTCTTTCTCGGTCGCTACCAGCACCGCCCGCAGCATCTCTTCGGGGGCATCGGCACCCTGCTGATCCTCATCGGCGTGCTTGTCGAGCTGTATCTCAGCGTCGACAAGCTCGTCTACGGCAACCCCATCGGGCAGCGTCCGCTGTTGCTGCTGGGCGCGCTGCTCATCATCGTCGGCGTGCAGCTGCTGTCGCTGGGCCTGATCGGCGAGCTCATCGCCAACTCACGGGCCCGCGGCGGGCCCGACGACGCCCAGGTCGCGCTCGTGGTGGGGGCCGGCGGGGCGGGCGCGACAGCGCCCGGGGCACCGGCCGCTCGCGGGGCCGCCGCTCCACAAGACGCCGCGGTCGCCCCGGCTCCCGTCGCCCCGGGCGCCGCCGACGAGCCGTGACCCGCGCTGTCGCCTACTTCGGCACGTACGACGCCGCCTACCCGCGCAACGCCGTGCTCATCGCCGGGCTGCGAGAGCTGGGCGTCTCGGTGCTTGAGTTCCAGACGCCGCTGCCGGCGCTGACGGCGGCGCAGATGGCGACCCCTCGCGGCGCCGTGCGGCTGGCGGCCGGGGTCCTCGAGGCTCACGCGCGGCTGCTCGTGCAGTACCGCCGCCGGCTCCAGATCGACGCGGTCGTGGTCGGCTACCCGGGGCACTTGCTGGTGCCGTTTGGCCGCGTGCTGGCCGCCTTCTGGCACACGCGGCTCGTGTTCGACCCGCTGGTGTCGCTCTGGGACACGTTCGCCGGAGACCGCGGCCTGGTCGCTGCCGGCGGCTCGAAGGCCGCCGCCGTGCGCGCCGTCGACCGCGCCGCCTTCGCCCTCCCCAGCCTCGTGCTCGCCGACACGTGGGCACACGCGGCCTACTACGAGGGCGAGTTCGCGCTCCCTCGCCGTAAGCTCGCCGTAGTGCCCGTGGGGGCGCTGCCGGCGCCGCAGGCCACCGGCGGCGCGCGCCCGCTCGAGCGCGGCGAGCCGGTCACCGTCTTCCAGTACGGCAAGTGGAGCCCGCTGCACGGCGCCGAGACCGTCCTCGCGGCGGCCGAGCTGCTGCGCGCCGAGCCATTCCGCTTCGTGCTCGCCGGCGAGGGGCAGCTCTCGGACGCGCTCCGTGCCGAGATCGCCCGTCGCCGCCTCGCCAACGTGGAGTGGCTCGGCGCGCTGTCGCCGGCCGAACTCCGTGCTCACACGTTGGCGGCCGACATCTGCCTCGGCGTCTTCGGCGGCTCCGACAAGGCCGCTCGCGTGGTCCCGAACAAGGTGTACGAGGCGCTGGCCTGCGGCCGCCCGGTGGTGACGGCTGGCACGTCGGGCGCCCGTGAGCTGTTGCACGACGGCGAGGACGCGCTGCTGGTGCCGGCCGCCGACGGCGACGCCCTGGCGGCCGCTCTGCGGCGCCTGCTCGTTCTCGACGAGCGCGGCCGGCTCGGCGCCGCCGCGCTCGTACTGTACCGGCGGGCGCTGACGCCGCCGCTCATCGCCGGCGCATTGCTCGCCGCGCTGGAGACGACGTGAGCGGCGCCTTCGAGCCGCCGCCCGCCGGTCCGCCGGCCGGCTCGCCGCCGCCGGCCGCGCCGCCCCAGGCGCCGCAGCGTCCGGCGCCCCCCTGGCTCCGTCCGCTGCTGCGCGTCGCCCAGGTCCTCCTGGTGGCGGCCACTGTGTACTTCCTCGCCGCCTATCTGGTGCGCTCCTGGGCGAGCGTCAAGGACTACGACTGGACGCTGCGCCCCGGGTGGCTCGCGCTCTCCGCCGTGGCGTTTCTGCTGTTCTACTTCATGCAGACCGTCTTCTGGTGGCTGTTGCTCCGCGGGTTCGCCCTGCGCAGCCCGTTCCCGGTGGCCGCCGCCACCTGGGCCAAGTCGATCCTCGCGCGCTACATCCCCGGCAACGTCTTCATGTACCTGAGCCGCGCCTGGCTGAGCCACGCTCAGGGGTTGCCAGTGGACCGGGTGACCGCCGCCATGGTGTACGAGCAGGCCCTTGGGGTGTGCTCGGCGCTGGTCACGATGGCGATCCTGTTCCCGTTCTGGGAGTACCGTCCCGGCGTCACGGCGCTGAGCCTCATCGCCGTCCCCGTGCTGATGGCGCTTCTGCACCCCCGCGTGTTCGCCCCGCTGTCGGCGTGGGCGCTGCGGGTGCTGCGGCGGCCCCCGCTGGACGTCACCCTGGGCTTCGGCGCGGTGCTGGTGCTGTTGGGCTACTTCGTGGTGAGCTGGTTCGTGGCCGGCGCGGGCGCGTGGCTCCTGGCGCGCGCCGTGACCGGTCTCGCCGTCGATGCTCTGCCGCTCGTCGTCGTCGCCAACGCTCTGGCCTACGTGGTAGGCATGGCGGCGTTCGTCTTTCCCAGCGGCATCGGCGTTCGCGAGGCGGTGTTCACGGCGTCCCTCGCGAAGCAGCTCCCCGGCGGCGTCGCGCTGGCCTGGGCTCTTCTTCTGCGTGTGTGGGTGACCGTCATCGAGCTGGCCTTCGTGGGCCTGGTCGTGGCGGGCGAGGCGCTCCTGCGCCGGAGAAAGGGCACGGCGTGAGCGGACGCCGCGAGAAGGCGGCGCGGAGGCGGGCCGCGGCCGGGCAGCGCGCCGCCCGCCGCTTTGCCCTCGCTCCGCTCACCGAGCTCGAGGACGCCGAGCGCGCCCGGCTCTTGCGCCGCAACGCCGTCTACGTCATCGCCGGCGCGGCGCTGTTCGCCGCGATCTACGGCCTGCTCTCGTGGCTCAAGTACCGCGCCTACATGGACGCCCGCTTCGACCTGGGAAACATGGTCCAGGCGGTCTACAACACCGCGCACGGGCACTTTCTGGAGATCACGACCGGCGAGCTCAAACCGCGGCAGATGTCGCGGCTCGGCTCGCACGTCGACCCCATCCTGGCGCTGTTCGCGCTTCCGTGGCTCGTCTGGCCGAGCCCCGTCATGCTCCTCGTGCTCCAGGCCGTCATCGTCGCCACCGGCGCCTGGCCGGCGTATCGCCTGGGGACGCGGGTCACCCGTGACCCGCGCGCCGGGGCCTTCCTCGCCGGCGCCTACCTGCTCTACCCGGCCGTCGGCTTCTTGGTGCTCAACGAGTTCCACCCCGTGGCTCTGGCCACGCCGCTCCTTCTCTGGGCTTTCCTGTACATCGAGGAGGGCCGCTGGCTGTGGGCGCTGCCGTTCATCGTGCTGGCGGCTGTCTGCAAGGAGACGGTGCCGTTGGTGATCGGCGCGATGGGCGTGTACTTCGCGATCCGCAAACGGTCGTGGCGACCGCTGATCCTGACGGCCGCGGCCGCCGCCTATTTCGCCGTCGCGGTGTGGGTGATCATCCCGCACTTCAACGGCGACCAGAGCGCGTTCATCGCTCGCTACGGCGACTACGGTCAGGGCGCCGGCGAGGTGGTGAAGACGGCCGTCACGCACCCCGGCCAGACTGTGGCCGACATCGCCGCGCTCGGCAATCTCGACTACTGGCTCAAGCTCCTGTGGCCCCTCGGCTTCGCGTCTCTGTTCAGCCCGCTCACCGTGCTCATCGCGGCCCCGGAGCTGCTCCTCAACGCCCTCTCGGCGACGACGTTCCAGCGCCGCATCGAGTTCCACTACACGGCCCTGGAGATCCCGTTCCTCTTCGCCGCCGCGGTGCTCGGCGTGATGCGCCTCTGGCGCTGGCTGGGAGGCGGCTTTCGGCGCGTCGAGAAGGCCATGGCCGGGCAGCGCGTGCGCCGCGAGACCCTGGCTCTGCTCGTGCTGCTCGCGGCGCTCGCCGGCAACTACTTCATGGGGCCGCTCCCGTTCTCGCTGCCCGGCGCTGGCTACGACGGCAAGGACTACGCGCGGACCGCTCACACCGCCGCGCTCGACGAAGCCGTGAGCATGATCCCGACCGGCGCCAAGGTCTCGGCCAACAACAACGCCGGCGCTCAGCTGGCGGCGCGGCGGGTCGTCTACGTGTTCCCGTACTTCGCCGGCGCCGATTGGGTGTTGGTGGACGAGAAGCACCCCTTCTTCTACGACAAGGAAAACGAACAGATGCACCAGCTGGCGCTCGGCAAGCTGGTTCTCGACAGCCGCTTCGTCTCGGTCTACGCCAAGGACGGGGTGTACGTCTTCAAGCGGGTCGCGCCGAACCCCGGGGCGCTGCAGGGCGGCGACGCGCCCCAGGCAGCGCCCACGCCCGGGGTCTCCCCGACGCCGTAGCCGTCAGCGGCGCTCAGGCCACCCAGCTGAACGCCGCGAACTTGGCGGTGAGCGCCACCAGCAACACGAGCCCGACGATCACCACCACCTTGTGCACGCGCGGCTTGTCGCGGGTGTACAGGGCCAGCGCCACGTACAGCGGAAACACGGTGAGCGTGAAGCGCGGGTACGACATCAGCGGGACGTACTGCGAGGGGAAGAAGAGCGGATAGGCGAGCGCCGCCAGGGCGTACCAGGAGTACGCGCGCGGCAGCCGCCGGGCGCCGTACCAGAGCAGCAGAGCGGCGCCCACCAGAAAGACCATGTTGATGATGTTGGTGCCGGCCGTGCTGTACTCGGAACCTGGCCGGGGGACCTCCCAGAACACCCGGTAGAACTCGGCGGAGACCAGCTTTCGCAGCCCCCAGACCAGCGTGATGACGGCTCGCGCGACGGTGTAGTTGGGGAAGGCGAAGCCACGCTCCCACTGCGCCTGAGCCGACGAGAAGAGCAGGGGCTTGCCGAAGGCGAGGCTCAGGTACGTCATCCACACCAGGATGCCCTCCGCCACCATAAGGAGGTTGGCGACGTGAGAGTCGGTGCGGCGCAGCTTCCACCCGCGCCGCTCGTAGTAGTAGTAGGCCATGGGGACGAGCAGCAGCACTGCCGTGCTGCGGGTCAGCGTAGCCAGCAGCCCCATGACGCCCGCGAGGCGCCAGTGGCCTTCGCGGGCGAAGACGAAGCAGGCGAGGGTCAGGACGAGGAAGAGCGACTCCGTGTAGACGGCCTGAAAGAAGAAGGACAGCGGGCCGATGGCGAGATAGACGACCGCCCGGGAAGCCACCTCGTCGTCGAAGTCCGACCGCACGAGCCGGTAAAGCAGCCACACGCAGCCGGCGTAGCAGACCAGCGAGATGACGACGCCGGTGATCACGAGGTTGCCGCTGAAGACCAGACCGACATAGCGCAGCAGCATGGGGAACAGCGGGAAGAACGCAGTGCTGCCGTCGCTGTCGGCGTAGCCGCCGGTCGCGATCTTGATGTACCAGACGCCGTCCCAGTGGGCCCAGGGGTTCAGCAGATGGCCGAGCGCCCCGCGGAACACCTCGGCCCGCGCCGGGAAGCGCCAGCCGATGGGCAGGCTCTGGATGCCGATGAAGGTCGCGGCGACGAAGGCGGCGGCGAAGACGAGCAGGCGGCTGCCGGCGGCAACGGCGACGGCCCGCGCCAGCGGGCGCGTCGCCGCCGGGCCGGCAGCCGCCTGCTCGACGTCAGTCGGCAGCGCCGCTCGCCTCCCGCGCGGCGCCGAGCACGCCGTCGTCGCGAAGCCGGCGCAGAATGGCGGCGCGCATGTCACTGGCGACGTCGCGCCGCGCATGAGGGTCGCGCGCCCAGGCGTGCAGGCGAAGCGTGAGCTCGGTCGCGCCCAGATCCTCTACGGTGACGCTGTTGCTCTCGCCGTCGGGTGCCGCCGCCAGTTCGTCGGCGATCGCCAGCACCGAACTGCGCACCGCATCGACGTCGCTCGCTATCGGGACGACGAAGTCGACGGCGACCATGCTCCCCGGCGAGCCCATCGAGAAGTTGTTCACGACCTGGCTGGCGAAGGCCTCGTTGGGGATGACGACCCTGCGATTGTCGGGCGTGCGGATGTACGTGTACGTGAAGCGGATCTCCTCGACGGTGCCGTAGACGTCGTCGATGCTGATGTAGTCGCCGAGGCGCACCGGCTGCGAGAACGCGATCATCACGCCGCTGACGAGGTTGGCGAGTGGCGCCCGCGCGGCGATGCCGATGACGCCCGCGAAGATGGCTGCGGAGGCGAGGATGGCGCCACTGAGGGCATGGAAGAAGGGGAGCTGGAACAGAGCCATGGCGACGCCGATGATGAGCATCGCCGCCTGGATGATGCGGCGTATCATCACGTAACGGGTGCGGTCGGCCCTGCCGGGCGTTCTGCCCAGGAGCTTGGCCATGGCCGCGTCGCGGCGCGCGAGGAAGAAGTCGACCACGCGCGCCGCGATGATGGCGATGAGGACGTAGACGACGGCCTTGAACCACGAGGTCTCGTAGAACGCGACGGCGACCAGGCTCACGGCTGCGCCCTCCTTACGGCGCGCCCGAGGGTGAAGGCTCGGGCAACGGCGAAGACGTGGGTTCTGGAGCGAGCTCCGAGGGAAGCAGGTCGTCGCGCACGTCGTAGATGACGCGTCCGGTGTCGTAGTCGAGCAGCGCCACGATCGTGGCGCTGCGGTCCGAGACCGTGTCGATGACGCCCTGGACCTGCCAGATGAAGCGATAGTTCGGGACGGCGGAGCTCGTGACCACGCGTCCGTCGATGATGTGCGTGAAGCGGTACGGCTTGCCCTCGGGCACAAACAGCAGCCGGACCTCGCGGGGGTCGATGGCGGTGCCCTTGAACACCCAGTCGGCCTTGCGCAGCGCCATGCCCGAGGTCTTGAGCTCGGCGTCGCCGGGCACGGCCAGGGCCGCGTAGGCGAAGCTCCAGCCGCGCCAGGGGTGCCGGATGAAGTCTCCCCGCTGGCTCGGGGCCGTGTAGCGGAACGCCACGAACGCGGGCAGCAGAAACACCACGAGCGCGGCGAGCACCAAAGTCAAGACCAGGAACCTCTTGCTGCGGAAGCGGATCAAACCGGGACCTCCGGAAGCCTGCCTGCGATCTGGCCCAAGGGTGTCAACCGTCGCCGTCCGTGTCGACGACCGCGCCGTCCGGCAGCACGTCCGTGCGTGGGAAGACGGCGCGGGCGGCGGCCTCGAGGGCGGCGTAATAGGCCTCGTCGTGCAGCGGGTTGAGGTGCATCGGCACGAGGCGGCCGACTCCCGCGTCGGCGGCCAGGCCGGCGACGGCGCCGGCTTCGCTGTGGGCGGCGTAGCCGGCCAGCAGCTCCGCCGGCGTCTCGTCGGTGCGCGGGTCGGCGGCGTTGTACCAGGCCTCGTGCAACAGAAGGCCGACACCCGCGGCGAACTCCGCCGTCCGGGGGTCGATCCTGGTGTCGGTGGCCAGCACGAAGGCGTCGTCGACGCGGTAGGCGACGCTCACGTCCGAGTGCTGCTGGGCGCGCACGCGCACGGTGTGGCCGGCGATCTCGTTGGCCCCGGCCACGACGGGTTCGAGGCGAAGGTCGGTGAGCTCCTCCCAGTCGCGCGGGTTGTAGGGCCTGCGCAGCAGGCCGGCCACCGCGCGCTCGGGATCGACGCCATTGAGTTCGGCCGCGGGGGCGTGGATCACCAGCCCGCGGCCCGGCAGCACGCCGGGCAGGTACGCCAGGCCGCAGACGTGGTCGAGGTGGTAGTGCGTCAGGAAGAGATGGATATCGCGGGCGCCGTCAAGCAGCGCCGCCTGGGCGGGTTCGCGCAGGCGGCGCAGGCCGGTGCCCGCGTCGAAGATGAAGAGGCTGTCTCCGGCGCGGCTGGCGAAGCAGGTCGTCTCGCGCCGCTCACTCGGCATCCAGCCGATCGTTCCCAAGAGAGTCACGCGCATAGGTCACTCACCTTTCGCCGCGCCGCCGGCACAACGTGTGTGTAGTGTGCAGCATAACGGTAGAATCGAGGCAGGAGACACCCGCTCACGGGATCTCCTCCCGGAGGGAGCTTGTCGTGGACGAGCTTATCTTCACCGTGTATGGCGGCCTTGAGCTCGGCGAGGTGAGCCGCAGTCTGTGGGAGCCCGCCATTCCTCATCTTGCTCGCTTCGTGGGCGACGACGAGGCTCCCCTGCTCGCCGCCATAGAGGATGTGGCCCGCAGCGCCGGCCTCGTTCAAAGCGTGCCGGTCGCCGTGCTGCTCGACGAGTTCACCAACGGAAGCAAGGCCCTGTGTGACGGCCTGCACGCCCATGGCACGGCCGAGGCACGCGAAGTCTGCCGTCTTCTCCGCGGCCTCGAGAACGTAGCCCTGACACGCATCGCCACCAGCTACTCCGCCGGCCTCGAGGAGACCATCCTCCGTCTGCGGCGCGACGCCGCAGACGCGTCGCCGCTCGACCTCTCCACGGGTGCCATGAAGCCCGACGAGATCATCGAACAGCTCTCGCTCGAGGTGAACCGCTGTCAGCGCATGGAGCTTTCGCTGGGGCTTCTCGAGCTCGCCCAGGAGGAGTCGGCCCGCGACGAGGCCTCGTCCTGCGTTCGTCAGGAGTACCGTGGCGTGTTGCACGAGGTGGGCGAGTGCCTGCGCGAGAACCTGCGCCGCTACGACAGCATCGGCCTCACGTCCGACGGCGGCTTTCTGCTGGTGCTGCCCGATATCAGCCGGCGCGGGCTGGCCGGCGCCGCCGAGCGCCTGCGGCGCGAGCTGGATGCCTGTGCCGGCCCTTCCGCGCCGCCGCGCTTCCTGTTCGCCCTGGCGCATTACGACTACGTGGACGTGAACGCCGGCGAGATGCTCGAGGCGCTCGACCACAGCATGCGCCAGGCGCGCGTGGTGCACGAGCCCCTCACCTGGTCCTGAGGGCTCAGGCGTCGAGCGCTTCGCCCAGCGCCTCGGCGGCGTGTCGCACTATCTCCCGCTCGTTGGGGTAGGTCATGAGCCGCAGCGCCTCGCGCAAGCCCATCCAGCGGGCCTCGCTGACCTCGTGGTCGTGGTCGGCCGTGTCGCCGCCGGTGGCGTGCATGAGGTAGTAGTGCACGGTCTTGTGGATGCGGCCGTTCTGTTCGCGCGAGTAGAACGAGTAGTCGATGGCGCCGAGCTCGGCATCGACCACACCGCTGACGCCGGTCTCTTCGGCGACTTCGCGCACGGCGGCCTGCGTCAGCGTCTCGCCGCTCTCGATGCCGCCCTTGGGCAGCCCCCAGACGGTGCGCCCGGCGGGCCGTATGAGACAGACCTCGACGCCGGCGTCCGTGCGGACGACGACGCCGCCTGCCGATGTCCTTTCGCGTGGTCCGGTCACGGTCCTCGAGTGCTCGGGGGGCATGAAACGACGCCTCCTTAGTATATCGTTCTGAGCGGCCGCGGCCGCACACGAGTGCTGCCTGCCGCGGCCGTTCAGAAGGAGGTCGTCGCGCGTGTTCGCCGCGCTCGGACGGTTCGTCTACAAGCGCCGCAGGATCATCGTGCTCGTATGGGCGGTGGCCTTCGTGGCCGGCCTCGTGGCCACCACGCACGTGCCCGGGGAGCTCAAGGGTGGCGGCTTCGCCAACCCCACGACGCCGTCCCAGCAGGCCGAGAAGGCGATGCAGGAGCGGCTGGGCTTCGGTCCGGCGCGGCTCACGATCGTGTTCACCAGCCCCAGCCTCGACGCGCGCAGCCCCGCTCTTCAGGCGCAGGTGAAGGCGGCCCTGGCGGGCCTCGATCGCGAGGCGTTCCCCAAGCTCCTGAGCGTGCAGACCGCCGCCTCCACCGGCGCCGCGGGCTTCATCTCAAGGGACGGGCACGCGACCTTCGCCGTGCTCTCGTTCGACGCGAGCACCGAACAGGTGCAGCGCATGATCCCTGCCGTGCGCGCCAGGCTGGCGCCGACCGGCCTCACCACATATCTCACCGGCGACCCCGCGGTGTACGCCGACATCGAGCAGATCTCCGCCGAGGATCTCAGGACCGCCGAGACGTACACCTTGCCGATCGCCATCATCGTCCTCGTGCTCATCTTCGGGACCCTGGTGGCCGCCGCCCTGCCGGTGATCGGCGGCGGCATGGCCGTGACCGTCACGCTGGGCATGATCTGGGTGCTCGCCCAGTTCCTGGACATCTCGGTGTTCGCGATGAACGTGGCCACGCTGCTGGGTCTGGCCGTCGGCATCGACTACTCGCTGTTCATGGTGGGGCGCTTCCGCGAGGAGCTGAGCGCCGGCCACACCGTGGCGGAGGCGGTGGAGATCACCGTTGAGTACGCCGGCCGCTCCATCTTCTTCTCCGGGCTCACCGTGGTGGTCGGCCTGCTCGGCCTGGTGGCCATCCCGTTCATGTCGATGCAGTCGATGGGGCTGGGCGGCGCCCTCGTCGTGATCTTCTCTGTGCTTGCCGCCCTGACGCTGCTGCCGGCGCTGCTGGGCATGCTGGGCCCGCGCGTGGACCGTCTGCGCGTCATCGGGCGCTCGGGCAAGCAGGGGGCGTTCTGGAGCCGCTGGTCGGACTGGGTCATGCGCCACCCCGTCCCGGTCTTCGTGGGGACGTTGACCGTGGTGCTGCTCTTCGCCTGGCCGGTGCTGCACATCCAGAGAGAGATCCCCGGGGCGACCGCGCTCCCGCAGCGCTCCGAGTCACGGCAGGGCTACGACATCCTGCAGTCGCGCTTCGACGTGTCGGCGCTGTCGCCGATCTACGTCCTCGCCACGTGGAGCGGGGACACGGGGGCGCTCGAGCCGGCGAACCTGCAGCGGCTGTACGGATACGGCAAGCGTCTCCAGGCGATGCCCGCCGTCGCCCGGGTGACCAGCATCGTGAACCTGCCCGGCATCGAGACGCCGGAGGCCGCGGCCCGGTTCTGGCGGGTCGTGCAACGGCCCGCCGGCTCCGGGCCGCGGCCCGCCGTCGCCGGCCTTCCCGGCCTGCTCCAGGGTCTGCTCGGCGCCCAGCAGCGCCAGGCTGCGCTGGGCCTGCGCTCCCTCACCACGGCTCCCGGCACGGCGCTCTTCCAGGTCGTCCCCAAGGACGTCCCGACCTCCGTGGAGGCGCAGGATCTCGCCGTGAGCATCTACGAACAGCCGCCGCCGGAGGGCATGACCGTCCGCGTCGGCGGCACCTCCATGGGCGTCTACGACTTCGTGCACACTCTTTACGAGCGCTTCCCCTGGATCATCTTCTTTGTGGTCTGCGTCACCGCGCTCGTGCTCCTCCTGCTGCTGCGGAGCGTGATCCTGCCGGTCAAGGCGGTGGTCATGAACGTCCTGTCGCTCCTCGCCGGCTACGGGGCCGTGGTGTGGATCTTCCAGGACGGCCATCTCGAGTGGCTCTTCAACTTCAAGAGCAGCGGCGCCATCGACGCCGAGCTGCCGGTGCTCCTCTTCTGCACCGTGTTCGGCGTCTCCATGGACTACGAAGTGTTCCTGCTCACGCGCATGCGCGAGGCATGGGATGAGACCGGGGACAACCTCAAGGCAGTGACGTTCGGGCTGGCGCGCACGGGGCGCATCGTGACGAGCGCCGCGCTCATCATCGTCGTGGTCGGCATGTCGTTCGCTTTCACCTCGATCCTGGTCACCAAAGCCATCGGCGTCGGCCTTGCCGTGGCCGTGGCTCTCGACGCCAGCATCATCCGCATCCTCATGGTGCCGGCGTTCATGCGCCTGCTCGGGCGCTGGAACTGGTGGATCCCGGGCTGGCTCGACCGGCGGCTGCCGCGCATCGAGTAGCTTGAGCGGGTTGGGGGACAGCCTCGCCGCGCTCGGCGAACCGGAGTTTCGCAAGTTGTTCATCGGCCAGGCGACCTCGGTCGTGGGCTCCATGTTCCGGGTGGTCGCGTGGCCGGTGGCCTTTTTGGCGCTGGAGGCGCCGGTGTGGACGTTGTACGCCTCGCTGGCGGATGCGTTCGGCCGCTCGACGGTGCTGTGGGTGAGCGCCGGGGTCGCGATCTTCGTCAGCCTCTTCCAGCTGGCGTGGCGCGACGTGCGGGCACCGCATGCGATGGGGCCGGCGGAGCCTGCGGCGCCGCCGGCCGTCTGACGCGCCACCTCACAGCGCCTCGCCGGTCGCCTCCCACTCGGCGTACAGGCCGGCGTAGCGGCCGCCGGCCGCCACGAGCTTGTCGTGGGTGCCGTGTTCCACGACGCGACCGCCGTCGATCACGAGGATCTCGTCGGCGTAGCGCACGGTGCTCAGGCGGTGCGCGACGATCACGCTGGTGCGGCCGCTGAACAGCACCTCCATGGCGCGCTCGATGCGGCGCTCGCTCTCGGCATCCACGCTCGAGGTGGCCTCGTCGAGGATGAGGATGCGCGGGTCGGCGAGCAGCGCTCGCGCAAAGCTGATGAGCTGCCGCTGCCCGGTGCTCAGCGCCGACCCGCCCTCCTGCACCTCGGTGTCGTACCCGTCGGGCAGCGGCAGCT
>Ga0209386_1000270_pt1 | contig 26643 bp, 28 predicted proteins | sample NGEPertwo_FD_184510 | JGI IMG/M metagenome (GOLD analysis project Ga0209386, IMG submission 184510) | Arctic peat soil microbial communities from the Barrow Environmental Observatory site, Barrow, Alaska, USA - NGEE Permafrost154B-two... | ecosystem: Environmental > Terrestrial > Soil > Wetlands...
TTGTACTTTTCAACTCTTTAGGATACCTCATATAGTTTTCCCTCCTATGTTCCTTTTTAAGGATACATTACGTTAGTCTCTACGACAACTATCCTAACGTAGGGGGTTACCAGCCACTATTGCCTGAAAAATCCCCTCTCCACTGATAGGATGCGTATGTCCCGCTGCGTCTCCGACTAACATCAGGTTATTTTGTTGCGTCCTAATGCGCGGTCCTCCGATAGGAATTGCTCCACCTGTCGTTCGCAACACTTCTTCACTAATCACGCCTTCATGGATTAAATATTGTTGGAATTCTCCTAAAGCGGTTGCTACACTTCCGCCTAACCTTAAATCAAGACTCACCCCGACATTGGCCAAATCATTTTTAGGAAAGACCCAAGCATATCCACCGAGGATGGATGGGCTAAAATAGATTCGAGCCCATTTCAACCGTTTCCTCAATTTAACCGTGATTTGCTTAGCATAGGCCAAAGCTTGTGGCGGACAGCACATCGCCTGGGCTACCACGGATTTAGGTCCTTCTGACCCAATAATGACACTTGCTTGAACCATAGATAATTTCGCCTGCTCCTTGATGACGACACCCTGATCCGTAACCTCTATGGCCTGTGTGTTCGTCAATAACTTAACCCCGGCTTTAACCGCTCTCTCAGCTAAATAACGGTCAAAGACATCCCGGTTAAGTATGTAGCCTGGTGCCCGTGTTTGAGCGACTTGCTCTCCATGAATATAGGTGGTGAACCCTTCCACTCTTTGAGCTATGCACGGGGCTGGAATAGGTATTTCTGCCGCTAAACTCAAGGGCACATACTCTGCACATTGCACCGGTAGACCTATTTGCTCTTTCTTCTCCAACAGCAACACTGTAACCCCACCGGTAGCTGCTGTCGCGGCCGCGGCACTTCCTGCTGGGCCAGCTCCAATGACTACAACATCAGCGTTCATCTTAAGGCTCTGCGGACGCATGTCTCCAAATCCTGAGCTTTTACCCCGGGAATTTGATCAGGGTAAGCCTTAAAATAAGACCTGATTACTCTCTCAATTTTATCCCCTTCTAGCGGGCAATCCTTTAAGAGGGCTTCAAGCTCAAAGATGACCGTCGGGTTTTTTGTAAAGAAATCCCCACTAATTAATACGCTCTTCAAAACTTGTGCCTTCAACTCCGTCTTGACAACCACCCGAATTAATCCGCCTGGTGTTTTAAGACATGCTTCCTTAATTTCTGCCGCCTCCGTAGGTATATGAACTTTATAGATCCATTCATCAGAATGGAAAAACGATCTTCGCTCTTGAAATAATGCCTCTTCCCACGGATTAAGTTCCTCTGTCATAAATTGCATATCCATAACGGATGTAAAGGCCGAGCAAATTGATTGTTTGACTGTGTCCATGTCTGGAACTTGACCAAGCTCTCTTTTAAGCCACGTTACCCGATCCTCTACTGCGCTAATATTCTTATCACTTATCTTCTCGAGAGGTATTTTTAGCACCTTGACCATACTCTCAACGTCAAAATCAACCAGCAATGAACATTGGAAGACAAAGGCATTGCCTAATTCGGCACCCCCTGTACCACAAATTTTCCTATGTCCGACTTGAATATCGTTACGGGGACGGAACATTGCTTCAACTCCGAGATCTTTCAGCGCCTTCACCATAACGTCACACAACAATTTGTAGACCTCATCAATATTTCTTCCCGATAGCCAATCCTTACCTGCATAGATTTCCCAGCCTAATTCGGACGGGCCCCAGAAGATTGCTCCCCCTCCAGTGATACGACGGTTGATTTCAATATTTTCTCTGCGACAATAGTCTTCATTAATTTCTAACTCTACGGCTTGATGTAAACCTAATAGGGCACAACGAGGAGAAAATTGGAGAAAGCGCAATGTATCAGGGCATTTTCCTGCGCTTCTCGAGGCAAGCAGTACTTCATCTAACGCCATGTGGTCTGCCGAGCTTAATGGATTATTATCGAGTAATCGCCAAATTTTCACCGCTGAAGTCCTCCTTCTGTCAGATATTTAGATGTTTGTTGGTTATGCTACTGTTCTATTTCCGAACAGTGGCATGATCTAACCGTGAATAGATCTTCTTTTTATTAATGCACCTCACGTGATTTCGCTGATATTGGCCTTCTATTTGTTTATTTCATCATCTTTCATATGATAATATGCAATTTACGTGCCAAGCCGAATAGCTTCATTGGCATATGAATTGCATATTATTATATCCATTACAGGTATGGTGCTTGTTTCTGCTCAACTCTACTCTGTGAATCCCAAAATAAATGAAATATGGAGAGGATCTGATTAAATGTCTTTAAAAGCTGCGTTTATTTTCCTTGCACCTCAAGCCGACCCGTCAAAACATATGGCAGACATTGAAACCCCAGAGGTCACCCTAATCGTCCGTGGAGTCCAAAATTATGAGGAGGCAGTCATAGTTTCAAAACAGCTGGTTGCTGAAGGAGTTCAGGCGATAGAATTATGCGGAGGGTTTGGTAATATTGGGACGGCAAAAATTGTTGAAGCTGTAGAACATAAGATTCCAGTGGGTACCGTACGCTTTGATTGCCACCCCGGTTTAGGCGGGAAAAGTGGAGATGATCTATTCTAAATAAATACGCCTGATGACTAAAGGAGCCAGTAACTGATGCGATGAGTGCATCAGTTTCTGGCTCCTTTTTAATGCGTTGAAGGTATTAAACGCTCCTAGGAGAATGGTAAAATGTAGAATCTCTCGTTGCTTCAGTCACTGTCTCAAAACTAGCGATTACTTCACCCAAGCATCGTTCTCATAACCTCGTTGACCCCAATATCCAATATGATTTTCTTCAATGAGTTCAATTCGATTCAACCATTTAACCGATTTGTAGGCATACATCTTGGGAATAATTAAGCGGACTGGGCCACCTAGCTCATCGGGAATGGGTTTCCCGTCGTGCATTACTGCGACCATAACTTCGTCAAGCTTAACTTGCTCCAAGGTGAGGGAATCCGTGTACACACCATCGCCTGAGTACAGCTTGACCACCTTCGCAGGGGGCTGAACGCCACTTTCCTCTAGCAGAGTTTTTAGGGGAATACCTTCCCACGTATTGCCGTATACCGACCAACCTGTAACACAATGAAAATCACTGACTTGTACTGAGCGCTTTAGTGCGACAAACTGTTCCCAATTCCAGGTTACAGGATGGTCGACGAGTCCATCAATTTTAAAGGACCAGTTAGCGTTGGTGAAAGACGGAATTTTGGCGACTGTGTAACTGCGAAATGAGCCATCCGCTCCGCCACCAATCGGTGGGTTAGAATCCACTAAAGGCTGTGGCGCAGGTAGCAGGTTGTTGACCGGTTTGTTGATGGACGAAAGATCTTTCCCCGTGCCGTTCTTCGCAAGCCATTTAATGAGTGTAGGTCCTAGGGAAATGGTTAAGCTCGCTCCAATGATCGTACGTATGAAGGCCTTTCGCGTATAGATGGCCTTCGTATTGATTACGGATATACGGCCGTCTTCCTTACGTCGCCCTACCCTGGTTAACGAGTGATACAGAATATACGGAAGCCCTATCCAGGTCAATACATCATGGACCAACAGGGCAGCGTTGGTGACCGCCGGTCCCACCGCGTTAAACCTCCACAACAGAACCCCTGAAATAAACCAGCTCACGAGCAGTAGCAGCGTAAGGATGATATTAAGTTGCTGGGGGAACTTGCCATGAAGTTGCTTCCAGTGCTTACTTACCTGCTGCAGGTAAGCAGGAACTGGAACGATTGAGGCCAAGCCCATGATAATATGGAACCACTTAATCCACGCCAATGTTCCACCGAGCGCTTCTCGCCAAAAGGTGCTGGACAACACGAGACCAGACAGGGCCAGCAACAAAACGAACATGGCATTCCAAGCATGTATTGAAACCAGTCTTTTACCAAGACGACGTCCCCCATCTCCTCGTATATTACTCATTTATGTTCCATCTCTCTTCCTAACTCTAAACAAAAACTTTCAGTGTATCTATAATAGTACGCTGCTACATAAAAAGCTACATCTCCAAATCTCGATTAGAATTAACCAGCGTCCTCGACCCTATAACAAATCAATGAGATATGGCTTGTTGGACGGCTTGGAGCAATCACAACAAGTGGTCGCCGATACACTAAAGATATCACGGTCCTATGTCTCGAGTCTTGAAAAGAAAGCGATCAAGCCATCAGATGAGGGAATTGTTATAAGATAATTCTTTTCATGATGCATAAAAACTTAAAATTAAAGCCAAATTAGTTTTGAGGTGATAAAATTGATGAGTGCAAATTTAGCAGGTCTAACGATTCTTCTATTAACTTCAATAATTATGGTTTTCATCGTCCCTACTGAAAAATTTAAAGAACTTTGGAAATTAGGGCTGGTAGGAGGGTTAGTGATTGCCTTAATACTAGTCTACTTAATGCAAAATGTATGGGGGTTTTGGACTTTCAAACATGTTGACATTATCAACATAGCCGGTATACCAATTTTACTTTCAGTTGCTTGGATTCCTTCCGTAATTACCTTTGGGTATCTCATGACCAAGTATCACGAAATCACTCTTATTGGCGTCATATTGTTCGTTTTTCCTTTAAGTGCGGTCGCAGTCCATTATATCTTTATTCAGCTTGGACTATTGCAGTATTCACACTGGAACTTACTCTATACCTTTTTGATATCTTTAGGTATTCACATAGGGTTAGCCACTTACCTATATATGAGCGATCAATTACCAAATTTGGCCAAGATCTGAAGCAATAAATATGATGCCTATGTCTTCACTGCTGAGTGCGACCATACCATAAACAAAAGGTGGTTGTTAACACTTACTTCAATTATAAACAATAACATAACAAAGGGGCTGTCTCAAAATAAAATGACGTTTAAGGACGTTCATGAAAAGGCAGCTCCTTTTCATATTTAGCAAGAATAACTCAGTAAAATAGGCCTACCAATAAAGCCGAGGAATATTTAGCGTTGACATAACAAAGACCGATCATATCATTTGTGATCGGTCTTCGATAGGGTTATTTGGGCACTGGCAAACTCAGAGGGCGCTGGTTTAAGTTTGGTGCTTGTTTTAGACAACTGAACGATTAAAACCCCGCTTAAAATAATGATTGCCGAAAGGAACACATTGGGTGAGACTGGTTCTCCTAGAATCACAGCACCTAAGAGCACTCCCACCACAGGATTCACGTAGGCATAGGTACCGGCTTTCGACGCTGGCCACTTCTGTAGGATGTAAATATACGAACTATAACCAAGGATTGATCCAAATATGACCAGATAAGCCATGGCTCCAATACCCTTACTGGTTAGATGGATATTACCCGCCTCTCCCAGCAAGAGTCCCACGATGGTTAAGCCAATGCCTGCGGCGAACATTTGTATTCCGATATTTGCTACTGTAGTTCCTGATGGTTTAAAGGTCTTCGAATAGATCGAGCCCATTGACCATGAAAAAGCGGCGAATAATAACAATAACCCACCTGAAATATCAATAATGTTCGCCTCAGAGCCGCTTAGAACCAAAAGGGCAACCCCGAAAAAACCTAAGAGTAAACCGAACCAGCCCTTCAACCCGAGCCTTGGACCATTGGGAAGAAACAGTTCTAGAATCGCATTAAACATTGGGACAATCGCCATAATCAGTGCTGTAGCTCCAGAATAGACCCACTGTTCCGCCCAGACAACCATCCCGTTGCCGCCGAGCAATAAAAACAAACCCACGACGGCCTGCCTACGCACGTCTATCAGGTTTTCAGGAAACTTGTACCCTTTAAAATAAGCAAATAACAAGACTAAAGTCCCTGCAATCAAGAACCTAAAACCTGCAAACATTTCTGGTGGAAAGTCACTGACTCCAATTCTAATCGCCAGATACGTGGATCCCCATAGGATGCATACGGCTATGTAGGCTAAAATGACCTTGGGTTCTTCTGTCTTCGCCATGATTATCATCTCTCTCTCTCTAGGAAAAGCAAAACTTACATGTCTCTAGATATTACGCTTCTATAGAAAGCAATCAAAAGAGAGTTCGGTTCCTTCGTTCCCGGGCAATGGATAAACTGTGTCTTAGGAGCTTACAGTGGTAATCTTTTCTTCTTGAAAACCAGTACACTGGCTACGAATAGTACAGCGATGATACCTATATAAGCGAGATTGACGCCCAAAATTTCACCACCATGAACCAATTCCACCGGATCGTAGAAGCCATAAATTGAAAATTTTTGTAGCATGCTCATATCTGCTGAAGCACCACCCAGCATCTTCATAAGAATAAAGGCGATGGGAATGCTCGCTCCAAAGCCCAGCGACAGCTTGGTTTCATTAAACAGGCAAGAGAAGAAAAAGGTAATCATCATGACCACCATATTGACCAGCATCGTGGTAACGTTGAGGATGAAAAATGCACCAATGTCCAAAGTGCTGGGAAACATCACCGCACAAACTAAAACGCCTACACCAAACAAAGCAGCAAATAGAACCGCAACAGAAGCCAGCGCATAGACGCCTTGGGTAATAATGATTTTAACTCTCGAGTTAGGGGTGGACAGGATATAGGCAAAGGAGCTATTGTCGACCATCTTGGCAACCAGTCTGTTTCCAAGAATGATGCAGTAAACCATGGGAAAACCAAACATCAACAGCCCATAGAGCCAGCTTGCTAGATAACCTGTAAGATCTGTTACCACATTTGAAAAGCCCATGCCTCTCATGAGGTCAGCCGGAAGTAACTTCAACATTGCTACCAACGCTTCCATGTCATTGGGATCATACATTGAAGCCATGATCGTCATATACATCGTCAGTACACCAAAGAAAATGAGGAGTAGCGTCCAATTCTTTTTAAAGACTGTCTTCAGTAATGTAAAGCTCATAACGCTTGTCCCTCCCTACCGTAAAACTGCATGAAGATATCTTCAAGGGACTGGGACTTAACATCAAAATTGAGTACAGTAAACTGAGCGATCGTCTTGATGAAGCGATCAACATTTTCACCTGTTACGAACACTTCTATGGTATCTCCAACTATAGTAGACGCCTCAAAGCCTGCAGCTTTAAGTTGCTTTGAAGCAAAAACAACGTCGGTAGACTTGATAACAAACCCTTTGCGTTGTGAATTTTTCAACGTCTGCACATCAGAGCGCTTAACAATTCTGCCATCCTTGATGATCAAGACATCATCACAGGTTTTTTCGACTTCCTCAAACATGTGACTGGACATTAAAATAGTTTTCCCTTGAGCTTTTTCGCTTAATATAAGTTCGATAAACCGATTTTGCATCAGAGGGTCAAGACCACTTGTTGGCTCGTCTAGGATCAGAACCTCGGGATCGTGCATAAACGCAGTGATAATACCGAGCTTTTGCTTCATGCCTTTTGAGAACTTTTTAATCTTGCCTTCTGGATCAAGCTCAAACATCTCGATCAGCTGCTTCTGTCTGGTGGTATCCTTGGTGCCTCTCATGTCGTGCATGAATTTAAGGAATTCATCGCCTTTCATGTCATCGAGAAAGGCGATTTCGCCGGGTATGTAACCGAGATTTTTCTGGATTTCCGGAGCGTTGTTTGAGCAATCAAGCCCTCCAATAGAACAGGTACCGCTATTTGGCTGCATAAAGCCGAGTAAGGCACGAATGGTGGTCGTTTTCCCAGCTCCGTTGGGGCCAAGGTATCCCATAACCTCGCCCTTTTTTACAGAGAAATCCAATTCGAAAACGCCTTTTCCACTTGGATATTTCAATGTCAGCATTTCTATATTAATCATAATAACGCCTCCCTAACCCTATTCCATGTCTCTGCAAATCAACGTTTGTAGTGCTACTAACTATATCATTTTTGGTGTCCAACACACCATAGGGACGGCCAAATCTTCGTGAGAGATGAGTTGCTTTTTCGTTATAACACATTCCCTTTTTACCAGTTTATACGATGCTGTTGGCGTAAGATGTCTTGTAAAATGTATTGTAAGTATGATAAGTATGATGTATCATACTTATAGGGGTGATATAGATGATGCATCATGGTGGTAAATTCTATGGTTCGACGGTTATGGGAGAACGTGGACAAGTGGTTATTCCCGCTGAAGCTAGAGAGGAAATCGGTATCCAGCCAGGTGAGAAACTCATTGTTCTTGGCAACAAAAAAAGAGGGGTCGTCATCCTATTTAAATCAGATGTCATGACTAAATTTGCTGACATGATGTTTCGAAAGGCTAAGTTCTTTGAAGAGATGTTCAGCCCTTCCTCAGAAGACGCTGAAGAAGACACATCGAAAGATCATTAGTGTTCTTCAACTCTCATCTGACAGCAATATGTTTGAGGCTTATGACTAGGGAGGAAACTAATGAAACTAATGCCTATTATTACAAGGTTTATTAAGGATCGACGCTTTCGAAAGATTATCTCCATGTTCCTACAATTCGCCTTTCAACTTTGGTGGGTTAATAAGAAAAAGCGATTTCTCACCGTAGAAAAGTATCAAAAGCAGATCAAAGAGATCTATCAGAAACAGGCTGTGGCGTTTACAGATACGGCGACAGAGCTAGGCGGACTGCTAATCAAGCTCGGTCAATTTTTCAGTTCTAGGGTCGACGTTTTACCTGAAGGCCAAGTTACAGGATGCTGTCAAACCCGTCGCAACGAATGAGATCATTCAGCGCATTGAAGAAGAATATAGTTGTCCTATTGCTGAGGTTTATTCGAACTTTTCCGAGGTCGCCATCGCTTCTGCCTCTTTAGGTCAGGTTCATACTGCTGATATAAAAGGCCATACCAAAGTAGCCGTTAAAATATTGCGCCCTGGGATCGAGGCAATTATTCAAACGGACTTTAACGCACTACGGTTTATTGTGACCTTTGCCAAGCGATATCCCAAGCTTAGTGCGACGGTTGATTTGGAACAAATTTATGAAGAGTTTGTGGAAACAACCCTTGATGAACTCGATTACATCAAAGAGGGTCGGCATGCGGATATGTTCCGGGCTAATTTTTCTGGAGACTCTAGAATCAGCGTCCCTGAAGTGTATTGGGAATACACGACTAAGCATGTGTTGACGATGGAATATATCGTGGGCTGTAAAGTGAATGATTATCAGGCTCTAGACAGGGCGGGGTTAGATCGGGCACAGATCGCCGATACCTTGATTTCCGCTTACGTACAGCAATTACTGAGTGATGCTTTTTTTCATGCAGATCCTCATCCCGGTAATTTGCTCGTTAAAGAGGATGGGACACTCGTCTTCATCGATTTCGGAATGGTGGGGCGAATTGAGAAAGGCATGCGAGAAGAATTAACGGCCTTCGTCATGGCCTTATTCAAGAAAGATACGGATCAGATGGTGATCGTCTTTGAGAAACTTGGGTTCCTACGACCCCATGCTGATAAACAGACCTTATCTAAAGGGCTGAAACTCATATTGGGCAATATATTTGAAGATCCGAACATGGGTAACGTTAATTCGGAGGAATTCCTGCTAGAATTAAGAGAATTTATGTATTCCATGCCCTTTCAAATTCCGGCAAAAACCTTGTTTCTAGGAAAATCTCTCTTAACGATTGTGGGGATTTGCGCTGGACTAAACCCTCAGCTCAATCTGATCAAGACGCTTCGCCCCTATGCAGAGGAGCTGCTCGCTGGGGAGGAATCGGGAACTGGTACTCAAGGCTTTATTCTCGACCAAGTCAAGAAGACACTCTCTGAGGCTGTTACTCTGCCCGAAAAGTTAAACCGACTTATTACTAAGCTTGAAGACGGTAAGATTAGAATTCATCCGTCCAGGAGTTTTGAGCTAACGCTCTTAAATAGCCAGAAGGACCAAGCAAGCCGTATTGTCGGTGCGATCTTTAGCTGTGGCTTCTTAATCTCAGGTGTTATTTCTCTAGAGGGCCCCTATCCCAAGGTTGGGTTGGTGCTATTGGTACTTTCAGCTCTAACGTTTGCCTCGTTCATGAAACGCACGTCAAATTCAGGCAGGCAAATGAGAAGGAACGGAAGACCCCGTTTTCACCCTTAAGAAAGACCTTATTACCTTGCGGTTCCTACAAATTAATATAAATTCAAAGTAAGGAGATGTATTTATGGGTTTAGAGAATTTTAAGTTTACCTACGAAGAAAACGAAGAAGGTTTCACGGTGACCCTTAAGGGGGACAAAGAGAAGCTTAGGACGAAATTGGAAGCGTTTGAGGCGTTCCTGAATTTTAAAGAGAAAGCTCAGCAAGCAGGCTGCGAGGCTCATGGTAGCAGTTCCCCTATTCATCAGTTTTTCAAAGCCATGCACCAACACCATGCCCATCATGAGGGAGGACATGGACCTGCTGGTCACCACGGTCATCCGGGAGAACACCCCTTTAAACACGGGCATTGTGGATGTGACCATTCTTCCAAGGGAGAAACTTCTGAAAATCAAGGTGAAGACAACCAAAAGACAGAAAAATAATCGAAGATCGCCTAAACTTTGAACTTCATAAAAGCAGCTAATCTCCATGAGAGATTAGCTGCTTTCTGTAAGGATTTTGGTTCACGTTGAGAGTGTGTGGTATAATATAACATCAATATAAGGAGTTCATTGTGGCTTTTTGTTAGTTTTCTTATAAGGATTATCCTAAAATTGGAGGTTACTGTGGGAATTAATTGGAATCGGAGATACACCACCATCGCAATGTACAGCTTCATTGTCATTGCATCCAGCATCCTGTTCTTTGTTATCATGTCAGGACTGCACAAGTTCAACCAAGTATTGGCGGATTATTTTTCAGCGCTCTACCCTTTCATCTACGGGTTCGTCATCGCCTATCTGGTGAACTTCCTTTTAAACTTCTTCAAAAACCATTTGGAAAATATTTTTTCACTAAAAAAAGTTAAGGCATCGTGGTTATATAGGCTGTCCCTTCTCCTAGCTTATCTCACAACCGGTTTTCTGGTGTATCTCTTCATCGCCTTTATTTTTCCTCAGCTCTTTGCCAGCCTCTCAGGGCTTGTTCTAAACATCCCTGACTATGTCCGTTCCTCCACGGAATACATCAAAAATCAATCGAATAATATTCTTCTTCCACCGGAAGTGGCCAATTTCATCAATAGCCGTTTGGACGAACTGTCGATCTATATCAGTGATTTCGCTCTAAACCTGGTCCCCATGGCGATTTCGTTCCTTGGAAACACCGCCCTCTCCGTTTGGAACCTATTTCTCGGCATCATCGTCTCTGTCTACTTACTGGTAGAAAAAGAACGGTTCATCAGTACGGGGAAAAAAATCAACTATAGTCTCTTTAATCTGAAGATCGCAAACAAAATCCTCGAGATTTCAAGGCGTACCCAAAAAATCTTCAGTCGTTTCCTAGGTGGTAAAATAATAGACTCCTTGATCATGGGCGGTTTAACGTTCATCATCCTGTCCCTCGTAAATATGCCCTTCACGCTGCTGGTTTCTTTCATCATCGCGGTAACGAACATTATCCCTTTCTTCGGCCCTTTCATCGGAGCCATCCCTTCGGTGATCATCATCTTCTTTGTATCACCGACCATGGCCTTATGGTTCCTACTCATCATCTTTCTCCTGCAGCAACTAGATGGGAATATCATTGGACCGAAAATCCTTGGCGATTCCCTGGGAATCTCTTCTTTCTGGATTCTCTTTGCGATCGTTATAGGAGGTAAAATCTTCGGGTTTGTCGGCTTAATCATCGGTGTACCGCTCTTTGTGCTAATCTACTCCATCATCAAGGAGTTTGTGGAAGCGCGCTTGAAAGCCAAGGGACTCCCGGTGGACACAGACGATTATGGTCACAGATAGAGGTCCCCAAACTGACCAACAAAGACCGATCACTTCATGAGTGATCGGTCTTTGTTGGGTCGTATTTAATGAATTATCCCTAGTCCCCGGGCAACTGATAAACCTTGGATTGTGAAATGACCTTGCTCATACTGTCAGATAGCTCGACTTGTATTTGCAACTCATTTGATTTGTCCCAGAAATCTTTTGGTAGAGTGGCAGTTAATTCGGTAGAACCAACAAACGTCGTTTCCATCAATTTGCCATCAACCGTCACTTTACTATTTTCCACAAAATTTCCACCTTGGACGGTTATCCTACCGTTTGCGATCACAGCCTTTGTGATTTCGGGAAGTGCATCCCCTTGGATATAGCCGTCGTTGGTTGGTGGTTGATGATTTGGTTCTAGCTTATCGATATAGTTCTCGCCAAACATCAAGTCATATTGCAGCAGCTTATATCCCTGAACTTCATCGGGTGTCATTTTTGCTTTACTGGCATATTCTTGCTTAATGTTGACGTCTGAACCGTTCTTCATCAGCTTGGAGAGGTAGTCCGTCATGGGGCTACCAGTTTTCTTAGCAAGTTCTAGCGCGTAAGTTCCCATAAAGTTGGCGGATATATTCAGGTCCGCCTTCTTCTTCGAAAAGTTATTCCAGGTTACAAAGGGAACGTTGTGAAGCTTCATATAGTCTTCATAGGTAGCGGCACCCTTGACAAAGTTGGCCTCTTTATAGACGCTGTAGTCATCACCAAGCATCGGTAAGTGATCGCCATAGAAGACCACTTCGGTTGGTTCTCCACTCTGTTTTAAGCCTTCTATGAGTTGTTTGAGAGATTGATCGACCTCGGAGACGGTATTGGTGTAGTTCTCTAAAATCGCCTGAGAAGCGGGACTTAGATTGCTGCCACTCACCTTAATTTTATTTTCCGGATGGGGGGTACTGGCATACGGCCCATGAGCCTGCATTGAAGTCGCATAGATGAAATCTGGCTTCTCGGTTGCTTTGACTTCCTCGAGCATTTTTTTAGTTAGCTCGGTATCGAGGATATATTGTCCGTTTGTTTTCGGACTATTAAAGGACTCTTTACTGACAAATTTGTCAAAGCCTAAATTCTTGTAAACTTCATTTCGATTATAGAACCAGTTGTCATAGGGGTGGATCGCCGAAGTAGCATAGCCTTGTTTCTGGAGAATTGACGGTAGGGCCTCAAGGGGCTTGTTGACATATTGTGCATAAGGAATCGCGCCTTCGGGCAGAAGCTGCGTCGAAAATCCAGTTAAGGCTTCAAATTCCGTATTAGCGGTCCCACCACCATAAACTGGCGAGAGCATTGTACCGCTGGTCTGGGATTTCTGCAGAGAATGAAAAAACGGCATAGGATCTTCGCTAAACGACACATCTTTCATCACCGTCGGATCCCAAAATGCTTCACTCATAACGAAGATGACGTTGGGCTTAAAGTCAGGGTTCGTTGCATAGCTAGCTTTACTGGCTTCACGGATCTTCTTAATAGCCTCTTCCTGGTAATTAGCCGGTTCCGTCACCTTAAGATATTCCGCATTAAGGGCAAAGCCGAGCATCATGCCATTTTCTTCGTAGTTCATCTTCTGGCTTAAATTATTTGATTGCAGGGCAAAAGCTTTCTGAATGGGTCCGAAGGCTGTGTAAAAGAGGGTGAGTAAGGTTAGTGAGGTCAGGAAGATGGCTGTTTTCTGCAACCACTGATATTTTTCTCGAGGCGTAAACTTCAACATTAACCCGATCAGAACAAGCGCCCCAAGGGTAATGAGCGCGGGCCAGATGTAGACGTTTTGCAAACTACTAGATATCCCAATGGCTTCTTTCGCTAAGGAGAAATCAGTGGGTAACAGTGGCGATCCTTTAAGGATGAGTTTTTGTCGACTGATATAACCTAACATCGAAAATAGGGCAAACATGATACTGCTAATGACCAAATAGGCTTTACGAGGTAAACTATAGAAGATATTGATGATCCCAAACATTAAGACATAACTAACAAAAAATTCTTTAGGTTGTTCTATGATCCAAAAGCATATACTGTATATATTTCCATTATAAAATATTTGCAGGGCCAATAACGTCACTAAGGGTATGGACATTAAAATTAAAAAATTCACAGACTTCAACCGCTGTTTTAATGTGAAAAGATTCATAATAAACGATTACCTTTCATGTCCACTGGATATTTCTATATTACGCAGTGTCAACTTGCTCGGTTTTCTATGGCTTGTCTCTATAACATTGTACCATGATAACCTAAACTTGTTACCCTTTCTTGTCCTTTATGTGTAGATTATGTGAAGCTTCATGGGTGTGAATATGAAAAGCAAAAGCCCCCACCGTTATGATGAGAGCCAAATCTCCTTCTCCGCTACCCCTTTATCGAGGCCTCGTGTTTCTAAGCCCGTGAACCCCTGAGCACTGGTAGAGTGCCGTCTGAGGGGCAATATCGACTCTCTGAACATCTCCGAAATAAGTTTTCATTTCTTTTTCTCCATGCTGTACAAAGCCGAAGTAATCTCCACCTTCAGCCCATTCTATCAGATCCGTAAATAGTGCACGTCTATGATTATAATCATAAAAAACGATCCTATCACGGGAAAGTCTGTCGGCTTCAGTATAGATACTTTGACGCAACTCAGGACTTAAGCCATGCAGAACGTAGGAAGAAAACACCAAGTCAAAACTCGCGTCCGGAAAATCAAGTCCCTTGGTCACATCCCCCTGCACAAACTCTATGGACTTCCCCTTGGTGGACTTGCCCGCTTCTCGAAGCATCGATGAGGCAAAATCCACCCCTACTGCCTGATACCCTCGTTCCGCTAAACAATATACAAAGGCACCTGTGCCACACCCAATATCCAAAACTCTTCCACCGGGTGGAATATTAAAAACTTCTTCATATTTATCCAATACAGAGCGGTAATTTAGGACCTGGCGACGAAAAAACCGCTTATATATAGGCGCAATGATGTTAAATAACCGGGCATGTTTTTCTAATTCTCCCATGCTATCCGTCCCTTTCTTTTTTCCAGTGTTTCATTCAAAGCTTCGTGTCAGTTTAACACCCCTCATGTCGTCTATAGGGGTAGAAGGAAATTTCTTTAATTGCTTAAATTTCTTATAGGGATTAAATGGAGGAAGAATGATGAAGAAAGTTTGGTATTTACTTGTATTACTCGCACTGGTTATGTTGGTCATCGCTTTGCCCAAGTTAAATAAGACAACAAACCAAGCATTAACGCCAAATCTAACTGAGGAACAAAGTCTACCGACCTTAGGATCGGTCGAAAAGCTACGCAGTATTTTAGCGGAAGTTGAAAGCTCCAGAACCTTAATGGGAATGAGACAAGGCATGGTTAAGTCTGCTGAAACAGCTCCAGCTTCAGCAGATACTTCGTCCACTGCTAGACTGGGTGGAGGAGGTTCTGACTATTCAACGACGAATCTACAAGTTGCGGGTGTCGATGAAGCTGATATCGTTAAAAACGATGGTCAATATATTTACCAAGTCAATAATCAAGAGCTCCTCGTGACTCAAGCTTATCCGTCTAATTCCATGAGTATCGTCAGCCGTATCAGCTTTAAACAAGATGAGTTCACCCCTCAGGAGCTGTATGTTGATGATCACTATCTTGTCTTAATGGGCAATGCCTATTATCCCACAGAAGGTCCACCCGGTGCTCCAGTCCCTCAAACGTTGCAAGGATCCCAAGACCAACTCTATCCTCAGATCTACAATAGGTCAACTTGCAAGGTGATCATTTACGACTTAGCTGACAAAACCGATCTCAAGAAACTCCGGGAAGTTGAACTTGACGGGATGTATGTGTCTTCGCGAAAAGTCGGTTCCAGCTTATATTTAATTGCGAACAAATATTTGGAAACTTATAGGATGAAGGACCAAGGGTTCGAGCCACAGTTGCCGAGTTATAGAGATTCTGTCGGTAGCGGAGAATTTGTGGATATCAGTTATAACGACATTCGTTACTTTCCTAACTCGATCGAACCCAACTATTTATTGATCGGTGCTCTTGATCTTGATAAAAAAACTCAAGCAATGCAGGTCTCCTCGTATCTGGGTTCAGGTCAAACAATCTATGCGTCCACGTCAAATCTCTATGTGGCCGTGGCCCAACAGCAGCTCATCAAGCCGTCTGTCCCACCTCAGACCTCGCCTCCATCGGCTCCAATACCCCAACCTGCGCCGGCTTCCACTTCCTCTTCCTCTTCTAGTTCCACTTCAAGTTCGGCGATTCAACTTAGCCCTGATACACGTAAAACAACCACTGCGCTCTATAAATTCGGCCTGACCCAAGGGGGAACGACCTTTAAGGCGAAAGGCGAAGTGCCGGGCACCTTACTTAATCAGTTTGCTATGGACGAAGCGAACGATTACTTCAGGGTTGCTACCACGACAGGTGAAATCTGGCGAACCGATGAATTGACGTCTAAAAATAACGTTTATATTCTGGACCAAGACCTCAAGCTAGCAGGTAAGCTTGAAGATATTGCACCTGGAGAGAGGCTCTATTCCGTTCGGTTTATGGGAGATCGTGGCTACCTGGTAACGTTCAAAAATGTTGACCCTTTCTTTGTGATAGATCTTAAAAACCCTGCCGCTCCAACAATTTTAGGGGCTCTAAAAATACCAGGTTTCAGTAATTATCTCCAACCCTATGATGAGAATCATATCATAGGGTTCGGCAAAGAGACCGTAGATGTCAGCAAAGATGGCGGGGCTACAGCCCTCATGCAAGGCCTTAAACTCGCTCTCTTTGATGTCACCGATGTTAGTAAACCTGTGGAGATGTTCAAAACGGTCCTTGGAGACAGAGGAACTGATTCCGAAGTACTTCGCAATCACAAAGCCCTGCTATTTGATAAGGAGAAAGGAATTTTATCGTTCCCGGTGACTCTTATGGAAGTTAAAAATTCTGCAGAAGCCAATTCGGGAAAACGCATGCCTGAATATGAAGAGTTTACGTTTCAGGGGGCTTATGTCTATCAGCTTGATCTTCAAAAAGGTTTTACTTTAAGAGGCAAAATTACACATCTTACAGAGGGCGAACTCTTGAAATCTGGTCAATATTATATGTACAATTCCAAGGCCATTGAACGAATTATTTACATTAAAGAGACACTCTATACGATCTCTAAAGGAATGATCAAAGCCAATGACCTTGATTCATTGCAGGAGAAAAACCGTGTATCCTACTAAGGCGCTGCCTATTCTCATGCAAGGTGCATAGATGTAAACCCAGTAGTAGAAATGCCGTCCAGCCTTTATGTAGGTGGACGGCATTTCTAAAATAATCGGTAGTTGGCATTACGGGCTATTACCTTCCAACTTGATTTAGCAATTCCTGCATTTTGTGCTCGTCAAGTTCGTGTTGGATTAGAAACATGTCACCATCATTGCAAATCTTAGGGATATGACACATTGCATTGGTTATAATCATCTGAACTTCAATGACTTCATCGTGAGTGTCACACGCAACATAATGACTATATACCTTAATCATCTTGTAAACTCCCTCGTGCTTCGATCCTATTTAAGATCGGCAAGCGTTTATTATCTTTTTCAGACTCGAAGGTTTGCGAATTTTTCAGCAGCTTGTGCTTCGTCAGCTAAGAAAAATGCATCTTTTCCGTTGTTACTTTCATAAATAAAATCATGTAAGCTTTTACTTGTATAACCAGAAAATTCACCAACAATTGCTATCTTGACATGATAGGTTACAAATTTTTGAAGAATTTCTCCTGCTAATTTTGTTGATAAGTCGAAAAAGTCCTCACATATTGATTTTTTATCCAAAATTATATAACTGCATCCTGTTTTATACTGTACTGTTGCCATAAAATCCAAGGCTGATTGCACGTCGCTAAGTAGAACCTCGTTACTTTTGACAACTGCAATTTCAATATTACTTTGTTTTATGGTCGAAATTTTCATAGCCGTCCTCCATCCACTACTCTTTTTTGATTAATATAATGCACGTCCATGTCGGAGAAGATAGTGTCAAGGTAGTCTTTGCAAATCCGCGCATGATTGCGCGGTCATTACTGTATAAATGGTAAGCAATACCGTACCCTATCATATCACCCCAATAATGCTTTGCAACACAGAAAAGGGTCTACTAGAAACCCTTTTCTCATTAGCTTCCAGTTGAAGACGTCTTTTACAGGTTGTATTGTATTCAGAAGTTGCCTTAGCTGGAAAGTTAATGACGGTTTGCATAACTCAAATATTTAGTTAACCAGTCCTAATAAAAGAAAGTAGTACCAGCATTCGTAAGGACGCTGGTACTACTTTCTTTTATATGAACCCATAAAAAAAACTTTAATGTAAAAAGTATTTTACATATACTCCAGTTAATGTTATGACGACAATGTAAAATACTTTTTACATTAGAGGAGTGGTTTCATGAAAACAATTTTGTTAAGTATATTATTTTGTTTCGTTATTTTAGTGGTCGGGAAGTTACTTTTATAATTAAACTGAGGGGGTTAAGATATGCGCAAAATGGACGAAATGGAACTGAGTATTAGTTTAAAGGCAATAAAAGGGGCTTGGATCTTTACAATTGTATTTTTAGGAATTTGGGTTGCCTATGATTTCATTCAGAAAAAACCTTTGGGATTAGAATTTTTTCTTTTGATCACGCAAAATCTTGTTTTATTGGCACTTCAGTCTATTTTTAAATGGAAACTGGGGAAAGATGAAAAATAATATTAGAGAATTAAGAAAACAACTTGGGTTTAGACAGGAAGATATGGCAATGGCTCTTGGCGTTACAAGACAAACGATTAATGCTGTTGAAAATGAAAAGTATAGCCCTACGCTGGAATTAGCCATGAAACTTGCTAAACTACTAAACACTACGGTAGATGAATTATTTACACTTAACAGCTAGACAGTGCCGGATTCATTTTCGAGTCTTTTGATCATGATACGTACAGCCCCCTCGTCTTGACAAGGGGGCCATTACTACACTAATCTATTTCATCATTGGCCCGATAATGATCTATATCCTATTAAACTTAGATAAAGATAACAAAGCCCCAAGCGTTAAGATTCCCGTCCACTCAATCTTAGAGATTTCCCATTGTTCTGGGTATTTGTCCCATTGCCATGTAGTTAATATCTTACCATTTTCCTCAAGTGTCTCTATTATATAATCTAAGTTCTGATCAATAAATTCAGAACCAATGCCAAAACAGTTCTTAGGGTCGATCTCTATGAATTTTAATGGGGTGGGCACGTAATCTGCCCATTCAGATTCGTTTGTATTAACCAATTGAGAAACAGCTAATTTCAGTACCTCTTCAATTTGGCTAGAAAATTCGTTGTCCAAAGCATTATACAGACGAATATATGAATATATTTCATGTTCCGATTTAAATTCTGTCCGTTGGTTTATGTTAGTTATAGCATTTTGTATTAGTGCGTAGATATCTAGGTGTTTAAGGTATTTTCTATATGTATAAAGATACCCTATTAATTCTGCAGTAGGATTGCCCCATGAATAGTCAATAACCGTCATATTTATATCATCTCTAAATTCCCACCATGGGGCATGAGGATATTTGTTCACCTTGCTAGAAACACTGTACCAACCTTTTCTATGGATATCAAAATTCACCTCTAAATATTCAACAGCTCTAGCAATCATTGTTTGCGCCCTATCAGTATTATCAATAACACTTAAGTGCCTTAAGCCAATCGACGTTGCCATCGGCGAAGATTCTATAAGTTTAAAATCAGGTTCGATGCCTTGGCCAAAGCCTCCATCAGGATTTTGAAATATTTCTAATGAAGCTAGTATGCCATCACTACTGGAATGCTTAAAGTAATAGTTATAGATCGCTCTTTCCAGTGGTCTAGCTTCTGTATTCATATAGGTATATAACTGATTTAATAGGGTTTTTGATAATGTTTTCATATGCAAATTTCCTTTCTTTGACCTCTGCTCACTTCATGGACATAAGTGAGCTCATTGAATGTCGACTTATTACATTAGGCCCTCAAATATATTTATTACTTCAACTAACATTTACATAACCTCTACGTCCTCTAATTGAATTCATATAAGCTTATGTTTATAGGATATAACATTAAGGTATAATGTGACAAATGTCATATCGGCAATTGCCATGCGTGATTCTCCAAATCCTATATATCCGCCCCTTTCATAAATTTAAACGCAAACAAGGCTTAGCCTTGTTAACGGCTAAGCCTCATAGATGTCTTAACATCTTATATTTCTCTTGTCGACGCAATGTACAACAAGCCTTGGGTTGTCTTTTGTACAGTAGTTACTTTCTGCCAGAAACCGTCTTATACGGCCAGCGTACTATGCCGCCCAGATCAAAGACATTGGTATAATCCTGCTTCAATAACATGTTTACAGCCGTTCTACTGCGACTTCCGCTCCTGCAATAGACAAAAATAGTGGCTTCTTTGTTCCGCAATTTCTTGCTAGCTTCCGTCCCAAAAACGGTTAAAGGGATTAACGTACTTTTAGGAATGTGATTTTCTATATATTCGCCCTCTGTTCTAACGTCCAGGAGAATGATACCCTTCTCTGACTCTAAACGCTTCTGGGCTTCTGAAGGATCAATTTTCACTTTACTAGCAGGTCCTGAGTTTTTGATGATGTTCGAAATGATGAGTACTGCTACTACCAGAATTGCTACTGTGATGGTCCTGTTCATACTTTACTTCCTTTCAATAAAGACACTATTAACAACAATGTCACTATACCCTCTCGGGGTATAGTGACATTGTATGTTGGGATTGGTATTTTTGTCAATTTGTTTTTTTACATCATGCCCAATTAAATTCATTTCAGTCAGATATTGAACACTAGATGGCTTCTGATACATCGCTCTCAGAGACTGTTTTTTTCATAGCAAGGGCGCAGTCACGACAGACGTTCTTGCCGTGAAAAAGTTGGTTATCACTGGCATTCCCACAAAACACACAAGCAGGCACATACTTTTTAAGTATCACTTTTTCTTCATCTACGTAAATTTCCAGAGCGTCTTTTTCCGCAATACCTAAAGTGCGGCGAAGCTCCATGGGTAAAACGATACGACCAAGCTCATCCACTTTTCTAACGATACCAGTTGCTTTCATCATTAAAACATCCATCTCCTCTTACTTCAATATGCTAAGTTTCATGAGCATTTCGCTTTATGAGAAACGCTTCCTATTTTTCCAGCCTAGGGCTCCGCCAAGTGTTAACGCTGCTCCGAGAAGGAGTATATCATACAAAGGCGTAGATGTATTTGGAAGTTGCCCGCCTGTGACAGTCGTTGTAACTGGAACAGTCGAGGTTACACCGGGTGTTGTCGCTACGGCGGCCGTTACAACACCTGCTGTGTCATTGTTAATGATTGTTACGGTTTTATCATCACCTGGGGCTAAAATGATATTTCCACTAGAATCACTATCCCCGCTATAACTTACGGTATATCCAGGAAAACTTTCTTCACTAACTACGTAATTACCCGCAGCCAACGTGTAGGTATTCCCAGGTGATTCAACACCAGGGGCTGGGCTTAATGCAACGTCATGATCGGAAGTCTTTACGTGCAAGTTGAAGTTAGCAGCAACCGCTGTACGACCATTATCATTAATGACATGCTTAATGACATGAAGACTGGCTTGGTTCGGTGTTGCCACACAAAGTCCATTGTGGATTGTATTATGATCAAGCGTGACCGCGCCATCTTGTGCCAACAACTGCCCTTGCACGTTCGCACCTGTTTGCGCTGCGATGGAGGTCATTGCGAAGATATGTCCCACGAAGGTAGAATTTGTTCCTAAAGTTGCCGAGCTTGTGACCTGCCAAAAGACTCGACAGTACTTAGCACCGTTTATGAGGATAACTTTACTGTCTGATGCCATGATAAGGTCGGATGAGGCTTGGAAAATGAAAACCGCCTCCTCATTACCCTCAGCATCAAGAATTAGAGGACTCGCAGCGGTTAAATTAGCAGTTTCGGCATGACCGAACGCATAGACGCCAGATGTTAATGTTTTCCCGCCGAGTTGATTGTCGTTAGCATCGAAGGTCTCAGTTGGCTTTCGTCCGGAAGCGTCGTCATATGCGGTTCCCAGATCCGTCTTGGCCTGAAGTGCAACACCAGCAGTATCAGACAAGTATGCAGTCCATCCAGTCATTTCCACACTCGACTGTCCAGTAAATTCACTGCCAGAATGCACCCCGACATTTCCGCCACCTTCAGGTGTACTTCCCGTGATTGTGGTCGCTCCTGTATTAGTAATTGTGGTGCCCGCCAAAACCGCAAATGTGGAAGTTGTTCCGAGGTCCACTTTCTTTTCCGCGGCCATGCTCAGCGTAGGTACTGCCATCATAGCTGCTAGAAATAGTGCAAGTAGTATTGATATTGCTCGCAGCTCTTTAAGCATTTTCATAAATCAATTCATCCTTTCTATAATCGCACGTTGGTAAAAGTTCTATTTTTATTCATACATTATTTATACGTATTTGTTTCTACCTTTAAGGGGGTCGCCGGGAAATATTTGATAAATAAGGAATTATAAGATACAATTTTTTTAATCAGATTTTAATATGACTCACCTTCTCCTTGAAGTTTTCTTTGTTAGACTTAAGCCATACTAAAAAACAAGGAGGATATTTTATGACAACCTTAGAACAAGTAGAAAAACTACGGGCAATGGCCAATATAAGCTACGATGACGCAAGAGTTGCGCTCGATGCGACAAACGGGGATTTACTGGAAGCCGTGATCAATCTGGAGAAACAAGGAAAGCTCAACGCACCGACCGGTGACGGTTATTTCAGTAGCGAAAAATCCCGTGAGTCAAGCAGTGAAGGTTGCAACTATACTTGCGGGGAACAGCAAACGAAGCACGGTCACGGTGGAGAAACCTTTACTGAGCTAATGAAGAAATTCAGCAAATTTTTGATGAAAATGATTCACAAGGGTAATGAAAATTCCTTTGAAGTGCTAAAGGGTGAGGAAAGCAAAGCGTCTGCTCCTGTCACAGCCTTCGCCTTGCTGTTAGTATTCGCCCCTTGGATTACGATTCCACTGCTGGTCATCGGACTATTCTTTGGTTTTCGCTATCGCTTCAATGGACCTGACTTAAGTCGCAACAAGGTCAATGACGCAATGAATAAAGCGGCCGACGCTGCTGTAAACCTCACGAAGTCAATGGATAAATAAGAAAATTATTTGAAACGGCGGGGTTTTAAATGAGTTCTAAAATACTGATTATTGAAGATGAGGAAAAAATTGCCCGTTTTGTCGAGCTGGAACTTGGCTATGAGGGGTATACTACCGCCAAGGCCTTTGATGGCAGAACAGGGCTTGAACTCGCTGAAACGGGCGAGTTCGACCTTGTTTTGTTGGATGTTATGTTGCCTCAGTTAAGCGGTATGGAAGTGCTCCGCAGACTTCGCAAAGTTTCCTCGGTTCCCATCATCATGCTGACGGCTCGAGACAGTGTGGTGGATAAGGTCTCTGGACTGGACAACGGGGCGAGCGATTATATCACCAAACCCTTTGCCATTGAAGAGCTGCTCGCCCGGATCCGCACTGCGCTCAGAAAAACCAGGCAGGAAGATGTCGGGGTATTGTCCGCTTCTGGTCTTGTACTGGATAGGAGTCGCCATACGGTGTCCGTGCTGGGCAATCCCATTGAACTGACGAAACGTGAATTCGATTTACTCCACTATCTGCTGAAAAATAAAGGAGTCGTCATTTCCCGAGAGGCCTTGCTTGAAAATGTATGGGGCTACGATTTCACAGGAGAAACGAACGCCGTTGACGTCTACGTGCGTTTTCTGCGTGGAAAAATAGATGAAGTGTTTGATATTAAACTCATTCACACCGTGAGAGGCGTGGGATATGTGATTAAGGATGAAAAATGAACCTTTAAACAGCCCAACGAACGGGATTGGTAATAAAATACGGTTTTCCCTAGTGATGAAGCTTAACCTTAGACTATTCTTCCGCACACTGGGGCTTTTCTTGGCCCTTGATCTAATTCTCTGTCTTGTGTCCGCAGCAGGGGTGATTGTGAGTGCCGAGCAGACCGTGGCAGCGGTGGCCGTAAGGCTGAATCAAACGGGGTTGCCTACCCAGGATGGGGAAGACTGGTTTAAACTCACCGGCTGGAGCGTTTCTGTGCCGACAGGAGAAGCGGAAGGATTCCAAATACCGACTGTCCTACAGACCCACCTCCCCCCCCTAACTGCAGCGGGAGTAAGGCATATCGACTTACCTGATTGGGAAGGTTTAGCCTTTTGGAACCAATTAGAGGGTGTCACCTACAATGTAACGATCGCTGATAACGGACGTTATTATCGTATAACTATCCAGCCTCAGGAGACCCTAGGGATTTTCGTGGGGATGTTTGCCGTGTTATTACTTCTGGAGTTATTAATACTGTTGGGTAGCATTTCTTCAGGTGCAAGAATGATTCGGAAAGTCCTACGACCCATAGAAGAATTGGCGGTAGCGGCGAAAACCCTGAATACAGCGGGAGGCTTTACACCCGAACAGCTGAGCGTTCTGGCCGGCAAATTAGACGACATCAATGCCGCCAAGCTGGATACGAGAATTTCCGTGGGCGAAACGCAAAGCGAACTAAAAACCCTCGCTTCTGCCATTAACGGGATGCTGGACAGAATCAATGATTCCTACCGGTCCCAGGCCCGTTTTGTGTCGGATGCCTCTCATGAGCTTAGGACCCCGATCTCCGTCATTCAGGGATATGCCAATCTGCTGGATCGTTGGGGCAAGAAGGATGAAAAGACCTTGCAGGAATCGATTGATGCGATCAAGGATGAAACCGCGAATATGCAGGGCTTGGTGGAACAACTATTATTTTTGGCACGGGGTGACAACAACTCCATGCCTATGGAAATAGAGCGTTTTGAGCTGTCCGACCTTGCTGTAGAAGTGCTATGCGAAACACAAATGATCGACGGTGGGCACGAATATGCTTCGTTCGTTACACCCGTTTTCATTAACGCAGATAAAAGCCTCATCAAGCAGGCGACACGAATTCTCATTGATAACGCCATCAAATACACTCCCCCCAGTAAACGGATCACCATATCCGTTTCCGAGGCGCAAGGCTATGCGTTTCTGACGGTACAAGATGAAGGTATTGGTATCGCGCCCGATGCGGTTCCTCAGATTTTCGAGCGGTTCTTCCGTGCCGACGAATCGCGGGCTAGAGCCACAGGAGGTACTGGTCTGGGCTTATCGATTGCAAAGTGGATCGCTGAACGACATGGCGGCCACATGGAGGTTATGAGCAGGCAGGATATCGGCACTAGAATTTCCCTTGTCCTCCCCACTGCACCCGAGGCTACCTAACGTTTTTCGCACTAAAATTCTCTTTAGCCTTAACCATTGCAACGATCAATTCGTTGACGGGAACCGGCGAACCAGAGCGATGGGCCAGTTCAACGATGGCTCCGTTGAGCGCGTCAATTTCTGTACGTCGACCGCTCCGTATGTCCTGCAGCATTGAAGAATGGTGAGACGATGTGGAGGGGACTAAGTTCTCATAGAAATTCGACAGGTAGCTTTCATCGTCAGGCCATAGGGTTGGTACGTTTGTCACTCTGAGCAACTCGAAGGTCTCCCCGATCATCTTATTCATCAGGTCTCGTGTAACCGGCTCTTCAACTAACTCGCCGTAGCTCACTTCGAAGATAGCGCCCAATGAATTCAGGGCTGAATTATAGATGATCTTCCCCCAAATATATTCCATAATTTTCAAGGATGCTCTCGTAGGGATCATGGCTTTGCTAAAGATCTCAGCATACTTCTCTAATAACTCCAGGTTGACGAGATTCTTAGGAGATCCAATCATCACATCATCTGCAAAAACGGTCACCCTAGATTCGCCTGTTGCTATGGTCTCTGCCCCAAAAATAACTCGGCCTAAAACGATCTTATTCTCTGAAATTGATTTGGAAGCTGCTTCAAAGTTTCCATAGCCATTTTGCAGGAGAAAAACTAAGGTGTTATCTCCGACCAAGGGTGCAAATTGTTGAGCGAGTTCTTCCGTTACGAAGGATTTTACGGTCACAATGATCATGTCAAAATTTTCGTGGGTCAGTTCGGATACGTCCGAAACCACGTTACTGAGTTTGGTTGTGTGTTCTCCCCATATTCCAGTCACTTTTACCCCGTCTGTCTTGATCTTATCTAGGCTTGCTGGTCTAATGAGTCCTGTCACCTCATGACCCGCTAAGGTTAAAAAACAAGAATATACGGTCCCTAATGCCCCCAAGCCAATCACTAATATTTTCATTTCTTTTTTCCGCCTTTTCCCATTCAAACAGTTGTATAATATTTGATGTTAATTTTTATTATGTTGTAAATATATTGTAGCACAGCTATTGAAACATCGCTGTTTTTTTGGTAGAGCACTGACGAGCAGGAGAAGGAAATGACAAAGGGCAGTCGGAACCATAACGAATGGCTTCGACTGCCCTCTAAGCGTCTCAAAATGTGCTTATGATAAGTTGTAAATCAAGTCGTCCAGGGCCCGTTTGGGCACATGAAGAACCCCTTGCTCATCTCTCCAATATTTTACGTCTCCTGAGTCACCTAGTTTCTCTAGGACGACCTCTTCTTTGGGTTTCCCCAATGCAAGGACGCATAAGATGGCAAACTGCTCCGGTAACTTTAGCTCTTGAGCTAAGGTCACACGATCAACATTACCAAATTGGCAGCCTCCCAAGCCTTTTTCGGCGGCACCCAACAAAATATTCTGAACGGCAAGCCCG
>Ga0209386_1000271_pt1 | contig 26614 bp, 25 predicted proteins | sample NGEPertwo_FD_184510 | JGI IMG/M metagenome (GOLD analysis project Ga0209386, IMG submission 184510) | Arctic peat soil microbial communities from the Barrow Environmental Observatory site, Barrow, Alaska, USA - NGEE Permafrost154B-two... | ecosystem: Environmental > Terrestrial > Soil > Wetlands...
TGAACCGTATCACTTTTAAGCATTGCAAGATTAACAGTCGTGTCATTTAATCCTGGCGCAAATTGTGTTATTGCTATAGCTAAGACAATAGGCAGAATGGCAATGAGCATAGCCATCGAATCTCTTCGGGTTGTTTTCAGTTCTCTTTTAAATATTTGCAGTATTTTATTCATCCTATTATCCCCCGCTACATTGTCAATGTTTTCTTGAATCTATGGTTAGCTAGCATAAAGATTAATGCTCCGCCAATAAAGAAAGCAAGAGAACAAGTCAGCACATAAGGTACGTCAGGTTTCGTCATAATAATTTCTTTAAATCCTTGCAACAAAGGGTAAGTCGGAAAAAACCGTAGCCATATCGGATCAAAACTTGGTATTAAGTATGAAAAGGAAGGAATGATCATTACAATCATAATGATATATAATGCACCAAATGCTTGAGATATGCTGTCAAAAAAACTAGCCACAAACAAGCCAAGCGCTGCAAATGCAAATGTGGAAATAATAAGCAATAAATAAAAGAGCAGGTAATTAGGTTGCAATCCCATAACAGGAATTGTAATAATTGACGATGATACTATAGCTGTTGATAAAATAACTAAAATTTTGCTAAGTAAATACTGCCATACAGGAGATGGGCTTACAGCAAATGCTCGGATAACCCCCTCTGCCTTGTCAAGATAGATATATGCCATTACTATAAAGAAACCCATTAATGATCCCATAAACGCCACCATGATAGGCACTACTATTTCTCTGTCGTTTAATGTTTGAACTTGATTGAGTTTCGTTACATTTTGTGAATCATAAGCCCCTCTTAAAGCCTCTGGAGACTCATTGTGAAACACGTATAGAAGATTGATTAACTTGCCTGTTTCATAGCCCTGATTATAGTATCTATACGACATTTCTCCTATATCGTTCATGACTATAGCTGCTCCGATTTTTCTTTCAGCAAAAGACAACCTTATTGTGTCTTCTTCATTTTGAGTGGCATAAAATGTCATTGCTAACTTACCTGTATCCCTTTCGTATTCTTCATACGTATCGAGATTAAGAATTGTTTGATCATAATCGTAATTCATGATCTCCTTTGTCTCTACATTCATTACGGAAAACGTGACCGGCTTTAGCTTAAATTCTGTAGATTCAATTTTTTTTGTCGTGCCTTTTTCTATATCTTTGTTAATCAAATATTCTTTCGCCGCTGGGGACATGTCGTAATAAATAAATTCGTTCGTCTTGCTTACAGATTCTTCCTTTACAGCTACGAGAAGTATGATCAAAATTATAACCGCAAAAAATATTTCAATATAGAAATAAAAGCCTCTTGCTGCAATTTTCATTTCTTTGGCATAACTACTTAAGAACTTCATTGTATTCAAGCCCCCTCCCGGTTACTTGGATAAATATTTCTTCCAACGTCGCTTCTTTTGAATGGAGAGTTTGTATATCATATCGTTTGACGATTTCACCAATTCGAAGCCGATCTGCTTCATCAACCGTCTTAAGTGTTTCTTTAATAATTTTCCCGTCTTTAACGTATTCGATATCTACAAGCTTTTGGCCATATTGAAGTTTAAGGTTCTTTGGCGTATCGATCAGTATGATAACACCATCAATAATAAACGCAACACGATCGCACAACTCATCTGCAATATACATGTTGTGTGTTGTTAGAAATGTTGTAATGCCTTTGTCCTTCTGTTCCCGTATAATATCCTTGATTTTGGCTGCAATGGCTGGATCCAGCCCCGTGGTCGGTTCATCTAAGAACCATAGCTCCGGATTGTTTATCATGCTTCTAACAAATGTCAATCGATGCTTCATCCCTTTTGAGAATGTACCTACCATATCATGTGCCTTATTTTCCAATCCAATAAGCTTTAAAAGATCCATCGGATCTCGAGTGGGAACATCAAACAGCTTTGCATAATATTCGAGGTTTTCTTTGGCGGTCAGCTTGCTGTAGACATTGGACTGCTCAAAAGATACACCGATTTTATTAAAACGCTTGTTATCAACTTTGTTTATGTTATAACCTGCAACGATAACTTCGCCGGACTGTTGCTTCAATAATCCGGTTAGTATTCCTTGGGTTGTTGATTTTCCGGCGCCACTGGGTCCTAAAAATCCAAAGATTTCGCCATTTTCAACCTCAAAGCTAATATTTTTAACAGCGTAAATTTCATTGTTACTGTACGAATGGGATAAGTTTTTTACTGAAATCATTTTAATCTCCCCCTATCAAACATTGTGGTTATTATGGATTTTATAAACTGTTTTTTGAATTATATTTTATTATAGACCAAATCACTCAAGAATTCCCGGATTCCGTAAATTTTGTTTGATTCCAAATTATTATATTACTGAAATTTTTATACTTTATTTCACAATTACATTGGATCATAACAAAAAAGGATGATCCTCAATTCTTTTACAACTTTTGACAGGTTGGGCAATAATAAATGCTGCCTCCGAGGTAGCTTTCCTTATGAATGATATCACCACATCGTGTACATGGTTCTGCTTGTGTCAATTTGCTTAGAAAAGTCATATACCCACAATTCTTGCCATATAAATCCTTTTCCGTGTTGCGACCATCAGCTTCTTACATTTTAGCAAGTGTTCCTTTTCGATTTTATTATATCTGCTTGGTGTTTAGATTGCAATTATGCGATAAACAATAAAAGCAATCAAAAGAATAATAAAAAATATACGAAAACAAATTAAAGAAAGCGAAATGAGAGTGGTGATAATAAAATTACCTATTGAGTGCAGAAGGCACCAGAAAAAATAGACTAAATTGTTGAGATTTAGCCTTTTAATGGTATACCTACTTCTTTCATTCCTAATAATGTTATTTTTATACTCCCACCATTCTTGCCGCTTTTGTTTGTATTGATCTTTCCGTTTCTTTTATTTTTTAATTATGTTTCAATGTTATAACTACATTTCCTTTTTTATGACCTTCCTCGACATATCTATGGGCTTCCGCCATTTGCTCGAAATCGTATTTCCTATCAATAACTGGTATTACCTTCCCGCTCTCTACAAGTTCAGTAAGGAATCTCAGTTCTTGAACCCCAGGTTTGGCATGCCCGGAAGTAAGGACAGATAAAAACTTTCCATCTGGTTTAAGCCACGATTTAGCTTTTGAATACGTGATTTTCCCGACTGCGTCAAAAATAATATCAAATTCCCCGTTTTCTGACCTAAGATCATCTTTCGTATAATCAATAATTCTATCAGCGCCGAGTGCTCTCACCAAATCAATATTGGCTGTACTGCATACCCCTGAAACTTCGGCTCCAAAATATTTTGCAATCTGTACTGCAGCCGATCCGACTGCCCCGGAAGCTCCGTAGATCATCACTTTATTCCCCTTTTCGATATTGCCTTTTTTCAAGAAGAATAAAGCAGTAAGTCCCCCAAATGGAATAGCAATTGCTTCATCATAGGAGCAATTTGACGGCATCAAAACCAGGTATCCGTTCTCCGGAAGACAAGCATACTCAGCATATGCGCCAAACTTCATATCAGGAGTTCGAGCATAGACTTTTTCACCTACATGAAATCGCTTTACAGACTTGCCTACAATTTCAATTTCACCTGCAAGCCATAAGCCCAATATGGGATTTCTAGGTTTAAAAATCCCTAGAGTAATTCCCAAAATTAATCCGCCAATAATCTTTTGGAATAAAGGCACACCTGATAAATCAAAACCCCGCATTCTACAGTCTCCGGAATTCACTGTAGTAGCATATACTTTAATGCTAACTTCATTGTCTTTAGGAATTGGTTTTGCTACTTCTCCCAGTACAAGAACTTCAGGTGGTCCATATTTTGTACAAATAATCGCTTTCATTCAGATTCCTCCTTAAACGACCCAAAACATCTCTTTGGCAATATATTTTCAAGTATTAGGGCCATAAAAATCCCATCTACTAATCCATTTGGTAAAATGTAGGCCAATACACTTGGGTAACCTTGAAACGCTGTTTTTGGAAGAAACATGGCACCAATCCCAATAACAATCGATATACCTATAATTAAGCTTTCCCTATTTGTAATATTAATTTTCTGCAGTTCCTTTATGCCCTGACCAAATATTAATGCAAAAATCATAATGAGGGCTGCACATCCTACCGAAACCGGGATTGATGCAAACAGTATTCCAATAGGCGCAAAAATCCCTAGTCCAATCATTATAATCCCTGCCAGAATAAAAGGTTGCCTTGCTGCAACTCCTGTCATTGCCAGAATACCTGTTGAAGATACATAAGGCATAAATGGAATGGTGGGTAATATTCCGACTAAAGAAGTAGTTAATCCATGAATAAAAATAGACCGGTTCAGCTTCTTCTTTGTAACATTTTCAGCTAATACTTCTGCCATACTATTTACACTTGTAAATGTCATGGATAGTAGGACAAGTGATGCTAATACGCATGTCACTATCACGCCCGGGTCAAAAGTTGGCATTCCCCACGCAAAGACTTTGGGTAAAGATATGATTCCTTCAGCCAATAAATTCATTGTACTTGTAATCCCTAATAATGCGGCTAGAGCCCATCCAAATACCACCCCAACAAGTGTTGAAATGCTTTGTATGAATCCTTTTGTATAAAGATTTATAATTAAAATAAGTATAACCGTTACAAAGAAAACTGATAAACTTTTCAAATCAATGGACAGGTTTTCCTGAGTTATTCCTAACATTCCATTTACAATACTTGGACTAATCTGTAAAACCATAAGTATAATCAAAACGCTGTTAACAACAGGCGTAAATAATTTAGCAATAAGTGGAATGCCTCCAGCTAATGTAAGAAGCATAATAAATACTCCTGCTATCAGCATCCCACCCTCTAAATCCGTTCTTAAAATCGAAAGTTCTTTCCCCAATGTCGGCGCAAGTCCTGCCATAAGAGTAAGAATGCCAGCCCAGAGGCCTGCAGGCCCATCAATAATAGGATACTTATGCCCAAATTTTACCTGCAGAATAGATACAATTCCACATAGAACAAAAGTCCTTTGCAGCATACCAGCCAGCTCATGCTGATTTAATCCTAAAAGTGTACCCACTACGACTGGCATTATAACTGCTGAAATCCCAAAGTAAATGACATGCTGAAATCCATACACTATATTTTTTTCTATCGGTAATTTGTCCTCTAGTTTATATAACATTATTTTGTCTTGTATGATTTATTTATCAGACAAATCATACATCTCCCCTCATTCCGTAAACGTTTATTTAATAATATTTAAATCTTCAATTATAAATTACCTGACTTTAGTCAACAAGGCCAGTACAATTATTATAGCTGATTCTTTTGAATTTTAAAATTTTCGTCTAATTAAACTGATATATTAGAAGTAATAGATAATTCTGCTCTTATCTTGATCATCTCAGCCGCTATGCTAATGGCAATCTCCTCGGGGGTTTCTGCTCCAATTTTCAACCCTATAGGGGAATGTACTTTTTTAAGATCTTCCTTTGAGAATCCATCAGTAAATAATTGTTCATAAACAACGGATATTTTTTTTCTGCTGCCTATCATGCCAATATATGCGTTTTCCTGTAAAAGGGCCTGCTTAAGAACATCATAGTCTGCGCTATGACCACGCGTTACAATAATAATATAACTGTCTGGACCTGTTGAGATTTCACTAAATGCCTGATTAAAATCAGACATCACAATAATTTCATCGGCATCTGGGAATCGACTTTTATTGGCAAACTCTGGTCTGTCATCCAATACAACCGTTGCAAACCCTACATACTTTAATATTTCTGCAATTTCTTTACCAATATGTCCCGCTCCATAAATAAAGGCCTTTGAAGATTTATCTTGGGCTCCAACAAGCTCCGGGTTTAGATGATTAATATATTCTATACTTACCGTTACTTCACCGCCACATCTCATATCAATTCCCTTTTGTTCTTCTGGAGTAAGACTGAATTTGTAAGATTTTGACTCCTTTGTTATAAAAGTTTTTCTGCAGATTTCCTCAACCAAAGCTTCAATTTTACCACCACCCACAGTTCCAAAAGTTTTTTCGTCCATACTCATCAAAAGCCATGCACCTTTTTTTCTTGGTGTTGATCCGCTGGTTTGAACCACCTTAGCCAAAATTAAATCCTCTCCCTTATTAAGTAATTTCTTGCTTGTTTCGTAAATGTCTAACATTTCATGTACCTTTGCTTTCTTAAATTAAGTTATCAATTACTTATAAAAAGTATTTTTTCTGGAGGCAAAAAAATATTTATTGGCATTTTTTTTTGTTTTATCTTGTTGTATTTTTCTTTAGTCATTTCCCACTCAAGATGATAATCTTCTGGTCCTGCAGAGCTAGATCCTATTCTTATATATAATATTGTCGAAAAGGGGAGTTCACTTTGGTCTGTTATCCAAGCAGGGAAAACATTCTCAGTTTGTTTATTAAGTGCAAGCTTAATTTGGTTTGACTTAATGGCCGCGAATCCTGTCTGACTCTTAATTATAGAATCAGTTTTTACATTTATATGCCAATCAGATATTTTAATCATGTTTTCGGAAATTTTTTCTGCTTCTAATATGTTTTTATACCCTGTGATTTGAGCTGTTTCTATAGTCATTGGTTTTAGGAAAATATCATTTTTTAGACCATACTCATTAATACCCCCTGCTTTTAGCACAAAAATTTTATTGCACAGTTGATATGCTTCAGCGACGTTATGTGTCACAAATATTGTACTCCCACAGTAACCCTTTAACTCACTACTCATATCTTTTATCATATGGGCTTTAAGATGTGTGTCAAGCGCTGAAAATGGTTCATCTAAAAGCAATATATCAGGTTCGACTGCCATAGTTCGAGCAAGAGCTACACGCTGTTGCTGCCCTCCAGATATTTGAGAAGGATATCTCATTTCGATATCATTTAAGTGAAATCTATCAATTAGCTCTCTTGTTTTCATCTTCTTCTCGCATTTGGATATTTTATCTATTCCAAAAGCAATATTGTCTTTAATAGTAAGATGGTTAAATAATGCATAATTTTGAAATAGAAACCCAACTTTTCTTTCTCGAGGAGCCAGATTCGTCTTTCGGATAGAATCAAATACAGTCCTACCATTAATAACAATTATACCTTCGTCAGGTTTTATTAGCCCCGAAATGCATTTCAGCAACATACTTTTTCCCGATCCGGATGCACCCAATATACCGGTGACACCGTCAAGAGAAGAAATTTTAATGTCAAGCTTAAATCCAGGAAGGCTCTTTCTTATGTCGATATACGTTTCCATTTTATCTCCTCCCTGGCCCTGAAATCAATCCTTCTTGATGTCTATTCCAATAATTCATTAAAATCGTAACAACTAACGAGATGCTTATGATTATAGCACCCCAGATCATTGCCAAGCGCATGTCTCCACCTTGAGTTGCAAAATATATAGCAATTGGAATTGTCTGTGTCTTGCCCGGGATATTTCCTGCAACCATTAAAGTCGCACCAAATTCTCCAAGTGATCTCGCAAAAGACAGGGCTGTTGCTGCCGCAATTCCAGGCCAAGCCATAGGAACGGCCACTTTAGAAAATACCTTCCATTCCGAGCTACCCAATATGCGAGCTGCATTAAGTGTGTTAATATCAACTTGATCAAATGCTCCTTTTGAAGTTTTATACATCAGTGGAAAAGCCACAACTACTGCTGCAATAACTGCTGCAGGCCATGAGAAAATAATTTTAACGCCAAAAATATTTAAAAATTGCCCAATAGCACCATGTTTACCTATTAATAAAAGGATTGCAAACCCTACAACTGTAGGCGGAAGAACTAGTGGTAATGTAAAGATACCATCAAGTAAACCCTTAAACTTGCCTTGATAATTCGTCATTGCCCATGCTGCCATTATTCCCAGAAAAAATATAATAGTTGTCGATAAAAGGCTAATTTTCATGGAAATCAATGCAGGAGATAAGTCAAACCCCAATAGTATCCCTCCTTTTGTAAGTGCCTTTATTATCTAAAGTCTATTAAAACCGTATTTTTCGTATATTGATTTTGCTTCCTCTCCATTAAGAAAGTTCATAAAGTCCAAAGATTCAGTAGTGTTTTTTGTTGATTGTATAACAGCACCAGAATAAATTATTGGAGAATGGCTATCATCAGGAGCCGTAGCAATGATTTTCGCTTTACTTGATATTATTGCATCCGTTTTGTAAACTACGCCCGCCTCTACGTTTCCTGTTTCAACCCAGGTCAACACCTCTCTCACATCTTTGGCATAGACAATTTTCGATTTGATTGATTCTAGAATATCCAAGGACGAGAAAACTTCTGCAGCATATTTACCTGCAGGTACGCTTAAGGGTTCTCCAACTCCCAATTTTTCAATGGATGGATCAAGAACACTATAAAATGTACCCTCTTTTAGAAAAGAATCATTTGATGTAATTAATACAAGCTTATTGCCCATTAAATCTTTCTCTGATTCTTCAATAAGTAAATCTTTATTTTCCAGCGCTGTCATTTGACTGGTATCAGCTGAAATAAATACATCTATATCAGCACCCTGCTCCACCTGTTGCTGCAGGGATCCTGAACTACCAAGATTTAAATTAATTTTTATGTCAGGCTTAAGCATTAAATAATTTTCTTTAATTTCTGTCATAACGTCTTTAAGGCTTATTGCTGCTGAAACTGTTAATACCACTTTTTCTTCAGAGTCAGAGTTTTCACATGCTATCGGAAATACAATTATTAATAATACAGCAAATAATATTAGTATTTTGCGAATTATTTTCATAAAAAATCACTCCTGTTCACTTATATATTATCTGGCTGGCCTCAGATACTTTTCAAATATAACATCTGCTAACGCATATGCTTCTTCCTGAAATTTCATATATTGTTTTACAAGTTCTTTTCCTTCATCCGTAACTATGGAGCCACCTCCATTTATTCCACCAACCTTGCGTATCAGCAGAGGATATCCCAATGCTTCTTCAGCAACCTTAATAATATTCCAAGCTTTGCTATAAGCCATTTCCATTGTTTGTGCGGCAATATTTAAAGACTGCGTTTCACCTACTAAAATTAAAAGCTGTGCCACTCCCGGCCCAAAAAAAGTGCATCCTTTCTTTAGTCGTAACTTTAATGAGTACTCCATAGGAGCCAATTTATCAATAGTTTTTATCCGTGCCTTCATTAAATATCAACCCCACTCCAATATTTTTTAACTAATTCAAGACTCAATAGCTACTGGTTTTGCCGAATCCACAATTTGGGTAACAGCAAACTTCACATTCTAAGCACATGCCGCCCTGTGATAATGCTTTGATATCAGCTCTAGTAATCTTTTCTCCTGCTAGAATCCGAGGTAAAATCAAATCAAAAATACTGATTTTATGATACATGACGCATCCTGGCAGTCCAACTATAGGGGTTTCTCCAATATATCCCAACAGAAACATCGCGCCAGGCAATACTGGAGCACCATATATTATAATATCTGTCCCTGCTCTTCGAATTCCTGCAGGAGTACGATCATCCGGATCAACAGACATTCCACCAGTGACAGCAATCATATCTACTCCTTCTGCCATTAAATTTTGAATGCAATTTGCAATCATTTGTTCATCGTCATCTGCTAAAACCTGATGTATGACTTCGCTTCCTAAATCATCCAATTTCTTTTTTATAACATCTCCAAAAGCGTCTTTAATTCTTCCGTGATACACTTCACTTCCTGTTATTACAACTCCTACTTTAAATGGTTTTAGAGGTAAAACATTTATAATATCCCGCTGTTCCTCTGCTCGTTCTACCATATCTCTCTTAACAAAAAGTGGGATTACACGAGTGCCTGCAACCTTTTGTCCCTTTTTAACCATCTGATTTTGATGAATTGAAGCAAACATGATTTCATCAGGTTCTATCAAAGCTGATAATTTTTTACCATCAATTTTTAACACTCCATCGCAAGCGGCAATTAATTCAACTTTACCCTCCCCTTTTTTCTTAAATTCAATATTTTTACCTGCTGTAGCTGATGCTATCCGCCAAGCTGCGTCATCCTCATGAACATCATTTTCACAAAGTTCCATTACATATAAATGTTCTTTCCCCATAGAAAGCAAAACTGAAACATCCTCTGATTTTACCATATATCCTTTTTTGAACCGGCTACCTTTATAAATCCCAGGTAATATTTGAGTCAAATCATGTGCCAACAATGTTCCTATAGACTCTTGAACGGAAATGGTTTTCATTATATAGCCCTCCCTATTAACTCTTCAATTTTTTTAATAAAAATTTTTTCGGGTAATAATCTTTCCGAATGGGTCAACAAGTTATTTTCATTCACAAGCAGATCTGACAGATAAAGAATAGCCCGTCCATCCGTTAATTCCAATGTATCTTTGGCTAGCTCCAACGGCGTTCTAATTATTTCGGCTAATTGTCCATATCCCATTTCTTCAATCATAGCAGCAACCTGCTGTGGTTGATGTGGCAATTTTTTTGCCACATCGTGAAGTCGCGCTGCCGCTTCTACTTGTTTCTGATTAATCACCCACCCGATAAGATTTAACTTCTCACAAATTTCTACCACCTTTAAAGCCACCTCATTGCAGTGAGCCTTCATTAAATCAGTCGTTCCAAAATGAATATATATTTTTTCGATCTCACTCTCTATCGGTACACATTTGAAACGATAACTACAAAGCGCTTCATAATCTTCCTTTGTATCTGCATCATACAAAATGCCCTGGTCTTCTAACTCTAGACTTGTGATATTCATCATCGCCATTGCACCTTTCAGTCCATATCTGCCATTATAGCTAGAAATAAAATCCATGCTCATTTCAGAAAATAAAACTGGGTGCCCGTGTTTACCGAGATACGATGCATTTACGCCATCACTATTGCAATTATTTAGTTTATCTATCATTTTAGTTAAACTCTCAGGGCTAAACATTGGAACATCTGCCGGTAATATAAAAAAACCATCACATTTACCGCGTAATTGTTCTAAACCTAAAAGTATTGAATCAAACATCTCAGTGCTGGCGTAATTCTGATTTTTTACAATTGAAACTGGCAGTTCTTGAAGATTTGTTTCTAATAAATGGGATTTGTTTCCTGTCACAACAACTATAGGTTCCACTCCTGCTTCTTTTAAACGTTTAACCGCGCATTGGATCAGGGTATCTTGTCCAACCCGCAAGAGAGGTTTAAATGCTTTCATTCTTGAAGACATACCTGCTGCAATTATTAATGCACCAACATGTTTTTTATTGGTTTTTTTTGCAACCAGTTTTTCAACAAGTTCAATTAGATCAAGTTCCTTTAAAGTGCTGCTAACCTCCGCAAATGTATCTAGTGTTAATAAATGCTTTGATTTTTGATATAGTTCCTGATTTACAAATAGCAAGGCTTTCGTTGAATCTACATAATATCTAATTGTACTTTCATCAATAGGTAACAAACATGTGACCTCTAATACTACAGTGCTAATACCTCGAACTACAAGCGTACGAGAGGCTTTCATCACCAAATCTATAGTATCTTCATTCGCTACTATTGTAACATCCACCCCTTTATTAACTACTTTCGTTGTCCCCTGAAAAGATAACGCTGGTAACATAAACCTCACATCCTTTATAAAAACCTACAACTAAAATCTCTTAGCTATAGGTACCCTATCTTATTGTTTTTTTGTTAAGTAATTATAGCATTTAACAACATTCGTTCGCTGAATGTATTCCATCATTTCATCTTGTCCAATATCTACAGGGGAAAGATGCTCAAAGCTAATATTTTTAATGCAATCATCTAATGACCAACCAATTTGAATACCCTTTTCTACAGCGGCAATCCATTCATATATTAAAGCACGTTGCTCAATTAAAAATTCCTTACCTACAACAGGTCCATGCCCTGGTACAAACCAGTCCACTTCTAAGGTTTCTAAGAAATCTAAAGTTTTCAGCAGCTCATCGATATCAGCCGAATGAAGCCAAGTCTGACAATTGGAAAACAATGTGTCTCCAGTAAAGGCTACCCGTTCTTCTGGAATAAATACACAAAGCTGGGAGGATGAATGCCCAGGCGTATGATATAGTTCAAATGTGTGAGCACCTAATTTTAATGTTAAATGATTATCAAATGTAATTTGAGGCCTATTAACTATATAATCTTCACGCGAAGGCATTAAATGCAAAGAATCCTTATCTTGTCGTTTAATAACGTCTACGCTATAATCATAACAATCTAAATCCCCAGCCACAGTCCAGAAAAGTTCATTTAACTTTTCATGGCCAATTACTATACTTTCTCCTGCAAACCAATGGTTCCCAAAAATATGGTCTATATGTCCCTCGGTATTAATTAAGAATTTAATAGGCCCTTTTTCTTTTGCAAAATTTCGCATTTCCAACAAAGTTGAAATCCATTGAGCGGTATCAATAAAAACCGAGCCTTCACTTGTTAAAACAATACCCGGATTACAACCTCTAATTTTTGTTTCTACATATACATTTGCAGTTAACATTTCCATAGTTCTATCCTCTTTTTCTTTATGATAAGCTTTTTATTTTTTGTTTTGCTTATCTTTAGCACGCTCCTCGGCTTCTTTCAAAGCATGGCAAGTCCATACTCGAATCATTTCTTTACGGTATTCTGCCGTTGCACGCTGATCATTAATTGGACTACAGCTATTAGCCACTATTTCCGCAGCTTCTTCAATTAGTTCAGCAGTTAACTTATTACCAATAAGCATATTTTCTACAGCCATAACTCGAATAGGTTTTGGAGCAACTGCTGCAAGGGAAATACGAGCTTCCTCAATTGTTCCATTCGCGTGCAATGACAATCTACAGGCTACACCCACAATAGAGATATCAGTATCTCCACGTATAGCATATTTTTTATATACAGCGCCAGTTCCAGGTTTTGGAGCTGGTACCTTAAAACTCAACAGCATTTCATCTTTTTTAAGAATAGTAGTGCCTGGACCTGTGAAAAAATTTTCTATTGATACTTCTCGAGTTCCATTATCACTGGCAATCACAACTTTAGCGTCCATGACCATTAATCCTTGAATCGCATCTGCGCTAGGGGAAGCATTACAAGCATTTCCACCTATCGTTGCAATATTTCTTATTTGCATTGAAGATACATTTCCTGCTGCTTCCATAATCACCTTGTAATCATTTTCTAATGATTTCTCTAGAGAAATATCACGCAACCTCGCCGAAGCTCCTAATTCTAATCCATCACTACTAACGACGATTTTATTGATTTGAGGAATATTCCAGATGCCGATTATTGCTTTTGGGCTCAAAGCTTTATTTTTCAAACGCGATACTATGTCAGTCCCTCCAGCAAGAATTTTCGCATCTGAACCATATTCCTTAAGTATTTGGCAGCACTCTGCTATTGTTGTGGGCTCAAAGTATTTTTCAAAACGCATATTTATACCTCCCCGCAGATTTCTTTATATTCACCATCACGAACAGCTTCAATGGCTTCTACAATCTTTTTATAACCAGTACATCGGCATACGTTCCCATGAAGTCCTTCTCTAATGTCATCTTCTGTAGCATTTGGATTTTCATCTAAGATAGCTTTTGCTGTCAAAATCATAGCCGGCGTACAAAAGCCACACTGAACTGCGAAATGATCAATAAATGATTGTTGTAATGGGTGTAAACTCTTTTCACGTTCTAATCCTTCAATTGTAGTAATGACATGTTCATTTGCCTGTGGAATTAAAATCGTACAACTCTTTACTGCCATCCCATCCATTAATACGGTACAAACTCCACAGTTTGAATCATCACAACCTTTTTTTGTACCAATTAAATTTAATTCCTCCCTCAGAATCTCCAAAAGAGTTCTGTCGGGACTTACGCATAGAGTGTGCCGTCTTCCATTAACAGTTATATTTATTTTGATTTTTTCTATATCCATTACTTTGTGACCTCCTTTGCCTTTTTTTCTTTAATAAGTGCTAGTATACGTTCTGCAGTCATAGGATATCCCGTTACACGAACACCCACTGCTTTATAAATTCCCTCCGCAATAGCTGGTCCGACTGGGATTGTAATGGATTCTGCCATACCTTTAGCCCCATAAGGACCATCAGGTAATGGATCGGGATTAATACACGAATGGACATTTTTGTTAGTTGGCATATCCAAAATCGTTGGCAGACGGTAATCACTGAAATTTGCATTGGAAATTTTCCCATTGTTATCAAAAAGATGCTCTTCATTAATCGAGAAGCCTATGGCCATATGAATGCCACCTTCAATTTGGCTTTCTACTAATTTTGGATTAATAGGATTGCCTGTATCAGCAGATGATGCAATATTCAGTACTTTTACCTGTCCTGTTTCTTCATTAACTGCAACTTCAACAGCTGCTGCAGAATATTGGAACCAATTCCATACTCGATCAGATAAACCCTTATCATTCCATTGATGAATTGGTGCAGGACAAAATATACCTTTACCTTTTACAGGAGAACCCTTTTGCAACCCCCAATTCCCCTGGGAGAACATAGATGTAGGTTGAAATAAAGATGGAATATCTACTTCTTGAATATAAGACCCAGCTAATAACGCTTTATGCCCTTTTATTTCTACTTTTGAAGGATGCAATCCATAAATTCGAGCAACCTCTTCTTTTAATTTTGAAATAGCATCTTCGCAAGCAAATTTTACAGCATTACCTGTGTTATATGTTGTACGGCTTGAAGCGGAATAGTTATCATAAGGAGTAATGGCAGTGTCACCCTTTGTAACTCTAACATCAGTTATTGGAACCTGAAATTCATGCGCAGCAATCTGAGCCATTGCAGTAGTCGCACCCATCCCATTTTCATCACAACTAATAAATAGCTGAATACTTCCATCACTGTTATACCAAACCTCAGCTTCAGAACGGCCAAGTGGTGTGTTTTGTTTACCTCCGACGGCACATCCTCGACCTTTTTTCCATATACCCATATCTTGATTTGGTTCTTCTTCTACTTTAATAATATCAGTTACACTTTGAAGGCATTTTTTTAATCCAATACTGGTAATCAGCTCACCATGTGCATTTCTTTCACCTTTATCGATAATATTTTTCATACGCACTTCTACTGGACTAATTCCCAATTTGTCTGCTAATTGATTAACAAGACATTCAATGCCAAACTCAGCTTCAGGGCATCCAAGTCCACGATACTCTGCAGCAGGCACTGTATTGGTTGCAATTGCACACGCGTCCATCCTAAGATTTGGGAATCTGTACACAGGTACTGCTCCGGAAGATGAAAGTCTTCCACTAAAAAACGTATTGTTTACACAAGCACCTATTTCTTCTGCCAAATAGTAGTCATTCGCAATAATTGTTCCATCTTTCAACGCACCCAACTTCACCTTAGTAATACATGGCCAATTAGAAGGGGCTCCTATAAAGATTTCTTCTCTTGTATATTGAAATGAAACTGTTCTTTTTGTTTTTAAGCACATTAAAGCAGTTAGCATTTCAATATACGGATTTAAACGAGATCCAAAACTGCCACCCATGTAAGGTTGAATTATTCGAACTTTACTTTCCTGCATATCCAGAACTCTACAAATACCTTGTTTAATGACCCCATGAACTCCGGCACCATTCGACCACATTGTAATTCCGCCATCTGAATCGTAACGGCAAATAGCATTTGCACATTCCAACGGGTTTGCGGTTTTTTTACCAGTCCAAAATTCTCCTTCAACTACAACTTCCGCCATTTCCATTGCTGCATCAACATCCCCAGCATGCATTTTAAATGATCCCACTATGTTAGGAGATATTCGGTTCGAAGCTCTATCCCCTGGCCTGTCTGTAAATCCAAGAGGTCGAGTTTCATAATCCGGGTCTACTACTGTTACGGGTTTTGCTTCAATTGCAGCATAATAGTCCAGAACAGCTGGTAATTTTTCATAATCACATTTAATTAATTCTACTGCTTTCTCTGCGATTTCAAGTGTTTCTGCAGATACAAGCGCCACAATTTGTCCTGCCCAAAGAGTTTCATCTTTTGCTATAATCGCCGTTTTAGGAAATTGATCCCAATCAATACCTGGGATATCCCCAGTCAGAATACAAATCACTCCATCTAGCTCATTTGCCTCACTTATGTCTAAATTCTTGATTTTTGCGTGGGCATATGGGCTACGGCAGGCTTTCATGTATGCTAAATTCGGGAATTGATTTCCATAATCACTTGCAAATAATCCCTTTCCGGTAACTTTGTCATAAGCATCAATTCTTTTTTCCCTTTTGCCAATTAACGTTTCCATAATTTACCTCCTAAAATACTCGAATTTATTTATATATCCAGTTCTTCAATAAGTAGCTCAAAATGTTTATTTACTTCTAGTATTGCACGATTAATGTCTTTAGTTGCAATTGATTCATATATGTCTTCATGACGAAATGACAGTTTTTCAAGTGGTTGATGAGAAATCCAAGTACCAATATAGGTTGAATCTTTAATGTTACACTGATCCCATAAACGCAACAGTAGGCTGTTATTTGAGCTCTCCATAATTTTCTGATGGAACAAAAAATCCTTCAAGATATATAGATCAAATTCATGTTTTTCAGCAGCTTTTTCCATCTCTTTTAAGATAATATGAAGTTCCTTTATCTGTAAATCATTAATGTTTTCCAATGCATCTTGTATTCCAAGTAATTCTAAGCTCATACGCACTTTATAGGAATCTCTCATATCCTTTTTTGTAATTTTACGAACATATGAACCTTTATATGGAACATTCTCCACCAATCCAATTATTTCGAGCTCTCGAATTGCCTCTCGAACTGGTGACTGTGATACGCCTAAATCTTTTGCCCATTTTGTCTCTATAATTCGGTCTCCTGGTTTAAGCTCACCTGTTACAATGGCATTCTTGATTGCACTTCTTATTTCATCTCGGTATAAAGGACGCTTTTCTATTGGTTTTCTATTGGTTTTTTCCATTCCTTTACTCCTTTTACTTATTTATTAATCTCATTTTATTGTAATCATGATGTTTCGAATTACAGAAACCAGATCATCATAACCTTCTAGAAACTGTATTAATGTTTTAGATACTGGTCCATAGGTGTCAAACTGCTCTATTTTCAATCCATCAATATCATAAGCCTTATTAAATTCCGGGAATTTAGTGATAAGTTGTTCCAGAATCTTCATATCAACCGGATCGTCTATATAAGATTTTACCGGTATATCCATATCATTGAATTTTCTAATCCATTTAGGTGGTATAGTCATAGCCATTTCAGCTCCGATAAACTGTATCCACTGATGATGATTTCTATATGCCGCTGATAGTAATTGAATTCTGAATTTCCTTTCCTTAAATATTTTATATGCCCTCTTCATTATAGCGATGCCAGCCCATTCTAAACATTCAGGATCTATGCTGATGTTATCTCTTTTTGCTACTTCCTTAAGCCAATCATCTACCCTTCCTATCATGATAGTACATACAGGATGCATACTAGAAGTGTCCTTACCTTCTGCTTCTCGTCTTTTTAGTCCTCGCTCTACCGCCTCTGCAACTGCTAATGCTTGAGATACACTGAAGCTTACAGTAGCGTTAATGCTAATTCCCAGGTAAGTTGCTTCTTCCAATGCCACTATGCCAGCTTTTGTTGCAGGCATTTTAACTTGAATATTTGGTGCAAGCTTATTAAAGTGTATTGCCTGCTCAACCATTAATTTTGTATTCCGATAATATTTTGTGTTAGTTTGAATTGAAATTCGTCCCCTCTGACCATTTGATAAATTGAATATTGGTTCTAACAAAGCTGCCCCTGCTACTGCCATTTCTTCATTTAATTTCCATGCAATTTCATCTTCTGTTGCATCTTTCATTTCTTTTATAAGCTCATTAATTCTATCCAAATATGCTTCCATATCGTTTTTTAATACTTGGCCAACAATAACAGGGTTGGTCGTTGCTCCTACTGCACCATATTCTATAGCATACTTTAATTCCGGTATGGCGCAAGAGTCATTCCAAAATTCTGTTGGTGTAGTATTTGCCATTTGATGTAAAGGGCTTTTATATTTGTCTATCATTCTTATTTTTCCTTTCATCGTACTTAGAAATGCAAAACATCTGTAATACTTTTAACAGCATCTCTCTTTTTATATGCAATATCCCTCTTTTATTCTATCTATGCTACAATTTTTGCAATCATCAATTAAATGTATTTTGCCAAGATTTAATACCATAATTTTGTCAGAAATCTCTAGTGCTTTTGCCGCATTCTGTTCGGAAATTATAATACTCACACCTTTCTTTTCATGAATCTCTTTAACTTTTCTGAAAAAGATATCCACATATTTAGGGGAAAGTCCTGAAGTTGGCTCATCAAGTAATATCAGCTTCGGATTTTGCATTAATGCTCGCCCGACTGCAAGCATTTGTGCTTCTCCACCGCTAAGGCTTCCAGCCTTTTGATTAATTCTTTCAATTAAATCCGGAAACACTTCGAATACTTCTTCCATTTTTTCTTTTTTCAGTCTTTTGTCAAGTAACACACTTCCAACTGATAGATTTTCCATAACAGTCATATTTGGAAACAAATGCCCTTCCTGAGGCACATAAGCTAATCCTTTTGCTGAAACTTGATAAGGAGTAAAGGATGAAATATTTTCATCCATAAAATATATGTCTCCCGTTTTAAGTTTCAAAACTTTAGCAATTGTTTTCATCAATGTACTTTTGCCGGCACCGTTCGCACCAAGTATTGCAAAAATTTCATGTTTGACTTCAAAACTAATTCCTTCAAGTATTATAACATCTCCATATCCACTTCTAATATCAACTACTTTAAGCATCGCATCCACCCATATATTTTGTGATAACAGTTTTATTATTTCTTATCTCATCAGGGGTACCTTGAATAAGTATCTGGCCTTCAGACATAAAATGAACATTTTCAGTAACCTTCCATATAAGGTCCAGATCATGCTCAACAATCAATATTGACATCCCTTCTTCATTTGTCTTTTCCCTCATCAGTTCAATTACTTTTTCGGTCTGATTTTGTGGCAATCCTGCCGTAGGTTCATCCATAAGCAGAAACTTTGGTTTTAACAACATACATCGAATAATGTCGAGAAGCTTTTTTTCACCGGCTGATAGAGCATGCCCATCAGGATTTTCAAAATGGAAATAATCAAGATATTTTTCAATCTCTTTTTCTGTGGATTTTCTTAATTCTTTTTCATTGAAAATATTATAAAATTTTTCCTGCTTTGATGTAGCCAGTGAAAGCAGTAAAGAATCTCTTATAGTAAGGCTCTCAAAATCCTGTATTATCTGGTTTGTTCTTACAAGACCAAGTCTTGAAATTTCATCCAAACTTTTCTTAGAAATGTCTATTTCTTTTCTATCTTTATAATAAAGAATTTGGCCTTGATCCATAGAAACCTTATGAGTAATCAAACTTATCAAAGTAGTTTTACCGGCTCCATTGGGTCCTATCAAACCCTCTATTCCGTGAGTACCAAGCGTAATATCTTTAATATCTACTACGGTTCTACCCCCAAACCTTTTAACAAGATTTTTTAAATGAAGTGCTTTTTCTCTCATCTTTTAACCTCCCTTTTTCTATCTCCCAGTATACCCAAAGGTCTGAACATGAGGATCAGTATCAACATAAGCCCATATAAGGCAAATTTGAAGTTTGGAACCATTTCTGCGTATTCCGTCGGAATCGGCACTACTGTTTCTATGAAATAGTCAAATAATCCAACGGTAGCTACTACTCCAACCATTCCACCTAGTAGTCTTGTTCTACCGCCCAGCATCAATGCAATCCAAATGGTAAAGGTAATGCCAGGGCCGATCATTCTAGGGAAGATATAATTATATAAAGGAGCAGATAAGGCTCCAAAAAATCCAATTAGCATACATGTAAATGTAAAGAATATGATTTTATGTCGGAAGGTAGGTTTGCCAAGGCTTCGCGAAAGAACTTCATTGTCCTTGATGCTTAATAGCAGTCTTCCGTAAGAAGATGTTTTCAGTTTTGCTGTATAAAGTATCAGCAGAACCAAACATACGAGTATGAACAGGAAAAATACCAAATCTGTAACCGGGCCAAAGTCAAAAGGCATTTTGATGGTACCAAGTCCCATTACGCCGTTGGTCGCCCATTTTTCTGTTGTAGTCAAATATTCAATAATCGTTGCAAATGCTAGTGTTCCAACTAGCACTGCCTGATCGTCTAGATTAAGAATGATACTTCCTAAAATCAAAGAGACTATTCCCGTTATAATACATGACAATACGATTGCCAGTACAAAAGGCATCCCAAGCTTTAGTTGCAGTAATGCAAATATGTACATACCAAAGCCCCAGAAACCTACAATACCGAAGTTAACGATTCCCGTTATGCTGAACTGTAGATGTAGTATTGTCGCCAAAGCGATGTAAATCAAAAGAAAAGATAGAGAATATATCATATATCCTGATAATAGCAATTCCATTTTTATACCCTCGCCTTTCTTATTTTTAGAATTCCAATAAAAATTATCAGCAATACGATTTCGCCGTATAATGAGTTTGTTGTTAAAAGATTCACCGCTGAGGTAATTATACCAACAAACACACTTGCAACCAAAGCACCACGTATGCTTCCTATTCCGCCAACGATGGTTACCATGATTACAATCAAAATCAAATTCCATCCCAATGATGAGCTTACAAAGGAGAAAGTGCCATAAAATAATCCTGCAAGTCCTGCAGAGCTTCCGGCGATAAACCAAATCAGCAAAGATACTTTCGTCGGATTTATTCCGCTTATCATTGCAAGTTCTTCGTTATCAGCAAGTGCTCTCATCTTTTCACCGTAATTCGTCTTATAAATAAAGAAGTATATACCGATGGATATAACTGCCACCAATCCTATACAGATTAGTTGAATATTCGTTACACCAATTCCGAAAACCTTCAGATAGGAAGTACTGCTGAAATTGAAATTAAACAAATCGTTTCCAAATAGTATTCTCGCTGCGTATCTTATGAAATAGGATACGCCGACGGATAATATGATCAATTCAGTCTTACCGACTCCTCTTCGAAACGCAGGTCTATATATGATAAGATATGTAGTAACGCTTAATAAACCTGACAGAAGTGTAGCCGGTATGATGGAGACATAAAAGTTCCAGCCTAATATTGAGTTGAATATTACTGCGAAATAGGCGCCCAGTGTTATATTTTCAGCAAAGGCTACATTTATAAATCCATTGAGACGGAAAATCAATGTAAATCCTATTGCTGCAAGAACCAGAGGTGCCGCCTCAAGCAGTCCCAATACCAAAGTACTCGACAAGAATGTTGGTAAAGTCATATAGTTACTCCTTTACTTTAAATTTCTCAGTTATGTTTTACTTATAGCCATGAATATTTTTTTTAATCTGCTTCCGAGAGGAGTTTAGGAATCCTTCGGAAGCAGGTAAACATCAATTATTCAAATTACAAACTATTTAATTTTGCTAACTAAATCCAATATTGTCTGACCTTCGATTATACTTTCTCTTTCGAAATTTTCTGTATCTGCCCACTGGAATACTCCATAAAGTCCACCAACTGCTCCGGTATCGGTATAGTTAAATGACTCGGTTACTCCTTCATAGTTAATATCTTCACCGTTTTGAAGTGCAGTGATAGCTTCTTCTATGTTTGCTTACAGTCACGAAGATATTTTTTAACCTGCTTCCGAGAGGAGTTTAAGAATCCTTCGGAAGCAGGTAAACATCAATTATTCAAATTACAAACTATTTAATTTTGCTAGCTAAATCCAATATTGTCTGACCTTCGATTATACTTTCTCTTTCAAGATTTTCTGTATCTGCCCACTGGAATACTCCATAAAGTCCACCAACTACTCCGGTATCGGTATAGTTAAATGACCCGGTTACTCCTTCATAGTTAATATCTTCACCGTTTTGAAGTGCAGTGAGACCTTCTTCATATGTATATACTTTTGTGCCAGGCTCCATTGATACATCATGCATTGCTGCTACCCACTTCGTTACGTCTGTTCCGCCGGCTTTTTCGATTGCAAGCATTGCAACATTTAAGAGGTCATAATACTGTAAGGTATAAGAATTTGATGCATCATTCAAGCTTGCATATTCGGAAGCATCCCATGCAGCTTTATAGAAATCCCAGGCAGGTCCTTCCTGATAGGTAAATCCAACCGCTCCAACATACTTATGCTTGTTTAGAGCGTCCATCGTTGCGGTCTGTGGGAATTCTACGAATAACCAGTCGGTTGCGCCAACGATAATTGATGACATGCCCATTTCTGCTGCGTTCTTAACTATTGTACCGCCGTCTTCCGCTGCGCAGAAGATTAATAATGCATCAGGATTAAGAGCCTGAGCCTGGCTGACTACACTTCTGTAAGATGTCTGCTCAGGTTGGAAATCAAGTTCTCCCAATACTTCCATTCCTAAGGCTTTTGCCCCGTTTACCGCTGAAGCCTGCTGCATCTGCATTCCATCGTTTTCAACTGCCATTACAACAACAGTTTTTGCTCCTTTGTTCTGTGCCTGGATAGCAGTAGCCAAACCTTGGTCAGTATCCATAGGAGCTCCTCTGAAGATCGGTTCTTCTACGGTTCCGCCGTATGCCGGATCAACAGCGCCTGCATGTACGGAAGGAAGAAGAGGTCCGCCTTTTTCCTTTTCAACTCCAAGCAGCCAATCACGATATGACATGTATTCGCCTGCTACATTAAGAAGAACATCAACTTTCTCACTGTCAACCAGTTTTCTTGCTGCCTGGCCTTCACCAATTGTACCAAGGTCCTGATGAATAATAGTAACCTCTCGGCCAAGTGGTGGATTTTTATTAATGATGTCCAAGGCAAAGTTTGCAGCACCATCAAACATAGGGCCTACATGGCCGAATGCACCAGTGTGATAAGTCAAATGACCTATCTTGATTGGAGCTGTAGATTGGTCTGTTGTTTCTGTTGCTGGTGTTGCACTTTGGCAGCCAAAAAGAGAAATAACAAGTACCATTGCTAATAAAACAATAAGTGTTCTTTTCATTTTATCCTCCTCAAAATTAATATAATAAAAAAATTAGTGGCTTAGGAATATATTGTAAAAAATTACAACCTAGATACACTTGTTATGACAAATATTCTTTTATATATAATCGATTACATAATTTATTAAATTATACCATTTAGTTTCATAATGTCAATATCTCTTTTATATATTTTGTACTATTTATTTTAGTTCGTTTTTCATTTTGAAATATTGTATATTTACTCTTTTGGAATATCCCAGTTAAAGTAGCGTAAATACGGCGCTGCGGCCCTTTGGCGGAAGTCATCTTGTGCTTCTTTTGGCCAATCATAAATACCTTTACCAGTCTTCATACCAAGGTTTTTCTCACTAACTAGATTATTAATATAATTTGGAGTCTTATCTGCATTACTTAATGTTGGAAACAAATAGTCTTCAATATTCTTTACCAAGTCCAATCCAGCTGCATCTTGATGTTCAAAAAGCCCAACAGATGTATATCTTGGTGCAAAACTGTACATTAATGCTTTATCTATATCTCTTGGGGTAGCCAACCCCTGCTCTACTATGTAGACCGCTTCCCGTAGAAGGGCATGTTGCAATCTATTAGCAACAAATCCTGGAGCACTCTTTTGCATAATAATTGCTTTGCGTCCTGTAGATTCTAATACATCATATACCAACTTTGCGGCTTGATCTGTTGTATCCTTATGTTTAACAATTTCTACAAAAGGAACAAGATGCGGTGGATTATAAGGATGTGCCACAACTAATTTATCCTTATTACTTTTTAAACCTTTTGCCAAATCATCAGCTGATAGAGCAGATGTAGAAGATGCCAATGCCTTAAATTGCATACAATGTTTTTCTATTTCTTCATAAACATTATATTTTACTTCCAAATTTTCAAATACGCATTCAAATATAAAATCAGTATGAGCTATATCTTTATAATCGAGTGTAAAACTAAGTAATTTTGCACAACGCTCTGCCTGTTCCTTAGTTACAAGTTTTTTTTCAATCAAGTCTTGAAAACATGTATCATAATGCTTTTTACCATTATTTTTCTCTTGCTCATTAATTGCAAGCATCGTAGTTGTATAGCCGTTTCCTGTAAAAAGAGCAGCCATACTTGCTCCTATCATACCTGTTCCAATTATTGATATATGGTTAATATTTTCTATTTTCATTCTTAATCAAACCCCTTTCTTTTTATATATGTTCGATTTATATATAATCGATTATATATAAATTTATAGTAAAGTATCTAAAAAGTCAAGTTAATGTTTGAGATCGATTGCGTCAAGTTAGGATGGGAAAAACAAAGTTGGAGAATCTTCATTTTTACTCATTATTATTTATGACTGTTATTTAATCTTTTGATGAATCACGCCTTCTTTTAGCAAATAAATCCGGAAACGCTTTTGATTTCATCTAGTTTACATTTACAGGTTGGAGTGGATTATCTTTCAAAATTTGTTCAACTTCCTCAAATCCCAAAGGGAACGCATAATTGTAACGAGCAGGTAGAGCAAAAACATATTTGTTATTATATCCTAATTCGCTTGGGCCAATCGGTGCAGCACCTAGGCTTAATTTCTCCAGCTGAATGGCGTTCCACTGAGAAAAAGTAAAGACCATAATCGGAATGTCCTGGCGGGGAATTTCTTCTGTCCAAAGTGGATGCCTGATAGAGATCAATGGCCCGGTTGCAATGACATCTCCAGCCTGTGGTCCTTCCACTGCAGAACCTTTCCACTGATTGTCCACGATGGTGAAGTTTCGCCAGTTGTCAGGCAATTGGAAACGGAATCCATATTCTGTATTTTGATAAACAACTGCTGGCTGCGTACCAATATAAACAGAGCTAGTGCTTCCATCCCAGGATACAGATTTACCAAAAGCTTCTCCAACAGCCCTGATTGGAATATATGTCGTTCCATTATAAATAAATGGTTCTGTTGCATTCCCATTCACATCTTTTGGCGTCATTAATTTCTCATCAATATAGATTTTCACATTATTGTAACTTGCCATTATCGTTTTGGATTCAACTAGTGCATAAGTTGAAATTGAAGTCATGAATATTAATGACATTACCATAATGCCTAAAATGAAACCCTTCATTTTTTCATTCTTCATATTCTCTTACCTTTCATAATACGCCTCGCCAGAGTTTCCATCAGCTCATCAAACGGTTTGTTAAACTTCGCAACGCCTTCTTCCTCGAGCCGCTGGGTTACCGTGTCGATGTTTATTCCGAGTCCATGCAATTGCTGCAAAACGCGGGCAGCTCCATCGATATCGTGTTCGATGCGAGCCTTCGGCTCACCATGGTCGCGGTATGCGTCCAAAGTTTCAACCGGTACTGTGTTTACAGTGTCCGCTCCTATAAGCGCCTCAATATATTTCACATCACTGTATTCTGCATTCTTAGTTCCTGTGCTGGCCCAAAGAAGCCGTTGGGTACGTGCACCCCGTTCAGCCAGTTTTTTATACCGATTGCTACTGAAAATTTCCTTGTAAATTTGATAAGCTGCCCTGGCGCTGGCAATGGCAACCTGCCCGCGTGTCTGCTTTGCAAGCTGTACCTCCTCGCCCTCCTTTGCAATTATTTTTTCAAGCATAGGATCCACCAGCGCATCAATGCGGCTCACAAAGAAACTGGCAACCGAGGTCACATATGCAACTGGTTTCCCCTTTGCCAGGCGCGCTTCAATACCGGCTAAGTAAGCTTCTGCCACCTGTCCATAGCGCGGCAATCCAAAGAGCAGCGTCACGTTGATGTTGATGCCCTCACTGATAAGTTGTTGTATGGCCGGCAACCCTTCAGCCGTTGCCGGAACTTTAATTAATACATTAGGGCGGTTCAGTGCTTTCCATAAACGGCGTGCTTCGGCAATTGTACCATCAGTGTCGTGCGCAAGGTGGGGATTAACCTCCAGACTGACATATCCATCCTTGCCGTCAGTCTCATCATATACCGATCTGAACTCATCGGCAGCGCTCTGCACATCATGCTGGCTCAGCGCCTCATATATTGACTTGTAGTCTTTTTTGTTGAGAGCCATGGCGTGTATGTCCTCGTCATAATCATGGCTGTTCGAAATTGCCTTCTCAAATATAGATGGATTCGAGGTCATACCACGCAATCCATCTTCCGCAATCAGCCGCCTAAGTTCTCCACCGGTAATAAAATCACGTCGGATGTAGTCCAGCCAAATGGATTGGCCAAGTGTTCCCAACTGTATCAAATGATTATTTTCCATTTATTTTTCCTTCCTGGTTTTCTGGATCCGCAGAGGCGAATCCATGAAAGTCATATTTTCTCCTGCACGTTTTGCAACTTTTCTATTGACGTTCCTTCTGAACTCCATTTCCAGTTACGAATTTCCGGCAAATCTAGTCCATATCTCTCTATGTATTGATTATGTTCGATAAGTTTATCCTGCATCATCTGCTTCAAATATGCCCCTTTGGATCCCAGATTTGGCAGCCGGTCAACCACAT
>Ga0209386_1000272_pt1 | contig 26610 bp, 27 predicted proteins | sample NGEPertwo_FD_184510 | JGI IMG/M metagenome (GOLD analysis project Ga0209386, IMG submission 184510) | Arctic peat soil microbial communities from the Barrow Environmental Observatory site, Barrow, Alaska, USA - NGEE Permafrost154B-two... | ecosystem: Environmental > Terrestrial > Soil > Wetlands...
GATTTAAGTTTCAGCGATAAGATAGAAATCATTCCTTTAATTATGTCTCTGGCACAACTTCGACCGAAACACGTGGCACATCTTCGACCGAAACAAAATCTTATTGGTCAGAATAAAGTGGCACAACTTCGACCGAAACGCCTGGCACAACTTCGACCGCTTTATCTACAAACCCAATGGGGGTTAAGTTTGTTGTACTGTACAGCGTTATAAACTACATTTATTTTCGTTGATATTTTAGCGGTACATATTCCATAACCGGGTTTAACCTTGAACGTTAGCGGTGATGTCTGGATGACGCAACAAATATCATCGGACTGAAAAATAAATGAGGCTTATAACCTGGGATTGCCAGGGAGTGTTATGAAAAAAGCAGCCGCAATTCTGATATTATAAGTAATTGTAATTTAAAAGGTAATAGCACAATACAATGCAAGTGTTAAAAGAGTTAACAAAAGGACTTGAAATTATAGAACCATTTTTAAAAGGATATGGTTTTGAGCTTGACGAATATGATATTGAAAAAAATCAGCAAGGACATTCTACTTTGGTTGTATACAGGAACGAAAGTAAAAAATTTATTGTTGATTATCGCTTTTCTTTTGGACAAGCTCTTTATCAGTATCACGATTCAGTAGTAAGTCATCCATTTTATCTTGACAATCTTGGATTTGCAGACAAAAAACGGAAAAAAGACTTTTTATCAGAAGATAGTCATAAAGTATTTAAGTACATTTTGCACGATTTTGAATATTTAGTTGACGACTTTTTTAAAGGCGATTGTACTCAGCTAAAAGTGATTTCAAAACTTCAGGACAATACCATTACAGACATTGACAGAAAACTCAGAAAAGAAAACAATGTGCGAATTGACTCCATCAGAATTGAAAAAGCCAGACAAGAATTTAGGAACAAACAATTTAAGAAGAGTTTAGATATCTATAAGTTTGTTGACCACAAAAACCTGCTTCTGGAACTTGACAACAAAATAATGGAATATTGTAATCGAAACATTTGAGATGTAAGAAGAACCATTGCAACTTAGTTTGTAACGAGGGATTTAGTTGTCAGTCGTTTGTAACGATAAATCAAATCATGTCATCAGAAGACTATTCGATCGCCGACCAGAATGCCTTTTACTTTCTGCTCAAAGAATAAAACGAATCTTGGTAATTGTACCAATATTTGGTAATTTCGTGAAAAAATTGGTAAGTTATGAGTAGAAACACTTCAATATCAATAGGAGACTATTTTGATGATTTTATTCAAAATAGAATATCTTCCGGAAGATTTAAAAATGCAAGTGAGGTAGTCCGGGCAGGATTAAGACTTTTGGAAGCGGAAGAAAACAGAATCATTGCATTGCGGGAAGCTATTAAGGAAGGGATTGAAAGCGGGGTGGCTATTGATTTTGATCCTGATTCATATTTGGAACGATTAAAAGCTAAAAAGAATTTGAATGGCTAAGTATACACTAACTAATAAAGCCGTTGGTGATTTAAGCAATATTTGGAACTATACGTTTGATAACTGGTCTGAAAATCAAGCGGACAAATATTATCATATGCTTTTGGAAAACTGTAACGAAGTTGCAAATAACCCTGAGTCAGGTAAAAACTATTCAGCAGTAACAGAAAACTTATTGGGGCTTAAAGCAGGTAGTCACATCATTTTTTACAGAAAGATTGAAGAAAACGAAGTGTAAATCATAAGAATACTGCCTGAACAAATGGATTTGAAGAATAGAATAAAAGAAAAATAGCTATCTTCGGATAACGGATTAATCTAAAACAGCTATAACCGAACGATAAAAGATATAATTGGTGGATTGGATAAATAAGTGGATATCTAAAAGCTGATCATATGGAAACAAACACCAGCATTATTGAACAGGCTCAAAAAAAGCAACTTAGGCTTTGGCCAGGTATTGTTATCGTCATCTTACAATGGTTATTCCGGTTTGTATTACCTGCTGTTTCACCGGAAGCTACACAAATCGGCGTATTAAGCGGAGTCATTGGTGGATTCGCACTGGTTATCTGGTGGTTATTCTTCAGCCGCGCGCCCCGGTCCGATCGCTGGATGGCGGTTGCGCTGATGATAATTGCTCTGGCAGCAACAAAACAACTGGTTCATCAGTCAATTGACACAGCAATGATGGGAATGATGTTCATGTTCTATTCCATCCCGGTGCTTAGCCTGGCTTTTGTTGCCTGGGCCGTAGCCAGTCGTCAGCTATCAGGAGGACTTCAGCGGATAACAATGGTTGGCACCATCCTTATCGCATCGGGATGCTGGGTGTTTCTCCGTACCGATGGAATGGATGGCGAAGCCCGCCAGGATTTTGCATGGAGATGGGCAAAAACTGCCGAAGAACGGCTACTTGAAAAAGCGAATGAGACGCTTAAAACAACGCCATTGGATTTAACAGCATTGAAAACAACAGCAGAATGGTCCGGCTTCAGGGGGAACAACCGGGATGGTATTGTACAGGGTGTTAAGATAAAAACTGATTGGACTAAAACACCACCGATACAGATGTGGCGCAGATCGGTTGGACCAGGGTGTTCATCTTTTGCAATGCACGGTCATCTGCTTTACACGCAGGAACAGCGCGGTGAATTCGAGATGGTTACCTGCTACAACCGAGATACAGGTGAGCCTGTCTGGCAACACAGCGATAAAACACGTTTCTGGGACGCGCATGCCGGCGCAGGTCCCCGTTCAACACCAACACTCTGCAGTAATCGTGTTTACACTTTAGGCGCAACCGGAATCCTGAATGCATTGAATGAACGCGATGGAACTGTTGCATGGTCACGCAATGTAGCACAAGATACGGATGTAAAGATACCGGGTTGGGGTTATGCGAGTTCGCCTCTGGTGGTAGACAGCATGGTCGTTGTTGCTTTGGCAGGTAAACTTCTTGCTTATGACCTTGTAACCGGCACCCAGCGCTGGACAGGCGCTGACGGTGGTGAAAGCTACAGCTCTCCGCAATTATTTACAATTGATGGTATCGTCCAGGTCATATTTATGAATGGGGCAGGAGTAACCTCCTACGCACCGGCCGACGGCAAGGTATTGTGGAAAATCACGCTGAAAGGTGCCCGTATTGTTCAGCCGGCACTGCTTACTGAGAACGAAATTCTGATTGATGAAGGTGATATAAAAGGGATGTGCCGATACGCGATAAAAAATGGATCAGGTGGATGGCGCCTCGAAGAACGATGGACCTCCGATCAGTTAAAACCCAACTTTAACGATTACGTTGTTCACAAAGGTCATGTTTACGGTTTTGAAGGCCCCATGCTCGCATGCGCCGATATCGAAAAAGGGATTCGGAAATGGAAAGGGGGCCGTTATGGAGGTCAGCTGATCCTGCTGGCTGATCAGGATGTATTATTGGTGTTGTCGGAAAAAGGGGAACTGGCGTTGGTGGAGGCAACCGCTGAACGATTCAACGAACTTGCGCGATTCCCTGCGATTAAGGGTAAGACATGGAATCACCCGGCATTGGCAGGCGACGTCCTGGTAGTTCGCAACACCGAGGAAATGGCAGCATTCCGGTTGCCGCTGGCAAGTAATTGAAACGATTTGTATATATTTCTTATGGATTCATGTTCTGATTATCCCTTAACAAACAGACCTTTAATAAGATTCAGAAGAAAAAGAACAGAGATAAACAACAGATTGGCAATCATTGATAGAATCAGCAGGAAATAAAACCCCGAGATATAACCAACAATCCGGCCAAGGAAAGCAATCAAGAAATTGCCAATCCATAAGGTTATTAGATTGAATACGAGAAAAATAATAATCAGCCACAAAAAACCGGAAATGGCACTTCCGACATCCGATTTGCTTAATGTCATTGAACTGCCAACCGAATAGAGGATATAAACAAGCAATGCTGATTTCCACCAGACTGCGGCCGAACCCACAAATACAATCGACGAAAAGGAAATCAGGCTGTTCCAGATATTCAGTCCGATCTGTTTTAATAAACTTAAATTGGTGAGAACATGGGGCGAAATCCTGAAGGTGGAAAGTGCAGTAACATTAAACCGATAGAGAAGCAACACGCAAAGAAATAATACAATGCCACCGAATAACAGCGGGCTGATGCCGATAAAGAAATTCCCTGTTTTCTGGTAAATGCTGCTTTTATTGTACGAATGACTCACATGGCCCAGCGACTCGCCGTTACTGTTGGGCTCGAACAATGCTATTTCAGAAATTTTATGACCAAAGATCAGCGCAAAGAAAGCATGGCTCAGCTCATGCACCGAACATCCGAGCCAGCCAAAACCGTATAAGAAAATATTTCTGCCCCAAAAGCGAACACTTAACCGGGCAGTGAAGATGGCTGAAAGATTGAGCAATACAACTATAATGAGCAATGGCCCAAACAGAATAAAAAGTTGACTGTATGTCGTTTGCAGAACATTCAGTAGATAGCTTAAAAATTTGGAGAAGTAGTTTTCCATGCTGATTGATCAACTTATTCTTTTCTTGCTTGAAGCGAAACCCTGTTCCTGGTAAGAATCCGAAAAATAATAAATTTTGGCTAAAGCCACTGACATATGATTATCAGCTGCCACGGCTTTAAAGCCGTGGTAATTCAGGGAATTGCTTCTGCGACAATAAATGTACTGCCACCAACAAAGATCATATCATCAACATCCGCATTTTTGCGGGCGGCGGCCAATGCTTCTGCTACCGAAGGATAGGTGTTGCCCTGAAGTTTGAAAAAAGCAGCGATTTTCATCAATTGATTTTCATCGAGTGCACGGGGTATCGAAGCCTTTGTAAAATAATAAATTGCATCCAGTGGTAAGAGACCCAGCACGCCGGCGATATCCTTGTCATTGACCATTCCGATCACAAAATGAAGCGTTTTGTAAGGCGTCTGTTTAATCTGTGCGACCACTTCACGAAATCCACCCTCGTTGTGGCCTGTATCGCAAATGATGCGGGGGTTGGCTCCAATCACCTGCCAGCGTCCTTGTAAACCGGTATTCTCAACAACCTTTTCCAATCCGCTCCTTAAAGCGCTATCAGAAATTTTCCATCCGAGTCCGCGGAGCTGATCAACTGCAGCAAGCACGGTACAAATGTTTTTGGCCTGATAGTTACCCAGCAAATCGAGTCTTAAGTTTTCGTAAACCACTTTCCCACCTTTCCGGATGTTAAAGATTTGCCTGGCATCGGGGGAATTAAGCCCGAATCCCGGATTATAATGCTGGTCGGCAAAAACCAAAGGCGCTGAAAGTTCCTTTGCGATGCCATTGAATATCATACTTGTTTGCGGATGGGTCTCGCCTATAATAACCGGTATTCGCCGTTTGATAATTCCCGCCTTTTCAAGTGCAATCTTCCCGAGCGTATCGCCAAGCAGTGCTGTATGATCCAGGCTGATGTTGGTGATCACCGAAAACTCGGGACTAATAATATTGGTCGAATCGAGACGTCCGCCTAAACCAACTTCGACGATTGCAATGTCCACCTGTTTTTTAGAGAAATATTGGAATGCCATCATCACGGTCAATTCGAAAAACGAAGGTTCAAGTCCTTTTTCCAGGTTTCGGCTGAGAAATTCATTGACAAAGTTAACGACGAACTCTTTTTCGATCATTTCACCATTGATCCGGATCCGTTCACGAAAATCTTTCAAATGAGGTGATGTATAAAGGCCTGTTTTATAGCCTGCCTCCATTAAGATGCTGGTCAGCATATGCGAAACAGACCCTTTCCCGTTAGTGCCTGCAACATGAACTGACTTAAAATTATGATGCGGATGATCAAACATCACGTCAAGTGCGATCGTATTGTCCAGGTTATCCTTGTATGCAGCGGGTCCTGATCGCTGATAGTAAGGAAGATGATCGTATAAATATGTGATTACTTCGTCGTAGCTTTGCATAGTGTCTGTGTTTGTTGACAAAATCGATGGCAAAGATGATAAATATCGAAGGGCAAAACGACAAACCGGACTTTTTTTATCTATTTTTGGCCGCATTAAAGAGCTAGAATACCATGCCAAAATCAAAAGTATTTGTAATTGATACCAATGTGATCCTGCATGACCACGAGTGTATTTATCATTTCAACGACAATGATGTGATCCTTCCGATTACAGTACTTGAAGAATTGGATCGGTTCAAAAGAGGAAACGACCAGATCAATTTTCAGGCGAGGCAATTTGTAAGGGTACTCGACGAGATTGTTGGAGATGAACTGTTTAATGGCGGTATTTCACTTGGTACCGATAAAGGTAAACTAACGATTGAAACCGGTAAACCATTTTCTGAAAAGCTGAAAGAATCGTTTCGTGAAGATATTCCGGATCATCGCATTCTGGCGATCACCGAATATTTACGGGGAAAATTCAAAGACCGGAAGGTAATTCTCGTTACGAAAGACGTTAATCTTCGGATGAAAGCTAAATCGCTTCACATCGAGTCGGAAGATTATAAAAATGATAAAGTTCGTGATATTAACGTTTTACATCAGGGTATTCGTGAAGACAAGGAATACAGCGATCAGTTGATTGCACAACTTTACGAAAAGAACTTTCTGACACTCGAAGAAGCTGCAATCGAAAGGCCACCGTTTGCCAACGAGTTTTTTATTCTCAAAAGTAGCAGGTCGAGCGTATTAGCTCATTATAGTCCGTTCCGTCAACGGTTTGAACGGGTTGACAAGAAAACAGCATACGGGATTAAACCCCGTAATGCCGAACAAACATTTTCGATCCATGCTTTGCTCGATCCCGAAATCAAACTTGTTAGCCTGACGGGTAAAGCAGGAACCGGAAAGACACTGCTTGCCCTTGCAGCTGCCATCGCACAGCACAGTACTTACGAACAGATACTTCTCGCTCGTCCGATTGTGGCATTGAGCAACCGCGACATTGGATTTTTGCCTGGTGATGCTGAAGAAAAGGTTTCGCCTTATATGCAGCCACTTTTTGATAATCTGGCTGTGATAAAACGATGTTTTAATCAGAATAGTCAGGAATACAAATTGATTGAGGATCTCAAGAAAGACGATCGTCTGGTAATCAGTCCGCTCGCATTTATCAGGGGGCGTAGTTTATCGAATTGCTATTTCATTATTGATGAAGCTCAGAATCTTACACCACACGAGGTTAAGACCATTATTACGAGGGCTGGTGAAGGGACGAAAATGATTTTCACAGGTGATATTCAGCAAATTGATTCACCTTACCTGGATATGCAATCAAATGGTTTGGCTTACCTTACCGACCGGATGAAAGGGCAGGATATTTTTGCACATGTCAATCTTGTGAAAGGTGAAAGAAGTTATTTGGCTGAGTTGGCAAGTGATCTGCTGTAAAATCAGGTAATCTATTTATAATCTCTGCACTTGTGGAGTGTATAACTTTCAATTGAAAGAGGCGCAACTACAGATGTTAGTCGATACGATACCTCTGTATGCGCCGCAAATCGAATTAAAAATACTTGGAAATGTTAAAAGTAAACGAATATTTTGGCGGAAACGTAAAATCGATTGCCGTCGAAAATGAGGAAGGAGTCGCAACAATAGGCGTAATGGAAGCAGGCGAATATGAATTCGGAACTTCAACAATTGAGATCATGACAATAACAGGCGGAACCCTCCAGGTGATGTTACCCGGCGAAAGTCAATGGAAAAAATACACCAAAGGCGAAATATTTGAAGTAGAAAAAGATGTCAGGTTCAAGGTAAAAGCAATTGCACCTGTGGCTTACCATTGTCAATACAAATAAGGAATTTAACAGTCTTTTATTTCGTATTAATCAAGCTTGTAGCACACAAGCTGCTGCATATAACGAAGATATAATCTGCCATTGGCTATAACAGGAACTGTCCATGCAGGGTTTTTCACATCTTCAAGGGCAGACTTTATTTCTCCGACTTTATTAAACGCCGAAGGATCTGGTTTTACAAGAAAAAGGTTTCCTTTTACATCCTGACAAATAAGGTGGCCATCAGCAAATGTTGTCGTTCCCTGACCAATAGTATTCGTACTCCACATCTCTTTGCCGGTAGACAATTCAAGGCATTTGAACTGACCAACATTTCGGCCGCTTTCGCCTGAATAACCATAAATATAGCCATCAATAAGTATCGGGTCACTATGCTGGGCTTCCATGTTATTGTTCTTCCAGAGGACTGAATATCCGCTCTTGCTGACTTTAATTGCTTCACAACCCATTTTGTAACCCGAAGTGTGAAATATAACATCGTTATGTACGATGGGTGTGGTTGCATTAACACAATACTCTGTTGGCCATGGAGCAGTCCACAAAGGCTTTCCATCAGAAGGATTCAGACACGAAAGTCCCTTGCCGTGATAGATTAGCAATTTCGTTTCATTTTCGATATTCATCGTAATTGCTGCAGCATACCCGACTTCACCTTCCATTGATTTCCATAGTACATGACCTGTTATTTTATCGTATGCGATAACTAATGCTTTTCCACCACCCTGAACAATTACTTTGTCATCAAGCACAAGGGGTGTTGTCGAAAAACCCCATGAAGGTTCAGCACCACCAACATCCTTTACATTTTTCCGCCAAAGGAGCTTACCATCTTCAAGCTGCCAGCAAACCAAATCACCGCTACGGCCAAAGGTGTAAACACGATCGCCATCAATAAAAGGTGTTGCTCGTGAACCTGGTCCATGACTGGTTTCTGCTTCAGCCAGGTAGGAACCCGTCCATATAAGTTCACCATTATCGGCATTTATACAAAAAACCAAATCATTCTTTTTGTCGCGTCCGGCAACGATTAACCGGTTACCCTGAATCACAGGCGTCGACCATGAAGCAGTGGACTTATCCTGGCATAAGTAGTTGACGTTCCAAAGTTTGACAAGCCCGTTCGACCAATCCGTTTTAATCCCGGTCGTGGCACTTTTCCCTTCAAAATTAGGTCCTCTCCAATTTGGCCAGTCCGCAGTCCCTTTTGTAAGAGGAGGTAGTGAGGACATTTTAGTCGGAATCATTTCCTGTCTCCCGGATATTGGTTCACTTCCCGCTATCATTTGATAGATCTGATAACCAAAATAGAATGCGATTACCAATACAACAGAGGCGATTACAAGAATTATTTTGGTGCGTTTTTTCATAAGACAAGCTTAAAAAGGAAACAATGATTAAAAACGACAGTAGAAGAATAATCTGCTAATAATTTGATTGATAAAATCATGATTCTTCACAACAGTTGAAACGCAAAAATAAGAAGACTAAACTATATTTCGGAAGAGAAAGCGGTAATAATTTAAATTGGTTGAATTTAGTTCAACAATAAGTCACTTAAAAGCTGATGATTCTAAGTCTGAATCACCAGGACTAAAAATATTTAAAATTTCAGGTAGAAATTGGAACTAAAAATATTCGTTATTCGTATTTGGTCTAAATAAGCATTAAACAGGCGCTTAATTTATTGGGTCGTTTATTTGATAAAGGTAGAATCAACGAACTCAAAATTCTGAACAAAGAGTTGGAGTAAATATTAATAATAAAATACTACCATGAATTACTTTGCAGACATCCATAGTCACCCCACAATGAAATCATACGGGCATAGCTTCCCGTCACAGCAGAATAGCAAAAGCCCGCTTTCCAACAGTTCAATCTGGTACTACGATCCCCCCAATTTCTTCGATAAGCTAATCGATCTGTTGGGAGGTATCGTAAAATACCGGCAAAGCAATTTTTCAGCAATGGGTTTTGGAAATACAGGAATTGTATTTGCTACGCTATATCCAATAGAGCGCGGATTTTTTGACAATAAGCTCGGTACTGGTGACTTCAACGACATGTTACTGAACTTTATAACCTCAGTAGGTAAAAACAGAATCGACTTTATACAATCAATCACTGATTATTTTCCCGATCTCGAAAACGAATATAACTACCTTACACAATTAGATGGAACCACTGTGAAACTTGCTGACAAAGCTCAATATCAATATGTGATAGCTAAAAATGCAACGGATATAGATATCATTCTAAACAAGGATACAATTGCGGATAAAAGAGCGAATTCGATAGCCGTGATTGTCTCAATTGAAGGAGGTCATGTATTTGGAACAGGCATTCATCCGGAGACAAATCCTGCCAACCCGGTTTACGTGCTTAACAACGTCGATAAAGTAAAAAACTGGAGTCATCGTCCTGTATTTATGAGCCTTGCACATCACTTTTATAATGAGTTGTGCGGTCATGCCCAAAGTCTGACGGGTATTGTCAGGAAAGCCACTAACCAGCAATATGGGATGAATGAAGGATTTACGCAGCTTGGCAGAGACGTTTTGGATAAACTGCTCGATAATTCTGATAACAAAAGGATTTTGATCGATATAAAACATATGAGCCGCAAATCACGACTTGAGTATTTTAACCTGCTGGAAACAAAATATAAGACCGAGGATATACCTGTCATTATAAGTCACGGAGCAGTTATGGGCAATGAAATGGACAAACATCTTTTCCTTCAGGAAGATATTAATTTCTATGATGATGAAATCGTAAAAGTGGCTGCTACCAACGGACTTTTCGGTCTGCAACTTGATGAAAGGCGTATTGTAGCTGCAGGTGATTTTGTATTGAAAAAATCTCACGGATTTGACCGAAGAAAAGTTCTTTATTATTCTTCTGTATTAGCCTGGAGACAGATTCAGCACATTGCTGAATTATTAGATTCAAAAGGACTATTTGCCTGGGGGATCCAAAGTCTTGGCAGCGATTACGATGGTATGATAAATCCGATTAATGGATTCTGGACGGCTGAAGATTACCCAACACTTGCCGATTATCTCCTTAAACAGGCATTTAACTACACCGTTCAATTGCCTGGAAATTTAACCCAGGCCCGTAACCGGATTGATCCTGAAGAAATAGTCGATCGCATTATGGGAAATAATGCTTACAATTTTCTACATAGATATTATCGATAATTCTAAATGATTGGTTCTTCATCTTTCTATACTTTTTATTATTAATCTTTAAACTTAAAAGCGATGACAGAAATTACATTGACAAAAGATCATTTAGCGGACATTTCGAATGACATGGACAAACAAGAAGACATGTTAACAGATGCTGAAATTAATGCATTGGCACAAAAAGTCAACAAAAAAATCAATCTTCCATTTCTCAGTGAGGAAAAAGAGCTGGTAGTATTTGCTAAACTGGTTAAATGGATCGACCGGGAATTATATAAAATATTGCCGAATGAGTATTATAATCTGATACATGATGTGACAGATGGAATTTCTATTCAGGAGGCCTATGATCTTGAAAAAAGATTAACCCCAATAATTAATAATGTAGTAAATATTCCGATTTTAACGGAAAAGCTCGAAGAAAAGCTAATTAGCATGGTTTTAGGTGTAATTATTGGCGCTATGGCAAAGGGATCTAAACTGGATGAAGAAGCCGTCCCATCGTGATTTAAAACTTTCACAATGGGCGTATTAATGCAGGCTTTTTACTGGGATTGTCCCAATGATCAATCCCAAAGTTGGTGGGACTATTTAAAAACAAAAATGGAAGGTTTGAGTAACCAAGGTTTCTCAGCAATATGGCTTCCGCCTGCCAATAAAGGTTATCCGTCTATTTCGTGCAGGTTTATGCCGATCTTGTCATTAATCACAACAGCGGCGCAGATTACGAAGAAACTAACCCAATCGATGGAAAGACTAGGTGGACAAAATTCCATCCTGCAAGCGGAAAATTCAAACGCGACTGGTCTTGTTTTCACCCAAACTATTATGAAACGTGGGATTCGCAAACTTTTGGCGATATGCCGGATTTGTGCCATCGGAATCCTCATATTTACAGTGAATTAATTGAGTATGCACAATATCTTTTGGATAAAATCGGATTTGATGGATTCAGGTACGATTTTGTGCTGGGTTATGGAGGTTGGATGGCCAGGGCGATACAGGAATTAAGGACCCTAAGGAACGGCAAAGCCCTGAAACCTTTCGGCGTAGGAGAGTGCTGGGAAAATATCCGGACGATTGACGATTGGTTAAACGAAACCAATTCATTTACAGATAATCCTGTCGGAGCGTTCGATTTTCCATTTAGGGAAAAGCTGAAAGACTTGTGTGATGCCTATGGGTTCAGTCTGAAAGAACTCGTAAACGGAGATACGCTTTTGAGTCGAAGGCCTGGTTCAGCAGTTACTTTTGCTGAGAACCATGATATTGTGAGAACAAATGGAATTATCAACGATAAAATGCTTGCCTATTCAGTGATCTTAACGCACGAGGGATACCCATGTGTCTTTTGGCAGGATTATTTTAACTGGGACCTTGGTTTGGAAGGGCTGAAAAGCGGTATATCAGAACTTGTTAAGATTCATGAGATTTATGCGGGCGGAACTACGAATGTTTTATATGTCGATGACAATCTGTACATAATGCAACGTGCAGGTTCAGGAGACCAAAAGGGACTGGTATATGTGTTGAACAACAGGGGAGATGCATGGAATGGCTCAGGAGTGATAACAAATTGGAAAAATACAAAATTTGTACCTGCAGCCTGGAGGGGTAGAAATGACATTAATATGCCTCAAAATGTAGTTGCCGATAGCAATGGCTGGGGACAGTTTTGGGCACCACCCAGGGGATATGTTGTATATACTCCTCAATTTTAAAACATTGAATCATCAGAGTTATTTGTAAATTATTTCCGGGATCAACCTGTTTTATTAAATTGAAAAGGATGAAACCGGGCGGCTCCATCCTTTTACTAAAACTAACCAAACTAACTAACCTAACTAAACCTAAACTTATGAAAAAAAATGTAATGCAAATATAGGATTCCGGAATCAACCGACCTAATTATTTAAGTTAACGAATTGTAAATTAATTGAAAAGATGTGTTAATATTGCTTCCTGTATGACTTTGTTCGTTTTATTATTGGTGAGGAATCCTTTTTACCCGGATTCGTGAGGTTGATGAATGACGGACAGTTAAACTCGGGCGTAGTTTTTTGTAGTTTTACAATCATTTAATTTCAGGGTAGATGAATAAAACTCAAAATAGCACTGTTTCTGAAAACAAAACCAACCTATTATTATCCAATAAGTTACTATGGGTGACATTGTTTGCTGTCGCAATGGGTATGCTGGAAAGTTCAGTGGTAATTTATCTCAGGGAATTGTATTATCCCGACGGATTTCAGTTTCCGTTAAAGGCAACATCCTATACCATAGCAGTTACAGAGATATTTCGGGAGCTGTCTACCTTGATTATGCTTCTGGGAATTGGCGTTCTTGCAGGTAAAAATAAACACGAGCGGTTTGCATGGTTTATCTACAGTTTTGCAATATGGGATATCTTCTACTATCTGTTTCTTTTTCTAATCATTAACTGGCCTGTAAGCTTACTCGATTGGGATGTTTTATTTCTTTTACCTGTGATGTGGGTTGGTCCTGTCTGGTCGCCTGTATTATTGTCCCTGTTAATGATTATACTGGCGCAAAGTATTTTATATTTTTCGAAACTCCGAAACAATGGTAATCCAAAATTGCATGAATGGATCTTATTGAACACAGGCGCACTAATTGTCATAATCGCCTTTTGCAAAGATTTTTATCAGTATATGACGACTAATTACCCAACGATTCCACGCACACAACTCTTCTTTTCAAAACGAACCTTCGAATTTGCCGCTCAATACGTTCCTTCCGGTTTTGATGTGTTATTATTCCTTTTCGGTTGTGTTATTATTTGTACCGGGATTGGTATGTACGTGATTCGGAATAAAAAGGATGTAATCAAAAGCATATTATGATTTTAATAAAAAGGTTACTAGTATTTTAAGCCGTGTATTGCTTTTATCTTTAACGCAAACTCATCTAAAAAAGAGAAAGAAATGTTTGACGACGAAAACGAAATTGATCCCAAAGAACTGCCCATTTATAAAAAAGGGTGGGAGATTTACGAAGTGGTTAATCAGATTTGTGGGTTGATCCCTGAAGACGATGAAATGTTGGCGCATGTTAAAAGCATCTTGCTCGAAGATGCGATGTTATTAACTGTAAAGGTTGCAGGGGCAACAGCCGGACAATTGTACGACATCAAAATGGAGGCAGCCACTATTATCCGTAAAGCCGCCCTGGATTTGATGATTCAGAATCACTCGCTCGAAATGTTCGGATTTGAATATGTGGAGTATTTCCAGATTGTAAGGAATTTACTGGAGGAATACCGATTGTTGTTCATTGACTGGGTTGCGAAATTCGATCAGTGGAATTATATTATCGATCGGTGGGGACTTTTCAATCCTCCGGGTGTCGGACCTTTCGATCATGATCCGGATGACGATATCCCGTTTAAGGGATTCGACGAATCTAATTAAAAGAAAATATTCACAAAATTTACCACTATCACAAATAGTCTTGAAATATGGATGTTAAAGAATTGGCAGTAAGTTTTAAGGATAAATTAGGACTTGGAAACTTCCCGATTGGAATGTTCTTCTCGGAAACGAAGCCTGAAAATGCAATTAGTTTCAAAACAAAAGGCAATGGCTGTATTCTGCCTTTAATCTATAAAAGCGCTCAAGGCAAAACGATTTCCATTGATAAGGATACAACAGGCTGGAATTGTTCTGCTTTCTATTTGGGTTACCAGGATTGGATATTTGACGGCATTGAATGCTTTTTATCTGACGGAGTTGTAAACGGAAGGGAAGGTGAGCGTTTTATAAAAACCTCAAAACAGGCCAAATCATTTGTTGAATTTTATAAACCCGAAACGTTGAATACAAAGGTTACGGTTTTTAAACCTTTGTCAGATTTTGAACAGGATGAAAAGCCTGAAATTGTAATCTTCTTCGCAAACCCAGATGAATTAAGTGCTTTGGTATATCTTCTGCATTTCAACGCGCCAGAAAGTGAAGACCGGATTGTCACACGATTTATTTCGGGTTGCGGTTCGGTTGTTACATTGCCGATGGAGCTAAAAAATGAAGGCAAAATGCAGGCTGTATGGGGAATGCACGATATTTCTGTTAGAAGAAGATTACCCAAAGAGTTGATGACACTTACGATGCCTTACGAGTTATTCGTTGAGTTAAACAAAGATATTGATCAAAGTTTTATTATCACAGATAGCTGGAAAGCAATAAAAGAGAGGAACATTCAAAATGCAGATCATAGAGAATGACAAGCGCATTGTGAACCCAGGGAAAAATGGCAATCTGATAGGAGAGAAGGGTGAAATTTTAGTCCCGCCAGCTTCGTGGATTTTTTTGCCCGCGGGAGATGCAGGAATCACCCGAAAGGTGACTGCCAAAGGGGTATTCTGGCGAGTTGAGGTGAAAATGGGAAGACGAACTATCTCGCAGGGAATATGGGCACCCGCAACAACTGTTGAACAAGCACATGATGAGGTTAATGCGGTTCGTTTAACCGACGAATACAAAAAAAAGAGGGTCTCTGAAATCAACAGGCGAGATAAAAAGCAAGAACTGTATGATGCAGAATTTTGTAAAGTGGTCGAAGACTATCTCGGCTTTGATACTATGTATAATCCAATGGAGAAAATACTTGCAAGGGCGATTACTATTCATGCAATTCCAATTGGCAGCGGCACTGTAGCGCGAACAAAAATGATTTCCATTGAAGAACGGGCTGCTCATGCCGTAATTGCATGGATGCGACACGAGACTACCGCTTACGATAATGTGAAAATTGCAAGAATTAAGGGGGAACGACGTGCTGTAAGAAGAGGATTTGCACAAGAATCGGTTGTATTACTTGCGAATTACAGGCTAGGAAGAGGCATTTCCGATAATTGTCCGCTGCAAAAAGCCATTCGTAAAATACAAACAGACGATGAATAAACTTTGTCCATGTGGTTCAACCCGTCCATACCTTGAATGCTGTGAACTGATCATCAGTGCAAAAAAGGAGGCTACAACTTGCGAAGAGCTCATGAGATCGCGATATACGGCCTTTACAACTGCAAATGTTGATTATTTAATGCGCAGCCACCATTCGGAAACACGTTCGTTAAAAGAAGCTGGTAGTCTTAAGAAATGGGCAGCATTGGTGCAGTGGATGGGACTTGCCATATTAAATAAAGAGGCTGGACAAGTGACGGATGATACAGGCTATGTTGAGTTCAGGGCCCTGTATATCGAAGCTGGGCAACTGCAGCAAATTCATGAGAAATCGTTTTTTAAGCGCGAAAACCAGAAGTGGGTTTATGTTTCGGGAGTACATTTCCCGAAAGTGTAAAAGTAATTTGCAGAACGTGAAATCTTTTTATTTGTGCTGTTATCCTCAATGGCAGTGAATTGTTTAAACACAAATTGTTGTTTCTTGTTATATACTTATTAGACGGTTATTTTCCTTTTTAACCGCGCTAATTGTTTAAAAAGCGAATTGTCTAAATCTTTTAAACTATGAAGACAACTAAAGTATTTAACAAGACCCTTTTGAATACTGCAAACGATAGCCGGGCCGTAATTATCCGGATAATTGTTGGTCTGGTTTTCCTTTCAGAAGGAGTTCAGAAATATCTTTTCCCCGCGTTATTGGGAACGGGCAGGTTTTTAAAAATTGGATTTGCGAATCCTGAATTTTGGGCTTATTTTACAGGGACTTTTGAAATTATTTGTGGCGCATTTATCCTGATTGGTCTTTTTACGAGATTAATGTCAATCCCGCTTTTCATCATCATGGTGACTGCTTTTGTCACTACCAAATGGCCACTTTTAATTGAAAAAGGTTTCTGGCCTTTTGCACATGAATATCGCACCGATTTTGCGATGACCTTACTGCTTGTCTATTTGCTGATATATAGTAGTGGCAGATGGTCGTTGGATTCAAAAATCATTAATAATTCAAAAACCTGAAAAATGAAAATACATCCTAAGAAGAATTCCGTATTATTAGGTATATTAATTTTATTCTGTGTCCAGCCCGTCTTTGCCGGCCCCCCTTTCGATACGGATGACCCGCAACCTGTTGATTTTAAACATTGGGAATACTACATATCTTCTATTAACACTTTCCAATCACATACATGGTCTGGTACAAGTCCTCATTTTGAAGTGAACTATGGCTTAATTCCAAACATACAGATTCATCTACTGATGCCAATCAATTATAATTATTCACGTGATCAGGGTGGTCATCTCGGTTATGCCAGTACCGAATTTGGAATTAAGTACCGCTTTATCAAAGAAACCGATAACAGACCCCAGGTAGGGACCTTTCCAATTGTCGAAATACCCACAATTAGGAATAATGAATTTAGCAACGGGAAAGCCCAGATTTATATCCCGGTCTGGGTACAAAAATCATGGGGAAAACTGACTACTTATGGTGGGGTTGGATATTGGATAAATCCAGGAACTGACAACAAAAACTGGATTTTTTCGGGATGGGAAATTCAGTACGATATATCATCTGTAGTAACAGTTGGCGTAGAACTATATCATCATTCCGCTGACTCGGTGGATCATAAATCGGTAACCGCTTTTAACCTTGGCGGTATGATTAATGCGAGTTCTAAAACACATTTTATCTTTTCGTTAGGTCATAGTTTGACAAACGACAGCTTCTTTAGTTCTTATGTGGGGGTGCAATGGACAATCTGATATTGAATCAGATTTTTTAAATAAATAGAATTAACAGGTGACAGGTCTGTTTTTGTTGTGGTAATCATAAATCTGTTTTCGTATTTTTGTGCTAGTTTTTACTACCAATAATAAATACAGAAGATCATGTCCGGCAACAGATTCTACAAGATAGTCTCTTTGTTTATTTTACTTGTCTTTTCTGGAAATCTTTCAGCGCAGGTTGAAGGTTTCAAAAAAATCAAATGGACAAAGGAGACAATTGCACCCGGTCCTGTATGGAAATCGTCACATACGTTTTTAAATGATACGATTCCTCAGAATATCAATATCCTGGTAATCAATCTTCTTAAAAGAGATCTCTCCCTGTTTTATAATCCAAAGGAAAATGGATTTGTCAGTAAACAGGCTGTAAAAGCGTCGGCCCTTGCTGCGGTCAACGGCGGGTTTTTTAATATCAAAGATGGTGGATCAGTTACCTATATTAAAACGGCGGGATTGATTACCGATGCCGATACCGCAAAGAAATGGTCCCGGAATTCAAATATGACCGGTTCGGTGTTGATTGATAAAAAAGGGCATTTTGTAATTGATCCGGCTCAACCCAACAGCTTTTACGACAACCATTCGGAGTATAGTGATGTGCTGGTCACAGGTCCGTTATTATTAGGAAAGAAAGCGAAGATACAGCTTCCAGTGGGTTCTCTTGCAAAGAATAAACATCCGCGTACCGCTATTGGAAAAATCGGAAATCATAAAATCATACTTGTTACGCTTGACGGCAGAACCGACCAGGCAATAGGAGTAACGCTTGAAGAACTCACAGATATCATGATTTCACTACATTGTCAGGATGCAATCAACCTTGACGGAGGAGGTTCAACAACGATGTGGATCTCAGATAAACCTTTCAGCGGCGTCGTCAATATGCCTTGCGATAACAAAAAGTTTGATCATGAAGGGTCGCGGGCGGTATCTGATATCCTGGTTATTAAATAAGACTCCAATACATGATTTTAAACCAATCAGCTAAACATTTAATTTATGAAAAAACTAATCGTACTAATTTGCTTATTCGGAATTTTATCCGGATCATTTCAGCAATATTTGCAGGCTCAAATTGCTTATAATGAACAATGGCCTGGTTTCCGGGGTCCATGGGGATGCGGGTTTATTGAGAATGCAAAAACTGCCACCAATTGGAGTCTGGATAACTCTGAAAATATTAAATGGAAAACGCCTATTCCAGGATTAGGTCATTCGTGCCCGGTAATTTGGGATGACTATTTATTTGTCACGACAGCAGCAAACAGTAAGAACAGCGAATCACTGAAGGTTGGTCTTTACGGTGACATTGATGAAGCGAATGATAGTACGGTACATGAATTTAAAGTTTACTGTCTGGATAAAAATACAGGAAAGATTATCTGGGAAAGGGTGGCTCATAAAGGGATTCCAAAGTCAAAGCGACATACAAAAGCATCGCAGACCAACTGTACACCCGCTACAAATGGGAAATACCTCGTAGTACATTTTGGATCCGAAGGTCTTTATTGCTACGATTTAAAAGGGAACCTGATCTGGAAGAAAGAGATGGGTTTACTGGCTCCCGGGCCCTATAGCGATCCTGGTGTTGAGTGGGGTTATGCAAGTTCACCTGTCATTTTCAAGGATAAAATCATTGTTCAATGCGACATACCTAAAACTCCGTATATTACTGTACTTGATCTTGCAACTGGTAATGAGATATGGAAAACTTCCCGTGGTGATGAGGTTTCAACATGGTGTACGCCTGCAATCTATTCGAAGAATGGTATAACACAGGTTATTGCAAATGGTTATACACATATGTGCGGATATGAGTTCGAAACAGGGAAAGAAATCTGGAAACTAAGGAACGGAGGCGATGCACCGGCCCCTACTCCAATAATTGCGAATGATTTGATATACCTGAACAGTGCACATGGAAAATACTCGCCCATCTTTGCCGTAAGACCAAACGCAAAAGGTGATATTACCCTTGCACCTGACAGTACAAAGAATCAATACATTGTTTGGAGTATTAAAAGAGGCGGTGCGTATATGCAAACTCCGCTTATCTATCAGGGATATCTTTATAATCTTAATGTGAATGGTCAGCTTACCTGTTTTGATGCCTTAACTGGTGAAGTGAAGTACAAAGAGTCATTAAACGAAGCATTTACCGCATCGGGTATTGCCGCTGACGGGAAACTTTATTTCAGTTCTGAAGAAGGGAATATTTACGTTGTAAAGGCGGGACCTGCGTTTCAATTACTCGCTAAAAATGACTTAAGGGATATTTGCATGGCAACTCCCGCAATTTCGGGGAATACACTTTTCTTCAGAACACAACATGCATTGATAGCTATAGAATAGGGATTATTTTTAAGATTTATTGAATGACTTAAGCCCATGGTAATCCTTGTATATTATTTCGGACGTTTCCTTAAAATTTGAAAAGGATGAAACCGGGCGGTTCCATCCTTTTACTAAAACTAACCAAACTAACTAACCTAACTAAACCTAAACTTATGAAAAAAAATGTATGACAAATATAAGGCTCCAGGATATATCAGCCAAATTTTTTAAGTTAACTAATTGTAAATTAAACGAAAATATGTGTTAAGTCTCAAAGATATCTGATCTTCTATTTTTTGCTTCTTATTTTTCCGTTTTGGCAAATGTGATATTCGTAATAGGCCAGTGACTTACCTGTGCCTCGGTATTCAGATTCAGCGTTACCTCTTTTGAAATAAACGGTTCAACTGCAATGTTCCAGCCATCAACTAAGACCATTGGCGTTTCATTGTGGAGATCAGAAACAGCAGCTTCTATCGTGACTGTCTTTTTTTCACCCGGAACCAAATTGATATAGTTGTCGGAATAATATACCGGCAACACGCGCACATTCGATTTCTGACGACGAAGTTGAAGGTGAGCCATCATGGCTATTTGTGAACTTGTATTCTGTAATGTAACCTCGATCAGACACTTTTCTTTGGTATTTTTGCTTATTACTTTAGTTTTAAGTGTTACAGTTGGCAACTTGTTCAAATCGGATAGATTATCTGGATTTGCTGCCAAAGCCTTCCAATAAAAATTGTCAGACAGTAATTTGCCGGCGGCATCGTGAAGTTCAAGTTTTACAAAATAAACAGACGAGCGGTTTTCAGGCCATTTAACGGCTTCCAGATCAGTGGCGAAACTTGCTTTTGCATTTACTGCAAAGTCTTGTTGTAACGCAACTTTTCCATCCAAATTGAAAATTGTCAGATGGGCTTTAGCATTTTTTAAAGCCACCCCATTGTTATTAATGACCTGGATTCTCTCATCTTTCTCATTCAACTGAATGTGGATCAGTTCGCAAGCTTTCTTTGCGGCGAAGAGCGAAGAATTTGGCTCCAGATCATGATGGTAAATCTGCCAGACGAAACTTGGCTGCGCCGGGTTACTCATCCAGGTAATAACTCCCGTACTGGGATTAAAGAGTTTGGCATTACGGCCTTCATACATCGCTCTGAATGCTTCATAATTCATTAACTGTCCCTTACGAACAAAATCAGCCAGGTTATCCGCCTTACCATAACGATTATTCAATATTTCAGGGTAGAGATTCCCCCTTTGTGCTCCTTTGGCAAAATCGTGTTCAGCCCAATCATCATTAATCGTCTCCCAATCCTTTTCCGGCATCATTCCATGAATTGATTCCAGGGTTGGGATGGACATACTTCCGGTTTCGGTTTTAAACGACTCCTTAAAATTATAGAATTCACTTGGTTTGCGCCAAAAATAGGGACCGCCTGAATTCACGCCACGTCCTTCTGTCGAACTTGACTGATAAAGGCGAACGGGTTCCAGTTTGCTCATCATTACTTTTAAGGAATCGTCGATCTCTTTCGGTGGGAAACCTTCGTTACGAGCACACCATACAGCTATGGACGGATGATTTCTAAACCTAAGTATTTTGTCGCGAACATTCGAAAGATAAAGCGGCAGATTTGTGGGGTTAGGACCATCACTTGGATTGGGTTGGAAAAACTCATCCCAAAGCATAATACCATATTTATCGCAGAGGTCATAGAAATCCTCGCTTGTGCTTTGTCCGACCCAGTTGCGTATCATTGTAAAGTTGGCAATTTGATGCATCCTGATCTGTGCTTCCAATCTTTCGCGTGGAATACGTTTCATCGCTTCGTCCATACCCCAGTTACCACCCTTGCAGAATACATAAACTCCGTTTACCGAGATTGTCAGGTTTTCAGATTCCGGTACAGAATAGGCAATTTCGCGTACACCAAACGAAACGCTCTTTTCATCCGAAGTCTGATTTGCAATGTCAAACCTCAGCTTGAGCGTATATAGGTTTTGTGGTCCATAACCATTTGGCCACCACAATTTTGGATTCAATACATGAAGCTGGGGCAGATTTTTTTGGTTGAGGGAAATAAGCTTTGATGTATGAGCAGGTATATCTACATTTTGCTTAAACGATACATTTCCAAAATTTCCCACTAAAATACCCTTTTGAGCTTGATCTGAGACATTTTCGAGGGTAGTTTGAATTGCTATATCTACTGAATTCAATTTGGGTAGCGGAAGATCTGTTGTGATGAGTGGCGACTTGATAAGAATGTCACCTGATGCAGATAAAAATACTTTTTGCCAGATTCCTGTGTTGCGATCCCTGATTGCAGGAATCCAGTCCCAGCCCAATGAACAAAGAAATGTTGGGCCATCACTTGCCGTAATTCCTCCGTTTGAGCCCATGCCCAATGCAATAGTATGTTCGTGTGGAATACCCGGATTAGGTTGAGGTGAAACCAAAACAGCCAGAACAGCGGCAGAACCAGGCTTCGCAACTGTGGAAATATCAAATATTCCTCTTATAAATGCACCTTGAATATTTCCAATCTCTTTGCCGTTTACATAGACCTTCGCTGAATAGTTGATCCCAGCAAAGTTAAGCCAAATCTTTTTCCCCTTATAATCATTGGGAACCACAAATGTCGTTCTATACCAGTAAGAGGTACGGGAAAGCGTTTCTGGAATCCTGTCGGGACGGTTATTTTCGCCCCAAAGTGGTTCAGGATAAACCCCATTATTCACCAGGGTTGTTAAAATAGTTCCGGGTACGGTAGCATTATACCATCCTTTTGCCTGGTAACTGGCACTGGAGATCTCTTCGCCTGGATTATCTGTTTTAGCAGCATCCTGTAGCTGCCATCCACTGGAAATTATTAGTGGTTTCGCATTGGTTTGTCCCTCCAGCGAAATAGTTAATAACAATATGGCCAATAAGGCCGTAAACCTATTTATGTACATAAAAAATTTGATTATTGTTTTTATATAATTTATTAAAGTATTTAATCTTTACTATTCGCACTAACCAATTCTGTTTTCAAATGCCTACCACAAAAATAGGTTTATTCTGCCAAATAGAATCGTTAAAAACAAATCACTTTGTTTTATGGAATAAAACAGGGTCATCGTTTTAACTTATTACTTAGTGTCAAAATTATTAAGTATTATTTTGATCATTCAACTAGACGCATGAATTTAAACCAAACTGAATCCTACAAAAAAAGGCTGCCATTTCTGACAACCTTGAATCCTTTTTGTAATCTTCCAATGTTCAAAATTAGTTCAATTAGATTTGTAACTTATTTTTCATCAATATATTTGGTTGGGGTTCCCTGTACCGAAAAAGATATAAATCAGCTGAAATTAAGTTTGTTATGTAATTTTAGTGGGAAGTACAGGGAAAGAACCGTGTATTCTGATAAAACTCCTTATAGTCTTAGTTCAATCTTATTTGTTTATTTGCAAATGTCCCCAATGGCTGAGTTCATGAAAAGGGACAGTACGCTTGTTAATAAAATATTATCTTCATTTAACCTTATTAAAGATCAGATTCCTTACTCTGCCTACATCTTTAATAATGAATCCCGAAATTTCATTTTGAGCGTTTCTTGTAAAATGAAAACCACTGACAGGTGAAGCAAAATAATCGGCATATTCAGAAATCAGTTCTACTTCAACATTATTCTTACAAAATGGAGCAAGGGATTGGGGAAATTTCACGAACAATTTATTGTCTTTAAATAATACAGGATAGGTTGCATTAATCTCTTCGCTGTAAAAATCTCCTGTATACTGGCTTAATTGTTCTGTTTTTAAGGGAAATATATTTGTGCCAAGGTAGGCAAGGGGGAATTTTTGATCGCCCTGAATAATTGTAACTTTAGCAGTTTCTCCTTTTGGATCTTTATTGAAAATGAATTTTAAATCGGCAACAGTTGCAAAAAACGAAGTATCCGATGAAGGATAAATTTCGAACTTATCCTGGTAAGGACCATCAAAAACAAGATGATCAGTTTCTTTGGTAATAGTTGCTTCAAGCCGTCGATTTTCATCGAAGTATTTTCCAACATATGTTTCAAATATAACAGGATCAACTATTGCCTTTTCCGGAGGTAATGGAGCCGCAACCGTTTGGGGTTTTCCTTTAAAAAATAAGTCCGTTATTTTATAGGCAAGTCCTGTCACATCGACAGGAATATTAAACAGGCAAACTACTGCAAACTTTTCTGAAGGAATCTGAACATATTGGGCTGTAAAATCACCGGTCCCTCCCTGGTGACTAATTGTTTTTAAACCATTATATTCAGAAATATCAAGTCCAAAAGCATAATTACATGTGTCGCCATTAGTGAGAATTGTCCGTGATGTCATTTCTCAGGTAAAATCCCATTTCCCAAGCTTATTCTTATAGAAATTGTTATCCCATTGGAGAAAATCTTCGACACAGGTATATATATTTGATTGACCAACAACTGTACTATTCCTGCTAAGGGTTCTTTTAAATTTTTCGTCACCGCCCCATGTGTAGCCAGATGCACTGTTCTGTATAATTTTACCGGGATTGTCATAAATGACGGTTTGATTCATCCCTATGGGTTTGAAAATACTTTGTTCAATGAATTTACTAAATTTCATCCCACTCGTTTTTTCTATAATCTTTACCAGTAAAACATATCCAGAATTGGAGTATAAAAATTCATCTCCAGGTTTAAAGTTCAGCGATTTTTGTTTGATAATCAAACTGTAAATTTCATCCTGAGTTTCTATTGAATCCAGAGTTCCTGCCATTAACTTAAGTACATCATTTGATCTTATTCCGCAAGTATGATGTACCAGGTTTTCAATGGTAATGGTATATCCATATTCCGGGAAATCGGGAAGATATTTCCTGATGTCGTCTTGAAGGGAAAGTTTCTTTTCTTTTGCCAGCATCAGAATTGCCGCCGCTGTAAATTGTTTCGATACTGAACCCAAATTAAACAAGGTTGAAGTTTTATTTAACTCTTTCGTTTCGAAATTGGCTAATCCATAAGCTTTCATAAAGATAATCTTCCCATTTTTAATGACACCAACGACCCCTCCGGGGGTTTCGGATGACAGACCCATTTGATTAATCATTGTATCAATCTTAATTTCGATCGAATCATGGCGTGAATTTGATTTTGCAGTGCCAATCATGCAAACCAAAAACATAGCAATTGTTACAAATTTTAATTTCTTCATAATTATTTTCGTATAATATTGTTCCTTATGCGACCCTATTTCTTTTCCTTTAATAATATATCGAGCTTTTCTTTCGTTTCAGGAATTGCTTTAAGAGACAATGTTTTTTTGAAACTGGCTATAGCGTTTATTATATCCCCTTTTGCCAGGTATAAATCCCCCAATCCATCATAACAATTGGCATTTTCGGGATAGTTTGTAATATTTAGTTTAAACAATGCTTCTGCCTTAATGAATTGTTTTTGGTTCAACATATAGTATCCAAGACTATTAACCTGGCTTTCATCCGGTTTAATGAGATAGCCAATTTGCTCAGAAACATTATTATAGTGTGTTACTAATAAAGAATCCAGTTTAAATTTGGGATCGTCTAATTCACTATTGTAAATATTAAGTTTGTAATAATCAAAAATAAACCTGAGTGCATCATACTCTCCAATCAGCCGAACAGAACTGTGGTTGTCGTCCTCGTAATATTTATGTTTGAAACGCAATTGATTTGTTTTGTTATTGGAAACATATCTAATGAATTCCAGATTACTACGAATAAGTTCAGTACTCTCGGTAGTGTCTTTTTGAACTTGCAGCGTATCCATTCCTCTTTCCATTCGGTTTGCCAATGCCATAAATAAGGTTTTCCCTTTATAATTCTTATTGGCTAAAATCATCTTTGCGACTGTTACAATTTGCTGATTGTTCCACCATAAAGCACCATCAAGAGAAACATAGGCATCGAATAAATCTGGATGATGTATCAGCGTGTTCACAACGGTCAGGCCACCAACAGAGTGACCAATGAAGATCTTATAGGAAGCCGTTTGGTAGTTTGATTCGATGTATGGTATCAATTCCTTTTCCACATAGAGCATGAACTTATCGCCTCTGCCAACAATACCAGGAGTTTCCTTATCTGTACCAAATGTAAGATCCGTCATTCGGTCAGGATGTAAAATCCCGACTACGATCATTGGCGGACAAAGACCCGCGTTACTCATGAATTCGGTTATGCTAACGATACTATTAAAATTTGCATCTCCGTCTAATAAATAAATTACCGGGTAATGTCCTTTACCAGTATTATCGTTTCCTTCATTGCTGTTTGGAATATGAATCCAAATTTTACGCTGTTCACCTAATATTTTTGATGGTGAACTTTTTTCAAAACCAATTGTAAAAGGGTTGTTTTCCTGTGCCTGGACACAAAAAGAAAAAAGTAACATAGCGAAAGAATAAAAAAATGTTTTCATACAATTATTGCTTAGTCGTTATTATACCAGTAAGGGAAAACGCTTGCAACAATTAACCTTTCAAAAATTGATTTACAGTACCTTCGGTTCAACTTATAAACAAATTCATTGAGGTATCGCTGCAAATTTGCGC
>Ga0209386_1000274_pt1 | contig 26566 bp, 27 predicted proteins | sample NGEPertwo_FD_184510 | JGI IMG/M metagenome (GOLD analysis project Ga0209386, IMG submission 184510) | Arctic peat soil microbial communities from the Barrow Environmental Observatory site, Barrow, Alaska, USA - NGEE Permafrost154B-two... | ecosystem: Environmental > Terrestrial > Soil > Wetlands...
TTACTAATCAGCTAAAAACCCTTGAAAAAGCTAGTTAATCATTAATAATCAAAGGGCAACAATCACATTAGGCTACCTGGAAATCACAGAAGCAGCGATTTAGAGGGTGCGAAACTTAAGAAATAATTATGTTTCATCTTGTAAATAAATCAATAGTGCTCGAGGAGAACACAATGCTCTCCTCTGCTAGATATTCATCTAACCGAGGAGAGCGTTTAGTGTATTATATTCAATTATCTTGTCGCCCCAAAAATCGCACCAGTGACCATCGGGATCAGCCAAATAACCCATACCACAAGGCTAAACTTATGGAACTTGACGATCAGCGCCTCATTCTTCTGGATTAACACTATAGTGGCCCAACCAGCATGAAAGAACATAATGACGATTGCAGCGAAACCAGTGATTCCATGGAAGTTGAACTGAAACAAACCACCCACCATCAGAAACATGGCGCCAGTTCCTATTGTATCGCAGACTAGACCCGTGTAAAACATTCCTACATGCCACCATTTAAGTCTGCCTTGAAGTCGTTCACTCCACACCCCTATCGTGTAAATGAGTAAAGCGAAGGTTATAAATATCATTCCTACAAATCCATAAGTCGTCATAATGGAGATCCTCCCTTCAATCCTTCATGATTTTCAGAACCATACGTTTGTAAAACATGTTATGACTAACTTCGGCGCAAAAAAATTCATGAAGAGAACAATCTATCTTAAATTATAACACAGCCTACGACTCGGTGGAACTTGTCTTTAACGCAAGTTGTTCCGCTGAGTCATAGGCTGTTGTTTTGATCGTTCGCTCGTTTTGGAGTAGGTTATTAACGTTTACTTACGACGAAGTTATCCTTTATGAGAAGCCAATTCTGAGGAAAATCGTTGCCCAATACCCAGTAGTAGAATCCCCGAATCCCAAGCTCCTTGACCAACTCGAACTTAGCCTGAATACTTCGCGCATCTTCAAACCAAACCTCGTGTTGTTTTCCCTGTTCATCCGTATATCTAAACCAGGGCGTTTGGGAGACCTTGTCGTATTTAATGTCAACGCCGTAACGAAGTGCGAGCTCAACAGCTCTTTGCGGACTAAAAGACTTAGCAGATTTACCTCCACGCACGTACGGAAGGGTCCAATCATAGCCGTACAGAGGCATCCCCATCATAATCTTTTCTTTGGGTACGACAGAGATCGCATATTCCATCACTTTTCGCATCAGGTTAATTGGCGACACTGCCATGGGGCTTCCTCCCGAGTATCCCCATTCGTACGTCATAAAGAAGATAAAATCAACCACTTGACCAATTGCCTGATAATCATGGCCCTCATAAAGAACGCCACCCTGGTCTGTCCTATATTTAGGTGCCAAAGCAGCGGAAATATAATATCCACGAGGTTTCAATAATTTACGAGCTTTCTGTAAAAAACGAACATATCGTTCCCGGTTCGCTGCCCCTAAATATTCAAAGTCAAAGTCCAGACCTCGATATCCTTTTTCCCCCATAATCTGAAGGGCTTGGTTTAGCACCCGATCCTGCAAAACTTCGCTCTTCAAAATCGTGCTGGCAATGTCTGTACTAAATTGACCGTTCTCAAAGTTGGTTAAAACTAAGAGAGGTAAAACTCCCACTTTAAAAGCAGCCGTCAGCGTCGCCTGATCGTCAACTGGGGTGAGATTTCCCTCGCGATTGATTGCATAGCTGAAGATGGCAAGGTAAGTAAGGTACTCTCCTACTTTATCAATTGACTGAGCCGATCGGCCTCTCGTCATCCTAGGATCAATGTAAGCACTCACGTCTACCCTTTGCTTTGATTTCTGAGGTAAATATAAGCGTAAACCAATGGCAATATTATTAGGATTTGGGATCTTGTTAATTCGGACTATTTCTTCAGCAGATACTTTATAAAGGCGGCTAATTAACCATAGACTCTCTCCTGGTTGAACCCAATGAAATTGTCCGATGATCGGTATCACGAGCGATTGCCCAACGACGAGTCGATTAGGATCTGGTATCTGGTTGACATCGCCAATCTTCTGGGCCGAGCTCCCATAAGCTTGCGCAATGTTGTTGAGGGTCTCTCCTGACCTCACCACATGGATTTGCATATAAATCCTCCTCTGAGCACATAACTGTTCCTGTTAATTTATGTTCAGAAAGTCGTATACGCAACTCAAAAAAGCATTTAGATCATTTATTTAAGGTCTAGGTGTGGTTTTTAACGTCTTGGGATGATTGTCTTCGACGTAACGTGCAATCAAGGTACCGAAGACCAAGGCCCATACCGGTGCACCAATATTGAAAATAGAAAGGTTAGATATGGCGATGACAAACGTGAAGGCCGCACTCAGTCTCATCGTCGGCTTGGAAAAACCCACAGATAAGCTATTTCCGAACACCCCTAGAAGGGCATAGCCAACGAGTATTGAAACAAAAGCCTTCGGTAAAGCTTGAATCAAAGGAACAAGCTTCCACGAAAATATCCCGAACAAAAGGATGATGCAGCCAGAAACAACCGCACCCATATATCGTTTCTCTTTTGGGCCGGCATCTGGATCCGAACAGATCGCTGACATCATACCTGCCACATTGGCCGATTGTCCTCCAAAAAAGCTTGCAAGTATTGAAAAAATTCCACTTAATGCTATGACCCGATTCACTGGAGGGCGATAATTATTTTGTTCCAACGCACCTATTCCAACGGCTGCATCATTACTCAATATAAGTAGAGCAAGCGGAATTGAAACAGAAATAAAGCTCATGACATTGAATTCCGGTCGTTGAAGTGTGGGCATGACGAATGGCGATGTCAATCCACTGATATTAAAGGATTGAGTTAATATCAAGAGGAAAATTCCTGTTGCAATAGCCGCCACCATTGGAGGAATCCTCGTACGAAATTTGCTAAACATAAAATATGCAAGGAGCGATATTCCACCGATTAGGGGGAGCTGGTGAATAGATGTTACAAAATTTACCATGTATTTCGTAATCATTCCTGCTAACATGACTGCAATGATTTGCTTGGGTACATATTCGAGGAGTTTCGAAAAAATTCCCAGAGAGCCAATCAAGAGCATTATCACCCCTGTAAAAAGATACGCTCCGATCAGCTGGTGATAGGTGAATTGAGCTGTAACGGTTGTCAGAAATGCAACGCCAGTAATTGTGTGCGCCCCCACAATCGGCATGCGATAGTACAAAGGAATCACTATGCTGAAAATCCCACCAAAGACATAGACAGCGAACATCCAGAGAATCGTCTGTGACGTGGTGAAGTGTCCCTTTGAGGCCGCTTCTAAGATCAGGACAGGTGGACCCGTGATGGCCAAGAGCCCCGAGGCAATTCCCGCAGTGATATTTCTATAATCTAAATCCCCTAATTGACTCATGCTAAATCTCCCCATTGATTGTGATTCTATAGCCTCCATTATACACGCAATCAAGGGGCTTTAGCACACCCGTAACTATTTCTTCTTTCTCACTTAAAAAACAACAAAAATACCAGACTGTTTAAAAACAAATCTGGTATTGTCGAGGTTCATGGGTGCTATAAAATTTTTTCTTCAATCGTAAAAATTGAAGTCCCATATAGAAATCTCTTGATGGCTGCCTTCGCCAAAGCCTCACCTGAATCAATAATATTCACCTGGGTTTCTGTCATACTCTTTAATATATTCAAATCAGTACATCCTATTATGATGGTTTCTATATTAAATTTTTCTGTTTCTAAGATGAGTTCATTCCAATAGAGTGAAATTTTTCGGATATCCTCCTTGCCTCTAATCATTTGAATGATCTTGTTGACCTTCTCCTGCCAGTTCTTTTTGAATACAGACTCGTGTCCGGCTGAAATAATTGCTTTTTGATAAATTCCCGAAGTTAATGTCGCTTTGGTGGCAAAAATTGTTATGCGTTGGGATTTCGATGTTAAAGGTAAAGAGTTAATGGTAAGTTCAGCATTATTTAATAAAGGAATATCGATGCATTTTTCCAGTTCATCAAAATACATATGCGCCGAACTGCAAGGCATAACTATAAAACTTACGCCTGTAGATTCGAGTTTCTGCAGCCCTTCAATGATGGTTTCCTTCATCAGCGTATGATTGATTGGGCCGCTCATATAAAACGGAGTGGGAAGTGAATAAACCATAATGGGTGGGAAATCCTCATCATATTTAGCACCATATTGAACTGTGCATTGATCAATAACCAATTCCAAGAAGGGCGCGGTCGCTCTTGGCCCCATGCCACCTAATATTCCAATAACACGTTTTTCCACTTTATACCCTCCATATATATATTTTACGGAACTATGCTCCTGACAGAATAAAATCACGATTCACAGCTTTGTTGTGAGTAGCCACGATGAATTAAGGTGTATACTGTATTCGCCCCTACCCCGGATGGGTATTTAATCCTAATACTATTAGGCTCCCCTTCATTTGTCAACCATTTAACAATGGTTTCCTAGTTCAAAGGCAGCGCCTATTTTTGGTAATAAGCCGATGACTGTCAATTAGGTATTGAACGAAATTAGTTTTATTTCGCGTTCTTCTCCCTAACTTTACTTAATGCTACAGCCACCTCTGCCCCAAACAAGACTATAACGCAGACAATATAAATCCAGAATGTAAACAGCATAATAAAGGTCAGGCTCCCATAGATCATTTCGTACTGTCCTAAGTGCAGTGAATACCAAACAAACACTTCCCGAGAAATATATATTCCGAGTGTGGAAACCAAGGCACCGATTAAAAGATAGACATGCCTGACCTTATGTGACGAAGGCAAGAAACGATAACAAAAATAGCAAGTCAACAACAACAGCAACGGAAACGACAGCCCAGAAATATCACGAAAAATTGCCAACCAGAACGTTAAGTTGCCATCCGTGAAAATTCTCTGTACCAACGCCAGCGATACCGTTGTTGCCAATGATGTCATAATGGTCAAGAACAATAGTATTCCGAGCATACCAAAGCCCACCAGGTATTGCTTAATATATGATCGCCGATGACTGGTCTCCCAGATCATATCAAGAATCTGCTGAAAGAACACAAATCCGCTCTCAGTGGTCCAAAGCAGACCAATCACACCAACGATGCCCACTCGCTTTGAACCTAATGTCACCAACCTTGATACGTTATTGACAAAACTTTGCGTATTCGGCAGGGTAGGAATATAGGATTGCATAATATCTGACAAAACACTCTGTACTGAATTGATCGGAATGAAAATTGAGGCGCCGTAGATCAGCAGCAGCGCCAAGGGAATCATGGCGGAAAGCCCGAAAAAGGCAATGACGGCAGCCAAGGCACCGATATTATGTTTGAAGATTGACCTTACGAGGCACTGAATAAATTGTTCTATGCGTTTCAAATACAACGTCATCCTATAGGCTCTCCTTTTGTCTATCCCTCAACCAGCAGTGTACTATTTTGGCTTACTTGTTACCTCCTTTCCTATTATAACGAAATATACAGATGCTATTCTAAGCCTCACCTCTTGCCTAAGTACATCGATCCCTAAATAGTTCATTTTATGAGCTTAAATACATAACAAGGCTACAAGCAAAATAAAATGCTTATAGCCTTGTTACATCATTGTTTACCTATTCATTGTGCCGAGATGCTGCTTATTTTGCGATAAGAACAGAACATTTCGCCCCATGAAGAACGCGCTGGCTGACACTACCTAATATAGCACCCGTAATCACCCCGTACCCATGGCTTCCCATAACGACCAAATCAATCGCCTCATCTACAATCTCCTGCATGATCATATTTGCTGGTTTGCCTGACACAATTTTCTTAGTTACGGTAACGTCTGAAATATCCATGCCTTCAAGAGTGGCCTGTAACGCCAACTCCCCTGCCTGTTCATTCTGCTTCTGCCAATTAACATGCTCATCCAACAAATTGACTGCATACGCCCGCTGCTTGTCTATGACAATCAAAAGCTCGACTTCCGAGTGAAATTTCCTAGCGAGTTCCAAAGCACTTTTCAACGCTCGTCGTGAATACTCTGAAGCATCTGTTGCCACTAAAATTTTCTTCAAAATAAACCCCCTCTTAATTGATTTCCCTATCATGTCAGTCTCTTGTAAGATTACATTCCACATTAACTAGCAATGCCCTCTTTATTTGCAAAAATATTTATAATTAGGCTTGTGTCTCTTTTAAGCTTTTCGACTCCCTGGTTTGATTGCAGGGATCCCTTGAGCACAAAGCGGGCAATCGGGAGCTTCATAAGCCTGGATGTGTAATTTAATGAGAGAGGCCATCGGCAGTCCAAAATCCACCTTCCCCCCTGTCCTGTCAACAAGAATACCGACGCCTACTGGAATAGCTTCCAATTCTCGCACTACTGCAAGCACCTCTCGCACGGAACCACCCGTCGTGATCACATCCTCAACGACCAAGACTCGTTCTCCCGCTGAAAGTGTGAACCCTCTGCGCAAACGCATAATGCCATTTTCGCGTTCTGTAAATAAGGCTCTAGCCCCTAAGGCCTTGGCGACTTCGTGGGCCACTAAAATTCCACCCGTCGCAGGTCCAATCACGGTTTGAATCCCCATATCGTAAAACGACGCGGCAAGTCCCTCCGCAAGTATAGACGCCCGATCTGGATATTGTAGTACTTGAGCACACTGCATATATTGACCACTATGTTTCCCTGAAGTTAACAGAAAATGTCCATCTAAAAGAGCGTTGCTTTTCCTAAATAAATCAAGATATTGATCAGGGGTGAGTGGCGTTTCTGTAGAATTTATATTTTTGTCCATGAATGTTTTTTCTCTCCTTTTTAGTCATATGAAAAAAAATAACTCGTCAAAGATGACTGGTTATTTTTTCAAATGTGCCTTACCGTATCCAAAGCCGTTCCAAGGCCTGACGAGGATCGTCCGCACGGGTAATGGGCCTTCCGACCACGAGATACGTGCTACCTGCTTCTAAAGCCTCATAAGGGGTGAGGACCCTCATTTGGTCATTTGCCTCACTCCAGGCTGGGCGAATCCCTGGCGTAACAATCAAAAAGCCTGGTTCAGTGTTTCTCCTTAGTTCTCTGGCCTCCATAGCTGAAGCGACCACGCCATCTAAGCCTGCCTTTTCTGCAAGTTTGGCAAGGGCTACAACATGCTCTGGAATTTTTCGTTGTACCCCCATTTCCTGCTTAAATTGATTTTCCGACATACTCGTCAGAACCGTAACCCCTATGACTTTAGGCACACTTTCCAGCTTAATTCCAGCTTCCCGAACCGCGTCTGCCGCCCTTGCCATCATGTCATACCCACCGCTACAATGAACATTGATCATGTCCACACCACACTGCACGTAACCGCGAATCGCCCGTTCAACCGTGGTGGGAATGTCATGAAGTTTCAAGTCTAAAAAGATGGGAAATCCCATTTTCTTAAGTTCCCCAATCATTGCCGGACCAGTATATGAATATAGTTCCATACCCACTTTAAGCCAACATCCGCTCCCTCTGAGAGCCTTGGCTAAAGCTAACGCTTCCTCGCGTCCTGGAACATCAAGGGCCACCATAATCCGTTTATTTAACGTCGCGTCCATTCGCTTTCCCTCCCTTCCAGTCTGCTCCAATAAAGTGCCGCCCCTTCTAACCTAACCCTTATGGGCCAGCCCTATTAAATCACGCACGGACGTCATTCCGTGTTTTTCACAATAACCTTTTATGCCCTGTAGAATTTCCAGGGGAGCCTGGGGGTTAACGAAATTTCCAGTGCCAATACTGATGGCTGTCGCTCCTGCTAGGAGAAATTCCACAGCATCCTGCCAGGTAGTAATTCCGCCCATGCCGATGATCGGTAGATCGACGGCCTCCGCCACTTGCCAGACCATGCGCACAGCAACAGGTCGAATGGCAGGCCCAGAAAGTCCTCCAAACGTGTTGGCTAACAAGGGTCGTTGTTGCTCTATGTCAATACGCATTCCTAAGAGCGTATTAATGAGTGATAGGGCGTCCGCTCCCCCACGCTGGGCAGCATGCGCCATGCCCACGATATCCGTGACATTGGGTGAAAGCTTCGCGATGATCGGGAGATTCGTTGCCGCCTTAACCGCTGCAATCACCTCTTCAGCACTGTGAGGATCTGTTCCAAAATGCATTCCGCCATGCTTGACATTGGGACAGGAAATGTTCACTTCCAACGCGGCTAACCCTGAATCGTCCTGTAACGCGCGAGCCATCTGAACGTAATCATCGAGTGAAAAACCAGAAATATTGGCGATCACTGCGGTTGGCATGTTGCGGACTTTGGGAAGATAGGCTGCTAAGAAGTCCTCTAGGCCTGGGTTTTCCAACCCCACCGCGTTGAGTAACCCTGCTGGTGTTTCTGCCAACCGAGGCACAGAATTTCCTAGCCTCGGCAGGGGGGTAATCCCCTTCAGCGTGATTCCGCCTAAGGCTTCTAGCGGACAATAATCGGCATACTCTTCTCCAAACCCATAGGTTCCAGAACATGTAACCACTGGATTTCTTAGCGTGATTCCCGCGAGCACGGTCGTAAGATCAACAGGACTCATCCCAAACAACCTCCTCACCCAGAAAAACCGGTCCATCTTGGCATACCTTTTTATGAAGGTACTTCCCTGACTCATCAACCAGCGTACATACACAACCTAAGCACGCCCCCACTGCACAGCCCATGCGTTCTTCCAGAGATACCTGTACAGGAACTGCAAAGTTCCTACATAGTTCCGTAACAGCCTGCATCATCTTTTTTGGACCACAAGTGGCGACACTAATCTGAACAGGGCTTATAGGGTCCGCCTGATTAGTTTGCCCAAACAATTCAGATAATCGTCCTTGTACCTGACCCGTCACGATTCCTTGAACCCCTAAAGTTCCATCTAATGTACTGAGGTGAATGGGAATCCCTAGGGCTTGCCAAGCGGGAAGTCCAGCGCTTTTTAAAAACGACTGGTTTTCTCCCCCCCAAAACAAGCGTACCATGAGACCCTGAGCTAGTGCGCTTTGAGCGAGAGCATAAAGTGGAAATATGCCAATTCCTCCAGCAACTAGCCACAATTCCCCTTCTATTGGTAAGGAGAAACCGTTACCTAACGGCCCCATAACACTGAGTTGCTCACCACACCTTGCTCTAGCTAAAATTTCTGTTCCCCTGCCTTGAATCCTGTAAAGCAAGGTTATTTCGTCTTGATCTTGAGAAATTTCGGCTAGGCTGATGGGTCGCCTCAATAGAGGGTCAAAGGATGAGATCGAGGAATCCTGAACCTGGATGGCTACGAATTGTCCAGCCTTCGCAGTTCTGGCAATAGGTCCTTTTAATACCAAGCGCCTAAGCCTTTGCGCTTCCTCTCCCAAGCATTCATGAGCTACCACTAATCCTTCTGTGAGCATGACACTCACCCCTTCCCTAATTTGTGGTTCGTTAAAGTGGCAAGAGGCCTGGGGAAATACTTTCTAGCACCTGGAGCAACGCCGCTGCAGTGTCCAGACTTGTGAAGCAGGGTATTCCGTATTCAACTGCCGCTCTTCGAATCGCAAACCCATCACTTGCCTGTACTCGGCCATGGGTTGTGGTATTGACAACGTATTGAATTTTTTTCTTTCGTATACCGTCGATAATTTCGTTTGAGCCGTCATGTAATTTGGAAAGCTGTTCGACTCTTAGTCCCTCGCTCTTTAAATAACGCGTCGTACCCTTTGTCGCTAAAATGCGAAATCCGATATCGGCGAACCGTCGGGCGAGCGCTACCCCTTCCGCTTTATCACGATCTGCCAGGGTAATAAACACAGAGCCATACGTTGTGACGGACACACCAGCCCCTAGAAGCGCTTTGTAGAGGGCTTTTTCGTAGGTTCGATCAATTCCCATGACTTCGCCAGTGGATTTCATCTCCGGTCCCAAAGAAGGTTCGACCCGTTGAAGCTTCGAGAAGGAGAACACAGGGGCCTTGACGGCAACCCGGTCACCCGTTGGCCAGAGGCCATGGGGAATCTTGATCTCTTCCCAGGTTCTCCCTAAGATCACTTGAGTTGCCCAGTCTACAATGGGAACGCCCGTGACTTTACTCAGGAAGGGAACCGTTCGACTTGACCGGGGATTGACTTCTATGACATACAGCTCTTTATGATAAATGACATATTGAATATTTAATAATCCCTTAATTTTTAACGCTCGAGCGAGGGACTCAGTTAAAGCGATGATCCGTTCTTGCATCGTCAAATCCAAGGTTTGGGGCGGATAGACCGCGATGGAATCTCCAGAATGTACCCCTGCCCTTTCTAAATGTTCCATAATTCCAGGGATGAAGACGTTTTCTCCGTCCGAGATTGCATCGACCTCCACCTCAGTCCCCAGCAAATATTGATCCATCCATATTTCCTGATCTGAGGAGGCAGACAGAGCACGCTTGACGACCGTCTCTAACTCATCGGCTTCATAGACAATGTCCATAGCCCTTCCACCCAACACATACGACGGACGAACCACCAAAGGAAATCCGATGTCTTGGGCCACACGCTGCACTTGCTCCATATTCGTAGCCCCCGCACCGTGTGGCCGCTTGGCACCGAGTTCTTGCAGAACGCGGTCAAAGGTTCCCCGTTCCTCCGCTCGATCAATATCTTCTACTGTCGTACCGAGGATTCGATATCCACGTGCCGCTAAGCCGCTGGCCAAACCAATGGCGGTCTGACCTCCGAATTGAACAATCACACCATCAGGCTGTTCTTTGTCTAGAATAGCCGACACATCCTCCAAGGTCAAGGGTTCGAAATAAAGGCGATCTGCCGTGTCAAAGTCCGTCGAGACCGTCTCAGGATTATTATTGATAATAACACTCTCAATGCCTGCCTTGCGCAGGGCGAGCACTGCATGCACGGAGCAATAGTCAAATTCTATGCCTTGCCCAATTCGAATCGACCCCGACCCTAAGACGACGACTTTAGGTCCGTTATGCACTTCCCCTTCATCTTCTACATCGTAACTTGAATAGAAATAAGGCGTTGTCGCCTCAAACTCTCCAGCGCAGGTATCAACCATTTTGAAGACAGGCCGGATACCCTGCTCAAGCCTGAACCGGTATACCTCATCTTCTGTACTTTTCCAAAGGGATGCTATTTCCTGATCCGCGAAGCCCAGTCGCTTGGCGCTGAGCAATAACGCTTTATCCCAAGGGGCTTTTTCTAATAAGGCGGTGTTATCCACTAAGCGCTTAAGTATCTTGAGATAATACCTATTCCAACCCGTCACTTCAGCTAACCAATCCACTGTCCAGCCACGCTTCATGGCTTCTGCAAAAACGAATAATTGCCGATCATCGGGCTCTAGACACGCAGTTTTAAGTTCAGCGTCCGATAGAGTTTCCAGTTCCAGCAACCGCACCCCGTAAACCTTTATATCCAAAGAACGAATGGCTTTGAGTAAGGCGGTTTCCAAGTTACGCCCAATACCCATGACTTCTCCCGTTGCTTTCATTTGGGTACCTAAACACCGATCTGCTTCCGTGAATTTATCAAAAGGCCAACGCGGTATTTTGACAACAACATAATCTAGGGCTGGCTCAAAACAAGCCGAGGTTTTCTGCGTTACCGCATTCTTAATTTCTGTCAGCGCATAACCCAAGGCAATTTTAGCTGCCACCTTGGCAATCGGATATCCGGTGGCCTTGGAGGCTAGGGCACTAGAACGACTTAATCGAGGATTGACTTCAATCACTACGTATTCATTACGAGAAGGATGAAGGGCAAACTGGACATTGCAGCCCCCTTCAATTTTCAGGCCTTCCACGATCCGACGCGACGCGCTTCGTAAGGTTTGCACCTCACGATCGGTCAAGGTTTGACAAGGTGCAACGACGATACTGTCCCCGGTATGTACGCCCACTGGGTCCATGTTCTCCATATGACAAATGGTGATACAGTTTCCCACGCTATCACGCAGAACCTCAAACTCTACTTCCTTCCAGCCAGCCACACTTCGCTCCACCAAAATCTGATCAATAAGGCTTGCTTGCAGGCCACTTTCTGCGATTTGCTCCAACTCCTCTGAGCTCTGCACAATCCCGCCCCCGGTTCCTCCTAAGGTAAAGGCTGGCCGAACGATCAAGGGATATCCGGTTATCGCTGCGAATTCAATGGCCTCATCAACCCGTGCTACAATCACGCTTTCAGGAATGGGTTCTCCAAGCTCCTGCATCAAGGCTCGGAAGCTTTCTCTGTCTTCAGCTTGATCAATGCTCTTAAGTGAGGTTCCCATCAACGTGACCCCACAGCGATCCAAGACCCCCGCTTTAGCAAGCTGATAGGCTAAGTTCAGGCCAGTCTGACCGCCCATGGTAGGAATCAACCCATCCGGTCTTTCCCGCTCAATGATTCGCTCCAGGGATTCAACGTTTAAAGGTTCTATATACACTCTGTCCGCGGTTTCCCGGTCCGTCATAATCGTTGCTGGGTTGGAATTGACAAGAATCACTTCGACCCCTTCTTCGCGCAGTGCCCGACAAGCCTGCGTTCCAGCGTAGTCAAACTCAGCGCCTTGCCCAATGACAATGGGACCTGAACCGATTACCAGGACCTTTTTCCACTCTTTCTTGGGCATGATTAGGGTCTCCCCTTTCTTGATAAACTTTTCTCAACTAATCCTTTGAACTGGTCAAAAATTTCAGCATTTTCCTCAGGTCCCGGAGCACCCTCTGGATGAAATTGAACCGATAGGATGGGATAACTTTGGTGCTCCATTCCTTCTACTGTTCCATCATTAAGGTTACGCAACGTCACTTCAAACCCCGAGCCCTTTAAAGAAGCCTCTTGTACAGCGTAGCCATGGTTTTGTGACGTCATCGTTGCTTTAGTTGAACGTATATCGATGACCGGATGATTTCCGCCGCGATGTCCGTAAGGGAGTTTATAGGTTTCCCCACCCGCTGCCAGCGCTAAAAGTTGATGCCCAAGACAAATGCCTAAGACGGGTAGTTTGTCATATAGACTACGTACGGTAGCCACACATTCCGGTAACTCTTCAGGATCTCCCGGGCCATTGCTTAACACGATCCCACTGGGATGATGCCTTAGAATTTCTTCAGGCGTTGACCCCGCGGGGAACACCATAATCCTAAACCCTCTCTCCTGAAGATGACGAATAATGTTTCGCTTGGCTCCAAAGTCGAGTAGCGCGAGTAGCGGCCCGGGTCCTGGAATTTCGTAGGTTTCTTTGACGGTTGAACGATAAACCCAGTGTATATTTTTTCCCTTTATCTCATCACTAGCGTGGAAATTGTCCCAGAAGGCTAGCCCTTCATCCCTAGTTTCAACCATCACGCCAGGTAATGTCCCAAATTGCCGTAGGTACCTTGTTAACGCCCGAGTATCTATACCCTTTAACCCTCGCACACTATGTCTCAGACAATAGTCCTCTAAGGATCCCTCAGCATGTAAACTTCCCTCTCCCTCGGAAAGTTCACGGACAATGAGTCCCTGCAGGCGAGTTTTATTCGCTTCATTTTCTTCATGGTGCCACCCATAGTTCCCAATTTGCGGTTGGGTCAAGACTAGAATTTGCCCGGCATAGGACAAATCTGTGACCATTTCCTGATAACCGCTCATAGAGGTATTAAAGACCACTTCATGATCCTCTATCGAGGGTTTGCTCTGCAGCCAATCACCAAAAGCTTCCCCCTCATAGGTTGTCCCATCTTTGAAAACAAGATATGCCACGTTCGGCACTTCCTCTCTGACCGATATTCGTCTCTTAAATACATCACATTAGAGCACTTGGCGATCTCTCTGGACAAGCCGGCCATCCACCCACACCATGATTGGAAAGCCTTTTAACGTTTTATGCAAGAAAGGGGTGTTTCTAGCTTTTGAAACCAAGGTTGCCGGCTCAATGACTTCTGAAAAAGTAGGATCAAACAGCACCATATCCGCTGGAGCACCTGGGACTAACGATCCTCCCAGTAAACCAAACCTCTGTGCAGGAGAAAAACTCCAGGCCTCAATCACTCGGTCCATGGAAATTATCCCAGGCACCACTAAGTGTTGCCATACAGCACTCAAGGCTGTCTCTAGGCTGGCAATCCCAAAGGGAGCCTCAGCAAAGGGACGGGCTTTCTCTGCCTGGGTATGGGGCGCGTGATCCGTAGCGATCATATCTAGGGTTCCATCTCGAAGTCCTTCGATCAGAGACTCTCTATCTTGTCGAGAACCCAAGGGAGGATTAACTTTCAGAACCGTATCGGTGATCCCCAACTCTTCATCACAGAAGATTAAATGGTGCGGGTTGACTTCGGCGGTGACATTGACCCCTCTTGCTTTGGCGCTCCGTATCAAATCGACACTCTCTGTCGTAGAAATATGGGCCAAATGAAGTTTACCCCCAGTTTCCTCAGCGAGTAGTAAATCCCTAGCAACGATCACACTTTCCGCACTGGCTGGAATGCCTTTCAAGCCCATCCGTGCAGACGACACCCCACGACGCATTTGCCCTTCTCCAGCCAAGTATTTATCCTCGCAATGACTTATGATGAGGAGCCCCGTTAATTTGGCATACTCTAAAGCGAGTCGCATCACTTCTGCATTATGAATATTTTTGCCGTCATCGGAGAAGGCAGCCACTCCGCCCTCTTTCATATCTGCCATTTCGACCAGTTCGGCCCCCTGCATTCCTTTGGTGACTGTGCCAATCGGCAGGACATGCGCATAACCAGCACGTTCTCCTTGCCTACGCACGAATTCAACGAGGGCCCTATTATCAATCACGGGTTGCGTGTTAGCCATGGCCAAAATCGTCGTAAATCCTCCGCGCACTGCAGCGCGAGAGCCACTCAGAATATCCTCTTTATCTTCTTGGCCTGGTTCTCTCAAGTGAGTATGTACATCAATGAGTCCCGGGAAAACAACCTTTCCTCTCCCGTCGATTTCGTCGATTGATTCCCCCTGCGCCTTTGCCAACACCTCTTCTTCTTTCATAGACGACGAGATGGCTAACACCTTCCCACCTTGAACGAGAACATCCCGAGGGGCAGAAAGCTTCTGACTCGGATCAATCACCCATACTTCTTTAAGCCACCACATTGCTAGACCCCCCTATCAGTAAATAAATGAGTGCCATACGAATGGCCACTCCGTTTGTAACCTGTTTTTCAATCAAAGCTTGTACGCCATCTGCCACATCATCTGAGATTTCCACGCCCCGATTCATAGGACCTGGGTGCAACACAATACTCTGTTTTCCCGTCTTCTTCAAGCGCTCTGTTGTCAAGCCATACAGCTGGCTATACTCACGAAGGCTGGGAAACAGGCCGCTTTTCTGGCGTTCAAGTTGAAGTCGTAGGGCCATCACAATATCCGCCCCAGGTAAAGCACTGTTAAGATCATACGTCGTTTTAACGCCCAAGCAGTCCATCTCAACCGGTAGCAACGTTGGAGGACCCACCAAGGTGACATCTACGCCAAGTTTCTGCAGACCCCAAGCATTGCTACGAGCAACCCTAGAATGCAAAACATCCCCAACTATGACAATTTTCTTCCCTTCCAGGGATCCCAGTTTCTCCTCCATGGTAAAAATATCCAGTAACGCTTGAGTTGGATGTTCATGCTGCCCGTCTCCAGCATTGATGACGCCAGGAACCAGGATATCTGCTAAGAATTTTGCCGAACCTGAACTAGGATGGCGCAAAATCACCAGATCCGCTCGCATAGCCTGAATTGTTTTAGCGGTATCATATAAACTCTCACCTTTGCTCACACTGCTTTGGGCAATGGCAATACTGGTTGTATCAGCACCCAATACTTTTGCAGCCATCTCGAAGGAAGTTCGAGTTCGTGTACTTGCCTCATAAAAAACATTCACCACCGATTTACCTTTCAAGGTCGGCAACTTCTTAATCGGGCGCATCAAAATTTCCTTCATTACTTTTGCCGTATGCAAGATATGGCGAATATCCTCCACGCTCATATCTTCTAACCCTAGAATGTCCTTACGTTGCCATTTCATGGTAACCCTCCCTAATTTCTTTCACCCTTATTATCCCTGATGTGTATGGACTCATACCCAAAATTAAAATCCTCTTCCCAAGAGGGAGAGGATTTTAGATAGGCATAACCTATATCCTGCTCGCCCCTTGACTATCTCTCTGGATAGCATTTAAAGGTTAAAGTTTAAAGTCTCATTCACTTAGATCTTCTGAACGTTCCAGTAACAGCACATCTTCTTCGCCATCCACGTCTTGCAAGCGGACCGCCACAATTTCCCGATGCGACGTGGGCAAATTCTTACCAACATAATCTGCTCGGATAGGTAACTCTCGATGTCCACGGTCGACCAGCACCGCCAATTGAATGCGCTCCGGCCTTCCTAAATCCATGGTAGCATCTAACGCTGCGCGTGCCGTTCGACCAGTATACAGCACATCATCGATTAGAACGACTGTTTTCCCCTCGATGCTGACCGGAATGTCCGTCTCATGAACCACTGGGTGTATATCTATCGTACTTAAGTCATCACGATAAAGTGTAATGTCCAAAATTCCCAGGGGCACCTTTACCCCCTCAAAATCCTCAATATATTGTTGGATGCGTTCTGCTAACGGTACTCCTCTGCGTCGAATACCCACCAAGACGAGCTTGTCAGTTCCTTTATTCTTTTCCACAATCTCGTGAGCAATTCGAGTCACAGCCCTGCGAATCCCATCCGCATCTAAAATTTTGCTCTTAATCGTACCTTCCAAAACTCACTAACTCCTTTCACCTAGGGTTAATCCTTAGACATGGAAATTAGATAGAAAATTCAAAAAAACTGTCTGAATAGCAGACAGTTCTCACTTACTTCCGTCTGCCTTCCCAAGCCTCTCGGGACTTCATTAAAGGCTATAACATTTGTATATAGTTTACTGTAGGATGAGCTTAAAGTCAATGTTAGGATGGGCTCCAAGGGCCAAATACTCATCAACTAGTGGTCAATCCACTGATTAATCATCTCATATAATTTAGAACTATGGTCATGCTTTAATATAGAAAGCATCACCATATCCTTATAAATACCTCTGAAACAACTTCGCTTCCTTAAAATCCCTTCTTGTATAAAACCTAACTTTTCTAGCACCTTAAGAGAGCCATAGTTTTCGGTCGCGACGGTTGCCTCAATTCTATGGACATTGATCGTATTAAAGGTAAAATTGATGATTGAACCCACTGCTTCCGTCATAATGCCCTTATTCCAATATTCACGTCTTAAACTATATCCTATTCCCGCTCTCACTTTAGGGATTTCTATTTTACTTTTACAAAAGCCAATCACTTCAGCCTCGTCTTTCAAACAAATGCCCCAAATTATGGCTTTCTTTTGTTTGTATTCATCCCCAAACCATTGAATCACTTCCTCGGCTTGTTTCCAATGTGTAAAAAGTTCAAAGGAATCATGCTTGATTACCTCAGGTTGACTTAAAAGTTTATAGATACTTTCTATATCATCCATGGTTATTTCTCTTAAATTTAACCGTTTTGTATTGAGTTCTGGAAAATCCTTAAATATTTCATCACCCACATTTTCGCCTCATTTCATCAACCATTTGCCATGTTCGCTCTTGCCCACAAGGTTGCTGTTTCCCTTGTTTCCAACGAGGTCTAGGATCATTATCTTGTTGTTAGCGTTGCGACTTTCTTCAAGAATTACTTCCTCCGCGCTCACCGACACCGAAAGTTCACCAGGTCCGAAAGTTAGGAAATCTGATTCGTTGCCGATTTTGTGCAAGTAGGTGACGAGTTCGGTAGCGTCCTCTTTGACGGCCTCTCTGATCTGCACAGCTTGTCCTCCTCGTTGACCTTGATAATCAGTAGCAAAAAAGAAACTTCTATAACAATATTATTTCGTTCGATGGTAAATTGCAATAATATTATAGTTATTTTGGAGTTGCCGCTGCTGGCAACTCCTTCCCGTATTCCTTTTATGGATTCCCTTTTATCGTTCTCCTAAATAATAATGAATCATGTCTAGTGACGGTGGTGCCTTTTTCAATTGCCTAAGCATAGTGACCACTTGTCCACGGTGGTACGATGAATGATTGGTCACGTGAAGCATCTGCTTCCACAATTCCAAAGAATACGCTTCCCCTTGGACAGTCTCATAACTTATCCCTTCCAATAAATCCTCTTCCGTTAATGACACTAAGAAAACTTGAAGTTGATTTCTAAAAGCACCACCTCGATCAACGAACGTAGAATAAGTTGGAAAATCCTCAGGATTTAATAACGTTCTACCGTGTTCCCCCATCCAACGTGACAGCCACAATTCTTCAGTGCCTAATAAATGTACCATTGTATCTCGGATTGACTTGAAGCTGCTTGATAAGTCTTGAATATACTCCTCATTTTCCAAATCCCCCAAAGCAGTGAGGATTTTTGTATTAGCCCACTCGTCATAGCTATAAAGTTCAATGATCTGGGTCTTGTTCATCTAGAATCCTCCTTTATAAAATTAAAATTACAAATACTCTCATCGGCTTTTGATTTTTAGTTCTAAAATAAAATAGCCATATATTAAACTATCCAATATTACCAAAAGTGTGTCAGTCATATGGCAAGATTATTGTCTTAGCATTTTGAACTTTGTGGTATTGCGACCCTCGTTACATAATCTCCATTAACCTGGAAAGAATAATATTGTCTTAGCATACCAATGACCGTAGATTTATTTTAGAACAAACAATGCTTCATATAAACTGACATCGTATTCTTAATAACAATATAAAGAGGGTTACGACATGAAGAAATTAGGATACTTTGTATCTATTGGGCTTGTCTTGACGTTGCTAGGATGTGGATCGGCTATACAGCAGACCCCTGCATCCGAATCCTCAGCAAAGCTTCCAGCGCCTCCCATGTCCGCAAAGAATCAACCTGAAATATCTATGGCTGAATTCAAACTCATTAAAAACGGTATGACTTATGAACAAGTGACGTCAATTATTGGTTCGGATGGTGAAATAATCAAACAAGCAGGTACTCCTGGCGCTCAGTTATACACTGCAACCTATCATTTCAAAGGCGATGGCAATATATGGCCCGCTAATGCCGAGTTAATGTTTCAAAATGGAACGCTTAAAACGAAGACACAACAAGGATTAAAAGATCAGACTTGACATAAAAAAGGCTTTCGGTTTTATTAGAAACCGAAAGCCTTTTTATTATAGATTCACTAACGTAGTTTGAGTTATGGGTGTGAACGGCTAACCCACTGCCTTAATTGACACGCAATTTCTCCAAGACAATCGCAAATGCTTTAGGCACAGGGGCCTCGAATTCCATCCATTGTCCGTTGCGCGGATGCTCAAATCCCAAATGTGCGGCATGCAGCATTTGTCCGTGTAGTCCAAAGGGGTTTTTTCTCGTACCATAGACAGGGTCCCCCAGAACTGGATGCTTAACATACACCATATGGACGCGGATCTGATGAGTCCGACCTGTTTCTAAACGCACTTCAAGATAGGTCGTGTCTCTAAACCGTTCTAATACGGTATAATGCGTTACAGCAGTTTTGGAATGTTGCATCACTACAGCCATCCTCTTTCGATTAGAAGGATCTCGACCGATGGGCGCATCAACCGTACCAGAAGGTTCTATGACGACCCCGTGTACTAATGCTAGATACTTTCGATCCATGGTATGCGCCTTAAGTTGAGCGGCCAGCCCTTGATGCGCGTGATCATTCTTAGCCACCACTAAAATCCCCGAGGTGTCTTTATCAATTCGATGCACGATTCCTGGACGTAATACCCCATTGATGCCCGAAAGATTTTGACAGTGATATAACAAAGCATTAACCATGGTTCCCGTCCATGCCCCTGGTGCTGGATGAACCACCATTCCCTGACGCTTATTCACCACCAAAATATCCTCATCCTCATACAGAATTTCAATTGGAATGTTTTCCGGCTCGGCCGTAGACTCCCGTAGTGTCGGGATTTCCACTTCAATTTCATCACCCTTGCGAACCTTATAATTCGCTTTTTTAGGGGACCCGTTGACTTTTACGCAGGCTTGCGCAATCAGACCTTGAACGAACGACCTGCTTTTTCCCAGAACCTCCGTCACCCCAACGTCGAGGCGAATTCCTTCCTCAAGTTCAAACAGGTTTACCTCGTTCGATACTTCCTCATCGAGTTCCAAATCATCCATAACAGGTTCCGTTAACATTTCATCCACACTCATAACCCCATTATTTATTTAATAGTTCATTTAACCTCGTGATCCAATTCCGATCTATCTGTAGACGGTTCTATCTTATTTTCTGTCTCACCTTGGAACTTTTCTTCCCAATATATGACGAACATGAGTAACCCCACAGCGACGACAATCATACTATCAGCGAAGTTAAAAACGTACGCCCAAATTTGGAAATCTAAATAATCCACCACACTTCCGATGACAAGGCGATCATACAAGTTTCCAAGTGCTCCACCGCCGATCATCCCAATCGCCAGACGGGTAAACTTCTCACTGCGTGGAATACGAAACTGAGCATAAATCACTCCGCCTACAACAATAACTGCGGTCAGAACAAAAATCCAGGTACGACCGGCCATTAGACCAAACGCAGCCCCTGGATTTAGAACAAACGTTAGATGAAACACTTTAGGAATAACGATCAGCGTTTCCCCCGGAACAAAGTTCGTTTGAATTATGATCTTTAAAACACGATCAATCATCCATACACCTATTATTGTAAGCCAAACCAGCAACCTGCCAACCTCCCGTTTTCCCTCATTTTAACACAGTGCTCCAAAAATGGGCAACTACATGCTTTCCGCTTTCTATGAGTTAAGGGTCTTCGCGACTTAACGTGAAGACCCTTAACTGTTTTAGGATGTTAGAATTGTTTCAGTTACAGAGATCTGAAGCGTTTTGATCTCTTGAAAGCTTCACTTACTTAAGGGCTGCTGTAATAATCGCCATCTTGTAAACTTCTTCTGCGTTACACCCTCTTGAAAGGTCATTAATAGGAGCATTCAGACCCTGTAGGATAGGACCGAAAGCTTCAAATCCTCCGAGACGCTGAGCAATCTTGTAGCCGATGTTACCTGCATTAATATCAGGGAATATAAAGGTATTAGCCTCACCTGCCACAGGTGATCCGGAGGCCTTTATCTTTCCAACTTCAGGCGAGAAAGCGGCGTCAAACTGAAACTCTCCATCAACTGGATAATCAAGGTTCATAGCCTTTAGCTTGGCTGTAGCGTTATGCATCATATCGACTGTTTCACCCTTACCAGAACCTAGTGTACTGTAGGAAAGCATGGCAACTTTTGGTTCAATAGAGAAAGCCTTTGCAGTTCTGGCTGTTTCTACAGCTATTTCAACAAGCTCATCCTCATTTGGGGTAATGTTAATAGCACAGTCAGCCATGACGTACATCTCGTCGCCGTTTTCTGTAGGGCGACGCAGAATAAAGCAACTTGATACAATCTTGTTGCCGGGCTTTGTCTTAATGATTTGAAGAGCAGGACGAACTGTATCAGCTGTAGAATATGTAGCGCCACCCAGTAGACCGTCAGCCTTGTCCATTTTAACAAGCATTGTACCGAAGTAGTTAGACTTTGCCAGGGCAGCACGACAAGCAACGTCATCCATTTTGCCCTTTCTCAGCTCAACCATCTTCGCCACCATGGCATCTATATCAGCAAAGTTCAATGGATCAATAATTTCAATGCCATCGATTGACCAGCCGCTCTTTTTTGCAGCAGCCTCTACTTCAGCAGGGTTTCCTATAACCACAGGAACAAGGATACCGTCCTTATGAAGGCGACTAACAGCTTCAAGAATTCTTGGGTCTAATCCCTCTGTAAAAACAAGCTTTCTCTTATTCGCCTTTAACTTAGTAATAAGATTTTTAAACATATTTTCTCTCCTCCAATAAAATTTTTATATCGTTCCGTATATTATACACCTAGTAGCAACGCTATTTCAATTAACAGATACCTTAAACGAGTGAAATTGCTGGCAACCAGACAAGGATGTCTGATTTGCCAGGAACCCCTCTACTGGCATAAAACACTTGATACCTAGTTTGGCACGAGGAACGCATGGCTAAAGCTTGTCTTGAGGATTCTCGCGTTGACTGGGAGCCTCCTCCTAGCTCAACCCATGATCCTTACAATAATGGACCCCATTGCCCTGTTGTGCCGGTTCACTTTCCGTTTCAAGCGTTTCAATGTATTGAACAGCACCTATGACTTCCTCCGCATCTTCATACATATCACTTGCATCCTTAATATCTCGATTTGTCCCCAAGTCCTGCGCTGAATCAGAGGTACCATAGCGAGCAACCGCTTGCCAAGAATCTTCGCCGTCAAACTCTGCCTGATCCTTGCCGTCATTAAACGTCCGGGAAAAGGGGTTATTCAGAATTTCGTTCTCGACCGGATCGCGATATAGGGAGTGTTGCTCTTCCACTTCCTCCTTGCTGCTACATGCTTCGCATACAGTCGTATAATGTAAAGCCTCCAGTCGTTCAAACGGAATATCATGACCGCAATGTTCACACTTTCCATACTCGCCTTTATCAAAGCGTTCTAAGGCAGCGTCAATCGCTCCAACTCTGTGTTTCAGACGATCATGTTCTGCAACATCTTGAGAACGCATATAAACCTCGGTCCCGATATCTGCCGGATGATTGTCCACGACGGACAACTCGCCCAACGATTCTCTCATGTCTTCGTTCAGAAGTTCTGATGCAGTTTTTATGGCATCCGCTCTCTCCTCACGAAGGGTGTTGATCAGTTGTGAATAATTCGTTGCTTCTTTCACGTTAATTCCTCCCTCTTATTGTTGGTTAATGTACTTACTAAGTTCTGAAATAAAGCCACCGATCACTGGCAAATTAAGGACAACTATACGTTTTAACAGTAAATAGGCTAATCCTGCCAGGAGTCCAGCGCCCAACGCTGTTCCTAAGCCTCTCATAAGGCCGACCAAGAAATTGAACCATAGAAGGCGTCTAGGACTACTCAAATATGCGATATAGTCGGCCAATCTCATCTTTTCTAAAGTCTCACCTAATAAAGCAACCTGATGTCTTAATCCGACCAACTCTTCAGCCTTCATTAGACCGGCTACTTCTTCACTCACTGAGTTTAACGCTGTCGACTCACTCTTTACTTTCGAATCGGTCACAATATTCACCTCACGTTAAAACATCTAATTTAGTGTTCCCACGTCAATAAAATTTACACTAAATTAACCAAGTTTTATGTGACCTAATAAAAACAATGACTTTTAATTCACATCTGTTCAATAAGTTTTCTTAAGCCCATATTATAAGTTTCACTAACACAAAAAGCCAGGAACAAAGTCCTGGCTTTTTTGCGCGCTTAAATTAAACATTCTCTACCAATTAGATGAATAACCGTTAGGAAGTATAGATCTAAACCCCTAAATCTAACAAAACATCCACTTGTTGACCATTAGACAAGTTAAAGGCGTTGCCTTCATCTGAATCTACATGTAGCTGTAAAGCGTAATTGGGATTAACCCTTACTAGTACCTGTTCTAAAACTCCACCTCGAATACCTGAAATTGCAACACGCACACGATCGTTCTCTCTCAGCGAATGCTTCCTAGCCTCTTGCGGGGTTATGTGAATATGACGAGCTGCAACGATCACGCCTTGATCCAAATGAACCCGTCCCATAGGGCCTTCAACCTCAATGCCAGGAGTACCGTCAACCTTCCCTGAATCCCGAACCGGAGGGTTCATACCTATTTCAAAGGCATCCGTCGCTGAAAGCTCGACTTGAGAGACTTTCCGAGCAGGTCCCAAAACACAAACTCCCTCAATTTCGCCTTTCGCCCCGATGAGCGTGACCATTTCCTCACAAATAAACTGTCCAGGCTGGCTGAAGTCCGTCTTTCTTACCAAAGAATGACCCACACCAAAAAGAACTTCAATATGTTCTTGTGTTAAATGAACGTGTTTACTAGAAATACGAACCGGCACTTTAAAACTTGCCATGATGTCTTTAACCTCCCTTATAGCCTACCACGGTCATTGTACTCTATTTCAATTCATAACGACAATTTACAATTTCTTCATAATACTTCTAACAAGCCTGTTTTCTATGCTACATAAATGATGCACATAGGTTTAACCCTGTTGTTATTTTAAGACAGGCCCTTTGTTTTAACGGATATAACAGGAAAGAAAGAGGGAAGATTTCTTGACTTGCATGAACACATCACACTAGTGCAACACAGCGTTTCGTACTTGACTATTAATATTCGTTCTTAAACATAGCAAAACAACGTCCCCTTGCCAGGGATTAAAGCCCTAACTGACGCAACAAAGCATGACCAAGGACGTGTTCTCGCGCGCTTAAGCAACCCAAGCCAAACGAAGCTTCTTGGCCATCTGAGCTTTCGTGGGCGCGGGTCCGCGATCACACGGACGTCGCATGGGTCGGGCACCCTACCCGCTTGCATCAGGGATTAAAGCCCTAGTTTGGCACGACGAGCGCACGGCTAAGGACGTGTGATCGTGGACCCATCGCCCCACCCCGCGAACGGCAAAGAATCTGAGTCGCTATTCCTCCGTCAACCACACAATTTCGCCCTCTTGATATACTGGAATAATGGGCAAGATATTTGGAGTAGAACAATAAACTACGTCACGTTCAAATCCTGCAGCAATGAGTTTTTTTCCATGCGCCGAATCGCTGATCTTATGAAGTAGAAAATTACCTGAACTACGATATAACATGCGTGAGGCCTCTCCCAAATCATTGAGCGTTACATTCGTCCCCAACCCGTCAATGAGCATTCCTGCACATAGCGTATCCGAAAGGTCAAACCGTTCTTCTGTACCGGCGCAAAATACCACAACCCCTTGAAGTTTATCGCTTTGTTCGAACTGTCGTAAAACCGCTAATATGACGCTCTGCATGTTTAGAAAAGCAGCCATCCATATTTTAGGTGCAGCGCTGGCATCTCGTATAGCCCGTGTGCCATTCCTGGTGGTAATAATGACTTTTTTACCCCCCACTTTTTCTGGAACGTAATCAAAGGGTGAGTTGCCTAGATCAAACCCTTCAATCGGTAGGATGTGACGCTCTCCTCCTAATAAAGAACCCGGAAGTGTTAAACGTCTTTCCATAGCATCTTCTGGTGAAAGCACCGGTATAATGGACTGACATCCATTGGCTAAAGCGGTTACCATGGTACTTGTAGCTCTCAAAACATCAATCACAATCACTAATTTATCTTCTAGGTAGGGTAAAAGTGGCGAACCTGCATTCGGCAATACATCAACTTGCATACTAGTGCCCCCGTCTCTGGTGTTTAAAAGCAAATACCCTATTTCCTATCCTGCCAAAGAGAGTTGCCTCTTCCTTTACATGATTCAACTTTTTCACCAAAAATCCTGCAACGTTTTGTAAAAGTTTAACATTCTCCCTTTATTTAATAGTAACTGCCACTTTACCGCCTTTTAGTCCAAGCTTCGGAACGATATTTGACAAGTACCTCTTCCATCAACGCCTTCTCTTGCGCCGTCAAATGGCTCTGTATTAATTCAATTCCCATAATATCGCAAAACCCGGAACATAGTGCCTGTGCCAACTCTTCTCTCTCAATAGGATGCGTCCAGACTTGGTCCAAAGCGCAGGCCTTCGCCATAAATCCTGTCAGTAATTTCTGCCGCGTCGCCTCATTAGGAAACTTCAGTAGCCGAAAGAGCAACTCGGGATCAAAATGGAGTAGAAGGGACCCATGTTGTAGTAGCATCCCTTCTTTCCGCACCTGCGCACTGCCCACCAGTTTACGGCCGTCAACGACTAACTCGTACCAAGATGGTGCATCAAAACAGGCAGAAGAACTAGCGACGTTTAGACCACCGCACGCAACCATCTCTGCGGGAACCCCCACAGCTTTTAACCCTGTTAAGAGCGCTTGACTAATCTTCAAATAGGATTCTATCACCGTACCGGAAACATGCGGATCACGCTCAGGTGCAATGACGCTGTAAGTCAGTTCGTATTGGTGCAAAACAGCCCTTCCGCCCGTTGGACGGCGTATTATATCGATCCCTTCAGCCAGACAAGCTGTTTCATTCACTTCTTTATGAAAACTCTGTGCATACCCCAAGGAAAGCGTCGCTGGACTCCACCCATAAAACCGAAGCACGGGTTGGGGATCGACACTCTGAGCCATAGTCAGTAAGAGGGCTTCATCAATGGCCATATTTTCTGAACCAGAAGACACTGCATAAGGTAAATAACGCCAGTTTTTGCCACTCATACCTCTCGCTCGTCCCTTGCTTCCCGGAGATATGCCCAAGCGCCTTCAATTTCTTCCACCGTTAAGGGCTTGGGATAATTATAAAGTTCTTCTCCAGGCGTTTCGTTATAGTACGGACGGTTACATCCGGAACAACCGGACGTTTGGAAAGGTTCGCCGCCCCTTCTCTCCTGAAGTTCTTCCACCGAAATTCCAAAGTCTGTTAACTCACCGTTACGAAATCTGAAGTTATCTGCCCCTAGCAAACCTGTCCGTATCACATCATGAGCCACCTGAATCCGCCGATAATG
>Ga0209386_1000275_pt1 | contig 26506 bp, 22 predicted proteins | sample NGEPertwo_FD_184510 | JGI IMG/M metagenome (GOLD analysis project Ga0209386, IMG submission 184510) | Arctic peat soil microbial communities from the Barrow Environmental Observatory site, Barrow, Alaska, USA - NGEE Permafrost154B-two... | ecosystem: Environmental > Terrestrial > Soil > Wetlands...
AAGTTGAAGTCATTGGAGGCGCCGACCGGTTCGCTACCTCTGTGAATGTTGCTCAAAAAATGGTTGATCTCGGCGCAACCTTCACCAAAGCTGCTGTTGTTTACGGTTGGCACTATCAAGATGCACTGTCCATCGCCCCTATCGCCTCTGCCGCAACTGAGGTTTCCGTCGCTCCGATTGCTTCGGCAGAAACTATGCCAATCCTCTTAACTGAAAAAGACTCAATTCCCGCTGTTGTACAAGCATTCCTGACTAATAATCCGAGTATTAATACGACGGATGTGATTGGTGGAACAGGCGTGATTAGTGCAGGGGTCGAAGCTCGGTTGCCAAGCGCTACTCGTCATTACGGCTACACCGCCTACGACACGAACCTTGCCGTTCTTCAAGCCTATGATAGCGTGTTGGATTATGAACATGTCTTTATAGCCAACGGTGAAACAGTTATTGACGCTTTGGCAGGAGCACCTCTTGCTGCACAATACAAGGCGGGCATTGTGCTCACTGACGGAGCAACTAACTCAGCTACAGCTTATGTCAGTACCAAACTCTCTCCCACGAGTGTTGTTACCGCTTTAGGTGGTACAGCGGTTGTACCTGAAAGTGTGCTCATTGATACAGTTACACCTCCGGTTATACCTCCAGTCACCCCTCCGGTTACCCCTCCAGTCACACCTCCTAGTACGGGTGGCGGTAGTGGTGGTAGTGGCGGTAGTGGCGGCGGAAGCCATAACTACGCTACTATTTCATCCTTCGCTGTTCTGGATGATAAAAATGAGCAGATAGGTGAAGTTGAGGGAACCACGGTTGATCTCTCTAATCTCACATCCTATCCTGATACGAAACTAATTAGTGCTCTTAAAATTACTGCTAGTCCAACGGATAGTAGCTTAAAGCTAACAGGACTGGTCTCTAAAACGGGAGATATAACGTTTAGTAACAAGATATTTCCTTTATCCGGCGGATCAATCACTATGACAGAACTTCTTGGAAATGCAGAGGTTAGCTTAGGTTCACTACGCACTATATTTGGGCCCACTGTAACGTTTAATGGTATCCTTTCACATTCAGGATATGACTCTAGTAATGTTAGTTTGACGCTGACACTTGGAGGAACCGCCGACCCACAAATAAATGGCTGGGCCGACATGACAGTGAACAGCGTTACTCATGTTATTACAGCTGAAATTAAATCTGATATCAGCTCCACTACTACTTTAAATGAAGTGGGAATTAGGAGTCTGCTCGCCTCTTCTGTTGTTGTTCAACCTAAGTCTGTTAGTACAACGGGCGTCGATGGACCATGGTTAGATACAAACACCCAAGTCGCGGACATTCAGGCAGGTATTGCAGTTCTTACACATTCGGGTGTAGAATGGAAATATACCACTGTAGAAGAACTTAAGGGTATTACAATTTACTTTAAAGATCAAAACGACACTACTTGGACCATTAACATTAACTAGTTAGTAAACACCTTGTGGTAGATCTGCAAAATATTACAAAGAGCCGACTGCTCCTAGCGGTCGACTCTTTGTTTGTTGCGTTCAGCATTTCCACCACTCCTCAATGAGATCAAAGCCCGACACCAACCCTTCAGTCAAAGCACAACAAGGAGGCAAAATCATGCGTATAACCAAAAAACGTCAACTACTAAACGGCTGTCTAGCAGCCGTCGTCGTCTTATCTTCAACCCTAACACCCATTGTCGCGAACGCAGCCACAACAAATAGTTCAGGCACCTACACCAGAATCGGCGGCATTGACCAATACGCCACAGCAGCACTAATGGCACAAAAAGGTTGGGCCAGTACCACAGACAATGTCGTCCTCTCCGCGGGAATGAATTACACCCTGGTCGATGCCCTCGCGGCAGGCCCCTTAGCCGCAAAACTGAAAGCCCCTATTCTTCTAACCGATGGTGGGCAAAGTCTGAATTTGTTCACTAAAGCTGAGTTACAGCGCCTCAAACCCACAAAGATCTATATAACCAGCGGCACAGCAGTCATTAAACAGGCCGTAATCGAGGAACTCAAAGCAATGGGTATTACCCCTGTTCAACTCGGTGGGGTTGATCAATATGAGACCTCCGTCAACATTGCCAAAGAACTCGTACATCAGGGCATCGCTATTTCTCGAGTCGTACTGGCTGCCGGTTGGTTAACTCCGGCCGATGCTCTGTCAATAGCTCCAATTGCTGCAGCCCAGGAAATGCCGATTCTGACCACAACCCAGGGCCAGCTCCCGGCCTCCGTTAAAGCGTATTTGGACGGCCTCGAGGCTACGGTCACTGATTCCTATATCGTGGGTGGAACTGCGGTAGTGTCCGATACAGTCAAGAACCAATTGCCGGGTAACGTCACCCGATACTCAGGCGTTACCAAGTATGATACGAACGTCCAAATTCTGCAGGGATTTGCTCAAGAATATAAGAATGACAAAGTCTATGTTGCCAATGGAGAGACCTTGGTCGATGCCTTGGCTGGGGTCACTCTTGCAGCAGCCAAGGGAGCTCCCGTGGTTCTCGTTAATCAACCTTTAGAGAAGGTCACCAAGGACTTTGTGAAGTCGACTATGTCAACGGCTGACATGATCGCCTTAGGCGGAGAGGCAGTAGTTCCTTCCGCAGGGATGAATGAGTTGATCTCTAACGTCTCTTATGCAACAGACAGCGCCACAGTAGGCTCGACAGACGCCACTAAGCCAGCCGAACTGACGGATAACGTCCGAATTATAGGAAATAACGTAATCCTCGAGAATGCCAAAGTCGACTACAGCGTGTATGTTCAGGGTGATAACATCACCTTGAGTAATCTGAGCGTCCAAGGAACAGTCTTTGTGGATCCCGGCGACGCTGGATCCGCTACGTTAGACGGCGTTACCGCTGGCAATATTGTGATCCTCTCCGGAGCATCCCACAGTATCCACCTCAATAATACCACCGCCAATGTTCTGACTGTGGACAGTAAGAGTAGTGAGGTTCACGTTCGGTCAACAGGAACGACAACGATTGGAAACACGGTTGTACGTTCCGCGGCCATCTTCGACGCCCTGGAAGGATCCTTAGGACAAGTCTTTATTACAAGATCACCGGGCCAGAGCCAGGTAGTTGAACTGAGAGGGATCTTTACCCACCCCGTCGTGCTGGACAATGAAGCCCAGGTCCATTTGGGTGCCTCAGCAGTGCTGACAGATCTCATAACAAACGGTAAAGCGTCTCTCATAGTCGATGCAGGAGCAACAGTAACTAATTTTTATAACAAAGGCAATACTGTGATGATCACTGGAAGTGGTGCTAATGCCATACCTACAAGTGGGGCAATAGTGACTCCGCCTGCTCCCGCTCCAGCAGCTCCTAGTACACCGACAACTCCTACTACACCGATAACTCCCACGACACCTACAGTGCCAAGCTCAGTAACTATAAGCAAGCTTCGAGTGATTACGAATCCGCCTAATACCTTGAACACCGTTAATAATGGAGCGCTTATTGATCTTTCTGAGCTTGATGGTAGTTGGGAAGTTCTTGGATTTGAACTCACTGCAGATCAAAGCTGTATTTTTACGTTCAAAGTCTTTAATGTCCCTCAAAGTATTTCCTTGGAAGCAGGGCCACAGACCGTGACAGTCGGCGACTTAATGTTGGGCGGTGTAGAAGTACAAGGGGTAAATCTGGCGTATTTCAGATCCAGATATACCACTAAAACACTACAGGGCCAACTGCTGAAACAGGGCAAATTAGCTGGAACGTTGACCATCAATTTGAAATTTTAACCTTCGTGTGAAAACAATTCTCCCACCTCGGTTAGGTGGTATGATGAATTTTCACAATTTGCTACACGCTTATTAACTATTCTATAGTATAATTAGACTAGTTCTTTGATAATTGAACATATGGGGTTGTGGCAGAAAGTCTGCTACGTAAAATGTTCAGCGTTATGCACGTAAAAAGGTGAAATGCGATAACCAAGCAGTAACCGAAAGTGTAACAAAGACTACGGAGAACCGTTGGAACAACGGGGTTAGCTTGTTGATACTTACGACATTAGTCGTATTGAGCAAGAAGCACCCACCTCTTAGGTGGTGTGTAGTTCACGAACTAGGAAAGCAAACCCAAAGAGTGCTCCCAACGCTGTATCACCAGCGGCGGGAGCACTCTTTGTTAAGTGGGTTCCGCACTCAGCTGCTCAAGCCTTAAGGGCCAAGAAGTCATTAAAGCTCTTTAGTACTGTCTCTGCAAAAACTCGGTAACCGAGGTCGTTAGGATTTACACCATCTGCCAGTAAACTGTCCAGCGGAGCGGGGTCATTGATAAAGCTTGTCCACTGGTCAATAACCTGGAGCTGGTGCTTTTGACCCAGATCAAGAATGATTTGACGATAGAGAGCAAATTCGTTATTGGCTACAAGGTCTTTAACAGGGGGCTCGATGACTAGGAAAATGTCCGCCTGAGGGCTTTGGGCTTTAAGTTCAACAATAAGTTGTTCATAGTTAGTTTTGAACTCAGTACGTCTTAACTTGCCAGAATCATCACGACCCAAGCAAACAATAATAAGGCCAGTATCTGGGGTAGCCGCAGGCACCAACTTTAGTACATCATTAATGGAAGCCGTCGAGCTGGTCTTCAATAGCCATTGAATATTGCCAAGATATTTACCCACCAAATCATGGCTGACTAAGGTAGGCCAACTAGCTAGGTCTTGATCCGTTGCACCGCTACTCTCTGCAATTGAACCTCCGAGTATGAGCGCACTGACGTTTGTCGGCTCGAGAAGATTAGCTAATCCTAGAGGCGCGATCTTGCTTGGCTCGTTAATAACTGGATTAGCGGGAATATTAGAAGCTGCAATGTTCTCTGGACTTGTCAGCGAGGATTGGTTAAACCTTGTTTGGGGGGCTTTCATTCGACTAGAGCCCCAGAAAACGGCTAGAGTCACTAATGCCAGGATCAAAGCAAGTGAAATAATCTGAACTTCAGTTTTGGCGGGTTTCGTCATTAAGTATGTTCCTCCTGAAATCGTTCTAACCGATCTTCTATTATGCTTAATATTCGACATTCAATATCCAATTTACCTTCTTAAATCAAGCAGATATTTCAAAAGGGGGCGACGTTATACAAAAGAATGAGAATCTTAGCAGATATTGAAGGAAAATCAAACTTAATCACGAATAATATAATGTCGAGCTGTTTTCTTATATAGGGACATATTGGGAGGTCAAGATGGAAGAAGAAATAGAATTACGGCAGTATTGGGAAGTGCTGCGTAAGCGTTGGTTACTCGTGATTATTTTACCCATCATAGCAGCAATCACCAGCGGAGTGATTAGTTTTTTTATCCTTCAACCGGTTTATCAAGCTTCCACTACGCTGATTGTCGGCAAAAAAGCGGAAGTGGGTCAAGCAGCAGCACAAATGTTGGATAATAGCGTACTACAAGCGAACCTGCAACTTGCGAAGACTTATGCCACGATCGCTCAGAGCCGCACCGTGGAACAAAATGTCATTAAGGACTTAGACTTGTCGCTGACAGTTGCAGAACTTGACAGTCTAATCTCCATAAATCCTGTCAAGACCACAGAAATCTTGGAAATCCAGGTGACGAATACAGACCCTGAGCTGGCTGCGGCAATAGCCAACTCCATGACTCAAGAGTTTTCCAAGGCCGTTATTGAAATTAAAAAAGTGGACAGTGTTAGCATTGTAGATGCGGCAGTGACACCCGATAAACCCGTTAAACCCAATAAAACGCTCAATGTGCTAATTGCCTTCGTTGTGGGCTTAATGGCTTCTGTAGGGTTGGTATTTTTGCTGGAGTATATGGATAACACCATAAAGACCTCCGAAGATATCGAGAAGCTACTGGGGATTCCGGTACTGGGCGTTATACCAAACTATACCCTAGGAAAACAAGGATAAGAGGGGAGATTCCATTGGCATATTCGTTAATTACCTTAGAACAATCCAAGTCTCCCATCTCAGAGGCTTTTCGGACGCTCCGGACGAACGTTCAGTTTACGAGTGTCGATTCACAGACCAAAAAAATTATGATTACAAGCGCAGGCCCTCGGGAAGGGAAATCATCCACCGTCGCCAACCTCGCGGTGAGTATGGCTCAAGCTGGGAAATCTGTGTTTGTCATCGATGCCGACATGCGTAATCCCACTCAACATAAACTCTTTGGTTTAGATAATGAGCAAGGGTTATCGATCTCCTTGGTTGAGGATCAAGACTTTAATCTATTTACCCAGGAAACAACTGTACCCGGCGTAACCGTTCTGACAGGTGGCCCCATCCCTCCCAATCCTGCGGAGCTTGCTGGGTCTCAACGCATGAAGCGTCTGATTCAGGAAGCCAGTCAGCAATTTGACATTGTCCTCATTGATACCCCTCCCATTGTTGCCGTGACAGATGCCGCAATCCTAGCCCAGGAAGTGGATGGAGTCATACTGGTCTTAGCGTCAGGCGAAGTGAACAGAGACTATGCCCAAAGAGCCAAAGAACTGCTGGATAAAGTGGGGGCTAAGATTCTGGGGGCTGTTCTCAATAAAGTGGATCTGAAAACCAGCGAATATTATTACTACTACTACTATCACGGATCCGACGATGCGAAGAAGAATAAAAGACGTCAGAAAGCACGCTAAGACAAGAAGACAGCCTTCCTCCGGTATTATCTGGAGGAAGGCTGTCTTTTCTAGAACTTGGCATACGCGCCGGATAGCTGTCGTTGTGCCGTTTTACCCATCTCTCGCGCAGCATAGATTTCAGAGACGTTAAAGGAGGAAATCCCGTTTAACACAACGACCATTGCTTGCTTGGCTAAGCCGATCCCCGCCAAATACTCTTGGTAGGAACCCTTAAGCGTCGCATCAGTGGGAGAATTTGCCTTAGCGAAAGCTTCAGCTGCGGTGAAGGTAGCCTGGGATTGGACGATGCTGGCTTTGTACGCAGATAGTGACATCGTGCGGCCTTGTAAAGCTGTGGTATTGCCCTTCACGTCCTGCATTGCTTGAAGCGTCTGCTGATACGATTTCGACATCAATTTTTTGTATTCCCCGGTAGAAGAGGCGCTAGAATTCGGTTGAGAACCAGGAGCTGATGGGTCTTGGGAAGGGTCAGCACCAGAGGGGGAGGTTAGATCGGGTGAAACTGCCGAAGACAGCTCATCAGAACCCTGTGCTCCAGTACCATCACCCGAACCTCCGTCTAGTTTATGAGCCGCAGCTGCATACTGGTTGGCCAGCTGCTGCCCTCTATAGATTTGCCAACCTGCATAACTACCTATTACCAATACAACCACCCCGAGAGCTACTATAAGTCGTCGAAGCATAAGTTTCATGATCGTTCACTCCTCACGTTTCAGTGTCAGGATTACTATAGGTAGTGTACCACTCTTTGCTGAGATTACGAAGTAATGGTGCATCTGAAATAAACTAGAAAATCTTGGAGGTATAGGTCAAGATGTGGCGAATGCTCAATATGTATGGATATTAATTCGAACAGTTGGGAAAATCACGCAATAATAAAAGCATAATCTGTAGGAGACGTCACATGATCGATATTCATAGTCACATCCTGCCCGGGCTAGATGATGGGTCTAAGACCATGGCAGAAACGCTGGGCATGGTGCGTCAGTTGCACGCAGCAGGCTTTAAGACCCTGATCGCCACCCCCCACGTCCTAGAAGGAAGAGCTTCCTTAAGCCCTGCAGAAATCCTGGCGACCACAGACCAAGTGCGCAAGCGCGTTGCTGAGGCTGGAATCCCCGTTGAGATCTTACCGGGTGCTGAGAACTATATCTTCCCAGACCTAGCTAAGTGGGCTCGCGCTGGGAAGCTGGTGACCCTAGGAAACGCAGGAAAGTATCTACTCCTCGAGTTACCGATGCTGGAAATACCCCACTATACGGATCAAGTCTTTTTTGACCTCCAAGTCCTAGGCATAACACCGGTGTTGGCTCATCCAGAACGCAATAGAGGCTTATGCGATGAGCCGGAGCGGATCCTTGCTTGGGCAAAGAAAGGGATTCTCTTTCAACTGAATATCAGAAGTCTAAGCGGACATTATGGTCCTCAGGCTGGGCAGTTAGCGGAAATCTTACTCAGTAGTGATTTGATCCACTTTTTGGGCTCGGATGCTCATCGGGTTTCCCATAGTGAGTTGACTTATACGGAAGCTTCGCAGAGCCTAGAGGAACTGGTCGGTGAAAGTCGGTTCCAAGCTTTGACGGCAGATAATCCTCAGAGGATGCTCGCAGGGGATTTCCTGCCGGAAGAGCGGGAGTATTTGCTTAAGCGGTTAGGTAGGAAGAAGAGCCAGAGTTGGCTTCGGAGATTGTTTGGACGATAGGGGCCGTAGGAAATTATAGAAATAAAATAAATATTATGAATTTAATTTTAATTCACATAGAGGAATTTCAGGTTTGTTGGCGAATTAGGAAAAGATTAGTCCATTTATCCTATGCCTATAGGACTTTTGGCCCTTGGGGGAGGGGTATGGAATTGTGCTTTTGAATCCATTTCATAAAGGAAGGTCTGGTTCATGATGTTGAGCCGTAAAGCCATCTATTTAATGGTAATTGACATAGTCTTGGTGAACCTTGCAGCATTCGGCAGCTTCTACCTCCGGTTTGAAGGGAACATTCCACAGGTCTATTTCATGACCTATTATCATACAGCTTGGGCGGGTACGCTCATTTACTTAGTTATCTTTTCCTTATTTGGTTTATATAATCGCCTTTGGCAGTATGCAAGCATCAGTGAACTACTTTCCATTCTTTATGCGGTCACTGTAGGAACAGGCAGTGTCGTGCTCGCCGTTTATTTCTTAGCGCCCATGCGCTACCCCAACACAGTAGCCGTCCTATTTTGGCTGACCACGATGTTTCTAATTGGTGGGTCACGATTCCTGGGGCGGATACTACAACATGGCGTTTCTAAAGTGCATATTCCCGGAGTTCCGAAGCGAGTCCTGATTATAGGGGCTGGAGATGCTGGGGCCTTAGCAGTCCGAGAACTGAAGAACAGCAATTACCGAGAAGGCACTCCAGTAGGGATCATTGATGACGCTCCAGAAAAGCAGAAGCTCAAGATGATGGGTATCCCTGTGCTGGGGACTAGGGCGGATATCACGCGAGTTGTTATGGCCCACCAAGTTGAGGAAGTCATTATTGCGATGCCTTCAGCTTCAGGGAATGTCATCAGAGACATAACCGAGATCTGCGAACGAAGCGGGCTTGTCATCAAGATTATGCCCGGGGTTTATAACTTCTTCAGCGGCCAGGTGGACACCTTGAAAATCCGTGATGTGCAGATCGAAGATTTGTTGGGAAGAGACCAAATCAACCTCGATATTGAGGAAGTCGCGGGCTACCTAACGGGAGAAACCGTCTTAGTCACGGGAGCCGGCGGCTCCATTGGCTCAGAGCTCTGTCGGCAAATAAGCAGATTTAAGCCTGGTAAGCTCATTCTCGTAGGCCGTGGCGAGAACAGTATTTTCGATATTCAGCAAGAACTACGTTCTGACTGTCCTGAACTCAATCTGATCACCGAAATCTTAGATATCAGAGATCGGGAAAAAGTTGAACTGGTTTTTATGAAATATAAACCTGGAGTCGTCTTTCATGCTGCTGCACATAAGCACGTTCCCCTGATGGAAGGCAATCCTGAGGAGGCTTTGAAGAACAACATCTTAGGAACGTATAATGTCGCAGAGATCTCAGACCTAACTCAGGTAAAAACCTTCGTACTTATTTCCACAGACAAGGCTATCAATCCCACAAGTATTATGGGGGCCACGAAGCGAGTGGCCGAGATGATCATTCGAAGCTTAGATCGCCTATCACAGACCCGTTTCGTGGTTGTGCGCTTTGGAAATGTTCTGGGAAGTCGAGGCAGTGTCATTCCGACGTTCAAGAAACAGATTGCCAAGGGCGGACCCGTGACTGTGACCCATCCAGAGATGGTACGTTACTTTATGACTATTCCAGAGGCCTCGCAACTCGTCATCCAAGCAGGGGCTATGGCGCGAGGTGGGGAAACGTTTATTCTCGACATGGGTAAACCCGTCAAAATCGTGGATCTGGCGAGAGACCTTATTAGGTTGTCGGGATTCGAAGTGGATGTGGATATGAAGCTTGAATTCACAGGAATGCGTCCAGGTGAGAAGTTGTACGAGGAATTGCTCACGGCCGATGAAGGGACGACCAGTACGAAGCACGAGAGGATCTTTGTGGCGAAGCCGAGTGTAGTTGATGTGAAAAGGATTGAAGGGCTGGTTCAGCTGATTCGGGAGAGGGGTTCGAGGCTGACGAGACAGGAGATCGTGGAGGAGTTGGGTAGGATTGTGCCTGGATTTTCGCAGGGGAGTGGGAGGATGACGGGGAGGTAGTGTGGGAGGGTTATTTAGCGATTTTATGTACTTTTGTTATTGATACATAGCTTAATTATAGGATTTGATTCTAGAGAGCCGGTGTTATTTAGTCAAAGAAGAAATGTTATAAAAGGTGATAGGACGACTGGCGATTACAAAGGGGTTAAACTACAACATGTAGTATGCGTAAATAAAAGACCTACTACATATAGTATATTACCTAAAATGTACGCATTGAGGAAATATATAGGTGAAATAACGAGTGGGAATCATAAAGGGATGCTCAAAAAAGCCTGTATTGGCGCGGTTTGCGCTTGATTAAAGTAATTGTAATGGTTTTAAGCGTGAATTGGAAAGGTAAGAAATACAGTGGGCAATGTAAAGGAATTTTGATTTTCGATTGTCCTTTTTACATCACCAAGGTGACATTAGACCGTAATTGATTAAGAATGGCCAAATTATGTCGTGGGGTTCGTGCCTAATGATGGAGGAGAGGGATAGATGAAAAGAATTACAGATATTATTTTTGGCCTTATATTATTCAGTATTTTAAGTCCTTTGTTACTCATAATTAGTCTAGTCATCAAAGTTGATTCTAAGGGACCAGTGTTATTTAGCCAACGAAGAATCGGAAGAAATAACAAAGAATTTGTTCTATATAAGTTTCGAACTATGCGAACTGGTGCCCCCAATGTGGCGACTCATTTACTAAAAGATCCTCAGAGTTACATTACCCCTTTTGGTAACTTCCTAAGAAAGAGTAGTTTAGATGAGCTGCCTCAATTCTTAAACATTATCAAAGGGGATATGACATTCTTTGGGCCACGCCCAGCCTTATATAACCAGTATGATTTGATAAAGTTGAGAACAAGATGTGGGGTACACACATTAAGACCCGGTGTTTCGGGATGGGCCCAGGTAAACGGGAGGGACTGTCTGGAAATAAGTCAAAAAGTTGATCATGATTTCTATTACTTAGAACATCATAATTTATTCTTTGATATAAAGATACTATTCTTTACGGTTCTAAAGGTATTGAAGGCAGATGGAGTTCGAGAAGGGACCGGAGAGCCGAATATGGTTGAGAGAAGAGAGAGTTCTATGTGATGGGGCTAATGGATTTAAGGTGGTGAGGAGTCTTGTCTGAGCTTATTATTATAGGAATAGGCGGACACAGTAAGGTCGTTACGGACATTGCTATGTTAAATGGGTATAAGATTTTAGGCTATCTTGATGACAAGGAGCCAGTTGGAGAAGGTAAGGACTTGTATCTTGGTAGGATTAATACATTGCCAAGATGGATTAGGGATGGTATTAGTTTTGTGATTGCTATTGGGGATAATCTGGTGAGGAAAGCAATTGTTGAAAGGTACGAAGGATTGAACTTGGATTATGTGAAGTTAGTTCATCCGGCAGCTATTATAGGGAGTAAGGTGGAGATCCTTAGGGGGACTGTTGTGATGCCGGGGGCTATTATAAATGCTGACGCTAGGATAGGAAGGCATGTTATTATTAATACGGCTGCAGTGGTTGATCATGATTGTAGGGTTGGGGATTTTGTTCATATTGCGCAGGGAGCGGTTTTGGCTGGTGGGGTTGTGGTGGAGAGTTGTGCGGTTGTGGAGGTTGGGGTGCGGGTTGGACGGGGAATGGTGGTTGGGGTGGGGCAAGAGGTCGCGGCCAATAAGGACTATAGAAAAGCATGAAAGGTTGAGGAGATGTTATTAGTCACTGGAATTACTGGACACTCGGGCAAGTACTTCATGCAAGAGCTGATTAATCATAAATATGAGGATATAATCCGTTGCGTTGTGAGAAACTCTTCTGATACATCACTACTTGATAGCAGCGGGTTGAAGGTAGAAAAAGTCGTTGGAAATTTGACAGACCAAGAGTTTATGGACAACTGCATGGAAGATGTAGATACGGTAATGCATATAGGCACCATTTTTTACTCGATTACTGTAATGAAAGCAGCCGTAAAAAATAATGTTAGAAGAGCAATTTTTGTACATACTACTGGGATTTATTCAAAGTACAAGAGCGCTTCGGAAGAATACAAGAACATTGAATCAGAAGTAATTAACATCATTAAGGATACTGCTTCTTCAATCGGCTTAACAATCCTACGACCTACCATGATTTATGGAAATGTCAACGATAAAAACATGGTTATTTTCATTAAGATGGTGGACAAGCTGAGACTATTCCCAGTTATTGACCAGGGAAGGAGCCTGCTTCAACCGGTAAATGGTCGTGACCTTGGAAAGGCTTATTATCAAGTGTTGGTCAAGCCAGAAATAATGAATGGTGATTATATCTTATCAGGCAAAAAGCCTATCATGATGTTTGATATGTTTAAGCTGATAAGTAATAACCTTGGAAAGAAAACGGTCTTTGTCAGTGTACCCTTGGGATTTGGTGTGTTCTTAGCCAGAATATTTAAGGCGGTTACACTAGGCAAAGTTGATTATATAGAGAAGGTGCAAAGGATGGGTGAAGACAGGAGTTATCCCCATGAAGATGCAGCTAGAGATTTTGGCTATGACCCTATGCCTTTTGCAGAAGGGCTTAGAATAGAAGTTGAGCAGTATGTAAAGAAGTTTAAATGATGATGTGGGAGCCTACAGTGAAATGAAGATCTTAGTTGTTTGTCAATACTACTATCCTGAACCTTTCAGAATAACAGATATATGTGAACATTTGGTGACAGACGGTCATTCGGTAACGGTGCTGACAGGATTGCCGAATTATCCAATGGGGAAGATACCGAATGAATACCGATGGGGGCGCAAGCGAAAAGAAATAATTAACGGAGTCAAAGTGCTACGATGTTTTGAGATAGGCAGAAAAAACGGAGTTGTTGGTATGGCATTGAATTATGCGAGCTATATGTTATCCGCTTCTGTTAAAGCTTTATTCTTAAAAAAACAGTTTGACGTTATCTTTGTTTACCAACTCTCACCAGTTTTTATGGCATTACCTGGGGTTGTATTGAAAAAGCTATCTCATAAGCCATTGTACTTATATTGCTGTGATATATGGCCGGAATCCCTGAAAAACTATATATCAGATGAGAAGAGTTATATTTATAGGACAGTGAGTAAAATAAGTAGTTACTTATATTCAAAATGTGATGCTATCACGGTTACTTCCAAGCCATTTATTGAGTATTTTAATCAAGCGCATTCCATTCCAATCGAAAGGATTACATATAATCCCCAACATGCAGAAGATATTTATTTGAAGATGGACTTCTCATTAGAAGACGATGTTATAGACTTTGTTTTCATGGGGAATATAGGAATTGCGCAGGATATTAATTGCATTTTAAATGCTACTGAAAAGATAAAATACACACACAGTTTTAAGGTGCATTTTGTCGGAGATGGTTCTTATTTGGATACAAGTAAAGACTTGGTTAAACAGAAAGGACTGGAGGACATCGTTATTTTCCATGGTCGACATTCACTTGATAAGATGCCGGAGTTTTACAAGTTAGCAGATGCTTGTCTGCTTACACTTAAGGATGATAGTTTAGTTGGATTGACAATGCCTTCAAAACTACAGGGGTATATGGCTGCTGGTAAGGTTGTAATTGGAGCGATTAATGGTGCAGCACGAGAAGTTATAAGCGAATCAAAATGCGGGGTTTGTGTCAATGCGAGTGACTCAGATGCGTTAGCAGAGGCAATGAAAGATTTTATTCAAAACCCTTATACGTATAAAGAATGCGGGGAAAATGGTAGAAGCTATTTTAAGTTGCATTTTACAAAAGAGATATATATGAAAACCCTTGAAATAAAATTAATTGAGATGATGGAGGTCTAAGACAGTGTTCAAAGACAAGACTTTATTAATCACAGGTGGTACAGGTAGTTTCGGAGGAGCGGTACTTGACCGCTTTTTAAATACTGACATCGGAGAAATTAGAATATTCTCAAGAGACGAGAAAAAACAGGACGATATGCGTCGTATTTACCAGAATGACAAGATTAAATACTACATTGGAGATGTTCGTGATTTAGCCAGTGTAAAAAATGCAATGCATGGAGTTGATTACCTATTCCATGCGGCAGCATTGAAGCAAGTGCCAAGTTGCGAATTTTTTCCTCTTGAGGCAGTAAAGACTAACGTACTTGGTACAGAGAATGTCCTGACTGCAGCGATAGCGTATGGTGTGAAGAAATGCATCTGCTTATCAACAGATAAGGCAGCCTATCCCATCAATGCTATGGGTATCTCAAAAGCAATGATGGAGAAAATTGTCGTAGCTAAATCAAGAACCGTAGATCCTAAAAAAACAACTATCTGTGTTACTCGATACGGCAATGTAATGGCTTCTCGTGGATCTGTTATTCCTCTCTTTGTACAACAAATTAAGACAGGACAACCTATGACAGTCACTGATCCTAACATGACAAGATATTTGATGAACTTAGAGGAAGCAGTTAACTTGGTAGTCTACGCATTTTTACATGCTCAGAGCGGTGACACCGTTGTGCAAAAATCGCCGGCAAGTACGGTGGGTGATCTAGCAGAAGCAGTGAGACAGCTTTTTGATCCTGCCCATGAAATCAAAATCATTGGGACTCGCCATGGTGAAAAAGTGTATGAAACACTATTGACAAAAGAAGAACTTTTTAAAGCAAAGGATATGGATAATTATTATAGGGTACCAGCTGATAATCGTGACTTGAATTATGATCAGTATTTTATAAAAGGAAATGAACAACTCTCTACTATTGATGAATACAATTCTCACAACACCAATAGGCTGAGCGTTGAGGAAGTTAAGGAGATGCTTTTATCTTTGAACTATATCCAAGAGGAGTTAGCAGCATGGAAATAAGGAAAATGAAATATATAGTACTTGGCGCTACCGGTATGGCAGGTCATACAATTTGCTTATATCTGCAAGAGCAAGGACATGCTGTGACAGCTTTTTCTACTAGTGCATTCCCTTTCTGCGATAATATTAACGGAGATGCAATGGACAAGCAGTTCATCACATCAATGCTGAGAGATGGAGACTACGATGTGGTTATTAACTGCATCGGGATTTTGAATCAAGCTTGTGACAGAGAGCCATCAAGAGCTGTTAATCTCAACAGTTATTTGCCACACCTGATTGCGGATACTTTAAGAGATACAAGGACAAAGCTGATTCATATGAGTACCGACTGTGTTTTCTCTGGAAAATCAGGAACCTACAGTGAAAGTAGCTTCCGTGATGGTGAAACCTTTTATGACAGAACAAAGGCACTAGGCGAAATAGAAGATGCTAAGAATTTGACCTTCCGTAACTCAATAATAGGTCCCGACATGAAAGAAGATGGGATTGGGCTTTTCAACTGGTTTATGAAGCAGAGTGGAACCGTCAATGGATATACCAAGGCCATATGGACTGGTGTTACAACACTTGCGTTAGCTAAAGCTATGGAGAGAGCAGCCGCTGAAAATTTAACTGGGATTTATAATCTGGTGAACAATGAGAGCATCAGTAAGTTTGATTTGCTTGGACTGTTCAACAATTATATGAGAGATGGTGAGCTTTCCATTAAACCGAGTGAAGCCGTCAATCTGAATAAATCGCTCGTCAACAACAGGACGGACTTCTCCTTTGAAGTACTGAATTATGAGCGGATGGTTATAGAAATGAAGGAGTGGATTTACAGCCATAAAGAGCTGTATCCACATTATTTTAGATAGAGGAGAAGTATAGATGAGCAAATTAAAAGTGATGACAATTGTGGGTACTCGCCCAGAGATTATTAAATTATCAGAAGTCATCAAGAAGTGCGATAAGTACTTTGAACATATACTGGTGCATACGGGCCAGAACTATGATTACACGTTGAATGAGATATTCTTTGAGGAACTTGGGCTCAGAGCACCGGATTATTATCTTGGTGTTGTAGGGGACAACCTTGGACAGACCATGGGGAATGTTATTGCTAAGTCCTACGAGATGATGGTCGAGCAAAAGCCGGATGCATTGATGGTTTTGGGCGATACCAACTCCTGCCTTTGTGTGATTTCTGCAAAAAGACTTAAAATTCCCATTTTTCATATGGAAGCCGGTAACCGATGCTTTGATGAAAACTTACCAGAGGAAATTAATCGAAGAATAGTCGATCATATCAGTGATGTCAACTTGTGCTATACTGAGCACGCCAGACGATATCTGAACTATGAAGGTGTACAGAAAGAGAGAACTTATGTAGTAGGCTCACCGATTGCAGAGGTTCTGACAGCAAATATTGACAAGATAAAAAACAGCAAGGTTCTTGAAACTCTGGGATTGGAAAAAGGCAAATACATCCTGCTTTCAGCTCATCGTGAAGAAAACATTGATAATGAGCAGAACTTCTTCGCCCTGATGAATTCAGTCAATGCGATGGCCGAGAATTATGATATGCCTGTTATTTACAGTACTCATCCAAGAAGTAAGAAGTTCATTGAGCAGCGTAGATTTAAGTTCCACCCAAATGTGCGTAGCCTAAAGCCGTTTGGATTTTCGGATTATAACAATCTGCAGCTTAATGCATTTTGCGTTGTATCCGACAGTGGAACCATACCAGAAGAAGCATCATACTTCAAATTCCCAGCGGTATCTGTGAGAACTAGTACTGAAAGACCGGAGGCACTTGATAAAGGTAACTTCGTCATCGGTAGCATCACAACAGAGCAAGTGTTGCAAGCAGTAGATATGGCTGTTGAGATGAATGGCAATGATGACTTAGGAATAGATGTACCTAACTATGTTGATGAAAATGTCAGTGTTAAGGTAGTTAAAATCATTCAGAGCTATACCGGGATTGTAAATCGAATGGTGTGGGGAAAGTCATGAAAATAATGGTTTTCGATGTTCCGGCTGAGCATGGTGGGGCGCTGACTATCCTTAAGCAATATTATGAAGAGGCAGTAAATGACAAAAATAATGATTGGTATTTTGTTATTAGCACACCAGAATTGGTAGAAATCAAAAATGTGAGAGTGTTGAGATTCCCATGGGTAAAGAAGAGCTGGTTTCATCGGCTGTATTTCGATAAATTTGTGGCGCATAAAATTGTTTTGCAGTACCAGGCAGATGAAGTTCTGTCACTGCAAAATGTGATCGTGGAAGGGGTAAGGTGCAAGCAGACTCTATACTTACATCAGCCCTTACCGTTTGTTGAAAAGAGATATCGGATAACAGAGGACGCTAAGCTTTGGGCTTACCAGAACCTAATCAGCAGGATGATATATAAGTCGGTTAGAAAGGCTGACAAGGTCATCGTCCAAACTAAATGGATGAAAGATGTCTGTGTTAGTAAACTAAAGGTAATGTCTGAAAAAATAGCAGTTATCCCACCGAAGATAAATATAAAAATAAACCGGTATTTTGAGCCGAAAGAAAAACATCTGCATACATTTTTTTACCCTGCAAATGGCTTTATTTACAAAAAACATAAAGTAATTGTGGATGCGGCTTTACTATTGAAAGAACGTGGAGTGAGTGACTATAAAATTATTTTCACTCTACAAGGCGATGAAAATAAGCATATTGAAGGTTTGTTCAAGCAGGTAAAAAAAAATAATTTACCGATAGAGTTCATTGGTGCCATCACTCAAGAACAAGTATTTGATTATTATAGCCGCTCAGTCTTGATATTCCCGTCTTACATTGAAACATTTGGGTTACCCATGCTAGAAGCTAGGTTACACCATACGCCGGTGTTGGCATCTGATATGCCTTTTTCGCATGAGATTTTGGATGGGTATGAGAAGGTAAGGTTTTTTGACGTGGAGGATGTAGCAGAGTTGGCAGAAATAATGGAGCAAAGTCAAGAATATTATAAGACTAGAATACTATTTGATTAGAATATTTCTGTTAACAATTAGTATCAAGCTGACAATAGTATCTATAAAGTGATTAATTGCTATTTGCAATTCAACAAAGATTACAATTAAATTGTTATCAAAGTATTATGGACAATTGCAGAAGGGACTTCAGGAGCTTGAAATTATATAAAAAATCATTATCAGTAAACAAAAAAATAGATTATACTGTATTGTATTTTTTTTCCGTGTTTATAATATTGTGCTTTGTCAAAGCAAATACAGAAGATGTAATCAAGAATATCTATGTTTATCATTTTAATTTAAATATAATTCCTGTAATAATTGGAATTTGTGTTTTCTTTTCTGTTGTTATTTTGTTCAGAAGAAGACCATATTTAGATAGAATTACTGTGGGTTTGTTTTATAGTGCTCTATTGGGGATTATACCAATTGTATATGCTGAAAATATTAATCACTATTGGGGGAACTACCTTCCCTTATTAATATCACTTATATCTTATACAATTTGCACGCAGTCAGAAGTGGATTTTCCAGAAGAAATATACAAAATTATTTGCTTGGTATGTGTGATTATATCTATACAAGTTATTGCAACCGAGTTAAATTATTTTTCCAATCTTTCCATTAGTAATTTCAATAATGTTTCTGTAAAAGCATTTATGAGCATACCTATAGGTTCTTCCAATTTGATCGCTGCATATTTATTACCAATGGTAGGTTTTATTAATTCATTTAAACGAAATAAATTAACTTTTATTGTGACCGTTTTATCAATCTATGCATTGATTTTATGCCGTTCGAAAAATGCATTATCATTGGCTATTTTAATGGTGTGCTTTCTAATAATCAAGAAAGTATATATGTTTATTTTAAAGGATTACTCTGTAAATAGAAATAAAAAATTGATAATTCTTTCTCTTATTTCATTAATGTTTGGAGTTGCATTAATTTTTGTGTTAAATTTATTAGGGAAAATTATTTCTGATTGGGAATTTTCTTTGTATTTCTCCCCATACTCAAATTACATAATGAATTATTTGGATACAATTTCCTCAGGGAGAATTGTTGTATATCAAATTGAATTGATGCGTTTTACAGATCATATCTTCTTGGGAAACGGTTATGGTTATAACTTGGATTATCTTAGGAGTCACAATTGGATTATTGAAATTCTGGTCCAGAAGGGTATAATTGGCTTGGCGATTTATATATTCTGTCTTTATAATATTTTCAAAAATGCGCTACAATATTATAAAGATAGTTTTTCAAGGGCAAGTATTAATTTACTACTCATAATTTATGTTCAAGGATTATTTGAAATCACTATTTTTACAATTGGAATGGATTTTTTGATTTGGAGTATATCAGGATTTTTGATAGCACGATCCAGCTTTTTGAGAAAACAAACTATAGAGTATTAATTCCGCACTCACGGTTTTTGAAATGTAAGTTTTTTATTTTGTGATGTTAGTTATGAAAGGATTTTATTGCAATGAAGCACCTCGTTTTTCTAGTTGGTTCATATCATCCACACTTTTCTGCAGTAGGCACATGCTGTTACAATATTGCTGAGGAGATGGTAAGGCAGAATAAGGTTACAGTTGTATGCATGAAATCACGTCACCATCAATCAGATAGGGAAGACTACCAAGGGCAGACGATCATAAGAGTGTCCCATAGGTGGTGGGATACTCGGATGAAACTGGATGAAAAGATAAAATCAAGTAGCGGTATAATAAAAAAGTGGTATACCTTTCTCTTAAATACTGTTCGAGCCAAGGAGTATTTGCAAATTGTTGTTTCAAGAGCGAGTCTAAAACAGGCTTGGATTAAGGCTTACGAAAGTGCATTAGAGAACATTGATGACCCAATTGATGTGATTATACCAATGTGCTTCCCAATGGAAGCTGTTGTAGCAGGCATGGAGTACAAACAGAAGCATCCGAAGGTGAAACTTATCCCATATTTATTTGATCAATTCGTAGATAGAAAGGAATTACATAAATTGGGGTTATTAAGGAAAATGAAGATGCATCGTCATTTATCAGTAGAGGAAGATATGATTAAAATTTCAGATGGCCTTCTGGCTATTCACTCTCTACAACGGCACTTTGCAACTCATTTTCCGGAATCAACAACGAAATTTCAATTTGTTGAACACCCACTTATTAAGCCGATACGCCCTACAAACATAAAAGATCATACAATTAGTGATTTCGACCAATGTAATATAGTGTATACTGGTGCTTTATTAATCGGATATGTTACACCTGATTATATGCTTAGTTTACTGTCAATTGTAAGATTACAAATCGAGTTTACCATGCACTTATATATTGGAGGAAATTGCGAAAAGACGATAGCAAAGTACCAAGAAATAATGCCAGCTAATATTGTAAATCATGGTTATGTGGATAAGGAAACGGCATTAAACGCGCTAACAGAAACTAATATTCTTATAAATATAGCTGAGATTAAAGGGGTACAGATTTCAAGCAAGATCTTCGAATATATGTCCACGGGTAAGCCTATCGTTCATTTTTATACTGCTTCTGAGGATGTAAATGTAAAAATCTTAAAGGACTATCCACTTTGCCTGTGTTTGAAACAAGATCAGCAGTTGCTTCAAGAAAACGCTGAAAAATTTATCCGATTCTGTCGAGATAACAAGGATAAAACACTGAATTTTACTGAAATAGAAAAAGTTTATTTTTATGCTACACCAAAGTTTAATGCTGTCAAAATGTTAGAGATAATAAATCGCGGAGAGCAGCATTGTGACATGAGCAAAGACTTAAGCTATGGAAGATAACAGTGCATATAAATTAGGTGTGAAAAATATCATGTTTTCTGTACTAGCTCAGGGAATTACTTTTGCACTGAGCATAGTGACCGGTTTTTTATTGCCTAAAGCGATGGGCGTTACACAATATGGATATTGGCAGGTATATTTATTTTATGTTGGTTATATTATACTCTTATGCTTTGGTTTCAATGACGGATTGTATCTTAGATATGGACGGTTAAACTATTCACAGCTCCCTTTTGAGAAACTGCGCAGTGCTATGCGCATTTTCATGCTTGTTAGTGGTGCACTAGCCTGTATTTTGTTTGGCTTATCTTTTCTCGAAAAGGACCCCAATAAAGTTTTTGCGTTTTGCGCCATAAGTATTAATTTATTAATACTTGGCATCAATGGAACATTATTAACTATATTACAGTTTACCAATCGCATAAAGTTAAATAGTGCACTGACAATAGCCAATAAAGCTGTATTTGTGGTACTGATAATTCCCTTATTTTTTTTGAAGTGGGTTGACTTCAGGATTATTATCGTTGTAGATATTTTTACCAAGCTACTTTTGTTGAGTATTAATGTCTATAAATCAAAGGAGCTTTTTCTAGGTCAGGCGCAAAGTATCGTTCTTGGATTCAAAGAATATAAGCAAGACGTAGATATTGGCATCCAATTAATGTTCGCCAATATTATAAGCTCCCTATTAATTGGAATCGGCAGATTCATCGTTGAGAGGTTCATGCCGCTGGAAAGCTATAGCTTATATTCCTTTGCGACAACCATTACCACTTTTGCATTGGTTTTCATTACAGCATCGAGTCTGGCTATGTATCCGCTCTTAACGCGTGTAGCTGAGGACAAATTGCCATTATTATACAAGGATTTAAACATTTTGCTATGTGTAGGCTTGTTTTTACTCTTGGCTGGATACTATCCGCTTTATTATTTGATTAAATACTCTTTTAATGATTTCGCAGGCATATTTGAGTACTTTTATCTGTTGTTTATCATTATTGTTTCCCAGGGTAAGATGCAGTTTCTAATAAATACTTATTATAAGGTTCTGCGTGAAGAAAAAGCCATGCTGCTCGCAAATATATCCGGAGCTGTGGTGGCCTTGATGGTGATTGTTCCAGCTTTTTATTACACCCATTCAATATTTGCCATCGTAGCAGGAACAACTCTCACACTTATCTGGCGATGTTATGCTTCCGAGATTTATCTGAAAAAGAGGATGGGTATTAAAGGATATGGCAATATTGCGGCTGAGTTGGGCATGGTAGTGTTATTTATAGTAGGTGTAATATCTGGCAAACCTATAGGGCTCGTTATGTACTTACTTGCCGTTTGTGTTTATGGATTTATCAATCGCGCCGTACTTTGGCGTTATTCTAGTAAAATATTCAGACTTGCCACGGAAAGATAGGGGCGAAGAGTCGAAATAAGCCTGAAGATAATTTGGAGATTAAAGTAATGTAGATATATGAACAACGGATAATGAGAGGTTGATCGATAGATGAAAATATCTTTAATAACTATTCATGACATAGGTAACAATTACGGATCGACCTTGCAGAGCTGCGCATTATACCGCTATATCCAAAAACAAGGGTATCAGGTGGAGATTATTGACTATCAGCCGCAATACAAATCTTTAAAGGGTAGGGCCAGAACTTTAGCAGTTAATTTGATGTTTTTATCAAAATATTTAAAGAGGAAGAAAAGATTTGAAAGCTATTATCGATCATATATGAAATTGACTTTCAGATACAGAAAATATCAGGATTTATGTGATAATCCACCACAGGCAGATGTTTATATGGTTGGGAGCGACCAAGTATGGAATGTTACTTTTCCATGTGGACAGGATGATGCCTATTATCTTAATTATAGTGATTCTCCTAATAAGATGTCTTATGCTTCCAGCCTAGGTCGTACGTTTAGTGAATCTCAACTCCATGCTCTTAAACAGAAGATTAAGAATTTCTCTTACATTTCGGTAAGAGAAAGCATTAGTAGTGCTCAATTATCTACTGTAGGCGTAAATGCCAAGTATGTTCTTGATCCAGTCTTTTTGCTTTCTAAGGATGAATACCTGCAAGATTTAATACTGCCACCCTGTAAGAACTATTTGCTGGTCTATGCTATAAATGAAGACAAGCTGTTAGACTCGGTTGCACAACGAATAGCATTAGAGCGTAACCTGAAAATTGTTCTCATTGGCGGCTTTTCAAAGAAAATTAAGTGCGATGTTTTTTATCGCTCGGCAGGTCCAAAAGAGTTTTTGAGTTTAATTGCCAATGCAGATTTCATATTAACCAGTTCTTTTCATGGGACGGCATTTTCTTTAATTTTTAATAAACAATTTGCAGTTGTTCAACCGGAAATAAATTCCCTGCGTATTGATGATATATTAAATTCGGTAGGCCTAACAGACAGAGTGATCAAAACTTTTATCGATTATGCAATGTATAAAAAAACTATTGATTATATTACTGTCAATCAAAAACTGAATCTATTAATTGAACAGTCGAAACAGTATCTAATTCACAGCTTGCAAGATTTAGAAAGCAAAATTATGGGAAGTGAGCCATTAAGATGAATCATATAGAGATAACGGAAAAACACAAATGTAGCGGCTGTTGCGCATGTATGAATATATGTCCTACTAACTGCATTATAATGAGACCGGATGAGGAAGGCTTTATATATCCAAATATTGATGAGAGCAAATGCATAGAATGCGGTTTGTGTATAAGCACTTGTCCATTTATTTCAGAATCGGGGGTAACACTGTTTGCCGATGAACAGCCTCAGGCTTATGCGCTATATCATAAGAATGAACAAATTAGGCAACAGAGTACTTCTGGGGGGGCCTTTACGGCAATCTGTGAAAGTTTTTGTGATAATAGAAATTACACTATTTTCGGAGCAGGATATGGTGATAGCTTGAATGTTTGCCATTCATATGTAAAAAACATCGACGATCTTGGCAAATTCAGAAAGTCCAAATATGTTCAGAGCGAGATTGGGATGTCATTTACACAAGCAAAACAGTTGCTCAACGATGGCAAGAAAGTTTTATTCTCAGGCACTCCATGCCAAATTGCGGGTTTAAAGACTTTTCTTAGGAAACCGTATGACAACCTGATAACTGTAGATTTAGTTTGCCATGGGGTACCTTCTCACATCATGTTTGATAAATACAAAGCATTTATGGAACGAAGCTATAAAGACACAATTACAGCAATCGATTTTAGGAATAAGAGAAAAGCAGGCTGGGAGAATTCGAAAATAAGCATCGACTTTAGGAAACGAAAACCATATGAGAGGTATTCGGAAACTACTGATGATCCATATATGAATGCCTTTCTTTCAGGTCTTTCCTTGAGGCCATCTTGTCGTCCCTGCTTTTTTGCAAAGACATTAAGAGTATCAGATATCACGATAGGAGATTTCTGGGGTATTGAGAGAATAAAGCCTCAGCTAAATGACAATAAAGGGCTCTCATTGGTCTTAGTCAATACACAAAAAGCCAGAAACTTATTTAAGAATATTGATGGGATTGCTTACATTGAATCTGTTGATTTACAAAACGCAATCAAGTTTAATGGCCAATTAAAAGCCCCAGTACAAGCTAATAAAAGTCGGGAACAATTCATGTCTGATTTGAAGTTATTGAAGTTTGAAACCTTAATCCAAAGGTATTTAAAGCCGCGCCCACTGGTAAATAGATTGGCAACCAAATTTTTAAGTAAAAAGACGAAACAGAGGATCAAACGTATAATTGGGCTAAATCATTGATGCTCGAGGAAAGCCTTCCCAACGGGTTCTGACAGAGCGCCAAACTAATGGTGCTTCATATAGCAGGTGCGATCCCGTCGGATAAGTTGCCAAACCGTTCTGTAGCGAGTCTTGGGAGACACGGGGCGACCCGTGTCTCTAAGCTTAGACAGCAAACTAGCAGGTCGGAAACGAAAACTGAAGTTATCCTTGTTAATATACGATAACAGTGTCGTGGTCTAGTTCAGGAAAAGATTACCGGTGTACAAAACCTACAGGGATATGCTATATTAACGTTGTTAGCAGAAATGCTAAATAGCAAATTAGTAAATAGCCTTTTACAAGGAGGTGATAAAATGGACCAAAAGAATGTAAGATTTGGTGATTTCATTAAATCAAAACGTTTGTTATTGGAAATTACGCTTAGAGATATGTGCGAAAGAATTGGATTCTCTCCTGCTTATCTAAGTGACATCGAAAACAATCGGCGTTACCCAATGGACAATGACAAAATAGAATTACTGATTAAGGAACTGAAACTATCTGTTGAGGACCAGGAAACGTTGTATGATTTAGCTGGCAAAGAACGTAAAGGAGGGGTATCTCTGGATTTACCTGAGTATATCATGGATTCTGAGGTCGCTCCCTACGTAAGAATGGCACTTCGTAAAGCAAAACAGAACGAAGTCACGGTTGATGATTGGAAACGCATCATTGAAGGGTTTAGCAGAAAGGATAAGGAGTAGTTTTATGCTAGAATTTTCATGGAGAAAAACAGATAAGAATAATGTACCAGTCATGAGCGCCAAGGAAATGGACGAGCTTGCTGAAATGCTTATTCATGACTATAAGCATGCTCTTATCAAAGAACCGCAGCCTATTAATTATGAGCATTTTTTGGAAGTGTATCTTGGGGTTAATTTGCAATATCTAGACATAACTGCCGATGCAACAATTCTTGGGATGACTGCTTTTGATGATGGGAGAGTACAGGTATACGACCATGAACTTGGTCGTGAGAAAAGCATCGATATCACCGAGGGTTCCGTCATGCTCGGGTCGGGAAAGGCCTTCGAAGTCCGTCTTCGGGGGTCATCTTTCCCTCCCATAGGGGACTGGTACTTCCCGGAATTTGTCGAACTCACTCATTCGACAAATTTCAAAGGACTAACCATTAAAGGTATGCTAGGATTAGGAAAAAGGCTTGAGAGGGGAAGATGTTATTGCCGAGGAAAGCGCGTATCTGGTATCCGGGGGCTAATTATCATATCATGTGTCGCGGGAATCATAGGCATGACATTTATAATCGTCTCACTCCCGCTTCGCGCTCGTTCGATAGGGGACTGGTACTTCCCGAATATTGTCGAACTAATTTAGGGGTCACAAATTGTTCCGGGGTCTGACCGAGCGCCAAGCTAAGGGTTCATATTGTGGGTGGGAATCCCGTCGGATAAGGCTTAGCTAAACCATTCTATAGCGAATAGGCACGGGGTGACCTGTGTCTCTAAGCGTAGACAGCGAACAAGTAGGCCGGAAACGAAAGATGAAGCTATAAGCCACGAAATCCACTGAGCCGATGGTTTAGCGTGAAAAATACTATGGGTTGAAGTAAAGAAGGGTATACTAAAATAAGGCCCTTAAAGGACCCGAAAAAATAAACTTTAGTTTAAGCTACAGAAATGTCAGTAGCCTTTATTAGACCTAGGGAA
>Ga0209386_1000276_pt1 | contig 26499 bp, 24 predicted proteins | sample NGEPertwo_FD_184510 | JGI IMG/M metagenome (GOLD analysis project Ga0209386, IMG submission 184510) | Arctic peat soil microbial communities from the Barrow Environmental Observatory site, Barrow, Alaska, USA - NGEE Permafrost154B-two... | ecosystem: Environmental > Terrestrial > Soil > Wetlands...
ATGAAAGACGGGGTTTTAAAACTTCCATTCCAACAGGATTTGTGAGGTATTCGCAGCGAAGTTCATAAACTACCGGCTTCACTTTCGTAGAAGTACAGGCGCCTATTATCAGGATGAGCAAACAAAATAAAGTTGATCGTATCTTCATAGGAATCAAGATTTAAAGATGAGTCTATTTTAGATTTAAATACTTGATCACCGCAGCATCGTCTTTTAAAGCATTGGCAGGAATAGGATTCTGATCATTGAATACCATCAAATCTTCTTTGGGTAAGATGGTCACAAAACTCTCATCGAATGCATTTTTATAGGGCAATTTCCCCGCATCCATGCCCAAGTAATGATCAAAGAAATTATAAACAGGATATCTTTTTGTTGCTTCATAGCCATGCCGTTCACCCGGGAAATGTGCATTATCAAGTTTGCTTTCGGCATCATACAAGGCATATACTTTCTGAATATATGGAAATTCAATTCGAGGTGTATTTTTAGTCCAGTCGCCGCCATCCGAAATAAGCAGCATGGGTCGGGGCGCACAAAGGGCAGCAATCTCAACATTGTTTGTCTGATGGTTCTTGCTTCGATGCACCGGCATTCCACTTTCGCAAATGCAACCACCAAAGAAGTAGGCTGACACCATAACTACCGGCACAGAAACCTTTATACGACTATCAATTGCAGTAATCATGATGGTTTGGGTGCCGCCACCTGACTCACCAGTGATGCCAATACGTTCGGGATCAACATCGGGGCGTGAAACAAGGTAATCGAGTACCCTTTTGCTGTTGAATGTCTGCAACAAAAGGGCGATTGGAATTTTGTGGTTCACCTGCTTTGAGTCGCCATAGCCAACCATATCGTAAGCGAAAACAACCGCGCCCATACGAGCAAAACATGCACTCCTTATCTGAACATCCGGACTCATACGCCTGTCAACCCAGTGTCCATGAGGGGTTAAGATCGCCGGACATTTCTTATCGGCTTTAAGCGGACGGTACAGATTTCCGGTAATATAGAAACCGGGGAAGCTCTCAATCGCAATATTTTCAACGATATAGCCATCCATCGTGTGGGTATTCCGGATGATGGTATTAAACTCGTTGCTCACTTTAGGCATCTGGTCGAACTTCATTCCTTTGATGATTCCTTGACGGATAACATCAGCACGTTTCTCCCAGTCTGCTTTGGTCTTCCATTCGCCGGCCCATTTCTTCATAATAATGTTAGCCTGATCCTCTGTCCAGTAAGCATCCTGACACAACATGTTATCCTGTGCATAACCATTTATTGCAAAACAAACAAGAAAAGCAATCATTAAAATATTCTGAATCTTTTTCATATCGGTAAGTTTTTGAAATTAATGTTTAGGAGCTTGTATGATATTGAGATAGCGAGCCATCCAGTAAGGCCAAAGCCAGAAGACAGGTTCTCTTACCTGTTGCGGATCTCCTTGCACAGCAGCCCATGGATTTTTATCCCATCGTACAGTAGAACGAATACTCGCAGGCGGAAGTTCCGAAATCTGAATTTCTTCAAGGATCGGGCTTCGTACGACTTGAACATCCTCACGCAAAGTATGATCGATCGGCCAGTCGACCAGATCAAGCGGAGCATCTCTTAGAAAATCAATCGTCTGATTTACATTGACTTTTTTACCGGTGGCAATCGCATAGGTCAGGTTATTGATCAGGTTTTCACCTGCAGGCTGATTGGCCATCCATTCATCAATCAGTTTAGAATAGAATACATGTAGTCTGGGGTCTTTTTCATATTTCAGCAGAATCGGAAAGAGATATCCTTCCATGGTCCGGTCGAAATAGATCTGCCAGGCCGGGTTTTTGGAATTCAAATGTGAGATATTATCCAGGTAACCTTCCTTTTCGATTAAACTGATATATGCCTTTTCATATTTTTCGTCTCCGGTAATATGTGCTGCAAATTTCAGATATGCAAGCAATTCCAAAGAGTTGATACTTCTTTCGGAGGACCAGTCCGGATCACGATTTAACTGGTCGGGCGACCAGACGGCCCAATGCGTATGAGTTCCGTCAATATCGATGAAGTTATAGTTGTTTTTCATCAGGTATTCTACAATTTTTCGCACATGGTTGCGGACAAGAATTTTCTCGTCCTCGTCTGCAGCAAACTCATAGTAGAAGAAATAGCCCATCATATGACCATCCATTTCATCACTGCTTGTATCCCCTTTCCACAACCATTTACCATCTTTCGATCTTTGCCAACGTTCTTCAACCGGCTTATAACGCGGATCCTTAACCAGTTCTTCAGCAATTTGTTTGTCAGTATAAGTTCTGTTAGCGTCGTTCACTTTTGGCCATGAAACCGGGACTATCGACCGAGCGAAAAAGCCTTCTGTCCCGGTTACTGTCTGCAAATATTTCAAGTATTCAAAAGCTTTTCTGGCTTTGGCCTTTGCATCTGCGTCGTTCGTAACAGCATACCTGAAACTTTCCATCGCCAGATAGCCACCGGTGTATTCGCCATCATTATCATCATCCGAATTACGCCATGTAGTAGTATCCCCTGGTATTTCCAGCCGAAGGATTCCACAGGTCCATGGATCGCGCATGTGTTTTTTCATTAGCTGGCTGTAATAATTCTTCTCTTTATCCTCCAGCGTCATCATCGTTCGTTTGATTTCGCTAACTCCATTCGTAGTAGCAACCCATGCATTTCCTTCTGCATCAAATGCGACGCCAGTTACTTTATTATCTGTTAACCAGCGTTTACTGAAACGCAACGAGTGCGAACCATCCGTAGCATACCTGACAACACCGACATCGGTACCAACCCACATCAACCCATCGGGCGATTGACGGATACAATTTACCCAAACCGAAGGAATTCCATCTTTAGGGGTCAGATTTTTCATCAGATGTTCACTGTCGCGTACAGAAACGCCTCCCATCACCCCGGCCCATAAATTTCCGGAAGGATCGAATGAAATTGCCCGGACATAACAACTTATCAATTCAGAAACGTCCTGATATAATGTGGTTTTACCCTCTTTATACCGGTAGAGTCCGGCATCGGTCGCCACCCACAAATTACCGATACTATCAGTAATTGCATCACGAACAGTCCGTGCAATCTGATATTTCTGCTGTTCCCATTTGTTGTTTTTGTAGCGCCAGATTCCGTATGGACCCAACGCATAATTTCCGGCACCATCGTTGCAAATTTCAGATATTGGAGGTTTTACACCCACTTCTTTTTTAAGTTGATGATTATTGTACCTGTAAATTCCATCCCATGTTCCCATCAGGACATCACCATTTGGATTTACGGAAACTGCATAAGCCGGACCACGCTCTTCACCTGTAATGACCGGTTTCCAGTTTCTGGTCACAGCACCCTTTCTGAAAACACCTGATGCAGTGGCAATCCAGATATTTGATTCACGGTCAACGGCAATACTACGGACTTCGTTATCGGTTGGATTATTGCCGATTCGGTAGGCATCATGTGTTTCCTGAACAAACGGAACATCCTTATAAGCCGTTTGAGAAGTAGATTCCGTTTTCTTTGCTTCCTGTCGACTTGAAAAAATAACAACTATTAAAACACCGGGAATGATAAGGAATAGTTTGAGATTCAATTTCTTCATAGTATACCAGTTGTTAATCCGTAATTGTTGTAAATAAATAATTACCCGAATGCACTTTCAGTATATGAACTCCATTTTTAAAACCCAGATATTCAGTGCCATCAACTTTTCCTATCGGGACCTCACTTTCTAATACTTTTGATTTAACACTTCCTGGTATGTAAACCATTGCAGACGTATTAAATGGAATTTCCAATTTTAAAGTAAATAGTCCCTGATTTCTTTCCCATTCGGAAGATATCCTGCCACGCATCGTTTCAATTTGTGCTTTTCCAAATCTGAGGCTATCCAGCAATAACGGTTTCACTTGGAATGAAGCAAAGGCTGGGTTGTTTTCATCTAATTGAATGCCAGCAATGTATTTGTAAAACCAACCATCAATACTTCCCATCATCACATGGTTTTTTGATTGTTTCAAGGTCCAGAATTCACACATCGTAGTGTATTTGCTCATCATATCGTTCCAACTCGGAGGGCTCTTCTGGTTGATGATTCCCCATGCTATATCACCTCTACCCTCTTTGGCAAGCGCTTCGGGCATATATTTAGTACCCAGTACTCCAGTCGTCAGATGAGTTGAATTTCTGACTACAATATCATTTACCAGATTACCCATTACCTTTTTCTTTATCTCATCCGGCACAATTCCAAGATAAAGCGGAAAGGAATTAGCCATCTGGCTGCCATCGTTGTAATTACCGGTTTCGGTATTCAGGTAGGTCATATTATACTTATCACGGATTTCGGAGGAGAGTTTTCTAAAATATTTCTGATCGGCAATGTTCCCTGTTACTCCGGCAACAACAGCCATAATTTTGGCATCCAGGAAATAAAATGCGGTAGGAACAGACTCCGGCTGACCTTCCTTCCAACCCTTTACCATACTTCCCCAGTCTCCAATCCAACCCATTGGCAGGATCAAATCTTTCGAAATACTATCGAGAAAATTCATATAGCGCTTCATGGCCGGATAGTGCCGCTGCAAAATACGCTTGTCACCATAAATGGAATAATATTGCCAGAGTATGGTAAGATAGGTGCTACTCCATTCGATTCCATCATCTTTAATGTATGGCCGCGGCGAAATAATGGGAATATCGCCTGTCTTTTCATCCTGGTTGTCTTTGATCCCTTCGAACCAATTCTCGTAAAACAAGGCCATATCGAAGTTAAACATCGCTTCCACGGCTGTCACCTGGGCATCGCCCATCCAACCCAGACGCTCATCGCGCTGCGGACAATCCATCGGGTAACCCAGCATATTGCTTTTTTGAGACCAGACTGTCGCCTTATGAATTTTATTCACAAGCTCGTTGTCACATTCAAATTTACCGGTTTGATTATTAGCAGAATAAACAGCACGGCCTTCGATATCCAGAATGTTGAGCGGTCCGTTTTGAGCCGTAATTTCCACATATTTAAATCCGAAATATGAAAAATGTGTTTCGTAAGTTTCTATGTCCTTGCCCTTCATGATATATTCGGCAGTAGCATTGGCATGTTCGTTGCTTGTAACATCAATAGTACCGTCATTATTTAAATCTTCTGCAAACCTAATTTTCAGAATCGTATTCTTCTCCCCTTTGGCTTTTATTCGTACCCATCCCGAAAAATTCTGACCCATGTCGTATACTTTCATACCAACCGTCGGGACAATCACCTCCTTTGGCTTGAATATTTCGTTGACTTTAATTGCTGGCATCCGATGGAAAACCAGACGGGCTTTTGGTTTGTCGAAAACGGTAACTGGTTGCCATGCCGAATCGTCATAACCAGGTTTGGTCCATCCCTCATGATCCAGATTCGCATTGTACAATTCACCATCGTACACACAATTATAAGTTACCGGACCGGGTGCCCAGGACCAGGTCTTATCTGTATTTATAATTTGGGTAGTTCCGTCGAAATAAGTTATGTGGATTTGTGCGATTGCTTTTTTACTTCCAAACCATTGCATCCGGTAATCGTTCCACCATTTTTTATAAGGATTGTACCATCCGTTGCCAAGGTGAATTCCGAATGCATTCACACCCTGTTTCAACAAGTTCGTAACATCATAGGTGTCGTAAAGAATCGCTTTGTGATAGGGCGTTTTTGCCGGAGCCAAAACATGGTCGCCAACAGGTACTCCATTGATAAAAAATTCATAGAAACCTAGTCCGGTAATGTATGCTTTGGCCGATTTGATCTTCTTATTTAATTGAACGTCATCGCGTAATAACAATGAATTCCCATCATGGGCTATGGTATCTTTCCCTGGGAATTGCTCCTTTATGTCTTTATAAAAACCCTGTTGTGGCAATAGCTCCGATTTAGGGCCTTTCCCTATCCAGTTAGCAATCCATTCATCCTCTGATAAAAATGCAGTCTCAAATTTTGCTACCGGACTTTCATGAGATTTCCCTACCCCATCCCAGAAAATGACTTTCCAATAATAACTCGAATTTGATTTTAAGTTGTCGTTTCGGTATTCTTGCTGGATGGTTTCGGAGGATTCGATCCTGCCAGAATCCCATAAATCCGGCTTATTCCCGTTTAATTTAGCAGGAGAAGAACCCACTTGTATCCTGAAAGCAGTCTGAACCTGATTCCTTTTTTCTGAAGAGATAATCCATGAAAACCTGGGATGCATTTCATCGATGCCGATTGGGTTTTCAGCATATTCGACTAGCAATTTTTCGAATTTATATTTTGAATAGCTATTTGCCGGGATACTATATAGATTGAAACATCCGAATACTGTAACAACACTTAAAAATGCCATTTTAGATCTGGATAAAAAAGACACATTCATATTCAATATTTTAGAAATAGTCTAATCAAAGAAACACCAGAAAAAGGTATTCTCTGTATCAATTGTTGTCTGAATCCTATAAAATATTAACTCTAAGGAAAGCGCTTTTAGATAAAAGGTTTAGTGATGATGAAATACGGTAATTTGATCAGAAAATGACAATTTTAAAACAAGACTATTCAAAATCCTTCCGGTACTCCGACGGTGTTTTCTTCATAATGACCTTGAAATAATGGTTAAAATTAGCCAGGTTATTATATCCGCATTCGTAGCAAATCTGGGTTATCTGTTTGTCAGTTTCTGCCAATAGCTTTGCAGCAATTCCTATACGAACAATTTTAACATAGTCCATAAAAGTTTGATTTGTCTTCTTTTTAAAATACCTGCAAAACGAACCAGGCTCCATAAAGACAAGTGAAGAAGCTTCTTTCAATTTAATGCCGGTCTGAATATTTTTGAAAACGTACTCATAGATTTTATGAATCTGAACATGGTCTTTATCGTAGGAATTTGGAAGCGAAGATGGAAGCGCTAAATCTTCACGTTCTTCAATCTGAAGCAAAAGATTAAAAACTTTCAGCAATTCAATGTAGCGCTCAAGACCTTTTAATGTAACCAACCGTTTAAGCACGATGCCAACTTTCTCCGTTTTCTTCCCCTTAAACCATATGCCATTCCCAGCATTTTTAAGCAGGGCTACAACATCCTCTAATTCAGGAATATTGAAAAAGTCGGAACTGATGATATTTTCGTAAAAATGCGTCACAATACATCCGGGAGCATTATCCTCCCCAGGCTCCAAAACATCCCAGCAATGGGGAATATTGGGACCCAGGAGTACGAGATCTCCTTCAGTATAGCTCGAAATACTATTACCAATGATCCTTTTCCCGGAACCTGATATGATATAATTCAATTCAAAATTCTTATGGGAATGGATCTTGTGGGAATTTGGAGCCATCTGCATTTTTCGCGTAATAAATGAATGCTTATGCGGGACAAAAATCTTTTCGTAGATTATTTCCATGTTGGTCTTTTTTAACCTTAAAGGACAAATATAAAGGAATATTTGTAAATACCGGTTAAAAAACAATGCAAACAGAACAATATTATAGAAGGATTACAGAACATGATCGTGTTACTTTGCGATAAAGATTTTAACTTATAAAGAGATCAGATATTTCTTGTCTTACCAATGGATACATTTAACAATATATAAACATTTTAACTTATCATGAAATTACCATTAAAAGGAATTATCCCTCCGGTTATAACGCCTCTATTTGACAATACTACCATTGATGTTCAGGGACTTGAAAATCTGGTTGAACATTTAATTGTTGGCGGGGTGCATGGAATATTTATTTTAGGAACCACCGGCGAAGCGCCAAGTCTTAGCCATCGGCTCCGTGAAGAATTTATCAAACGGACTTGTGAGCTGGTGAATCACAGAATTCCCGTTTTGGTAGGAATTACGGATACTTCATTCGAAAGTTCGGTGGAAATCGCAGAATATTCGCAGAAAGTTGGTGCCGATGCTGTGGTTGTCGCACCTCCTTATTATATCCCGATTTCGCAAGCCGAAATGATGGACTATCTCGAAAATCTTGTCCCCAGATTACCACTGCCTCTGATGCTTTATAACATGCCGAGTTACACAAAACTGCATTTGACGATAAAAACGGTCATAGCAGCAAAAGAGTTAGGGGCGATTGGTATTAAAGACAGTTCCGGAGATATGCTTTACCTGTTCTCTTTAATCGAAGAATTTAAGAATTCGCCGGAATTCTCCATCATCACAGGAACAGAATTATTTATTCCTGAGACAATTATGCAAGGTGGGCATGGAGCAATTGCCGGAGGCGCCAATATGTTCCCCAAATTATTTGTCGATTTATATAACGCATCAGTTGCCAAGGATTTTGACAAAATAGCTGTTCTACGTGATAAAGTGATGAAATTATATAATACAATTTATAGTGTTGGCAAGTCGACGTCCCGCTATTTAAAGGGAACTAAATGTTCCTTATCTGCGCTGGGAATTTGTAATGACTATGTAGCTTTCCCGCTTCGTAAATTTGAAGGTGAAGACAGACAAAAAATTGAGCAATACATTTCAGAAATGAAAGACTATTGACGATATAAACCTGATTCTGATTGGATTGTGTGCTTTCGACCGGAAACGCACAATCCAATAAACCATAATTCTCTTACCTATTCTCCATACCAAACTTAAGAAAGGTATCCAAAATGCTTCCGCAGATTTCCCGAATAAATTAATCGCTTGCTGGTTATTTAGAAATCAATTTTTCTGGTTATTAATGTTTTAACGTTTTTTTAAATCAAAAAATGGCCTTGCATATTTGTTAAAAAACAATGCAAACAGAACAAGATTATTGGAGTAAAACAAAACTTGAACCTATTACTTTAGACTAGAATTTAAACCTTAAAAAACAAATCATAATAGAGAACGGAACCAGACAGTTAACAAAACTTAACACATTTGCTAATTATGGAATTACCATTAAAAGGAGTTATTCCTCCAGTTGTCACACCTCTTCTTGACAACAATACACTTGACATAAAAGGACTTGAAAATCTGGTTGAACATTTAGTTACCGGTGGAGTTCATGGTTTATTTATTTTAGGAACAACCGGAGAAGCAACAAGTCTTAGCAATGAACTACGCAAGGAATTTATAAAAAGGACTTGTGACCTGGTAAATCACAGAATTCCGGTAATGGTTGGAATTACAGATACTTCTTTTGATGGATCAATAGAAATTGCCGATTTTTCGCAAAAAGCGGGTGCAGATGCAGTTGTTGTAGCTCCTCCTTATTATATACCGATTTCTCAGACCGAAATGATGGATTACCTCGAAAACCTGGTTCCAAGACTGCCTTTACCAATGTTGTTATATAACATTCCGAGCTATACAAAACTACATTTGGCTGTAAAAACAGTAAAAGCAGCAAAGGAATTAGGAGCTATCGGAATTAAAGACAGTTCAGGAGATATGCTCTATCTGTTCACATTGATCGATGAATTTAAAAACTCCCCTGAGTTTTCGATTATCACCGGCACAGAACTATTTATGCCTGAAACAATTTTACAAGGAGGACATGGGGCAATAGGCGGAGGTGCCAATTTGTATCCAAGATTATTTGTCGATTTATATGAGGCTTCGGTAGCCCGCGATTTTGAGAAGATAACTTTTCTACGTGAAAAAGTAATGAGACTTTACAATACAATTTACAGCGTAGGCAAAACGAGCTCCAGGTATACAAAAGGGATTAATTGTGCGCTTTCGGCCATGGGCATATGCAACGATTACGTAGCTTTCCCTCTTCGTAAATTCGAAGGTGAGGACAAGAAAAAAATAGAGCAATATATATTGGAATTCAACGGAATTATGAACTGATCATTTGTCGTTTATTAATATTTATACCTACCTTGTCGGACCAATACCAACAAAATCGATTTCTAACGAACTTAAACAAAACAATATGAAGAAACTTAAAATTCTCATTCTGGTATTGATTCTATCAAAAGCTGTTCTTGCGGGCGATCCCTTTAAAGGTATAACTGCTATCGTTAAATCCGGGTATATTTACCAGCAACAGGATGTTTCGTTCCCAAGTTGCCATGCATCAACCATTACCGAAACTGCTGAAGGATTGATTGCCGCATGGTTTGGAGGAACTGAAGAAAGAGCCCCTGATGTTTGTATCTACGCATCGTCGAACATAAATGGAACCTGGAATAAACCGGTAATGGTTGCTGATGGGATCCAGGATGGAAAAAGATATCCCTGCTGGAACCCTGTACTGTTCACAAAGGATAACGGGGAAATTGTACTTTACTATAAAGTTGGACCAGATCCGCGAACCTGGTGGGGGCTTTATAAAACGTCGAATGATAACGGGAAGACATGGTCTGTGGCAACCCAAATTCCGGACAACCTTCTTGGTCCTATTAAAAATAAGCCGATAAGATTGCCTAACGGGAAAATATTGTATCCTACCAGTTTTGAGACACCAAAAGAATGGAATATCTACCTTGAAACATCAGACCAGAATTTAAAAGACTGGCGTAAGATTACTATTGATAACAATAAATTAAATTCCATTCAGCCCACAATTTTATCTTATATGAATGGTACTTTGCAATTACTTTGTCGAAGTAAAAATAAAAACATCAACGAATCATGGTCGAAAGATGGTGGGCAGACATGGTCGGTACTGAAACCGACACAATTACCAAATAACAATTCAGGGATCGATGCTGTCACAATAGCAGATGGACGACATATACTTGTTTTTAATCCCATTGTTAAAGGGAGAAATGAGTTGGCTGTAGCCGTTTCAGACGATGGGATCAAATGGAATGCGGCAGTTTTGCTCGAAAACGACCAGGATCCAGCCGCTGAATTCTCCTACCCGGCTGTTATTCAATCCAAAAATGGTTTAATTCATGTTACATACACCTGGAACCGTAAATTAATCAAACATGTGGTTATAGATCCTTCAAAGCTGAAAACCAAACCGATATTGAATGGTACCTGGCCCGAAGAATAAATACCTATAATCATTAACATGTCAGATTATGAGAATGATCCAGCTATTTTCAGTTTTATTCCTGTTTGCTTCATTTAGTGCGATCGCCCAAAAAAGGAATGCAAAAAACGCAATTGTAAGCGAAGAGATCATTTTCCCGCTCCAGAATGAACATACACATGGGAGCAGCATTGTTATGTTGCCAAATGGCGACCTGTTGGCAGCGTGGTTTCAGGGCAGCGGTGAACGTAGCGCTGATGATGTCCGGATCATGGGAGCAAGGTTGAAAAAAGGGCTAAAAGTATGGACTACTCCGTTTTTAATGGCGGACACCAAAGGAATACCAGACTGTAATCCTGTACTTTTTCTGAATCGAAAAGGCAAATTATTCCTTTTCTGGGTGGCTGTAATTGCCAACAAATGGGAAGATGCCATTTTAAGATACCGGACTACAACCAATTATAGTGGGAACGATGCCCCGGTTTGGGAATGGCAGGATAACATCTTCTTAAAACCCGATGACAGTTTTCCGAAGGAGGTGGAAAAGAATTTCAAAGAAATGCCCGAAAGTCAGGCAGGGTGGGCCGGATATGCTCCCCCATACGACAACATGATTAAGGAAGCAAGTAAAGATCTGCTAAAGAGAAGCCTTGGATGGATGACCCGAATCCACCCGATTACGCTCGAAAGTGGCAGAATTCTTTTGCCGCTTTATTCCGACGGTTTAAACTTTTCGATAGTTGCAATTTCTGACGACGAAGGAAAAACATGGAGACCGAGCCTTCCAATTGTCGGTCGTGGTCCCATTCAACCTGCCCTTGCAGTTAAGAAAAACGGCGATATCGTTGCATATATGCGCGACAGCGGTGATGCACCTGTCCGTGTACATACCAGTATATCAACTGATAACGGTGAATCATGGAGTGTTTCCCAAAAAACTGATATTCCCAATGAAGCCAGTGTTGAACTTTGTGTTTTGAAAGATGGTAAATGGGCATTCTTCGGGAATGACATCAATGACGGACGTTATCAATTATCACTTTACCTATCGGATGACGAAGGTTCGACCTGGAAATGGAAGGACTTAATTGAATACGAGCCTGATCACAAAGGAAGTTTTTCCTATCCCTGTTTGATACAGACCAGTGATGGCCTTCTAAATATTTCTTATTCCTATTCAAAAGGAGAAAAAATGGAATCGATTAAACATGTGGTGATCGATCCAAAAAAGATAGCTCAGTAAATAACCAATAAAGAAGAAAGTATGAAATACCTTTATAAAAAATCACTTGGAATTTCTGAAGACAAGATCCCTTTTAATTTGCTGTATATCAAAACTAAAACGAACCATTTTTTTATTTGTACAATGATGATTATTGTATTATTTTCGATTCCGAATGTTCTAAAGGCACAAAACACATGGGCAGATAAACTCGGATTTCCTCAAGGGAAAAAAGTATTACTACTTCATATGGATGATGCAGGAATGTGTTCTGAAGCCAATGCCGCTGTAGAAAGTTACATCGAAAATGGTCATTTATCATCTGCAGCAGTGATGATGCCTTGCGTAAACGCAAAGTCAATGATTGAATGGGCGAACGCTCATCCTGCAGCCGATATCGGCGTTCACCTGACTTTAACAAGTGAATGGAAAACCTACCGTTGGGGACCTGTATCCGACCCAACTATAGTGGCTGGTTTAGTTGATCCGGATGGAAAATTCTACCACGAAGTGCCTGAAGTTGTTATGCATGCTTCTGCAAAAGAAGTGGAAATAGAAATCCGTGCGCAAATCGAAAAATCGATCGCCTTAGGCCACAGACCAACCCATATTGATACTCATATGGGAACACTTTATGGTTCTGCAGAATACGTCAAAGTGTTTCTGAAAGTTGCCGAGGAATATCATATCCCGGCAAATGTAATCGACCTTTCGGTTCCGGAAGTAGCCGGCAAATTTAAACAACAGGGATACCCAATAAATATGGATGTGATCAAAAATGTGGGGGAATACCGATTGCCAAAGCTGGATAATTTCACGAGCGTTCCCGAAGGATCTACCTATGAAGTAAAACGGGCAAATTTTTTCAACATGGTAAAAGCTTTAAATCCAGGATTGACTGAAATTATTTTCCACCCGGCGATACTATCTGAAAATTTAAAAAGCATCACCGGCACATGGCAACAGCGGGTTTGGGAAAGCCAATTATTTGCTGATCCCGTGGTTCATCAATTCTTTAAAGATGAAGGCATTGTCATCACAAATTGGAAAGAGATTATGAAAAGGTTTGAAGGGAAAAAATAATGAATGCGTCAAACCGGATCATTTCCATTGATGTATTTAGAGGATTGACAATTGCGGCCATGATCTTGGTGAATTACCCCGGATCTTACGAAAATACCTATGCCTTTCTTTTACATTCGAATTGGAATGGAATTGCACCTGCAGATTTCATTTTCCCATTTTTCATTTTTATAGTTGGAGTTTCAATAACGCTATCCTTTACCAAACAGATTGCATCTGGAAAACCAAGGAAAGAAATGGTAAGGAAAATCCTAATCCGGGGATTTAATATATATGCCATCGGCTTCTTTATCCATTATTTACCCAACTTTGATTTTAGTTTTCTGGATTTCTTCGGTGTATTACAGCGGATTGCCATTGTTTATCTGGTTTGCGCCCTGCTTTTTATATTCACAAGCTGGAAATCACAAATTTACATCCTGGGTGGAATTCTCTTAGGCTATTGGATTACCCTATCCTTTGTTCCGACAAAGGATTTTGCAGCAGGAACTTTAGAACCCGGTTTAAATTTTGCCAGTTGGTTTGACCACTTGCTTTTTTCAGCTGAAATGCTTGGTAAACACGGATGGAATTCAGAAGGATTATACAGCACTTTCCCGGCTATTGCTTCCGGAATAACCGGAATGCTTGCCGGACAGTTGATTATCTCACAAAAACTGAAGGAAGAAGATAAAACGGTGATCTGGTTATTTACAGCAGGTGCGTTATTTGTAATTGCCGGGGCATTATGGGATTGGCAGTTCCCGATTAATAAAAAGATATGGACAAGTTCTTATGTCCTTTACACCTCGGGCTGGGCATCCATCGTTTTAGCGTTATCGCTTTGGCTGATTGATTTCATGAACTTTAAAAACAATGCAGTTGCCCGTTGTGGTATTATCTTTGGCAGTAACGCAATCGCAATTTACGTGATGGCCGATATATTCGAAACCATTTATAAATACACGCATATACATGATCTGGTCTATGTTGGTTTAACAGATATTGGTTTGACAGTACAAAATGCCTCATTAATCTGGGCATTATTATCTGTGGGCTCCTGTTTCCTGGTAGCATTATTGTTGTACCGGAAGAAAATATTTATCAAACTCTAATCCAACTTATTCATATGAAGACACATATTCTAATTATCTCAATTTTAATATTTGTGTTAAGCTCTTGCAGACAAGCCCCTAAATCAGATGGGAAATTTTCAGGTAAAGACGGAGAAGTGAAAATTATCCAGCTCGATCCGACCCATGGTCACGCAGCAACAGCTCAAAACGAGCAAATCGACGAGATAAATACAAATGTTTACGTTTATGCGCCTGACCGTAATGAGCTGGAAGCCTATTTCGAACAAATAAAATCATTCAATTCAAGAGAAAACAATCCGACAAAGTGGAACGAAGTGGTTTACATCGGGAAGGATTTTCTCGAAAAGATGGTCCAGGAAAAGCGAGGAAATGTAGTTGTACTGGCAGGAAACAACAGGATTAAAATAGATTATATCGAGCAAGCTATTAAGGCAGGGATGAACGTGTTTTCGGATAAACCGATGGTAATCGATAAGGCCGGTTTCGAAAGGTTGAAAACTGCTTATGCAATGGCCGAACAAAAAGGAATCCTGATGTTTGATATGATGACGGAACGGTATAGTCTGCTGCACAATGTTCAAAAATCACTGATGATGGATTCCCTGTTTTTCGGGAAAATTCAAACTGGCACACCTGATCACCCGGCTATTTTTGAATCAAGCGTACACCATTATTACAGAGGAGGAAAAGGCAACCGCCCATCCTGGTTTTTCGATGTTTCACAACAAGGCGAAGGTATTGTCGATGTAACAAACCATCTTATAGATCTGACTTTCTGGAAAACTTTCCCTGATGAAATCATTGATTATACGAAGGATGTGAAAGTCTTGTCAGCAAAACACTGGCCGGTTAATATTACCAGAAATGAATTTTCAACTGCCACTTCGTTGTCTGAAATTCCTGCCTCTTTGAAACCATTTATGAAAGATACGATTTTGGAAGTATTTGCAAATGGATCAATCAACTACCAGGTAAAAGGTATTAATATGGGAGTGAGCGTTGAATGGCGTGCAGCAACACCAAAAGATGGAAACGATCTTCGTTATGCGTCTGCTGAAGGGACTAAAGCGAGGTTGCTAATTAAGCAGGAATACGGACAGAAACGCCCTCTGCTTTACGCACAAAAAGGACCAGACATATCGGAGAAAGATTTTCAAATGCAGCTTGAACAGGCAGTTTCACGCTTACAAAAGAACTATCCCGGAATCTCCTTATCAAAAGAGTCAGAATCTACCGAAATTGTCATACCTTCGGATTTGGAATTATCACATGATCCAACTTTCAAAGTATTCCTGGGCTACCTTGTGAAACGGGATATGCCTGAATGGGAAGTCCCGAATACTTTGGCAAAATACTATATTACAACCACAGCTTTAGAAATGACAAAGGGAAAAAAGTAAATCTTTTAATCTTTAGATACGATGACAACCAGACGTGAATGTATCAAAAAAACAATTGCAGGATCAGCAATGCTTTCAATCGGAGGAATCCTGCCGGGACTACGTCCAATGTTCCTGAAAAATATATTCCCTTATAAATAGTGCTGTTAGACTATGAGTTACAAATTTAAATATAACCAAAATACAGGTCCTTCCTAATTAAACGTTCCCTATTCCGTTCCCTTGATTATCTTTGTAAGAAAAGATGTTTTTTCTCAAAGACAAGAACAAAGATAATACAACGATTGAAGCAATCGTTCGGTACAAGGGACAAAGGTTTAAAATCTCAACCGGAGAAAAAGTTTGTTCAGACTTTTGGAATCCTGTCAAGTCAAGGTGTAATCAGGGTCGTCAATATGAGGATGGATCGTCAATCAACCTGAGGTTGGAGGTTTGGGAAAAGCATATTAAAACAGTACTGAACAATTTTGCTCTTAAATTTAAGGTGCCAACTACGGAAGAATTTAAAGAAGCGGTTAAATTAGCAGTATTCGGGGAAGATGTAAATGATAATGAAGAAAAGGTCAAATTCGTGGACTTTGCCAAAAAATTCAAGGCGTCAAGTAGTAAATCACAAGGAACCAAAAAAGTTTACCAAACAGCCATAAATTGGTTTGAATCATACGAAGTTAATACTGGTAAAAAACTTCTCTTCTCTGATATCAACAATGAATTTTACAAAGACTTTTACTCATTTGTTTTCAAGTCAGGAAAGGTCAACTCCCCTAATTTTTTCGGCACTTTGATTAAAAATATTAAAGTCTTTATGAACGAGGCCAAAGAAGAGGGTATTCATGATAACAACAGTCACAATTCATCTTCTTTTAAAAAAATTGATCTTGATGTAGACAATATTTATCTGACTGTTGACGAACTTATTAAAATACACAAACTCGCCATTACCGAAGAATTTGTATTAAGCAAATTCAATAAGATAAAGATTAACAACGTTAGGCAAAAGGTAAAGGCGCTGGAACTTGCCCGTGGACGTTTTTTAATCGGGGCATTTACTGCGCTCAGGGTGTCGGATTTCACACGGATCGAGGAGCTGAACATCAAGGATAGCATCATCCGAATCAGGACAGACAAAAATGACTATCCTGTTGTAATCCCTGTTCATTGGGTGGTAAGGGAAATTCTTGATCGGGGCTATAATCTGTCTGAGAAGATTAGTGATCAGAAGATTAACAAACAGATTAAGGTATTATGCCGTTATGCAGGAATAACCGAACCTGTTGTGCTAACAAAGTTTGAATTTGGCAAAAGGATCGACATCGTAAAAGACAAATGTGATTGGGTCACCACTCATACTGCCAGACGTTCAGGTGCGACAAATATGTATAAAGCCGGTATACCTTCAATATCAATAATGAAAATAACCGGACATCACACCGAAAAATCATTCCTTAAATATATAAAAATCACACAGGAAGAAAATGCTCAGATGTTGTCAAAGCATTCATTTTTCAGAAAAGCTAAAATGCGTATCCGCAAACCTTCCTAATCCAATAGAGGTAAAATACGGATTTTATTTGTTGATATTTGTATTAAAAAATTGTATATGTTGCTGATATTCATTATGTTTACAGCATAAATAACAAGTTGCGAATATTCTTGAATTCATTCAGAAATTTCCCGATGAGGGTGCTTGTCGGTTAAAATTTAAAGAACAAAGAGACCAAATCGGTATAATTTGTGGTAAATGTAATTGTAAAGAGCATTATTGGCTCCAAAATAAACTTTGTTATGAATACTTACAATATTATCTGAATGAGGACTGTTACAAATTTAACAGAAGATATTTTGGAGATCAAATCTTCGACAGATTACTTATTACTGCCGTTTCTTATTCTCCATATTTCAAATCCAAAATTTACAATAGGACACTTTGCAGATAAGCATTAAAGCTAATTAAAATAATTAGTCAGGTATTATTTTCTGAGTTGTCTGATTCTTTTGTTAAAAGGCCATCTTATTTGACTGACATGCAAAGTAAAACCCTGTAAACACCAAAAATATCCTCCTTGCTAATGTCGAAAGGTACATAGTTCGGATCAGGGTTTATTGAAATGCAACGAAGGCAATTTTCCTTTTCGGATGGTACAATTTTTTTAATTACAATTCCATTGCAGGTATCCAGAACGAAAACCTTACCCCACTCTATAAATGCTTTCTCGTTTATCTTTTTAATTAATACCTGGCACCCGTTAGGATATTCAGGTGCCATGCTGTCACCCGCCACGTTTATCCCAAATTCAGCTCCTTTAATCGGAGAAAGAATGTGCTCACAGTCATCTCTTTTAACCGATATAAAAAAATCGTTAAGGCTTCCACCCTGGGCAGAAATAGGTAGTAAAGGAATTAAAACTATGTCTTTGGATTGTGTCAGTGATTCTTCTTTTATTCCATTCCTAAACATTGGAGTTTCACCTGTAAGAAGCCAGGAAGGATTAACCTGAGGGAACGATGACAATATTTTTTGAAGGGTCTCATAACTTGGAGCTTTTTCCTTGTCATTGATAATTCTCCCTATTGTTACATTATTGTTCGGGTAACCAAGTGCCTTACTAAACGAATTCGGATTTAGTCCAAGCTCTCTAATTAAAATCTCCAACCTTTCACTTATTGTTTGTTTTTCTGTCATCTAATGTTTGTGCGTTCTAATATAAATGTTTTGCCATTAAACCAGGCACTATTTTAAAAAGTAAATTCCGCTTTAATCCAAAGCGATTATGTTTTTGTATTTCATCGATTAGAGTAAGTCTCTTTCAACTTATCTGATAATGAAGAGTATCAAGGTATCGAACGCCCGTTAATCCTCCATAAAGTGGTAATTTCGTTGTTGCAACTTCAAATCCGGTTGTAACAATTTTTTTAACAGTCACATAATACAGTCTATCACCTAATTGAAATTAATCACAAATGTATTGTGAGAAATAACTTCTATATGTTTGTATATTCACAAATAGTTTGTTGATATTTGCGAACAAATACAAACAAAAAAAGTTTTGAACGCATCGTGCACCATGTTGAATTTTCACAAACAATCATTCCCAAAATCTGCCAAAACTCCCATTACGGACACAGTTGATGAAGACTGCAATCCTGACAACTGGCCGAATTGCTTGGTTCACCAACGAAGAATCGGACAATTCTTTGAATATGACAGATTTCGGGTAACGGATATTATGAGTTCTCAACAGGTTACCGATGTTTCAAAAGTAAACAAGTTTACATCTATAAACAATACTATAAATGGTACAAAAAGAGAATTTCAGAAAAGCATTTGAAAACCTGCGAAAGAAAGATGCTTCAATTGTAAAAGAAACGATTACACGCAGATGTGGATGGGGCTCCTTCCAACTCTTCTATATGAAAATGCGGGGAGACCGGTCTCTGCAAGAATGGAACCAAAAGAATGTGGATGAAATTTCAGTAGTCGAAACTACATTCCGGGCATTTGGGATCGATGCATGGACCGGCAACGAACTAGTAACTGTTTAATACCCCAGCCATGCATCCACATATCCTTACCAAAACAGAAGATCAGGTAATTCGGCTAAAACTTCAGGGATTCAGCCGGAAAGAGATTGCAGCACTCACCTTTCGTTCAACAGGTACGATACAAAGGCATTTTCAGAACGTGTATGAAAAACTCAATATTCAGAATGAGATTGAGCTTTACAACTGGTATGCGGAGAACATTCTCGATATCAATATCCGAAAGATGTTAAAGGTAGCAGTTTGCATGACTCATGGAGTAATTGCAGATGTAAATCAGAGTGTTGAATAAAGAACAATTGAAAAAGGGCAACTAATGAAAATTAAATTAGTTAGACGACAGGTCAGGTCAAAATTTAAAAAATGAATTTTAAAAGATTAAATCGATGGAACAGGAAGTAATTTATAAAGCATCAGCAAAGGAACTGCGAGTATTGCTACTCGAACCGATACGGAATGAGGCCAGAGCAGAGCTGAGAGCAAAATTTAATGATAAGCTGGTAGATGTGGAAACAGTGGCTAAGATTCATGGAGTGCACCCACACACTGTACGAGCGTATGCCAAATCCGGTGACTTGATTCATCAGGACAGAAATGAAAAAGAAGAGTACAAATTCAAACTTGGAGATGTGCTGGAATTCGACTTTAGGGAACTAAGACGGCAACTTAAAAACCACAGGCCATGAAAATACTTGATCCTTGGCCAGACTTAGTTGTAACAGCTGCTGCTTTTGCTTTTCTATTGCTGATGTGCAAAGAATTCCTTTCAAAAAACAAAAGCGAATAAACTACAAACCCCACGGCGGGGTAAGGCCGTAGTTCTTATCTTTTTTTTAACCCCATGGCGGTGGGAAAAAAAGCCATTAAGGGCGGGAGTGTAAAATCTCTCGTCCATGGCTAAATTGAATATCACATTATTAAAGATTGAATATGAACCTTAAAAAAACCATTAAAGAGATTATAAATCCTCGTTTCTCTATCGATGAAATTGAAAACGGCCACACCAAATGTGGATTCGAATTTAAAATCACAGCATTGTTTTTTGATGACAATGAACGTCATTTCCCTACAAAAGCACTGGGATGGATTGATCCTGTACAAGAAAGTAAAATTGTCGCAACCTGGAATCAGCATGGCGAATGTTGCGTGAACAGTAAACGAATAAAATCATTTGATCTGGTTAAGCCGACACAGAATGAGATTGACGCCTTAAGACCAGTATTCATGGGGATGATAACCATCATTCTATTACTAAACCTTTAAAATTTTTTCAATGATAATAGCTGTTATTGGTGATTATGAATCGCCGACGTATAAAGATATGGTGCAAAGAGTACAAATTTTAAATCCGGAAGAGAAAGTTTTTGATTTATCGAGACACGAAACAGGTGGATGGAAAAAGATGCTTGAGTCACGTTTTACAGACATCTCAAGCGCTCACCGAATTGCTATCAGTCATGACTGGCACAACCACCTTGATGCGAAAAGGGATATTACCCATGCTCAATTGCTGAACAAAGAGTGTTTCATCGAGCGTGACGGACAATTCCGTCCGTTTCCGGAATATGCAGAAAGGAAATGAAGAAGCATCTGATTATTTTCACAACGGGGTTCGCTCAGGTATTCTTAGTATCGGCGAACACCTACTTTATCAGTCGCACAACCTGGCTGGGAATCGCAGTTTGCGGATTCGGAATTTCATACCTGTGGACAATCAATGTAAGACGCGTGACAATCGGAACCAAAACAGAACAGTTTATCTATTCGTCTGGCGCTATGCTGGGAGGATTGACAGGTGTGATGATGGCAAAGCTGATAAAACACTAATTGTACGATAAAACTGAAGTATGCCATCGCTAAATTTTCAAAAGCAGTTTATGCCGGGAATCCTTGCAATGCTTGACAAGGATTACGCAAGACGAACGCGTATTAAACCAAAGACCACCACCATCCGGGCGAAGCGGAAAAGACCATTCAAAAAGGGAGATTCGCTTTATTTATTTGCAGGACAGCGGACAAAGTATAGCCAAAGATTGGGAAAAGTCACCTGCCGAAAAACTGAGGCGTTCGTAATTGAAGAAGAATCCCCTGGTATTTATAAGATCATTATTAATGGAACAGTTTTATCAGATGAGGCTGCTCAAGACGTTGCTCTGGAAGATGGGTTTACGACCTTGAAAGAGATGATAAAGTGGTTCAGAAAAACGCACGGATTCCCATTTGAGGGGCAAAGGATCTTTCTCGCAAATACTTACGACCGAAAGTATTATCTGCATAAGCGGACAAAAGACTTGGGGATAAATATTGAGTTATGCCGCTGCGAAAAGATAATTGAGATTACACCTGAACAGGTTGAAAAAGTGCGGAATAGTAAGCATATCACTGAGCTTGCAACCAAGCATAGCTATGGAATACAAATCATTAATCCACTATTTAAATGAGTGGTATGAAAGAGATTCTCACGATAAAACAGGGACGAGCGCGATCTGCATATTTCTACATTATTCAGCCGGTGCCGGGAATAGAGTTTTCAGTCAATCAGGAGGTGCGTTGTGTTAATCCAAATACAAATCAGGTTGCAACCGGGACAGTTTCAGAATTCTTCTGGACTTTTGATTGGGATGAAGCTCCTCGTGGCTTTTTGTTTGGAATTTACGGAGTGGAACCAAAACTGCTCAGAGAAGCCTTGCTCCTCTCCGACCCTGAGTTTAAGGATTCCTGGGCAAGACTAATATTAATCAGGGGAAAAGATTAACTAAATATGGCTATGATAGCAAATGAGCTTGTCCAGCGAATAAAGGATGCAGCTCAAATTGAAAAAATAATCGGGGATTATATTGGGCTTAAACGCTTTGGGGTAAACTACAAGGCGAATTGTCCGTTTCACGATGAGAATACAAGCAGTTTTGTGGTTTCGCCGGCAAAGGGTATTTACAAATGTTTTGGATGTGGCAAGGGCGGCGATGCTGTTCACTTTGTGCAGGAATTTGAGAATATTTCGTTTCCGCAGGCACTTAAAATAGTTGCAAAGCGATACAATATTGATGTTCCTGAAAAGGAACTTTCTCCTGAAGAGCTGTCAGCATACAAGAGGAGTGAAAATGCGATTCTTTCACTATCGAAACAAAACGCTTCGTTTCACGCTGCATTATTAAAGCAAGAAACTGCTTTGGCATATTTAACCGATAGAGGAATTACTCAAACAACTATTGAAAAATGGAATTTGGGTTGGTCTGTAAATGGGTTTTTCACCGGCAGAATTACTTTCCCTATTCAAAACGTATCCGGTGAAGTTTGCGGATTTACCGGAAGGACAATGGAGAAGGATCTGCAACCAAAATATAAGAATAGCCCGGAAGACGATTATTTTAAAAAATCAGAATTGTTGTTTGGTTTATACCAATCCAAAAATCAAATTACCAGGATGAACAGGTGCTATATCGTGGAAGGGCAAACCGATGTCTTACAGATGGATCAGCTGGGTTATGGCAATACGGTCGCACCCAGTGGCACGGCGTTAACAGTAAAGCAAATTCGACTGATCAAACGATTTACGAAAAACATTGTGCTGTTAATGGATGCTGACGCTCCGGGGATCAAGGCGGCCATCAAAAACATTTCACCACTTCTGACCGAGCAGGTTAATCTTCGAATCATTGTTTTACCTGAAGGGGAAGATCCTGACAGTTTCATCCGGAAATCGGAACCCGGCAAAGCCACTCAATACATCAACAATGAAGAAATTGATTTTATTGAATTCAAAGCTCACCAATTTAAAAAAGAGATTGAAACTGATCCCACGAAAAAAGGTGAACTCATTACTGAAATCACCAATGATATTAGTATCGTGCATGATAAGAACGTTCGGCTGGTGTATATACAAAGGTGTTCGGCGATATTCGGTATTAAGGAAAATGAACTGATTAAGGACATCCGACAGTTGCGCGAGAAAATGAAGCTAAAAACGGAGGATGGCGTTTTCTTTGCGTTTGAGGAAGCTGCTCCCGATATTAAGGAGAAGAAACAGGTCAATATACTTTCAAATTTCGATGATGTAATTGATTACCATTTAAATGACAACAGAAATTACATTGGCATGAATTGCGCTCCGCTTCAAAAGAATGAAATATTGAAGTTAAAGAAACTGACCAAAACTGCAATCTTTGATGAACTTGTTACGACCATTTTCGACAAAAAAAGCAAGGATGAATCGTCAACGGTAAAGAATCTGAAACGACTGATCAGTTTTGGCATTGATGTCCGGATGAAAGAAGATAATGAGGTTGAAATTGACGAGGAGACCGGTGAAGTCAGTGATGTTTCATACATCAATTTCACAGACTGGTACCTGAGCAGTGTGACGAGGGAGTTATCACCGGCGGATGATTTATTCACAAGTTCAGCCATAGAGCATATTGCAGAACTGCTTTCATTTCTCCCGGAAAGTTCGCGCATGATCAAGATTAATAATGCCCAGACAGCTTTCAAAAATAAGGGTGTAAAATTGAATATTGGCGATTTCAAAAAGATACTTGGAACATTCCTGAAAAAGAATGCTAAAGCCTTTGAGCCAGATAATGAACCGGTTGAAATCACCGGCGACAATCCGATGAATCTAAACAAGGAACAGTTCAACGACCTTAACCGGTATCAGCATTATTTTGAAAAGAACTCGATCCATCACATCTCAAAAACCGGGCAAATTGCGAAAGTCTCAAATTTTGTGATTGTTCCGATTATTCACTCCAATACATCAACCGGGCATTTCAAACTGTTTGAGATGACAAATGAATTTGGCTTCAAGGTTAATCTCTCACTGGATACCAAAGATTTGAATGATGTCAGGCGGTTTAAATGCGCGATTGAAGAAAAAGGAAATTTTGTATTCAAAGGTACCCAGGTTGAACTTGACAATATTAAGGAGCGGTTATACTCTAATACAACCTATTCGAACGAAATTGAGCAGTTAGGTTGGCAGAGTGAAGGTTTCTGGGCCTGGGCCGACGGTCTTACTACACTGGACGGGAAATTCACTAAAACAGATAGTAACGGGTTGATAACATTTGCCGAAAAGAATTACCTGATTAAGCCTTTCTCTAACCTTTACGCCGGTGATAAAACAGCCTATCTGAATGAAAAGAAATTTCTGCATAAAACCTGTGAAGTTACTTTCGCAGACTGGAGCAGCCGGTACGTGAGTGTATTTGGAGACAATGCCATGTTAGGCATCTGCACCCTGGTAACCTGCTTTTATTCTGATGCCATATTTAAATTGGTGCATGGTGAATTGCCGTTGATTAATTTCTTTGGTCCCAAGGGGACGGGGAAAACCCAACAAGCTGACAGTCTTCTGGCTTTTTTCGGTGAAAAACAGCCAATCAATAACTTATCGAAAGTAACGATCTACGGACTCTCACAAACGTTGAAATCGTTTCATAATGCATTTTGTTTGATTGATGAATACAAGAATTCGATTGATATGAAGTTCATTGAATTTCTGAAATCAATTTACAACAGGCAAGGGAAGATTCAAGGTAATTTTGCACAACAGGGAACCAAGACGGAGCACATCCCCATTAACCAAATGGCCATAGTTTGCGGTCAGGACCTGCCAACACTTGATGTTGCATTGCTGGAGCGCTGCATCTGCCTTACTGCCTACAAAAACGATTATACCAACGAGGAAGTTGACCGGTATAAGGAATTGAAGGATATGGAGGAGAATGGGTTTGCCCACCTCACTGATGATTTTTTGAAATACCGGGAATTGGTGATTGAGAAATTTGCCGAAAATAACAACCTGGTGCAGAAAATGGTCTCTGAGGGGTGTAACGATGTTTCGGTGAGGCTTCAGAAAAACCTGACTACGATACTGACCAGTTTCTATATCCTGAAGGATAAGTTTGTATTCCCGTTCACTTTCGAGACTGTTTTGAAATTTGGGATCAAGGTAATTACTGAGCAGCAGAAATTTATCGAGAGCAGCGATGACCTAAAAAACTTCTGGAGCATCTTCGCTACACTTCTGGAGCAGGACCGGATTAAGGAAGGAAGAAATTATATTCTGCACGATGTGAGCGAGATCCGTTACATTGGCAGTGAAGATATAACTAAGTATGGAAAAGGTATGATGTGCCTGTTTCTTCGTTGGGACGGATTATTTCCTATGTATGCTGAATATTCACGGAGGAGTAATATGGTGGCTCTTGGAGAAAAAACAATTCAATTCTATCTTGAAAAAACGAAATATTACCAGGGTAAGATTAAGGGAAAAAAATTCAGGGATAAGGTAACAGGTCAGGAATGGGTTAATCAGGCGTATTGCTTCGATTACGACAAGATGAATATCAACCTTATCAAAAGTAAAACCATTGAGTTTGACAATTCTGATATGACACCCAACGTACCAAGCCAGAACATTGAAGAAATAATTGAATATACAGAAGCAGATCGTCTTAAGGCGGCTCAGGAAAACCTCCCGTTTTAAATAAAAAAAATAAAAACACTTGTACGAGCATTTTCACTACTACCTTCACTACTTTCACTACTATATTATATATAAATAAGTTATATCATTATTTTTATATAATTAGGGTAGTGAAAAGTAGTGAGTAGTAGTTGGGGTTGTGAAAGTAGAGAACGTTGCGAAAAATACACCGCACTTTGTGTAGAGAAAAAATATTTTTTCTCTGAATAGAGTGATAGAGATGCAATCCATTTTTTCAGCTTACATAGGATCACGCAAAAACATTTGGCTAATAGGGAAAGATAATCAATTAAAAAAGAAGAAATTTGCATAGAGGTTGATTGCTGGTTGTGAGTTTGAATTTCCAGACAATGCAGTGATTTCATAAAAGACATTCAGATTCAGAAATCCCCCCTTCCTTGCTTAAAAGACCAACTTAAAATCATTATTTGGAGATTACTAGTGATGCGTTAATTTTTTAAATATTTGAATAAATAACTATATATTAATATATTACATACGTTCTTTGATTTTTTGATTTGAATTGACTTGTAGTTTTGCGCCTTAAAAGTGCAAGATTATGAATTCAGGAAAATATGTTTTCACTCAGCTATTACAATTTGTCAGCAAATATGAGTTTGAAAAGTGTGTCGAGCGTTACAAAGGAGATTACCATGTAAGGGATTTGAACTGTTGGACCCAGTTTATTCAACTTTTCTTTGGACAACTCACTT
>Ga0209386_1000278_pt1 | contig 26485 bp, 15 predicted proteins | sample NGEPertwo_FD_184510 | JGI IMG/M metagenome (GOLD analysis project Ga0209386, IMG submission 184510) | Arctic peat soil microbial communities from the Barrow Environmental Observatory site, Barrow, Alaska, USA - NGEE Permafrost154B-two... | ecosystem: Environmental > Terrestrial > Soil > Wetlands...
GATCGCTGCTTTTATGTCAACTTATGCAGCATATGTAAATGCAGGACCAGCCTACATTGTAAATGATATATACAAAAAATTCATTAATCCCAATGCTTCAAACAAACGGTATATCAACATGAGTTACCTGGTTTCACTTGTTGTTGTAACGATTGGAATTGTTTTTGGCTTTTTTGTCGATTCGATTGATTCGATGACCAAATGGATTGTATCCTCTTTATATGGCAGTTATACAACTGCCAATGTTTTAAAATGGATATGGTGGCGGTTCAACGGATATGGTTATTTCTGGGGAATGTTAACCGGATTGGTCGCTTCATTATTTATCCCACTTTTCTTGCCGGATATTTCAGCATTCAACTCTTTCCCGATTATCTTATTAATTTCATCGGTAGGATCCATTGCAGGAAGTTTGTTAACGGTGCCCGATGATGAAGAGGTTCTGAAGAAGTTCTATTCCTCCGTTCGTCCCTGGGGATTTTGGAATCCGATCTACGAAAAAGTGAAAGTTGAACAGCCCAGGTTTCAGAAAAATATAGATTTTAAGCGTGATATGATGAACTGTGTTGTGGGCATTGCATGGCAAATGTCAATGGTTGTAATGCCTATTTATCTGGTTATCCATGAGTTTAGTTCAATGACAATAGCCTTGGGCGTTTTCGTGATCACTTCAATGTTGCTCAAGGTTTATTGGTATGACCGGCTTGAAAATTAGATCTGTCTTAAAGAATAATTGTGCGAATAAATTAATCCTATAGTTAGAACCTCATTTATAGTAATGGAAAAACAAAATTTCGATAATAAGCTTCAAATGCTTTTCGTTGAATACAATAAATTGATCAACAGGCCCAACAAGAAGCAAATGCGTGGCAATGGGATTTATGACCGTTACGGATTTCCTGTTCTGACACGCGATCATGCTCCTGTTTTTTGGCGATATGATTTAAATTACGACACGAATCCACATCTAATGATTCGCTTAGGTGTTAATACAACGTTCAACGTAGGGGCAATAAAATTGAATGGAAAGTACCTGCTGATTGCCCGTGTGGAAGGTTTTGACGTGAAATCGTTTTTTGCGGTGGCTGAAAGTCCTGATGGAATTGATAAATGGAAATTTTGGGACAGACCAGTCGTGATGCCTGTCATGGATGACCCGGAAAAAAATGTTTATGACATCAGGTTAACGCAACATGAGGATGGATGGATTTACGGTTTGTTTTGTGCGGAACGAAAAGACCTGAATAATTCGGAAGATTCATCGGCTGCTTTAGCCAGTTGCGGAATTGGCAGAACGAAAGATTTGATAGAATGGGAACGTCTTGGGGACTTGAAATCAACATCGTTGCAACAACGGAATTGTGTGCTTCATCCGGAATTCGTTAATGGAAAATATATGATTTATACGCGTCCCCAAACAAGTTTTATCGAGACGGGCGATAGCGGCATCAGTGCCGGCTTTTGTGTTTCAATGGAACATGCTGTGATTGAAAACGAAGTTATTTTAGATCCACGGGAATACCACACTGTTAAAGAAGTGAAAAACGGACAAGGCCCTGCACCGCTAAAAACCTCAAAAGGTTGGTTGCATATGGCGCACGGCGTCAGGCGGACTGCTGCCGGTTTACGATATACATTATATTTATTCATGACCGACCTTATAGAGCCATGGCGGGTGATCAAACGTCCCGGTGGACATTTTATCGAGCCGCTTGGAGAGGAACGGGTAGGCGATGTCTCGAATGTCGTGTTTAGTAACGGATGGATTTTAGATAATGATGGATCTGTATTTATATATTACGCTTCTTCCGATACGAGGGTGCATATTGCTACTACGACACTTGAAAAATTGATTGATTATGCATGGAATACCCCGGAGGATCCGGGACGTACTCAATTGTGTGCTGAGCAACGTGATGAATTGATAATGAGGAATCTGGAAATCTTGAAAAAACAGTATCCTGATATGCATTTTTAGAATATTCAATGTCATAAAACACTAATTAAATCAGTTTGTTGCGGTATTCCATGATTTTCCGGGAACTGTTTTACCGATCAACCATTTTTAAAAATATTTAAAAAATCGAAACAATTAGTGGCTTTATTCCGTTTTAACCGATTAACGGGGGATTATTAAGCGATTAATATTAGATTAATTTCTAATTTTACCCTCAATCAAGGATCTATAAACAACTAATTGGGTCGAATATGAATAATCGGTCGTGGATATTTTTGGGACTGGTTTTTCTGATTTTATTGTCGAATAAAACATCGTCTCAGAATCTGTACCACACAGGATTGCTCTTTACTGCAGCTCCTCAACCGAAAGAGAAGCGAACTTCGTTGAATCTTACGCCGGATTCTCCAATTACTGTGCGTAATAAATTTAGTTTGGAGTTCGATTTTGCGATTTGGAATCGGGAACAATTTGGTTATATATTCAGAATTTTCGACAAACAACGTCATAATATTGATCTTGTTTATATCCCCAAAAGTAGCACGTTGGCGGTTTTGAAACTCGTGGTGAACGGGAATCCAACTTTGATCAACATCGCGCTGGCTGAGAAGGATCTGGTCAGGAATAACTGGCTTCATCTAAATCTTTCGTTTGATTTAGTGACAGGTATTGTTGAGTTAAATTTGGGAGATATCATCTATTCAGACGATAAGGTTGATCTGTCTGGTATTCGGCGGCTATACTTCTGTTTTGGTGCCAATCAATCAAATTATTTTCCGACAACTGATGTTCCTCAAATGGCAATCCGTAATATCCGTGTTGCAGATTTCCGGGGAAAGTCTCGTCACAATTGGCTGTTAAATGAGTCTGAAGGAAATGAGGCAACTGATCTCGAAGGTAATTTTACTGCTCAAATTAGCAATCCTATCTGGCTCATAAATAATCACTTTTTCTGGACAAAAAAGTATGAAATGCGATTGGATGTTTCATCTGGAGTGACTTTTGATACACTGCAAAACCGAATTATTTTTGTCGGGAAACATGAAATTGTTTCTTATGATATTATAACAGGTGAAACCAGCGAGCAAATTGCAAATAATGTCAAACCTTCAAGTTTAAAATCTGAATCTTATTTTTATTCCTCCCCCGGGAAAAAAATTTATTGTGTGGGATCTCTTCCCAGCCAGGTTAATATCTATGATGAAGGCAAGAATGCCTGGGAAACTGCTTTTCCGAATAGCGAATCTTCGCAGTATATCAATTCAACATTTTTCATGAATGAACAGGGTTCTGCTTTTTCCGTGGGAGGATATCGCAGCTACAGGTATTATAATATGCTGATGCGCTATAATTTTTTTGAAAAGAGTTGGAACCAGGTTTTACTAAAGGGTGACAAATTGGAACCCCGATCATATGCTTCTGTTACAGAAACCCGAAATCCGGGTGAATATCTTATTTTTGGGGGTTATGGAAATGTATCTGGACAGCAGGAGCTTGGGCCTAAATGTCTGTACGATCTCTACCAGTTGAAACTAGGGGATTTGGTGCTCAAAAAAAAGTGGCAAATGGAGAATGTTGCGGAAAATTTCATTCCGATGGGTTCAACAACTGTTCCTGAACAACATCCTGCACTTTATGTGCTTGGATTCCCTCCTTTTCTGAATGGTACCTATCTTAAACTATACCGCATTTCTCTGGAGAATGCAGGATATTCCGTAGTAAGCGATACCATCCATTTTTATTTTGATGAAGAGCGATCAAAAGCGTCCCTGTTCTTTTTCAGAAAAACGCAGGAATTTTATGCTGTAATAAAAACACTGGCCGGGAAAGACTCTGCAAATTATAAAATTTTCTCACTTACATACCCGCCCGTAAATCGTTCGTTGATGTCGTTTACATTTAAAACCATCTTATCAACTCCCGGAAGTTGGACGAAACCCGTTTATGGGATGGTTGCAGTGCTTTCTCTAATAATGGTATATCTGCTATTTCTGTTGTTAAAAAAACTTCACCGGGCAGAAGAGGATTTGGAAGAAGAACAAGAGTTGAATACATTAGTGGGTGATAAAACACCTTTCAGAACGGAGAATTCAAATAAGAGTCATGTGATATTGCCTCAAAAGAATGCAATCTATCTGTTTGGTGAATTTCTTATTTATGATGCTGAAGGAGTGGAGATAAGTCATCTTCTTTCATCAAAGTTAAAACATCTCTTTTTATCGGTTTTCCTTTTGGGAACGAATGATAATGGAATTACCAATGAAAAGTTAAATAGTATTCACTGGATGTACCACTCTCCCCAAAGTGCCAAAAATAACAGTAATGTAAATATTAAGAAATTGAGAGACCTGCTCGGTGGACTGAAAGGTATTCAAATAATTCACAATGAAGGACGTTGGACAATAAAGTTAAGTAATGATATTTTTTGTGACTATCATTTTCTTCTTAAAAAGATAAAGGGGGATTTTCAACCAGTCACGCACGAAGAATTTGAAAGAATTGTTCTAATTCTTTCTCAAGGCGTATTTGTTGCAGACGAAAGGATGCCTTGGCTTGACTCACTTAAGAGTCAGTTTTTAAGTTCATTGATTGATTTTCTATTTTTGCTTGCTGACTCGTTTGAAAAAGATAAAAACCCAGAAGCAATCCGCCGTGTCGCAAATCTGATTTTAAAGTCAGATCCTTTGAATGAAGAAGCTTTTAAACTGAAGATTGAAGCCCTTATCAAACAAAAAAACCATAATCAATCATTTATTGATTATGAGTATTTTGCAAAAGAATACAAAACAATGTATGGAATCCCATACCCGGTCAGTTTCAAATCATTTTTCAGGAAAGAGGAATAAAAGAGGGTCATCTAAATGATAACCCTCCTTATTTGCAACCATTTTCACAAGCAAACTAAGCGAGTGAATGGATTTTAATTATTTTATAATGATGGTTTCAGTTCTGCGGTTCATTGCGTGTTCAGCATTTGAGCAGTTAACACCATCGGCACATTTATTTGTAAGTTGGCTTTCTCCAAAGGCTTGCGCATTTACCCTCGACGCACTAACACCCTTCTTCATAAGAAAATCAATAACTGATTTTCCACGTTTCTCAGATAGTTTCATGTTATAACTGGCTGGTCCCCTAGAATCTGCATGTGATTTTATTTCAACATTTACAGATGGATTTTCAATCATCTCTTCGGCCAGTTTTTCGAGATTTGATTGCTCTTGTCTGTTCAGCTCCCATTTGTCAAACCCAAAATAAACATTGTAAACATTCCCGATAACAGCATTTTCAACAATACTTGGTTGTATTTGCTGTATTTGTTGTTTGGGCTCAGGCTTTGGTTCTGGTTTAGGCGCTGATTTTGGAGCTTCGACTGTGGGTTCCGGCTTCTTCTTTTTCACTCCAAAAGCGTACGAGAGTCCGGCATGCGTATATAATTTAGTTCCGAAAATGTCTGATTCAGAATAACCTGGATTAAAATTTCCTGACGTCATATCTGTTCTGCGTCCGTCAAGACGGTCTGTATTTACCCAACTCCATTGTGTTCCTAAATTAAGCTTTATCTGTTCGCTTAAACGGAAAGAAAGTCCGGTGCTCAAAGGAATAGTCGGCAGTTTCCAATGCTCATCATTTAATGAATTTTCCCCTGCCTTCTTCCATAAGTGCGAAGCACCGATACCGATTTTTGCATACCAGTACAACTTTCGTTTTAACTTATTCTTCGAGAGTAGGTTCGTAAGATTCCATACAGTATTTAGGTTGTACTCATTTATCTCAGTTTTAAAATCAGCAATAGGTCTGGAATCGTATTTCCATGAACCTGTAAGATTTGAATAGTTCCACATTGCTTCTAAACCAAAAACATGCGAGAAATTCTTTTTAGCCGTAGCACCAAATCCAAGATTCATCTCGCTTTTCCAATGATTAAAATGGTTAAAACGTGCATCTTTGAACATGTTATACTCACCGGTAAAACTTGCTACACCTGCGCTAACTCCAATTTCCCAGTTTTTATAAGGTTCAGGACTCTTTTTTTCCTGAGCTACAGCTAATGTGTAACACAGGAATAGATTTAGTATATTTATAATTAGTTTTTTCATTTTAATCCGGTCTTCGGGTACTAAACCTTAAACGTTTGCATTGAGAAAAAGTTCATTTTTTTTAACAAATGTAATTGAAAAAATTGATTTATTTAATTAAGTGTAAAATAATAATTTCCAAAGTGTAAATTATTTGCGACAAGAGTGACTCATTGTGATTGTTTAGTGGGGTGATCAATTTTTATTCATTAAAATATTTTAGCAATAAGCACTAATTTTATAAATATTTTTAATCAAAGATTAAATAATTTTCATAAGTTCGCATGGGAGAGTGATATAAACAAGATATTAAAGTCCGATTGTGGAATTTTAAACTTTCCGGTTGGGAAACTTGAAATATAAGGGAGCTAAAACTTGTCTGACTGGACTTTATTAGAAGCATATTTGTTAATCAGTTCTATCAGAACAAGAAGATTATTAGTCGATTTAAATTAGTGTCTATATTGGTCATCAAAATGGACTCTAGTTCAAATATTGATTATCATTTTTTATCAAATCATGTTATAATGTACTACCTATTCATTTTAACTTCATGAAAAAAATACGAAGTTTTTTGATAATAGCTATTTATTCTGCTTGTTCAATTCCTGTTTCAGCCCAGACTTCATTCATTTCAGAAAAGCAAATTCCTCTTGTAACCTATTCTTTTTCAGACCAGGATCCCGTACCCCAAATTGGGAAAATCTATCCGTACTCCCGTTTTGAAGGTTATTCTGATGAAGGGTTCATGCATAATTGGAAAATGGTAGAAATGGAGAATGACTATATCAAACTTTGGATTACTCCTGAGATTGGCGGAAAAATATGGGGTGCTATTGAGAAATCGACCGGGAAAGAGTTTATTTATTACAACCATGCTGTAAAATTTCGCGATGTCGCCATGCGTGGACCATGGACTTTCGGAGGACTTGAGTTGAACTTCGGGGTTATTGGTCATGCACCAACATGTTCCTCACCAATTGATTATGTTATCCGCAAAAAAGATGATGGCAGTGTTAGTTGTTTTGTGGGAGCCATTGACCTTCCTTCGCGCACCCGTTGGAGTGTAGAGGTCAATTTACCCAAAGATAAAGCTTATTTCACAACCCGTTCTGTTTGGGACAACCCCACTGTGTTAGAGCAATCATATTACCACTGGATGAACCTGGGGATTAAAACTGCCGGTCACCTTGAATATTCCTTCCCTGGAAATTATCACCTGGGACATGACGGCAAACATTTCCAATGGCCAGTTGATGAACAAGGAAGGAAGATCAATTTTTATGAGAATAACAATTTCGGAAGTTACAAATCATATCATGTATTTGGTGAAGCAACTGGTTTTTACGGTGCGTACTGGCACGATGACGATTTTGGCTTTGTACACTACGCAACTTATGACGATAAGCCTGGCAAGAAGGTCTGGATATGGGGTTTATCGGATCAGGGAATGATATGGGATAAATTGCTTACGGATACTGATGGACAATATACAGAAATTCAGTCGGGCCGATTATTTAACCAGGCTGCAGGTGAAAGTAGTAATACCCCTTTCAAAAACAGGGGATTTGCTCCGGGATCTACGGACCAATGGACCGAATACTGGTTTCCTGTTAAGAAAACGCAAGGGCTTAAAAGTGCTCTTCCATCAGGATCCGTGAACCTTCAGCAACGTGGAGATACAGTTCAATTGTGGTTTTGTCCAAATGAGAAAACGGATGGACAAATTGAAGTCAAAAGCGGTAAAGATGTCGTTTATGCGAAAGAAATTCATTCAAATCCGATGCAGGTTTTCACGAATTCATTTGAGTATAAAGCAAATAATAAAAACCTAAGCGTCTGGCTGAAAAATGAATTGTTTTTCGAAACCAATCGGGAAAAATACCTATTAAAACGCCCTGTTGAATCCCCTGCCGGATTTAACTGGGAATCCGCATATGGTCATTACACGAAAGGGAAAGAACAGGAACGGCAACGTTTATATAAAACTGCCGGTGAAGAATTCGAAAAGGCACTTGCCGTCGAACCGTGGTTTGTCCCGGCCTTGACAGGGATGGCCAACATGGACTATCGCAAAACAGACTATGCAGCCTCATTTGAATTTGCTTCAAAAGCACTTTCTGTAGACACGTATGATGCAGATGGAAATATGATCTATGGATTGGCCGGACTGGCATTGGGCGACACGACTTCGGCGATTGACGGTTTTTCAATAGCTTCTGCAGCTATTTCTCAACGTAGCGCAGCCTATAATGCTCTTGCTTCGATTTTCCTGAGCAAAAACGACTATCAGAAAGCGCTTCAATATGCTAACAAAAGTCTGGTGTATAACCAATTGGGATCAGATGCGATTCAAACGAAGATTCTTTGTTTCCGAAAACTTGGGATGCTTAAAGAAGTAGGTAATGAATTAACTAATTTAGAATTGAAGGACCCATTGAACCATTTTATTCGGTTTGAAAATTACCTGACTGATCCTTCTGCAGAAAATAAAGCGCTGGTTCAAAGATGTATTACCAGCGACATGCCACATGAAACTTATCTTGAATATGCAATGTGGTATTACCGTAACGGACAATTGCCAGATGCATTGACAATTCTTGAACTGGAACCTATTGATCATCCCGTTGTTTTACTCTGGAAAAGCTACCTCAATCATTTAGGGAGGAAAGAAGAAATAGCAAAAGTCCAAATGGCAAAAGCAATTCAAGCCAGTCCAGCGTTCGTTTTTCCTTTCAGAATTGAAACCCTGAAGCCGTTGGAGTGGGCGCAAACCCTTTCTGATAACTGGAAAATCAAATATTACACCGGACTTATTTATCTGAATGCAGGTAATGATTTAGGAGGCATGGACTTATGGAACAGTTGTGGTGACAAACCTGATTTTTTCCCGTTTTATATCGCGCGTTCCCAAATTGCCAATCCAGGAAGTCAACAGGCTCAGGACGATGTTGAACGCGCATTAGAGCTTGGAGGGAATGACTGGCGTTCAGGATTGTTTGCCTCTCAATTTTTCATGGGTAAGGGCAACCTGCTAAAAGCAGAAGAACTTGGCCATGATTTCTATAAAAAGAATCCTGAAAACTATATTCTTGGTTTGCATTATGCCAAAGTTTTGGAAATGAACCAAAAATATTCAGAGTGCATAAGTTTGCTTCAAAAAATAATAGTATTACCCAATGAAGGTGCTACCGATGGGCGAACGGTTTGGAGAAATGCAAATATTGGAAATGCATTGAATTTGCTGAAGGCCCAAAAATACCGAAAAGTGCTGGAAAGTATTGACAATGCACGGCAATGGCCTGAAAATCTGGGAGTGGGAAAACCATATACGCTAGATGAACGACTTGAAAATTTTATCGCACTTCAGTGTTATAAAAAACTAAATGACAAACAGTCAGCCAGTGAGATGCTGAACAAAATTACAGGGGAAGCAGTCCTGCAGAACTTATCATTCGATGAAAACGATTTTCTGACCGCCTGGTTGTTAAAAGAGTCAGGTAATAAATCTGAAGGGGATCAGATAATTAATGAGTTACTTGTGAAAAATCCTTTATCCAAAAGTATTCAGTGGTGTAGTGCAGTTTATACTGAAGACCTTGCAAAAGCTGGATTCATTCAAAAAGAGTTGGTTGATAATGACCGTTTCATCTTTTTCTTGAATCAAATATTTAGTGATCCCCGTATAATGGAATCACATATCTTAATTAAAAACCCAAAATAGCGTGTAAAAAGAATATTCAATTCCTAAATTAATGAACTATGAAAACTTCAGTCGGAGGCACATTTTCGTTATTAATGGTACTTTATTTTTTAATTATCGGCACAGCAAATGCTCAGCGATTAAATGATTATGAATTTAAGGGTTCATGCGATCCGCTGGAGAATGCGATTCGCACGAAGGTCCAGTTCAATGGATATACAAATTACTGGCACAATGACTACAAGGAGTGGATCCGATACGGGAATTTGTTTAAAATGAGTATTCCCAATGTCGGAAATAATATCGCCCAAAGTAAAATCGATATTGCTGAGGACTTGCAGGTTCCTGGTTTATCAGTCCAGGAAGGTTTTTTAAACGGCTTGTTTTCCGGAGAATATAGAACCATAGAAGCTCCTTCGCTGAAGGAATTGGAAGAATCAATCAATTCAGGCAATGTTTTGGTTTTTACAGATCCTGGCTCGGAAGCAGGAAAAAAATTGATGGATAAATTCGTGCCGGATAGTTTACTGAAAAAGCAATTGAAAAGCTATCAGTTTGGAGCTGTTGATTTTAAAGAAGTCAATGCTTTTTATCTTGAGAACGGTGCAAAGAAAATTTTTGTAGTGTCATCAAAAGATATTTCATTACTCAAACGAGTAATGGAACTTCTTGAAAATACAAAGAAAGTCCTTGCGGAATACGATTTGCATAAGGGTATGTTTGGCGCTGAAACGCTTTTAAAAAGTGTGACCTGTGTGCAGGGCCACCCCCTCGAACTGATCGGAAAGGGGATGAACGAAGGGAATACCTGGTTTGTTTTCAGCGGATACATGGATTTCTGGATGAAAGATGAATTAGCCGGATGGATGAGTAAAACCAATCTTCCTGTTGTTGCCGATGTTGGATTTTCGCCCATCTTTGGTTGCAAAGACTACAAGGGATTACAGGTGCAGGACATGATCACCAAACAGTCGTGGATTGATTACGCCCATAGTAAAAACGGGTATGTTTTCAGACCTGTCTATGATGCCGAAAGTGATCCTTATCATTACGACGGATACATTGCTACCGAAGGAAATAAGAAACAGATTGATAATGAGAATGTCCCTTTTATTTCCAATACCGGTTCGATTGAAGGTGACCTGATTCCAAGTATGGTTTTATTCATAAAAAAAGGAGAGAAACTTACGCGTGATTTAATGTGGGGGGCTATTATGGACAGGAGAGAGGTAGCTGTATTGAATCAGGGCAAAATGATGGGGCCAGCACTTTACAGAAATGCTTTGCAGATGTTGCAGCTGGATCGCGTTTATTTGGAAGAATATTTTGGCGATAAAATTGATATACAGTCAAATGTAGAGGATTATAATCTGAACGTTACAATTTCAAATAACTATTTACATGCCGTTTCAGGGAACCTGGATATCCAGCTTCCACCTGAAGTAAAAGCTGATGAACCAATTGCTCCTGCTTTAACTTTACCTGCAAATAGTTCCAAAACGATCGTGATAAAGATTCGCCCCCTGGCCAGTGGAATGAATACTACAAATCCGATTGTAGCCGGTTTTAAATGGGGCGATAAGAAAAAATCGACGATGACCATATTAGACATGCCGCCTGCTATTTCGGTTCATCGGTTGCTTTACGGGCACGCTCCGGTTGTGAAATATCCGGTCAGTATTCATAATTTTTCAAGCAGAGTTCCTTTCCCAGTTCAGGTACAGGTATTTGCAAAAGGAAAGTCAGGGAAAGCTGTTTTCACTGCAAATCAAAACAATACGGCTGCTTTGGGTAAATTTCAGGATATGCTTTTTGACCTTCAACTGGCAGCCGGAGATTATACCGTTAAGGTTTCAGCTTTGGGCGTTGAAACGACCAGTCAGTTAGGTGTTGGAAAAGCCGAAGGTGTTGCACGAGCCTATGCTGTTGATTTGAATAGCGATGGCGTCAATGAATTCAGGCTCGAAAATGACAGTGTGCAAGTAACGCTGTTGTCAACCGGTGCACGGGTCATTGAGTACATCGTGAAAAGCCGAAAGGATAATCTGCTTTTCAAACTGTGGCCCGAAAAATCAATAGATGACAGACGTCCGTTTAGGGAAAGAGGTTATTACCCTTATGGAGGATTTGAAGATTTTCTCGGACAGGGAAGTATGGAAACACATAAGGTATATGATGCCACGCTGGTTCAGGCCAAAGGTGATTTTGTACAGGTAAAAATGGTGGCTGACTATTATGGAAACAGGATTGAAAAGACATTCACGCTGTATGGCAATTCACCATTGCTTGAGATTAGATTCGCCCTTACATTTAAAAATCCTGAAGCAAATGTAATCGGGCCACAACCTATCCTGGAGCTTGGTGCTGTTCATGGGACTGAAGATGTGTTTACGGTTCCGACGGTTGATGGATTAGAGCAGTATCGAATGAAACCGGAAAGATATTATGGCCATTTATTCACGTTGAAAGAGGGTTGGAATGCCGGGTATGATGAAAAAGAGGATATTACGTTTGTGGGAGCATACCCGGTCACTCAGCCGCTGTTCCTTCATATGTGGATGAACCATCCGAGCAATGGTGACGCGCATTACTATTATACTGAATTTCAGCCGTGGGTACCAATCACCCAGAAAAGCACGATGTATTTTTCCTACTATATGTGGGGTGCTGGCGGTCCATGGGAAAATGGGGTGAAAGAACTGCGGAAAAGGAATTTGATTTCTGAAAGATAAAGATGCATTTTCAAACTGCGAATTTAAATTTATACCTATGAAGAACAGTCATTTAATGAGAAGTATCACATTTCTGATCCTTTTATTGCTAGGTACTATAAACGGATTCAGTGCCGTCAAACAAGAATTGAAGATTGGCAAGTTAGAATTAGGATATCCGTGTCCGGCAATCCCATTTTACTTTCTAAGAGTGGAACTTGAACTACCCTATCCTTCTATTATGGAAGTTGAGGTTGCAGTCAACGGTAAAACACTTCGGTTCACAAATCTACACAAAGAGACTGATACGGAAGATTTGAATAAGCCGGTTTTAACCCATCGTCCTCCATCAGGGGCGGGACTTTCTCAGGATAATTCAATTTACAATCAACCCTATGTGATTGGTTGGGTAAAATGGGAACCCGGAAAGCAATACGAGGTTAAAGTTACCGTAAGGATGAAAAAAGCAGCAAAGAATTCTGATAATGACCTCTTTATTTCAGCTGTTAAAACCATTACGGCTCCCCTGGGTTCTGAGGTTTTTGATCCTGCATGGAAAAAATACAAATCCGTCGTATTAAGCGAAACCGCAGGTATTGCAAGGAAGGCAGAGCCTACAGAGGTATTACTTGCTTTTTATCCTGATGAGATAAAGGATCTGAAGCGGGAAATCCGTGTGGTTGCCGTTGATCCTGAAACCCATGTATTGACTGAGGTTCCATCCCAGGTTTTCGATATTCAGGAGTACCTGAAAGAAGATGATCTGGCACCTGATGCGAATGGCAAACCCACACATCAGGTTCCTATCTGGCTTCCTACAGTTACAGCCCGTCTGGCATTTCTTGCCGATGTGCCTGCAAAGTCCAGTCGTGTATTTCTGGTCTATTATAACAACGAAGCTGCGATGGCAAAGCCATACATAACAGACCTGCATATGCAGGGTGATGCTCCGGGACTTCAGATTGACAATGATTTAATTTCGGTTGTTTTGCATCCTAACTCGGGACATCTTGACCAGATATCATTAAAAAAGCGTCCTGATTTCCCACTTTATCACCGTAAGGAAACCAATGGGGCAATTCACTGGAATCCTGAAATTTATACGCCTCCGACTCCCTGGACGCACACTTCTGACTGGAAGCCACCACAGAATATGAAATCCTTTTCGGGACCTGCACTTGCATCGAGCGAGGTTTGGGGAAATCTGCGAGAAATACCACAGGTCGATGCTTCGGTGAGGTATGAATTTTATCCGGATAAACCCTATTTTATAAGTTCAACGGTTCTTCGGATCAATGAAACAGTGAATTGCCTTGCCTTGCGCAACGGGGAAATCGTAATCAAACGGGAATTGATAACCCATGCGGCATGGTATGATGTGGTGCGGGATTCGGTGATTAACTATGATGTAACCCAGATGCCCGATCTTACCGATTTAAAGATGGAAGCTGATGTTCCATGGATAACTTTTTATAACGAAAAGACAGGAGTCGGCTTCGCAGGTATTCAGCTAAGTTATGCAAATGCAGGGCTGGAATCTTCGCCGCGGTTGCTCAATCCATTCTTTTATATTACCGGTGGACCATGGATATATTGGGCCCGTGCACTGTCGTTGAGTTTTCTCTCATCGAATATGCAACAGATGATTCCGGCCATGAAGGGGAATGTTCTTTCAGAAAAATGGGCTTACCTGGTTTATGAGACGGATAAAGGTGCAAAACCATATGCCCCTGTTATTGAATTACAAAAGAAACTTACTAATCCGTTAAGAATCCAACTGGTTGAAGAAGTCGATGACCGTGTTTCAAAGACTGTTACCGAAATTTTCATCGATAAAGGTAAAAGCGGTTGGGAAGGAAGGGAAACCGGCAAACATGCTACCGACAAATAGAAATAGGATTATTAAAAAGATCGTTTGAGTGGATGTTTAATCCTTCAAACGATCTTCTCAACAATTATTATAGAAACGTTATGAATCTAAACTCTTTAATTATAGGTGCTTTGGTGATCTGTCTTGGCTCAATTAATTCTGCGTCTGCTGAAAACCCGCCAGCGGCTCAACCGCTGCTGGTTAAAAAAGGTCCGGATTTTAGCATAACCGGAAATGGAAGTAATTCGGAATGGGATAAAGCCACATGGAATAAGCTTATTAAGCTTGATCCGGAAGGAGAAGAATATCCAACCAGGTTTAAAATACTGTATTCCGGCAAGGGTATTTATTTGCTATTTGAGGGGAAGGATAATAAGATCACCACCAAATTTGACAAAGATTTTGACAATCTTTTTAACGGCTATGTATTTGAAGTGTTTTTTCATCCTGATCCAAAAATGCCACTCTATTTTGAATACGAAATCAACCCGCTGAACAAGGAGCTTGTCTTGATCATCCCCAATTTAAATGGTAAAATTCATGGCTGGATTCCATGGCATTATGAAAATGATAGACGGGTTGTAAAGCAAGTTAATATCGAAGGTGGTAAAATGGAGGCCGGTGGTACGATCAAATCGTGGAACGCAGAACTGTTTTTCCCATATGAATTGTTTAATCCGCTTTCCAATGTTCCTCCTGTAAGCGGAACTATCTGGAATGCTAATTTTTACCGGCTTGATTACGACAGTGGCAAGATGGTCAAATGGGCCTGGATGCCGATCAATCAATCTTTTCACGAGTTTGAAAAATTTAAGCCCATCAAATTCGAATAATACATATCTGAATATAACATCAAATCAAATTCTCTGACGAATTTCGATCAATTGCTGTAAACAGAAAAAATACTAATATTGAATTATTAAAGTAAATTAAGTTAGTTTATTCAACAACTTTGTGATATTTTTTTTAAAAAACCCATTATGAGTCTTTCTATTCTACTCGATTACCCTGAAGATATTTCGCTTTCGGCGCTAAAGCTAATTAAGCTTAAAAAAAGCATAATCAAGCGATTGACCTTAATAGGAGTCGCAACCATTGCGGAACTTTGCAAGGAAACCGACTTTAGTATCCCCACTGTTACAAAAATCATAGCAGAACTGATTGACGAAGGAATCGTTTTTGAGGATGGTAAGGTTGGAACTGCGGGTGGTAGACGGCCGTCACAATATGGCATAAATCCCAATGCCTGTTTTTACCTGGGAGTTGAAGTGAAGCGCGATTCTATTAACATTGGGATTCAGGATTTTAATAACAGCTTTGTAAAACTATCTGAAAATATCTTATATACCCTTGAAAACACCAGGGAATCACTTTCTTCGCTTTGCTCAATTATCAACAAGTTTGTAGATGATTCGGGCGTTATAAGAGATAAAATAATAGGAGCCTGCATCAATCTGAGTGGACGAATTAATTCCCGCAAGGGATTCAGTTACAGCTATTTTTTCTTCGAAGAGAAACCACTAAGCGAGATCATCGAATCGCAGATACACATTAAAACTTTCCTGGAAAATGATACGCGTGCCATGGCGTACGGTGAATACAACTGCGGAGTAATTCAGAATGAGAAGGATGTTATTTTTGTAAACATTGGCTTAGGAGTTGGTATCGGCATCGTTTGCAATGGAAAACTATATTATGGCAAGTCAGGTTATTCTGGCGAGTTTGGACATAGTCCCGTTTTCGATAATGAAATTATTTGTCATTGCGGAAAAAAAGGGTGTCTTGAAACTGAAACCTCTGGCATCGCTTTGGAACGAAAATTCAAAAAAGCGCTCGAAAATGGCTCAATTTCAATTCTTTCAGGAAAAAAGGCAATCGAAGAGATTACAGTTGAAGATATTTTAGCTGCCATTATAAAAAACGAAGACACTCTTGGTATTGAGATCATTGAAGAAATTGGAGGTAACATGGGGCGCTATCTCTCAATGTTAATCAATATTTTTAATCCTGAGCTTGTCGTCCTTGGTGGAATGCTGGCGGAAACCGGGATGTATTTGCGTTTGCCTATCCGCACAGCGATCCATAAATATTCACTAAGCCTTGTTAGTCTCGATATGGAATTGAAGATGTCGACCCTGGGATCAAAAGCCGGAGTAATTGGTGCGTGCTATATTCTGCGGGATAAACTTTTCCGCAGCGCATAAGCTCAATTTGAGAATAGTATTACTTTTCTCAAAAGCTTCAGAAAATTAACTTCATCCCTTCTTTTCCAGCCATAATTTTCAATATAGAATCGGTATTTGATAACATTCTGTTAGTCAGGAATAATTTTATATTATTAAATGTATTACGAAAAACGTTTGATTAATTAAAATAAATTAATAAATATTGATTTATTCGGAAATAAATTAATTTAGCGGTGTAAAAAGTTTGATTTCGCTGAATACGAGATAAAATTATTTAACGAACCGGATATAGAATAAAGCTAAAAGAAAGATAACCTATGAAAAACGGAAATTACTTTGCTTTAATTGCCTGTTGCATCTTCGTGAGTTTATATGCATGCGTGGTGAAAGAGCAAACTAAGCAAACTGAAGTTTTGGTTATTGGAGGTACTACCAGCGGTATTTCGGCCGGTTTGCAATCAGCCAGATTGAATGTGCCAACGATGATTGTTGAAGAAACTCCCTGGCTCGGTGGGATGATGACCGCTGCAGGTGTAAGTGCATCCGACGGAAATCACCTTCTGAATTCAGGGATATGGAACGAATTCCGGAGTAGATTAAGAGCGCACTATGGTGGCGAAGCGGCACTTGCGACCGGTTGGGTTAGCAATACCCAATTTGAACCTCACATTGGCGATAGCATCTTTAAATCGATGGCAAATGCCGAACCTAAGCTTTCTGTGATTTATGGTTATCATTTGATGAAGATTCTTAAGCAAGGCAATAAAGTGATTGGCGCAATCTTCGAGAATGAGCAAATGGAACGCTTAATCGTTCATGCTAAAGTTGTAATAGATGCAACTGATTTGGGCGACGGATTGGCAATGGCCGGCGCAGCTTACGATCTTGGAATGGAAGCAAGATCGGTAACCGGTGAAGAAAATGCTCCTGAGACTGCAAATAGTATCGTACAGGATCTAACGTGGACCGCAATTCTAAAAGATTACAGGAAAGGTGCTGACAAAACAATCAGGAAACCTGATAATTACAATCCTGAACTATTCAAAGGATCATGTGCGATGACTGTAGATTCAGTTTTGATTGACTGCGAAAAAATGCTGAATTACGGTCGTCTGCCCAATAATAAATACATGATTAACTGGCCAAGACATGGAAATGACATTTATTTAAATGTGGTGGAGATGAATTGGTCGCAGCGCAGGGAGGAATTGAAAAAAGCAAAAGAACGCACACTTTCCTTCGTTTACTATATTCAAACCGAACTTGGTTTTAAACAGTTTGGGTTGGCCGATGACGAATTTCCAATTGCAGACAAACTTGCCTTAATTCCCTATCACCGCGAAGGACGACGGCTGAGAGGTGTACAGCGATTGACAATCAATAATGTGCGTGATATTTATGGAGGGCAGCCATTGTACCGGACAGGGATTTCAGTTGGCGATTATCCGGTCGACCATCATCATGCCTGCAACCCCGATGCACCGAAAATCAGTTTCCCACCTGTACCATCCTTTAATATTCCACTTGGTGCACTTATTCCTGAAAAAATTGACGGTTTGATTGTCTCGGATAAAGCAATTTCTGTTTCCAATATTGTGAATGGCGCGACACGACTTCAACCGTGTGTCTTGCTTACCGGACAGGCTGCAGGGGTGTTGGCAGCATTGAGTGTTAGAAATAATCAGAATGTCAGGGATGTTAGTATTCGTACCGTTCAACAGACGCTTCTTGATGCAGGCGCCTACCTGATGCCTTTGGTCGATGTGAGCCCGTCAGATAAAGATTTCCAGGCAATTCAGCGCATAACCGCTTCAGGAATTCTGAAAATCAAAGGTGAATCATATAAATGGGCCAACCGTACCTGGTTTTATCCCGATACAACTGTTACAGTGAAGGAATTTTCCGAAGGTTTAAAATCATTTGATGATAAATTTTCCATTTACGAAGATCAGTCAATACTTACGGTAAAAAAAGCCAATGAATTGATCTCTGAATTTCTAAACATGAATATTTCAATTGATATTCAGAAACTGTGGCAAGAAAAGCTGAACCGGAAATTTGACCCCGGACTTTTAATTACCAAAAGGGAATTGAGTGTGCTTGTTGATGAATTGATACGTCCTTTTGAAGCCAAATCAATTGGTTTTGACGGTAATTATCATTGAATCAGGAAGTAAAATAAAATGAATATAAAATATTAAATACGAAATGAATAACGAATTAGCGCAATACGCAGAACAATACAAGAATGAACTATTTGAATCGGTCATTCCTTTTTGGATGAACCATTCCAAAGATTCAGATTTTGGTGGCTATTTCACATGTCTGAACAGACAAGGGGAAGTTTATGATACAGATAAATTTATGTGGCTTCAAGGTCGCGAAGTCTGGCTTTTCTCGATGCTATACAACAAAGTTGAGAAAAGAAAGGAGTGGCTCGACATGGCATTGCATGGCGCCAGATTCATGAAGAAATTCGGTATGGATGCCAAAGGTAACTGGTATTTTTCGCTAACAAGAGAAGGGAAACCGCTGGTTCAGCCATACAATATTTTTTCGGATTGTTTTGCAGCCATGGCTTTTAGTGAGCTATACAAGGCAACAGGTAATGAAGAACACAAACAGATTGCCATCGCTATTTTTGCAAATATTCAGAAACGACAGGACAATCCCAAAGGATTGTATAATAAAGCATTCCCTGGAACACGGCCGTTAAAAAGTTTTGCATTGCCCATGATTCTATGCAACCTTTCATTGATTATGGAAGATATTTTGGGAACCGAACAGGTCGACAAGACGATTCAGCCGCTTATCAAAGAGGTGATGGAGGTTTTTTACAACAAGGAATCGGGATTGATACTTGAAAGCGTGACTCCTGAAGGTGAGTTCAGCGATTCTTTCGAAGGACGTCTGACCAATCCAGGGCATACCAACGAGTCGATGTGGTTCATGATGGATCTGGCAGTGCGTAATAACGACAAAGCATTAATTGATAAAGCGATAGAAATTCTTCTTCGTTCTACGGAAGCTGGCTGGGACAAAAAAAACGGCGGTATTTTTTATTTCCTCGATATAAAGGGTCATCCTACACAGCAACTGGAATGGGATCAGAAACTTTGGTGGGTTCATATTGAAACTTTAATTTCGATGGCCAAAGGTTATCGTCTTACCGGAAATGAAAAGTGTAAAAACTGGTTCGAAACTATTCACGAGTACACATGGAAACATTTCAAAGATCCTGAATTTCCCGAATGGTACGGTTATCTTGACCGCGAAGGAAATCCGCTGCTTGATTTGAAAGGCGGCAAATGGAAAGGATGCTTTCATGTTCCCAGAGGTATGTATGAAATCTGGAAGATCCTTGAATAGTATTCTTTGCAAAACCAGTATAATCAATAAGGTCTTAAATATGAGAAATATACTTGTTGCTCTATTTTTGTTTTTATTTGCCTCATCCTGTATTGCACAGAAAATATCTTCAAACAACGCCATGTCGCAAAAAAGGATCTCTCCTAAATCGATGGGCTATCGGCTTATCTGGGAAGATCAGTTCAACGGTAATGAACTAGACACAACGAAATGGAACGTCAGAGGAGTTGGTCCACGTCGGTTGGGTTATAACTCTGCAGAAGCTGCCAAAGTTGAAGATGGCTTTCTGAAGCTTTATGCACTGCAAAAAGGCGATAGCATTTTGGGGAGTGCTGTTGGAACAGCAGGTCATTTCACACCTAAATATGGATATTTCGAATGCAGGGCACAACTTCAAAAGTCGTCTGGTGTTTGGGGTGCTTTCTGGTTACAGTCGTCAAAGATAGCTCAGGGTGAAGACCCTGCGTTATTTGGCGCAGAAATAGACATCTTCGAGTTTTTTGAAGAAATGGGTAACGATACAATCACCCACGCCATCCATTGGGCATATGGCCCTAATATGCATTCCATCGGGCCAATGAAAAGTTACCTCAAAGGATTGAGCAAAGGTTTTCATACCTATGGCTTCGAGTGGACTGCCGAAAAGTATTCGTTTTTTATTGACGGCTATAAATTCCACGATGAAACAAAGGGGATTTCGAACATTGCTGAATATATGATCTTAAGTATGGAACTTCCGGAAACGAGGAAAAGTCTCGAAAAAACTATTTTTCCCGATGTTTTCGTTGTTGATTATGTAAAAGTTTATCAAAAACAATAAATATGGAAACAAAAAATTCTCGTCGAAATTTCCTTGCAAAGTCTTCGTTTGTAGGACTCTCGGCTTTGTCAATGTCTCTCACATCTTTTGCCGGCAATGAGTTAGTGCCAGGTCCTCTTCCAGATACAACATCAAAACTGATTCTTCCCAAAGGGCAGGGTCTGAAGATTACCGGCACTTTCCTGGATGAGATCTCACACGATATTCCTCACCAGAATTGGGGCGAAAAAGAGTGGGACAAGGATTTTGCCCATATGAAAGCAATTGGGATTGATACGGTGATTATGATCCGTTCGGGCTATAGGAAATTTATTACCTACCCTTCGGAATACCTGATCAAAAAGCATGGCTGTTACATACCATCAGTCGATCTGGTCGACCTGTACCTGAGATTGGCAGATAAATACAAGATGAAATTTTATTTTGGTTTGTACGACTCCGGTAAATATTGGGATACGGGCGATTTAAGCTGGGAGGTGGAGGACAATAAATATGTGATTGACGAAATCTGGAAGAACTACGGAAGCAAATACAAGAGTTTCCAGGGTTGGTACATCAGTGGTGAAATAAGTCGCAAAACAAAAGGGGCCATTGGCGCTTTTCATGCAATGGGACAACAATGTAAAGATGTCTCGGGTGGCTTGCCCACATTTATTTCTCCCTGGATTGATGGCAAGAAAGCAGTTGATGCTGCAAGTGGTAACCTAACAAAGGAAAATGCTGTGTCGGTGCAGGAACATGAACGTGAGTGGGGCGAGATCTTTGACGGAATCCACGACGTTGTTGATGCCTGTGCCTTCCAGGACGGACATATCGATTACGATGAACTCGACGCCTTCTTCTCTGTGAATAAAAAGATGGCTGATAAATATGGGATGAAATGCTGGACCAATGCAGAAACATTCGATCGCGATATGCCCATCAAGTTTTTCCCGATCAAATTTGATAAACTCCGGATGAAGCTTGAGGCTGCTTCCCGGGCCGGATATGACAAGGGAATCACTTTCGAATTTTCACACTTCATGAGTCCCCAATCAGCCTATCTTCAGGCGGGCCATTTATACGACCGGTACAAAGAATATTTCAACATCAAATAACTCACTTCATGACAATTCAAAAAGGTAAGGAAAACCTGTTGTATGTAATTTTTCTGGCTGCTGTTGCTGCGCTTGGAGGATTCTTGTTTGGCTACGACACTGCCGTAATTTCGGGGACGATCGGCAGCGTTTCTACCCAGTTTGGTTTAAATGATGTGAGCACTGGCTGGTATGTGGGCTGTGCCTTGGTTGGCTCTATTATTGGTGTTGCTATAGCCGGAAAACTCAGTGATCATTTTGGGAGGAAAGGAGTTCTTATATTTTCAGCAGTACTTTTCACAAGTTCCGGTATTGGCTGTATGGTTTCCGGAGGTGTCTCTGAATTGGTTTTGTACCGTATTCTTGGTGGTGTTGGTATCGGTGTGGCTTCGGTCATATCTCCGCTCTATATTTCCGAAATTTCAGTTTCCCGCTACCGCGGTACTTTGGTGTCGTTGTACCAGTTAGCCATTACTGTCGGGTTTGTTGGCGCTTACCTTGTCAATTATGCAATCAGTGAATATGCGATTCATATGAGGCAATTGGGAACTGTAGGTGGATATTGGGGTAAATACATCGTGAACGAAACATGGCGTGGAATGCTTGGTGCAGAAGCAATACCTGCATTGTTGTTCTTCATAATATTGTTTTTCATTCCTGAAAGTCCCCGGTGGCTGGTTCTTAAATCAAAAGAGGTGGCGGCGCTGAAAACGCTGAAACGTATTTACGGTACCGATATGGCCAATGAGCAGGTTGATGACCTGAAGAACCTGGTTCAGTCGGAAGAAAAATCGGACTGGAGAATGCTTTTTCAGCCCGGATTCCGGATTGCACTGTTTATTGGTGTTAGCCTGGCCATTTTGGGTCAGTTTATGGGGGTAAATGCGGTGTTGTATTATGGCCCTTCTATCTTTCAGCAAACCGGATTGTCCGAAGGGGATTCCTTGTTTTACCAGGTTCTTGTGGGATTGGTAAATTTTGGATCAACCATTATTGCAATGGTTGTGATTGATAAAATTGGCCGTAAGAAACTGGTTTATTATGGTGTTTCAGGAATGATTGTATCACTTATTCTTATCGGATTCTATTTTACTCTAAACAAAGTGTCAAATGTAGTTCCTCCTGTAACCTTACTGATATTGATATTGGTATATATTTTCAGCTGCGCAATCTCGATATGCGTGGTAATCTGGGTACTGCTCTCGGAGATGTATCCTGCACGGGTTCGGGGTTTGGCCATGTCGGCTGCCGGTTTTTCATTATGGATCGGAACTTTTTTGATCGGTCAGCTTACGCCCTGGTTAATGACAACGCTGTCTCCTGCAGGTGTATTCTGGCTGTTTGGCGTAATGTGTATTCCTTACATGTATATAACCTGGAAATTGGTTCCCGAAACGACCGGCAAATCGCTCGAGGATATTGAACGAATGTGGTTGAAAAAATAGTCAGTAAATCAATGGGTGACTAAAAAACATCCTTTTTTATTTGATACATTGCTATCTTAAAAATGTGGTGGAAACTGACAATTTGTTGTTAGTTTGACGACTTGATTTGTGAAAATTTCATACTTATATTCATATTTCAACTTTTCCTGGCGATATTTTAATTAATATTGTAATTGATTTAAAAAATCACCTGCTTCAAATATCTATCTTAAACAAATGAGTAAAGAGGTCAACAATGAATATTGGCTGGTTATCTGGACTCGTTTTAAAGCGGGAGATCAGGAGGCCTTTGCCATATTATACAACCAGCACATTAACACGCTTTACAACTATGGCATTAAGCTTTGTAAAGACAAAGATGTTGTTAAAGACACTTTACAGGATCTTTTTCTCGAACTGTTTCTTAATCGTGATAAAATAAGGGTTTCTCCCGAAAATCTGAAGTTTTACCTGTTGCTGGCACTCAAGCGAAATCTGATTAAAAAATTGCAGGCTGGAAGAAAAGTTACCCATGATTTCAACGAATCCGTTGATTTTGAACCTCAATACAGTATTGAATTCCAGATTATTGAACAGGAAAAGGATGAAGAGATCAACCGGAAAGTATCGGATGCCATTCGACAACTTCCTCCAAAACAGAAAGAGGCCATTTATTTGCGCTACAATGAATCACTCGAATACGGGGAAGTTGCCGCTATTTTGGATATTTCAGTGGAGTCGGTTCGGAAACAAGTTCACAGAGCATTAAAAACAGTTCGTGAAATCATTAGTAACCAGTCAGTAACTGTTTTATTTTCGTTCGTGTTAAAAAAACGTTAAAAATAAGTTAAAAAATCTGTCCATGTTTTAACCATTCGTTCCCTTTATAGGTGTAACAACTAACAACGAATGGCGCACCTAAGCAAATACATTGAAAATATAAACTTCATCGAGTGGGTATTTCAACCAAATATCGAATTGGAAGAATGGTGGTCTCAATTCGAGACCGAACATCCGGAAGAAAAGAGGAATATCCAGTTAGCGCGTAAAGTGCTGATGAAGTTCAGAACAACGAATGAGGAACTAACTGAAGCTGAGAAAATCCTGTTATTTTCGAAGGTTTTAAAGCAAATAGAAGAAAAACAGTATTCAGGAAAAGCAAAGCATTTGGTTTTTGGCTTGATGAAATATGCAGCAGTCGCATTACTGTTCTTTTCGATTGGTGCATTATTGTTCTACAAACCTAACCATTTCAATACCCAGGATTATGCTCAAAACCTGGCAGAACCAATCCCTGGAAATACGGCAAAACTGATCCGTGCAAATGGAGAGGATATTACACTTACAACCAATAAATCGATCCTTCAATACCAGGCTGATGGGAAATTGGTGGTTAACAACGATACAATTAGGGCTAATCAGTCAATGCCCACGAAAGAAGCTGCAATGAACCAGCTAATTATTCCTTACGGCAAAACATCGGAGGTACTGTTGCCCGACCAGACAAAAGTTTTTTTGAATGCTGGTAGCAGGTTGATCTATCCGGAACATTTCACAGGCGATACGCGTGAAGTATTACTCGTGGGCGAAGCTTTTTTTGACGTGCACCACGACCAAAGCCATCCTTTTATTGTACGTGTAGGTGAAATGCACATTAAAGTTTTGGGTACCCGGTTTAATGTGTCTGCCTATCCCACTGACAATGTGATTGAAACGGTGTTGGCAGAGGGCAAAATTAATATGGTACGGAATGATGCGGGATTTTTTGACAGTGCAACAGAATTAGTGCCCAACCAAATGGCATCTTTTGACAGAACTACAAATACAACCTTGGTAAGAACTGTAGATACCGACAATTACACGTTATGGACTTCAGGTATACTTAAATTTGAAAGCACCGATTTGAACCGGATTCTCAAACAGGTTGAACGTTTTTATAATATTCGATTCCACTTCAGCGATCCTTTGTTGGGCGGTCTTCGAATTTCAGGAAAGCTTGAATTAAATGATGACAAGGATGAAATATGTAGCCGAATAGCTACAACAGCTTCAATAAAAATATTAAAAAAGGGAGATGATCTCTATGAGGTGATAAGATAAAAACCGGAGAGTGTTCCAGCACCCCCCGGTTTAGTGTAAGTGTTAAATTTAGTATTAATGTGCCATTTAACGAGTCAAAAATATGAATAAAAAACAAGAATTCTTGTTCTCGTTAGGGGATGAGACGCGATTAAGACTAAGAAAGATGAAACTTACCTTCCTGTTAACCTTTTTGGTCCTTGCCTCTTATGGTAAAAGCTTTTCGCAGGTGATGCTTTCACTTAACTTTAAAAAAGCCAATGTCCATGATGTTTTGGCAAGTATAGAAAAGAAAACCGATTATGTTTTCTTGTATAAGGATGATATTTTTTATGGTTCAAAAGAAATCACGGTTCATTTTCAGAATGCAGAAATTGAAGTGGTACTCAAGTCAATTTGTGCTCAAGTCAATATTGATTATGAAGTACGCAACCGGCAGATTATACTTAAAGAAAAAGTGACTACCCCGATTCTAACAGAACAACAGCAGTTTCCAAAAATGGAAGTTATTGGTAGTGTGACCGATATAAAAGGTCAGCCAATACCAGGCGCCACGATTATAGCAAAAGGAACCAATACGGGCATCACGACAGATCTTGAAGGCAATTTTCAGTTATCGGTTCCTGTTGATGCCAAAACACTGGTTGTCTCTTTTGTTGGTATGAAAACACAGGAATTGGATATATCAGGGAAAACAGTGTTCCTTGTAGCATTGGAAGATGAATCATATGCAATTGATGAAGTCGTGGCTATCGGTTATGGAACTTTGAGGAAAACCGATCAGACAGGTGCAACCGATCGTTTGACCAGCGAAAAGATGAACAAAAGTATTGCAACTTCTCCGGCTGAAATGATGCAGGGTCGGATTTCTGGTGTGAATATCACGCAGAACAATGGCGAGCCAGGTTCTGGGATGAGTGTTCGAATCCGGGGGTCTAACTCAATACGGTCGGGTCAGGAACCTCTTTATGTGATTGATGGTGTCCCGCTTGATAATGCCGATATCACGCCAAAAGGTGGAACAGCTGCCGGAATAAATGAAAGCAGTAAAAAAAATTCGATAAGTTTTCTAAATCCTGAGGATATTGAATCGATTGATATTCTAAAAGACGCTTCATCTACAGCTATTTATGGTGCGAGAGGGGCGAATGGTGTTGTTTTAATTACAACTAAAAAGGGAACAAAGGGTATTGGAAAAATTAATTACGATGGTT
>Ga0209386_1000279_pt1 | contig 26476 bp, 27 predicted proteins | sample NGEPertwo_FD_184510 | JGI IMG/M metagenome (GOLD analysis project Ga0209386, IMG submission 184510) | Arctic peat soil microbial communities from the Barrow Environmental Observatory site, Barrow, Alaska, USA - NGEE Permafrost154B-two... | ecosystem: Environmental > Terrestrial > Soil > Wetlands...
CCACAAATGCACTTGTAACCCCCGTTAAATCAGGGTTTCAAGTGCATTTGTATAAGAAGAAGTCGTAGGCTATTTAATATGCCTACGACTTCTCAAGATGCTTATAAGGCACTTTTTCAGTGGCCTCCTCGTAATCCAGGTTTTTTTCCTGTATCACGGGCTTCCTCATCTAGGCGTTATGTTGCCTGTCTTTGCAGTGGGTGTTTTGGGTGTTGGTGTATATCATGGCGCTTATATTGCCGAAGTGGTCAGAGCCGGGATCGACTCCATCCACAGGGGGCAAATGGAAGCAGCCTTGTCTCAGGGATTTAGTTTTTGGGGGGCTATGCGGCATATCATCTTGCCTCAGGCATCTCGCTTAGTTTTGCCACCCCTCACGAATCAAGCAGTGAACTTGATTAAAAACACTTCGGTACTTGCCATGGTCGCGGGCGGTGACCTAATGTATCGCGCCGACTCTTGGTCAAGCGGCAACCTCTATTATGGGCCTGCGTATGTGATCATTGGTTTGCTCTATCTCCTTCTTTGTTTACCCTTAGCAACCCTGACACGTCGCTTAGAACGTAAGGCGGGGGTGTCAACATGATCCAAGATGTCCTTCAACCCGATATATTTCGTTTCCTTGGTCAAGGTCTCGTGACGACTCTCTACATTGCCATCATGGCCATATTGATCAGCTTTATCTTTGGAACCATCCTTGGTGTTGCTCGATACTCAAAGCAACCTATTCTTGGAAGAATAGCAGCCGTGTACATCGAATGTGTTCGAAATATTCCAATGCTTCTATTTATTCTGGTTTTTAGGTTTATGACGACGTTAGAACCAATTAATTCAGGGATTGCTGCCATCGCTGTCTTCACTTCGGCTATCATTGCAGAAATTGTGCGAGGTGGGCTAAACTCCATCGATGATGGACAGTGGGAAGCGGCGAAGTCACAGGGGTTTTCCTACCGTCATACCATGCTGCATATTATCTTGCCACAAGCTATGCACAAGACGATTCCACCCTTAGTATCTCAGTTCATTACGGTCATAAAGGACACCTCGTTTGTTTGGGTTGTAGGTGTTGAGGATCTTACGGGTAAGGGTATGATAATCTTAGGACAACATGGTTCAACGAGTCAGGTCTTTACGGTTTTTGGAATGATTGCTGCCACATATTTCGTGCTGAACTATTCACTTTCGGTTTTGGCCCGAAGACAACAGTTTAAGATGATTCATCAAAGTTATTAGTGGTATACAATCCGCTAGAAATTTGGGGCTCTGATTTTTGAGGATCAGGGCTCCTTTCTGTGAAAAGTTCAGATTAATGGGCCTTGTAAAAATAAAGGTTGCGGTTCACTTACATTATTATAAAAATAGACATATAGAGATGATATACAAAGGAGGGCAAAGCTTGAAAATGCATACCCAGAAACGAAAAGTCGAAATAAGTTTGAGTATAGACCCAGAGGTCCTAAAGAGATTGGATAAACTTTGTGAAAGCAAAAACCTCAGTCGTCCACAAGTCATTGAAATGCTTTTTTCTACGGACGATGAAACAGTCGATTTCATGATTGGGCAGATTAAACGAATGGATACTACGATTGGGTTTTAAAAGGGATGAATAATTTCTAACTTGGATAACAGAAAGTTACTCTTCATGACATACCTTCATTACATCACAACTTGTTGGGGCCTTGATAATCAGGGCTCCTTCTTCATGAGAAATTCACAAGTTATTCATGAGAATATCGTATCTGAGAGTTACACTAAGGACATAGAGGAACAGGCAATTACACGCAAGGAGAACAGTCAATTACTAATTGAGAGGAATATATGATGAATAATAGTGAAAGGAGATTTTATATGATGATTGGTTTAATTCTATTAGCTATCGTTGCTTATTATATGTTTAATTCATCTAAGACAGGAAAGTCATGTTGTGTGAACCATCAATCTTCTGGCAATGACGCAGTGGATTTGTTGAATGAACGATATGCGCGCGGTGAGATTGATAAAGAAGAATACCTTGAACGGAAACAAACACTGTCGGGGCTAGAGCACTCAATATCCATTAAAAAAGGATAGCAGTTTGTTTGTTGATGGAGTTTAAGATCTTAGTAGCAATAAATTTGAAGGAGGAATTTATATGATCGGCGGTTGGGGTAATAGTGGTTATGGTGCGTATGGACAGGGCGGATATGGAATGATGGGTATGGCGGGAATAGGAATGCACTTCATCTTAGGAATTGGGATTGTCTTACTGGTCATCTATATATTCCGTCGCAAAGGCTCTCAAGCAGATACAACACAGCTAGTTAATTATAGTGGAATGGACATCCTACGTGAGCGTTATGCGCGTGGTGAGATCGATTCCGCAGAGTATCAGAGTAGAAAAATGGATTTAGAGGGTAAATAAATAGAAAAATACTATTAAAGAATAAGCAGTAAATAAAACGTGGTGGCTGAGGGAATCTAATCCTCAGCCACCACGTTTATTTTTTTAGGAAGTCGGACCATAAACTCCGTCTCTTGCCCGACCTTGCTTTGTACAGTGACGCTGCCTTGATGGAGGGTTATGATTTGCTGAACCAGAGCTAGGCCAATTCCGCTTCCACCAGTCTCACGGGTGCGGGATTTGTCGGCCCGGTAAAAACGTTCAAATATTAAAGGGAGATCTTCTTCAGAGATGCCTAAACCTGAGTTCTTGATCTTGATTTCGGCATAATCTAGAGTTTGAGCAAGAGAGAGTGTGATTTTACCATTAATATTGGAGTACCGATAGGCATTGTGAATCAGGTTGTAGAAGAGCCTTGTCAGAAGGCGTTCGTCGCCTGACGTAGTCAGGGGTTCTGGGGTAACGTTCCAATTCAGAGCTAAGTGTTTTTGTTGCAGGAGCGGATGCAGGCTATGAACCACTTTCTCTAGAAGCTGCTTTAAGTCCACCGGTTCGAGGGTTAGCATTAAGGCCCCTATTTCCGCGACATTTAAGTCTTTTAGATCGCTGGATAGGTCAACCAAACGGTCAATTTCTTCATGTATTGAGGAGAGATTTTCTTCATTTGCAGGTAGTACATTGTCTTGAAAGGCTTCGATATAGCTTTTGATTGAGGTTAAAGGTGTGCGAAGTTCGTGGGCGATATCGGCGGTAAACTGTTTGCGAAGTATTTCTTGACGCTTTAAATTTTCCGTCATGGTATTAAAGGCGTTGGCTAACTGCCCTATCTCGTCTTTGGTATGAATTCCAACATGCTCATCAAGGTGTCCATGTCCAATGCGATCGGCGGCTAGAGTTAAACGTTTCAATGGAGCAACTAGACGACGACTTGTATAGTAACTGAGGAGTATTCCGAGAATAAGAGCCAACATTCCAGCGTAGAGAAGCGACCTGAAGACGGAAGATAGGAAGAGAGCATCTTGGGGATTAAGAATCGGTGCTGTTGCGGGGTAGCGAACTAAAGCAGTAGCGATCGTTCCAATTGGACCTAATACCGTGAGCAGTTTCTCTTTATAATTGGTACTGGAAGCGGAAGACATACCCATCATGCCGCCTTGATTGCCCATCATACCTCCCATGGAGTTGTTTAAAGTGGCAATGAGCTTTCCATTTGGATCAGTCAGGGTTAGCGTGGTGCCAGCTGGTAGGGAATTAATGATCTCCTTTAGAGACGCAGGATCCCAAGTGCCCTTACTAACATAAAGTGCACTTAACCGAGTCGGTAACTGTCCGAACGTCGTTTCATTCGCTTGAGCCACATAATCACTAAACTGGCGTTGGAAGACTAGCTTTACGGAGAGCATGCTGAGGGTAAGCGTTATTAAAGCAATGATCAGGGTGGAGAGAAATAGTTTTTTGCGCATCGTTATCCTCCCACGCTTGGATTAAACTTGTAACCGATACCGTATACGGTCAGCACGAGTTGAGGGTCACTGGGGGTCGTTTCAATTTTTTGGCGGATCTTCTTAATATGAGCGTCAATGACGCGGTCATCTCCGTCAAAATCGTGACCTTGGACAATTTCTACCAGTTGTCCGCGTGAGTACACCCGACCCGGGTGTTTCGCTAGGGCACCAAGAATTTTAAACTCAGTTGGGGTTAGAAATACTTCCTGGCCATTAAGCCGAATTTCATGCTGTATCGTATCAATAGTTAGTCCGTTATCATAGGAGATCACGTCCGCCACCGGTGAAGTTTCGTTATTAGTTCTACGTAGTACGGCGCGGACCCGGGCGACCACTTCACGAGGGCTAAAGGGTTTTGTAATGTAATCATCGGCGCCAATACTTAACCCCTGGATGCGGTCCTCTTCTTCGACTTGAGCCGTGAGCATGATGATGGGAACAGAGGATATTTTGCGGATTTCTCGACAAATTTCTGTTCCGGACATCCCAGGAAGCATTAAATCAAGAATGAGAAGGTCGAAGGGATTCTCATTAAACATAGTTAGAGCAACAAGACCGTCTGTGGCAGTGCTAACGTGAAACCCCTCTTGTTGTAGATAGGCTTTCAAGACAGTGGTAATCTTCTTCTCATCATCTACTAATAAAATCCTCATGGATAGATTCCTCCCAGTTCAGTTCTATAGGGCAGCTGCAATGATCACAAGAGTTAGGTTAGATATAGGAAAGTGCCTCTAGAGGATCTAATTGAACGGCACGCCTAGCTGGGAGCACCGTAGCAACAATCCCTATTAAGACAGAGACACCTACGGCAACCAAAGCCATTAAGGGATTAACTTGAAAAGAAATAGTTTTTTGGAAAACAATTGGACTGAGTAGAGTGGGGACAATTTCACCTAAGAGAACTCCGAAAATCCCTCCTGTGAGGCTAACTAAGGTAATTTCTCGAACCAGGATAGATAAAATATGCTTACGTCTAAAACCGATGGCTCTGAAGACCCCAATTTCGGCAACACGGTCATTAATATTACCCATGGTTGTAACGAACACAATTAAAACACCAATAACGCCTAAGAGCGTGGAAGCGATGAGGGAGAAATTCGAAAAGCGATCGACACTTTCTTTGGTGCCCTGAACCAGCTGGGATATTTCAGCGACTTTAGCCATTGGTAAAAGTTCCGTCAAACGGGCTGCAGTTTTATCGGGTTGAGGCGTATTCAGTTCGATCATGGACCAAGAGTCCAGTCCGGTAATGACTCGGGCCGTCGGAAAATTTGTGAAGACTGCCTGGTCTTCTGAACCGCCTGTTTCTTGCATCACCCCGACCACAGGATATTTCTGGTGGTTGAGTTCTAGGGTGTTTCCAACAACAAGGTTCTCTTGGCGTGCAAGATCTGAACCAATAATAACTTCGCTGTTGCCCGGCTGTAGTCCTTTAATGTGCCACCAGGGTTTCATTTTAAGTTCGCTGGGAAAGTCTACTCCGATGATCAGATAACGTTTATTAATCCCAACGACGGACCCCATTATTTTGGGCGCGATGTCACTGATCAAAAGATCTTGACTATTATTAATGGTCGTTAATACCTCTAAGCTCAAATGTTGGATTTCGTAATCAACTCCAGGAACTGAAAGTCCGCCATAGCTGAGCGTAAAATGTTCATACTGTGGGGTAATGACGATGTTAGCTCCATATTGAGTTAAACTTTTCTGTAAATCGTCTTGCATGTTTTTAGCGAAAGTATTCAGCGTAACGGTTATGGCAATTACTAATATAAACATAAGAAGTAAAAAGCCTGTTTTACCTTTGTGTCGGCGCAAGTTTTGGAGTGCGATATCGGTTAAAGTCATGTTTTCCTCCTAAATCGAAGTGAGCTATTTGAAACACCCAGGATCTGGCCACTGGACATCACATGTATCGCAAAGCTTCATTAGGGTCTAGGATAGCTGCTTTCCAAGCAGGGTATAGGCTTGCTATGACACTCATTAAAAGACTGCCCAGGAGTGAATAGACGAGCAAATTAGATGCCCAAACGATGTTAATTGGGGTCTTGGCTAAAACCGATCCGTATAGCACTGCCGCACCCATCCCAAGAAAGTAACCCAATAGCCCACCCAAACTACTTAATAAGCCTGCCTCAGTTAGAATGATTTGGAGAATGTGGCGTTTCCGGAAACCAATCGCTCTCAGGATTCCGATTTCTCGGGTGCGCTCCTCAACAGAAGATTTCATCGTCATGGTAATAACGAGACCACTGGCAAGGATGAGTAATATGGAAACAATTATGGCGAATAGGTTGAATCTATTGACGGTATTATCTCGCGATTCTAAAGTTGATTTTAGAGCAGTCACTTTTGTACCCGGTAGTTTTTCACGTAACTGTTGAGTCACTTGGTCGATTGGACAGGTATAACATAAAGCAGCAGTTTCTATGAGGCTAATGGCATTGGGTCGATTAGCCAGTTTTTGGAGCACCATTAAGTCTATAAAAATAGCCTGGTCATTTTCTGTAGACCCTGTCGGTTGAAGGATTGCTGCCACCCTGAAATCCTGTTCTTTGATGGTGATAGTCTCGTTAGAGCTAAGACCAAGCGAACGAGCAACGTCACTGCCTAAAATAACCTCGTTCGCTGAGGGTATTTGGTTTTTGACGAGACCCTCTAGCTTCCACCACTTTTTAAGGCGCAATTCCTCTTTAAATACAACGCCCAGTAACAAAATAGCTTGTCCCTTGATTTTAGTATCAACTAAAAGTTTAGGTGCTATCGTAGCCAACGTTTCCTTATTTTTTATGGTTTGCATAAGCGGAATAAGGGACATATCCAGCTCTTTGACTTGAGTTGGAGCTTCAACCGTTATGCCGCCAAAGGTCATGGCTTCACCCGTGTCAGGAAGAATGAGGATATTGGAACCGAATTGATCGAGTTTGTTAGCGACGTCTGCTTTCATGGCTTGAGTAGTGGTCAAGAGGAAGATCATGGAAGCTACCCCAATAACGACACTGAGCACCAGTATTACAGAGCGCATTTTTCGGCGACGTAGGTTTTGAAGCGCTATGTCGGTCAAACGCATATACTTTTCCCCCTTAGGCCTCTTCAGGAATGGGTACTAAAACGCCATCGCGGATATACAATGCACGGGAGACCCAGGCTAGATTTTCTTTGTTATGAGTCACCATAATGATGGTTAGACCGCTCTGGTTAAGGGCCTGAAATAGTTCCAACAGCTCGCTGGCAGTTTTCGAGTCGAGACTGCCTGTAGGCTCATCGGCAAAGATAATAGCAGGTTCATTAACGATCGCCCGAGCAATGGCCACGCGATTTTGCTCTCCACCGGATAGCTGACTAGGTAAGCGCTGGTATTTAGTACCTAAGCCGACTTTAACGAGGACTGTTTGGGCCATTTCACGTTGTTGTCTGCCAGATCGAGAGGTTATTGCCAGAGGGAGCATAACGTTTTCTAAGGCGGTAAGATAGGGGATTAATTGATACTGTTGAAAAACAAAGCCAACGTACTCATGCCGAAAATCGGCTAGCAGCTCAGGGTCTAAAGAATATACATCAATATCGTCAATGATCAGTTTACCAGTGCTGGGTGGATTTAACCCTCCCAGAATACTTAATAAAGTGCTCTTACCGGAGCCCGATGGGCCCATCAAGGCTAAGAACTCCCCTTCAGCAATCTCTAAATTAACATTATTTAGAGCGATCACAGTACCATCACCACTTTTATAAGTCTTGGTAACCTCACATACTTTTATCAAAGACATCTAGGCTCTCCTCCAGTATCGCAAAGATTCGAATAGAAGCTGCTTATACCCTTACTGTAGTTATATGAAGCTATTTTACCCAAACTTAGGCTATTAATATAGGTTGAACCTATGAAAGGAACCTTTGCCTATGATTATTAATGAACGCACCCGTGTGAACGAGTGCGTTTGACTGTTTATTAAGTTAATCGTTGATTTGTTTTGTTTTTAAACTCGCGGTGCCCAAGCATCCAGTACAGCTTGAGGAATTTCTAGGTTGTCACCGTTTAAGGAGTAGGGCAGCTCTTGTGGTGGGTAGGTTAGACAACCACCGCTGATTCCTTTCAGCGTCTGAAGATCCCAGACTGTTCCACAGACGTTACAGACCAAGGTATCACCCGTAATATGAAAAAACTCGCCCTTACAGGGTTCACAAAAGCTAACAGCCACCATGACTTTACCGTTGGGTTGGATAAAGGCCGTCAACGGAACTCTTTTACCGTTCGCTTTATACTCAGTCCAAATAAATTTTTTCTCTTTCACCGTAGTTAGAGTTGCAATCACTGCCTTACCGTTATCTACCTTGCTGACGACTTTCGTTTGCTCCAGTTTATCGGTAGGGTTATAGTTAACTTTTTGTCCAGTGTCCGCGACCGCATTGGAGGAGGCATTCGGTTTATCACTTTTGCCAAATGTTAAATAGGAAGAAATAATTATAATGACCGCTACAATGCCTACAAGACTGTAAAGCATCGCTTTACTTTTCTTTGGGTGGGTAAATTTTTGGTGTTTCTGTTGAAAGTGACTCAAATGTAATCCTCCTTGTTAAATAGATCCATGATTATCATCCGAATTCTTCCGGAATTGACTTAAAATAAAAAGCTGTAAGACATGCTAATTATAGTCCTTCAAATCAATGTTTTATACAGGAAAATTTTAGATACTTTATAGAAATGATTGATAGTTAGCTTGTAGGAACTACTGGGTATTACCTGTAGGAACTACCTGCAAAATAATTTTTATAACCTGTAGGTTATACGGATGTGCTTAGGTTTGAACAGAGATATAATAAGTATACAAGGCGCTATCAGCAGAATGTTACATCAAGGGAGGATTAAGTCTATATGGACGGGCTAGATTTTTTAGTAACAGCCATCTGCTTCTCGGTTTTAGGTTATGGATTATGTTACATTACTCTTTCAATTAATAGTAAATATAAACGGAAAATCAATTAAACGAGAATTTCAGTAAGGGGCTAGTGTGAATTGCTAGTATCGCCTTTGAACGGAGGAGTATTATGGTCACCAGTTCGGACAATGCAATAAGATTATTAGTCGTGGATGACCATATACTCTTTGCAGAAGGTACTGTATCTTTGCTAAGTTCTGTACCCTATATTTCTGTTGTTGCAACGGCTAAGAATGGCCGCGATTGTTTAGAAATTGTAACGGAAGAACATCCAGATGTGATATTACTAGATATTAATCTTCCTGATTATTGTGGAACTGACTTGATCGAAAAAATAAAAGCGATCGACTCAAAAGCCAGTATCATTATGCTGACAGGACAGGACCCTGCCGGTTATGTCAACGCATCATTAAAAAAAGGTGCCCAAGGCTTTCTTTTAAAAGACTGTTCAAAAGCAGAAATGATTACGGCAATATTACAGGCCTCTAAAGGCGAGTTGTATATTTCACAGGATAATAAGATCCATGGGACATCACTGACACCCCAGGAGATCGAGATCATAGAATTGATTGCGCAAGGTGCTAGTAATGGAGAAATTGCTTGTACATTGGGCATCAAAAATCGCACGATAGACACCCAAGTTAATGACATACTACTAAAGTTAGGTGCAACATCTCGGTTAGAGGCGCTACTGCTTTATATACAAGGCAAAGTGCTAAGGAGTAAGATTAATTAAGGGAGCAGCGTAACTGTTATAAATAGGAGAAATAACTATAATAATTAAAATTGTTTCCAACAAATAGAAGGAATTTAGCAATGTTTGTCAAACTTATCCCATAAAGGATAAGGAGGCATAAATAATGAATTTAGATAATGTTGCTAAATTAGTGCATGAATTAGCCAAAGATCGGAACAGTAGCTCCGTATTATTAGCGCAGTTAAAAGCTATCTGTGAAGTGACTAGCTCTGAATTCGACGCCATAACAAAGGCGTTCTCCAGAGTGGAATTGTCATGTGATGTCTTAGATAGGAACATTATGCCTGCTGTTTATTGGGTTTGAAAAGATGCTGCGTGATACCATGAAGGTGGATCAAATGGTTGCAGGGGAGATAGAGCTGCTATTAACTGAATCTGGGCTTAGCCTGGAGGTAGTATCCATAATAAACAGTTGGTTAGATTACAATTCTGGAACTAAGCGAAGGTTTGCATTCGCCCAACTGACACTAGAAATTTGCGATAGTGTTGGTGGGGTCTTAGAAGTAGGGCTCAAAGGAGCTACTGCTATGGACTTTTCGCTTTGGCTGCTGATATTTTGGACGATATTCAAGACCAAGATAACAATAATCTACCCTGGCGTAAGGTCCCTGCTGCGCTTGCGATTAATTTAGCCACTTGCATCCTAGTGCTTAGCTACACAGCTTTATCGAGACTATCGAAACGTAGGCATTTCGAGGAGGCAAGTAACGTTCTCAACCAGATGGGGTTACAAGCGTGTGATGGCCAATTTCAGGAGTTTTCAAATGACTGTGAGGAAAGTATTTTACCTTCAGAATATTTCTCCACTATCATGAAAAAGTCGGGTGGCTTAACTGCAGGTGCGTGTAAAATTGGGGCGATCTTAGGAGGCACTGATCAAACAACCATCTCGCAGTTAGAACAATTTGGGATGAACTTAGGTGTGATGAATCAAATCGAAAATGATCGTGCTGTTTTCTTAAACTTTGATGATAAAACTGATTTTGCTAGGGGAAGGAAAACGCTACCGTTCGTATATCTTTTAAATGTTCTTAACGAGGAAAAAGTTAAAGAACTTAAATTCCTTAGTTCTTTGGCCAACCAAGGGCTGGATAAGTTTGGGCGAAAAGAAAGAGAACAGATAAGCAAATTGGTGATGCACGAAGGAACCGTTCATTATTGTTCGGTGATGTATGAACTTTATAAGCAACGAGCGATTGAGTCCTTAGACGATATCGCGATTTTAAATATTAGAAAAGAGAAGTTGATCGAATTTGCTGGATAATAAAACGATGAGGCGGCTGGCGTTTATTACTGCTAATGCCGCCTTTGTTGTCATTTGCCTAATTTATATTTCAGTTTTATTCAACCACCCCTATGTTGGGCTTAGCCTCGAAAATAGGGAAGCAGCATGGACCGTAACTTATAGTGATCCCCATGGTGAGAGTTTTCAATTGGGAATTCGTAAAGGAGATACAGTTCACAAAATTAATGGAGAGGATCCGGGTTTGCACCCGTCTATTCAAAAGTGGGGTGATGCTGAAGGTGCTAGTGAAATCATCGTAACAAGCCCTAGTGAGTCGTTGAAAGTCGTGCGAATAACAAAACAGTCTTTTGCAATGGTATTGTTAAGCGCACTTCCAATGATGACTTTGGGGTTTGTATTTTGGCTGGTAGGTCTTGTTACGGTGTTCAAGCGACCTTTTCTTGTACAAGCTCGTGCTTTATTTTGGCTAAATTGGCTAATAGGTGTCGTCATTATCATAGCCCCAGCTTCAAGTCGGGGATTGTTGTTTGCTAAGGAACTAGAGATCATTGGTGTCTCCCTCGTACCCATCCTCTTGGTGAAGTTCATTTCTGTTTTTGTGAACGAACGTACAAGATGGATTAGGTTAATCATTTGGGTTTTAGGCCTCATCTCCACGCTCATAGTCACAATTCTTGTTTTAAAAGGGTTAGGGGCTGCTTTCACGCTTGGAGTCATTAGGAAACTGGGGTTAGGCAATGTGCTTATCGGTACGGTCACCGTGATATGGTATTTGGCTAAGCTCATTAGATTACCCGAAGATAAGCCTGAGAAAAATCAGGCTGCGGTTCTGCTTGCCGGAATAGCAGCGGGGTTGTTGCCTTTTGTGATACTCACAGTCATTCCAATTCTACTTAATGTTAACACAGTGGTTGATTCTCAGGTTAGCACGCTCTTTGTGGCAATAATACCCATTATTCTTAGTTATGTGGTGGTCAATAAGAGCTTGCCCGATGGCCTTGAGTTTCTTGGATTTTTCATTAGTTTTTTAATTTACGGCCTCCTTACAAGCGGGTTTCTAACGGCGTTTTTATTAGCAATCGGGATGATTAAAACAATAAATGTTGAGACGTATCTCTCAGTATTATCTTTAACAATCCTGGCACTAGTCATCTTTCATCTTATTAAGGCGCTCTTACATCATACATTTGAGAAGATCTGGGAAAATCATAGCAATAAGAAGGACGAAGCAATTTACGGGGAGCTATCGACCATGAATCAAGCGTTAATCGTGGAAGAGTTAGTAAACCAGCTTGGGATTGATGGTGCCTTTGTGATCGCTGAGGATCAGGAAGGTTGGACCACAGCTAGTGCAGTCGGCTGCTATCTTAAAAAGACACGTGATCAAGCAATTATGGAGAATTATTTTCAAACGGCTAAAAGCACAATGCATTCGCGCGAAATTTTTTCGAACGATTTTCCTGCGGAGATGTACATACCCTTTGTTTCAAACGATTTTCCCTGCGGAATATTCCTGGGCCACCGTCGTTCCTGTGTCAGATTTCAAGCCAATGAAATACTGTTCCTCAACGCAGTGTGCTATCAATTGGGCCAACGCCTTAAAGCCGTTCACATTATAAAGCAAATGTCCACGGACATAACTGTTATGGAGAAAAAGACTGGGGACTTAGTGCGAAGGAGTCAAGGTCTGCAAGTTATTAATCGATTGTTGTTTAGTAACATTGAGGAAGAAAAGAAAGTCTTAGCGAGGGAATTACATGATGGATCCCTGCAGATCAGCTTGGATCTAAATCGAAGGATGAAAGAATTAGTTGCTGGCTTTTCGACTGAAGATGATAATTTCCACACTACCTCAATGATGCTCGAGATGATCGAGGATTTGAATTACGAACTTCGGTCAATATGTGGTGATTTACGCCCATCTTCTTTACGGGATTTGGGTCTCATTCCTGCGGTGGAGGTTATGTTTCAACAAATAATGCAAAAAGAGCTTTTAGTAATATCTCTTGAAATCATTGGGTTTAGCCGAGAACAACGGTTTAAAGAGGAGCTTGAGGTGGTAGCGTATCGTCTTATGCAAGAAGGAATCAATAACGTTGTGAAACACTCGGGGTCCACCAGAGCAAATGTTTCCATTGCACTTATAGAAAAGAACATTGAAGTATTAGTCAATGATTATGGTCGAGGTTTTGATCCACGGAAGATTCCCGATTGGTCTTTAACGGGCCATCATTTCGGAATCATTGGAATGAAAGAAAGGATAGAGAGCTTGGGTGGGGAGTTTGATATCACTTCTAGTATGGGGCATGGGGTAATACTAAAGGCTACTATTCCGATTTAGAAAACAATGTTCAGCGTAAGTCTAAAACTATGGGAGTGCTAGTGTACTAAAGTACACATAGGGCGTTGATGAGAGGAGGGATAGCGTGGTGTCTAGTTCAGAGAAGATGGTACGAGTGGTCGTCGTGGATGACCATATACTTTTCGCAGAAGGCACTGTCTCAATGCTTTCTTCTGAGACTTACATTTCTGTTGTTGCGATTGCTAAGAACGGGAGTGAGTGCTTAAAGAACGTCAAGGAAGAACATTTGGACGTGGTATTACTGGATATCAATCTTCCTGACTGTTGTGGAACTGACTTAATAGAAAAAATAAAAGCACTCGACTCAACCGTCAGTATTATTATGCTTACTGGACAAGATCCAGCAGGTTATGTCAATGTTTCATTAAAGAAAGGTGCACAAGGTTTTCTGCTAAAAGACTGTTCAAAAGCTGAAATGATAGCGGCAATATTACAAGTCTCAAGGGGTAAATTTTATTTTTCACAGAACATGGCACCATATCTAAGAACCGCAATTATTGGAAAAGAAATGCAAAAAAATGATATAAAAGGTAAATCACTCACTCCAAAGGAGATTGAGATTATAGATTTGATTGCTCAGGGTTTGCATAATAGAGAAATTGCTACCACCTTGGGCATTAAAACCCGAACAGTGGACTTCCATGTGACCAATATACTGCCCAAATTAGGCGTAAAATCCCGGTTTGAGGCGGTTAGGATTTATATAAAGAACAAAGAAGTAAGTGGCTAGAGGAACGTATTGTAGTGCAAATCTTTTGCATTTTTCTTTGCCAATTTGTAAAAATATTTATTGACAGTAGATTCTTAAAAAGATATTATTATTAAAAATGTAACCGCTTACATATTGCAATCTAGGCAGTACAGCTTCATATATACAGAATTAATATGACGGCTAATCATGAATGTAACCTATTACAGAGACGTTACAATAAAAAGAGGTGTAGTGGCTAAGTGACGACGATGAGAGATGTTGCTCGTTTAGCTGGAGTGTCAGTGGCTACAGTCTCACGAGTGATCAGCCAAAAGGACTTTGTGAATCCGGAGACCGCAGAACTGGTATTGAAGGCAGTTAAACAGCTTCAATACGAGCCCAATGCTGTAGCTCAGGGGCTTGCGGGAAAGAAGATGGGAATCCTTGCCCTAATCGTGCCGGATATTTTGAATCCCTTCTTCTCTGCTTTGGCCAGAGGGGTCGAAGATGAAGCACATACGAAAGGTATGACGGTGATCATAGGCAATACCGATGACCTAGGTATAAAGGAACGTTCTTATATCAAGGCGCTTAAGAAAAAGCACGTCGATGGTTTCATCTTCGCTTCGAATACGATTCGAAAAGAGGATGTCGACGCGTTAAGAAATGATGGAATTCCAGTTGTCTTGTTGGATAGAGGCCTTAATATAGCATCTTGTGTGGTGGTACGCTCAAAGAATCGTCAAGGGGCGAACATCGCCGTTCAACATCTCATAGAGCAGGGTTGTCAGAAAATTGCCCATATTTACGGACCACAAGAATTTATTACGGCCAGACAGCGCTTGCTAGGGTATGAGGAAACTGTCGCCGGGTTAGATGGGTACTCGCCTAGTCTCATGGCAAGCGGGCAGTTTGATATTGAGAGTGGGAGGAAGGGTGTGGAACAGCTCCTTACTCGCCATCCCGATATCGATGGGATTTTTGCCGCAAACGATCTTATGGCGGTGGGAGCGCTCAAAGCCTTGCGTGAACGAGGAATCCGAGTTCCGCAACAGGTCAAGGTCTGTGGGTTTGATGGTATTGGCTTAACCGCAATTACCGAACCAGAATTGACGACGGTGGCACAATCCATTTCTGAGATGGGTGGATTAGCTGTCAGGATATTGTTGAAAGAAATCGAGAGCGGAATCAGTGAGAATACAGTCATCGAAGTGGATGTCCTATTAGTCACAAGAAAATCAAGTGAGATTGGTACCGTTTTAGATGACATGAAGGGTCATGATCTCATGGGCGATCAAACGTTCAACGAGATGGTGGCAACTCAGCCTAAGATACTGTCCAGACTGGACACACCATGGTGTAATGGAGAAGAAGAGGGACTTCCTAAGGGCTTAAATAAAGCCACTTTCGGCCAAATATCACATTTTTTGCAAGAGAATCGCCGCCCCCTTTCTGCTGAGGAAGTGGCGGAAGGCGTCAAGCTTACTCGAGTGACAGCACGCCGTTACCTCGAATTTATAGAACAGCGCGGTGTATTAAAATCTGAGCTAAAATACGGTACAGTAGGGCGACCCGTAAAGTTGTTTATGCCTTGGTAAAAGCCTCCTCTGGGGGGCTTTTTTAGTTGAGACAATTTCCTCTGCGCTATTTTCATACTATTCTAATTAGAATAAGTATTTTTTTTATTCACTTAATACTTTTTTTATGTTCATAAACACGACAGACAGCGGCAAAAAAGATAAACTTAATCTATGGATACTACGGGTAGAGCCTAGAGGGAGTGGGTTAGAAGAATGCGAACTTGTCCCTATGAAATAGTCAACAAAGGAGGTAATAAGCGTAGACCTGAATGTACTTAAGAAAGGGGGATTTCCATGTGTAACAGCAATTCACCGAATGAATTCGCTCAAAAACTGGATGATTATATCGACACCTTGCCTTATAAGAAAGAGAATCTGATTGGAATCCTGCATTATGCCCAAGAAATATATGGATATCTGCCAGATAATGTGCAGTGGCATATTGCCCAGAAGCTTGATATACCTTCTGCCAAAGTCTATGGAGTTGTGAGCTTCTACTCATTTTTCACGATGATCCCAAGGGGAGACCATGTTGTTAATGTATGTATGGGGACTGCCTGTTTCGTGCGTGGGGCAGATAAATTAAAAGATGAACTTGAAAACCAGTTAAAAATTAAAGCTGGCGAAACCACTCCGGATAATCTCTTTACTTTAGAAACTCTGCGTTGTGTTGGCGCTTGTGGCCTGGCTCCAGTGATGATCGTTGATGGCAAAGTTCATGGACGCATGCACGAGGCCCAGGAAATTAACGAAGTCCTGGCAAAGTACCGCCCGGAAAATTAAGCCGGAAAAATCAACGCTTGTAAAGTACATGGGTGTGTAAGACGCGCTCGAAGGAAGGGAAAAGCCATATGAAACTTAAAAACACCGATGAGTTGAATGCCTTAAAAGCCCAAAGCCTCAAACTCATTGAAACACGTCGCGTTGCTGAATCGGTTAGCACTAAGGACGCTCAAGGCCTAGTTCGACATGTTATGGTCTGTGGTGGGCCTGGTTGCCATTCCTCAGGTAGTCCCCGAATTGCCGAACTTTTGGAAGAAGAATTAGAACGACTGGGATTATCCGAAAAAGTTAAAATATTTCAACCTGGCTGTTTCGGCTTTTGCGAAAAGGGTCCGATGATCGAGATTCACCCCGATAATACAACCTATTGCGAGGTTTCCGCTGAAGACGTCCCAACGATTGTTGAAGAGCACTTTATTAAAGGAAATCAGGTAGAACGCCTTCTCTATATGGATCCGAATACTAAAGAACGTTTTTCCAGCAACATCCCCTTTTATGACGGGCAACTTCGCATTGCTTTACGTAACGTGGGGAATATCGCTCCCGAAAATATTTTAGAATACATTGCCGCTGATGGTTATCAAGCATTAGCTAAAGTTCTTTTCGGCATGACACCCCTTGAGGTGATTGACGTTCTTAAGGAAAGTGGCCTGCGAGGACGAGGTGGTGCCGGCTTCCCTACTGGCACAAAATGGGAATTTACGCGTAAGAGTCAGGCTGATCAACGTTATATCATATGTAATGCAGATGAGGGGGACCCTGGGGCCTTTATGGATCGTTCCGTCTTAGAAGGAGATCCCCACAGCGTTCTTGAGGCAATGCTCATCGCCGGCGCTGCGATTGGAGCATCCGAAGGATTTATCTATGTCCGAGCAGAGTACCCTGCAGCCATTCACCGTTTACAAGTAGCGATTGCGCAAGCTCGGGCATACGGGATATTAGGAACAGCTATTTTAGGTAGTGACCTGACCTTTGACATTCAGCTGAAATACGGAGCAGGGGCGTTTGTCTGCGGTGAAGAGACCGCTCTGATCCATTCCATAGAGGGCACGCGGGGAGAACCCACCGTTAAACCTCCATTCCCTGCCCAAAAGGGGCTGTGGGGTAAACCAACGTGTGTCAACAATGTGGAAACATTGGCCAACATCCCTCCTATTATTTTGAAGGGAGCCGAATGGTTTTCTGCAGTAGGGACTGAGAAAAGCAAAGGAACAAAAGTGTTTGCTTTAGCCGGTAAAGTCAACAATGTCGGGCTTGTGGAAGTTCCCATGGGCACAACGCTTCGAAAAATAATTTTCGATATTGGTGGGGGAATTAAGCAACATAAAACGTTCAAAGCGGCCCAGACTGGAGGCCCCTCGGGCGGATGTATTCCTACCAAATATTTAGACACACCCATTGATTATGAGTCCTTAACTGCTATTGGTTCCATGATGGGTTCTGGAGGGCTCATCGTCTTGGATGAAGAGGATTGTATGGTCAATATTGCTAAATTCTTTCAAGAGTTTACCATGGACGAATCCTGCGGACGTTGCACCGCCTGTCGGGTTGGGACTAAACGTCTCCATGAAATCCTGACCAAGATCACCGAGGGCAAAGGGACGTTAGAGGATTTGGATAATATGGAGAAACTGTGCCATATCATCAAGGATACTGCTCTTTGTGGGCTCGGACAAAGTGCCCCCAATCCTATCCTCTCTACCCTGAAGTACTTCAGGGATGAATACATTGCCCATATCGTCGATAAAACCTGCCCAGCCGGCGTGTGTAAGAGCTTGCTGAGGTACGAAATTACAGATAAATGCGTAGGGTGTACCTTGTGCGTTAAGAAATGTCCTATGAATTGTATTACTGGATCACTGAAAAAGATCCATGTTATCGACCAAGAACGTTGCCTAAAATGTGGGGCCTGCATGGAACAATGTCGTGTCGTCGGCGCCATCATCCACCATTAAGGTACCCCTGAAGGAGGAATCCATATGGATATACAGCTAATCATCAATGACATATCCCTTAAAGTACCAGAGGGAATGACCATCTTAGACGCAGCCCGAACCATAAATATCGATATTCCAACCTTATGTTATCTGAAGCTTAATGAAATGCATTACAATAACAACATCGCTTCGTGCCGGGTCTGTGTGGTCGAAGTTGAGGGGAGACGTAATTTAGCCTCATCTTGTTCAACTCCAGTAGCGAATGGGATGGTGGTGAAAACTGATTCCCTGCGTGCCATCCAGGCCAGACGGGCTATGGTGGAACTTCTGTTATCGGACCACCCTAAATCTTGTTTAACCTGCGCTAAGAACATGGACTGCGAGCTTAGAGCTCTTGCGGCGGAATTAGGCGTACGGGCTATAAGTTATGAAGGGGTAGAATCTGAGTTTGAAATTGACCATTCGAGCTTTTCCATTGTTCGTGATCCCAACAAATGTATTCGCTGCCGACGCTGTGAGACCATGTGTAATGATGTTCAGACAGTGGGCGTATACTCTGCAGTAGGACGTGGTTTTGAGACGGTGATTAAAACAGCCTTTGATTTACCTCTGAACAAAACCGCCTGCACGTTTTGCGGTCAATGTATCGCCGTATGCCCCACGGGTGCTTTGACCGAGCTGGATCAAGTGGACAAAGTCTGGAAAGCCCTCAACGATCCCAACCAATTTGTTGTCGTACAAACAGCACCTGCCGTACGGGTCGCTCTTGGAGAAGGCTTCGGTCTAGAACCGGGGACAATTGTTACGGGAAAAATGGTGGCTGCTCTCAGACGGCTTGGTTTTGACCGCGTCTTTGATACGGATTTTGCTGCTGACTTGACGATTATGGAGGAAGCAACGGAGCTTGTTCATCGGATACAACATGGTGGACGTCTACCTCTTCTTACGAGTTGCTGTCCTGCCTGGGTCAAATTCTTCGAGCATCAATTTCCAGATCTACTAGACATCCCTTCAACCTGCAAATCACCTCATGAAATGTTAGGGGTCTTAATCAAAAGCTATTACGCAAAAACGTTGGGCATTGATCCCAAAAGCATTACCGTTGTTTCCGTCATGCCCTGTGTGGCCAAGAAATACGAAGCAGCTCGTCCTGAACTTGCTCAAAATGGAGAGATTGCAGATGTGGACATCGTCATTTCCACGCGTGAACTAGCTCGCATGATCCGTGAAGCGAGCATTCATTTTGATCATCTCAAAGACCAAGAGTTTGATCACCCGTTAGGGGAATCAACCGGTGCTGCGGTTATTTTTGGAGCCACTGGAGGCGTTCTCGAAGCTGCCCTGCGGACGGCATACGAGGTACTAACCGGAGAAAATCTGGAGAAATTGGAGTTTGAGGCTCTTCGTGGCATGGAGGGGATTAAGGAAGCGGTGATTCCGATCGCTGGACGCGATTATCGAATTGCTGTCATTCATGGTTTGGGTAATGCCCGCTCTGTTCTAGAAAAAATACAAGCGGGCGAAACAAATTATGATGTGATCGAAATTATGGCCTGCCCAGGTGGATGTATTGGGGGCGGCGGACAACCCTATCACCATGGAAACATGGAAATTGTTGCAGCCAGAGCGGATGCTATCTACCGAGAAGACCGAAATAAGCCCTTGCGCAAGTCACACCAAAATTTGGCCATCTTAGGTCTGTATAAAGATTATCTGGGAGAGCCCTACGGAAAAAAAGCGCATCAATTGTTGCATACCACCTATACCGGACGCAAGAAGATCTAGTGATCTGAAAATTTCATAGAGAGTGGATTTATCCGTTGTGCTGGCATGTCCGGCATAGTGGATCCACAAAACTGTTACCTAATTGTAAGGATGATTCTGAGCAAAAGGAGAAGGTTAAATTGCAAAGCCTTCTTACTGTTTGTAGAAGGCTTTTTTTATTGGGAGGAAACAGGAAATATGGACATTAGGATAGGCGTCATAGGCATCGTCATTGAAGACTTTGAAAGTGCTAGAAGGGTCAACGAAACATTGCATGAGTTAGCGGGCATTATCATAGGGAGAATGGGAATTCCTCGGCCGGAAAGAGGCATATCAATTATTTCTTTGATTGTTGAGGGTACGTCGGATGACATTAGTGCTATGACAGGTGAATTAGGAAAGATTCAAGGGGTCAACGTTAAATCAGCATTAACTAAGAAATTGGAGGACTAAAGATGAAAGAGTATTTGGCCAAGGATTTTATTATTGATGAGGAAATTAGGAGCTCGTTGGACGAAGGCATTCAGAAGGTCAAGGACCAGAAATTAGTCAGGGAAATTCTAGAGAAAGCAAAGACTTGTCAAGGTTTAACTCATAGAGAAGCAGCAGTTCTGTTAAATATAGAAGATCATGATATTTTGTTAGAAATGTTTAAGACCGCAAAAGAGATTAAGGAAAAAATATACGGTAAGAGAATCGTTTTATTCGCACCACTGTATATTAGCAGTTATTGTGTGAACGGATGTGTATATTGCGGATATCAGGCGTGTAATGAGAGTTTGAAGAGAAGCAAACTTACGATGGAACAATTGGAAGCAGAAGTGAAGATCTTAGAATCTTTAGGCCACAAACGAATTGTTATAGAGGCAGGGGAAGATCCCGTGAATTGCTCCTTGGAGTATGTGATTGAATGTATTGAAAAAATATATTCCTTGAAGTTCGATAATGGGAGTATCAGAAGAATTAATATTAACGTGGCGGCAACGACTGTTGAGGATTATAGGAGATTAAAAGCTGCTGATATCGGTACATATACTCTTTTCCAGGAGTCTTATAATCAGGAAGTGTATGAGAAAATGCATCCCACGGGCCCCAAACATAATTACAATTGGCATACTACGGCCATGGACAGAGCCATGGAAGCGGGAATCGGAGATGTGGGGATTGGAGTACTATATGGTTTATATGACCATAAATACGAGACCATCGCGATGCTTATGCATGCTGAACATCTCGAGGACGCTTTCGGAGTTGGACCACACACAATATCAGTTCCCAGACTTAGAGCAGCTGAGGGAGTGAACCTGAACGACCTTCCGTACCTTGTTGAGGATGATGACTTTAAGAAACTAGTTGCGGTCTTGAGATTGGCGGTTCCCTATACTGGAATGATCTTATCAACACGGGAAGAACCTAAGTTTAGGGCCGAAGTACTAGCTCTAGGTATATCGCAGTTCAGCGCCGGTTCGTGCGCAGGCGTGGGCGCATACTCGGAGGAACATGGAGCCAATAAAACCGCTGAAAAACCACAATTTGAACTGGCAGATCATCGGTCACCCATGGAAGTCATTAAAAGTTTGTGTAAGAGTGGTTATGTACCAAGCTACTGTACTGCCTGCTATAAATTAGGAAGAACGGGCGATCGGTTTATGGTTCTGGCAAAGTCGGGACAAATACACAATACCTGTCTACCGAATGCGTTGATTACCTTTAAGGAATTTCTTATAGACTATGCCGATGACGAACTCAAAGAACTAGGTAAAAAAGTCATTGAGAAAGGGCTCCTGGATATTCCTAAAGAGGCAGCTAGAAAAGCCGCTATAGAAAAGCTTAAGAGAATCGAAGCTGGAGAGAGAGATTTAAGATTCTAAAAGATTGGGCATTATAGATGAAAGTGAACACTCGCTTAAAAGCATTAGCAAATGTGTCGGGGGAGATAAAGTGACGTCTAGAATTGAAAAGGACCATATCGGGGAAAGAAATATTCCGGAAAGTAGCTATTACGGGATTAATACCACAAGGGCTCAAGAGAATTTCAAGGTCGGCCCGAAGTTAGTTAATCTCAAACTCATTCATGAGATTGCGTTGATCAAAAAAGCCGCAGCGATGGTGAATAAAAGCTTAAAGCAACTGAGCCACGATAAAGCAGAGGCCATCATACGGGCGAGTGAGGACGTTATTGCTGGGAATTTTGATCACGACTTTGTCGTAAGCGCTTTTCAAGGGGGAGCGGGCACGTCAACTAATATGAATGTCAATGAGGTTATTGCTAACAGGGCGATCGAACTATTAGGTGGAACAAAAGGCGATTATGACGTTGTACATCCTTTGAATGATGTGAATATGTCGCAATCAACGAATGATGTTTATCCAACAGCCCTGAGAATCACGGCAATTCATCTGCTCCGAAAGTTAAGCTTATCCCTTGCAGCGCTTCAAGAAGCGTTGCAGGGAAAGGAAAATGAATTCAGTGAGGTGCTGAAGCTTGGCAGGACAGAACTTATGGATGCCTTGCCAATGATGCTCGGACAAGAATTTGGTGCTTATGCCAAGGCCATAGAAAGAGATCGCTGGAGAGTTTACAAGGTTGAAGAACGCTTGAGACAGATTAATCTGGGTGGTACTGCCATTGGAACGGGTGTCAATGCTTCTCAGAAGTACATATTTATGATCACGGATACCATTCAGCAGCTAACCGGCTTAGGACTAGCTAGGTCCGACTATCCGATGGATATAACCCAAAATAACGACGTTTTTGTGGAAGTTTCAGGTTTGTTAAAAGCCTGTAGTACGAACCTTTTGAAGATATCGAATGATTTAAGATTATTGTCTTCAGGTCCTAGGGGAGGGTTCGGTGAAATAGAACTTCCTCAAATGCAGGCGGGTTCAACGATTATGCCGGGCAAGGTGAACCCGGTGATACCGGAGATGATTGGGCAGATTGCCATGAGAGTGATGGCGAATGATTATGCAATTACGATGGCGGCTTCTTCGGGGCAGCTTGAACTCAATGCCTTTATGCCCCTGATCGCGGAAAGCTTACTGGAATCCCTCGAACTTCTGAATAAGGGTGTCACGATATTTAGGGAGAAGTGTATAGAGGGAATTATGGCGAATCAACAAAGATGCCAAGAAAATCTGGATAAGTCAGCGGTGCTGGCGGCTGCATTAGTGCATCACATTGGCTATGATCGAGCGGCTGATATCGCGAAAAAAGCTTTAAAAGAAGATAAGACCATCAGAGATGTGCTTAAAGAAGATCATGTTTTTCCGGATTCTAGAATTGATGAAATCTTGAATCCGTTTGAAGTCACAAAACCAGGGATACCCGGAATCCCTGGAAAATGAACGCGTGGACCGAACGTTGAACATCACGCGCGATTCGATGACCTTGGGGGGGATTAGATGAGCTTAAATGAAGCACCTAGAGGTGTGAGAGTGCATTTGGCGTTATTTGGCAAGAGAAATACAGGGAAATCCAGCGTGATCAATGCCCTCACAGGACAGGACACAGCGATCGTGTCAGAAGTGAAAGGTACAACCACTGACCCTGTTTTTAAAGCCATGGAAATACTGCCCATAGGACCGTGTGTCATCATTGATACAGCGGGACTAGACGATGTAGGAGAATTAGGAGAGCTCAGGATAAAGAAGACCTTGGAGATTCTAGAGATCACAGATGTGGCTTTGCTAATTGTCGATATAAACGTTGGAATTAAGGACAATGATCAATTTATACTAGATAAGTTTAAGGAAAAGAAGAAACCAATCATTGTTGTATTAAATAAAATAGATACGATTAAAAGCGAAAATAAAAATAATGATATTAGGAGAATAACTGTAAGTCTTCAAGAGGCCCTAAGCACCCCGGTCGTTGCTGTGTCAGCGCTTAAGCAGCAGGGAATCAAAGAATTAAAGCAGGCTATAATATCGGTCATCCCCGAAGATGAAGATAAGTTTAAAATTGTGGGAGATTTAATTAACCCTGGTGACTTTGTGGTACTCGTTACGCCAATTGATAAGGCTGCGCCCAAGGGCAGGCTGATTCTACCTCAACAGCAGACCATAAGAGACATCCTGGAAAGTGATGCGATCGCCATTGTAACGAAGGAATACGAACTGAGAGAAACTTTAAGTAATCTGCTTAAAAAACCAAAGCTTGTCATCACTGACTCGCAAGTTTTTTTAAAGGTTGCGGCAGATACCCCTAAGGATATTTTAATGACGTCATTTTCAATCTTATTTGCCAGACAAAAGGGAGATTTAACGGAATTCATTAAAGGCGCCAAAGCCATCGAAAAGCTTAAGGACGGAGATAGGGTTTTAATAGCAGAAGGGTGTACACATCACAGACAATCAGATGATATTGGCAGCGTGAAGATACCTAGGTGGCTACGTCAGCGGACCGGTAAACAACTAACCTTTGAGTTCTCAGCAGGTGTAACCTTCACGGATGACATAAAAAAATATGCCCTCATTGTTCACTGTGGAGCCTGTATGATGAACAGAACAGCCATGCTCAGCAGGGTAGAGCGGGCGACTTACCACGATGTGCCCATTGTAAACTACGGCATCCTCATTGCCTATGTACAGGGATTACTTCCGAGGGCACTGGCGCCATTCCCCCTGGCCAAGATGATCTTGGAGGAAGAGGACTTAGGATGAATCGCTTGGTTTAAGAATAACACTGCGTAGGGGAGTGACTTTGTGAGTGACAGGGATAATTTACTAGAGAAAGCGTATCAAACGAATGATCTCACAAAAGAGGAAATAATTTATCTGCTAGAAAATATGACCCCGGCAGACAGAGAGACCCTGTATCAATATGCCATAAAGACGAAACAAGCCTATTATGGGGATAAAGTTTACTTGAGAGGGTTGATCGAGTTCTCAAATATTTGCCGGCAGGATTGCCTGTACTGCGGCATTCGGTCTTCTAATGCGAAGGTGGAACGCTATCGGTTAACCCCGGAAGAAATCCTAGACTGTTGTGATCAGGGCCATCAATTAGGATATCAGACGTTTGTACTGCAAAGTGGTGAAGATCTTTTCTATACCCAGGAAATTCTTGTGGCATTGATACAGGAGATTAAAAAACGTTATCCAAAGGTAGCGGTTACGTTGTCGATTGGCGAGCGGAGAACAGAAACTTATCAACGCCTCTTTGTGGCTGGTGTAGACCGCTTTCTGATGCGACACGAAACGGCTTCCAAAGAATTGTATCAAAAGCTTCATCCGACGATGAATTTTGAGAATCGTCGGACCTGTTTGAGTGCTTTAAAGGACTTAGGATACCAAGTGGGAGCGGGATTTATGGTGGGTCTGCCTGGACAAACACTGAGTGATTTGGCTGAAGACTTGCGATATTTAAAGGGACTTCAGCCAGATATGATAGGGATAGGACCCTTTATTCCCCATAGCGAGACGCCTCTAGGTAATGAAAAGAGCGGAACGCTTGAAGACACGTTAGTCATGGTGGCGTTAGCGCGGTTACTTATTCCAAAGAGCCTTATGCCAGCGACTACTGCACTTGGTACGCTGCATCCAGAAGGCAGGGAGCTCGCCTTGAAAGCGGGTGCTAACGTTGTCATGCCGATTATTACACCACAAGCAGTGAGAAAACAATACGCACTTTACGAGAACAAGATTTGTGGGGATGATCAGCCGGAAGATTGCAGATATTGCATAGAGCGAAGGATTAAGGCGGTAGGCTTTGAAGTGGATTTAAGTAGAGGAGATAGTCTTCAGGCAAAATTGCCAAGGGAAGACTATCAAGCATAAATTGAAAAGATCAGCATAAACTGATCTTTTCAAGATTTACCTGAAATAATTAATTAATTCTCGAAGAATCATCGGGTAATGTTCGACGGAACATTTTGTCACCAACATTGGGAACACTAGGTGCCTCATTCGAACTTTTTACTTTATTCTCAGCATTTTTTTTGGTTACCTTTGATTTGGACTTTGTCATTGGTCATACCCCCTATGAACTTTGGTAATATGATTTTCTGATTTGGGTTGGATGATTATATCATCCTCTTCATTATTAATAACACTAGGTACTTTAATGAGGACATTGGAGGCAAGAGTGTGTTTAGTTACCTCACCATTGGACTTTTCCATAAATAATTCCTCCTCTAGTTTGATAAGGCTTACTTATTAATTTATAATGGACTAAATCAATAAACCTATAATCTTAATTTCTCCGTAACTGCTCAAATCATGCCTAGTAAGTTTTGGACAAACTGATTGTGGTATCAAAAGATGGAGCCTTTGTAAGAACCAACAAAGGAAATCCATCTTTTGTATGTAACTCATGTAGGTAACTGGAGGTATAAAGACATGATAAATCCTTTCTATATTCTTATAGGAAGTGTAATTTTTATAATTTACGGTGGTCTTAATTACTACTTAAGTTTCGCACCCTCTAAATCGCTGCTTCTGTGATTTCCAGGTAGCCTAATGTGATTGTTGCCCTTTGATTATTAATGATTAACTAGCTTTTTCAAGGGTTTTTAGCTGATTAGTAAGAAAAGA